>Ga0114901_1001213_pt1 | contig 15200 bp, 14 predicted proteins | sample MalvireepMed_s16_FD_89686 | JGI IMG/M metagenome (GOLD analysis project Ga0114901, IMG submission 89686) | Marine viral communities from the Global Malaspina Expedition - Malaspina viral metaG DeepMed_s16 | ecosystem: Environmental > Aquatic > Marine > Oceanic | place: Mediterranean Sea... | reverse complement strand
GTTTCGCTGTATGTGCCGGCGTAGTTCGTGTAGGTTTGAATATCAATCAGTTCTTGGACGAGCTCATCAGGCTCTACCCCGTTGCCCACAATTGCCCGGGTCATTTGAGGGACCGTGCAATCCTTATCCAAATACTCCGATGTAACGGGCTCGCCAGTCTCGGGGTATGGATATCTCAATACCCATCTGCCACCACCACCTCCGGTGAACTTGTCATTTGTCTGTTGCTTGAAAATCTGTCTACGGAAGGATCTCCCTGCCCAGTTCGGCCAGGCGTATGACCATTCCGGCAAGCCTTCGTTATCAAACCCGGTTCTTTGGAGGAGGATTGGGAAGTATTGGCCCAGCAACTCCTCTCCCGCATAATCCTCATCAGCCTTTATTCGCGGGGTCTTTGTTGTGTTGACGATGAATGTCGAGTCAGCAATGGTTACAAACCGCAACCTGTCAGCCCTGCCCGTGCCGAGGTAACTCGATGCCATGGTGCCAGAATCAGGATGCGCTACATCTGACGGGGTCGCAAGGATCCCAGAGTTGACGTCGAGTATTTTCAGATAACCTTCACCATAAACGATTGCATACTCTTCGTCATCATCACGATCAATGCGGTGCATTCGATATTGAACACCCTCATAAGCACCGACCGCATCTTGTCCCAGGAACTTGGTCCCCCTCCGCTTCCTGGCCCCGTCAACAATGTTGAAATTGATATTTACGGCATCTTCACATTGGCCAGGGTGTCGAACACTCTCGGCCTGCTTCGAGATCCCCTGAACAAGTGAAGGGATCTTGTTGACGAAGGGAGTAAACATTTACTGACCCTGCCCCTGCTGCGGATTGCGTGGTGCTGCTCGGAGAAGTGGAGCCACGTTCAGGCTGTTCTCAACCAGTGGGTTGTTTCGATCTGATTTGGCATCATCCATCTGGAATTCCTGCAACAGTGCAGTATCCATGTCCAGATTACCCTGCAGCCGTCGCTGGAATTTGACCTTGGCCTGGGACACGATCACATCCTGCAGCTGTGGAGTACATGAGGTGAATCCCCAGTCATTTGTCTCGGTATCCAGGGCGGTCACCAAATCGACGAATACGTCCGTTCGGCTTGAACCGCCGCCGCCGTCTCGAAGATCGAAGGTGGATTGATCCATGTCGTAAATGGCATTGTCGGTCCCGTCATATCTGATGACCAGATTCCTGTGTGCGTCGGGACCGGATCCTCGCACATACAAGCCTGGGAATGCTTGCGTTGGGGCGGAGGTGGTAAGGGTGCCATCTCCACCAAGAGTAAGCCGTTTTGACTCGGATGTATTCTCGGGCCAACCCTGCGAGAGTACCCGCTTGGTTTCACGTCGAATGAATTGCCTGGCCTGACTGTAAATCCCAGTGCCGGTGATCGAGGGATCACTACTTGCCGTGCTCATGGGGAATTCGCCGATGGTTTCCACCAGCTCATTGATGCCCTCAATGAGGTCCATTCCAATTTTTTCAGCCATCAGTAGATACTCCTGTCAGGCATGCGCGGACGTCCGCGAATCTGTCGCATTTCTGCGGTGTCTAATACATTCGTGTCACTTGTACGAATTTCTTCCCGGGTCGCCATTCGCCTCGTGTTCTGGATTTCCACCTGAAGGGCGCCGTCTCGGGATTGGTTCCCAACATAGAAACGGTTGAAGCTGAATGCGGCCTGGGCGATGATCCACTGCTGGAACGAGTCTGGGATACTTGAGAAATCCTTCTCAAATGAGTAACTGATCTTGATGGTTCCATCCAGCGCGTCGGTGTTCTCGGTCAGATCGTAGAAGTAGTCGCCGTTTCGAACGACGTTCGTGTCCTTCGAATCCCCGTAGGTGTCAGCGTGGAAGATTTCGTAGAGGGTTTCGCATATTCCCCCAGAGGCATACGCCTTGTGCAATGAGCCGTTCTCGTCATCCAGTGAGAAATTCGTGGTGTCGACGATCGTGATGTAGAAATATCGATCGTTGAGTTCGTGAGTAGTGGGGGTGATCCCACTGAGCCTGACCCTGGTGCCCGTAACCAGGCCGTGTGCCGCCGAGGTGGTGACTACACAGGGGTTCGCTGAAGAGGTGTTTGTGATTGTCAGGGTGTCCTTGATCTCGAGGTTGGAGATTTCGGCCTGGCTACTTGAGTTCAGTCCCAGTGAGACGTTGTCCTTCGTATTCCAGAACCACCCCTCGCCCTGAATGGTGTACATCGCATCGTCCAAGACACGTTCGACATGCGCCTGCACCGATGTCCCTCCGGTGTCGAGTGCATCAGCTGGGTGCTTGCCCAGCCGTCGCATGATTTCCTGAACGGCTTGTAGCTTGGTTCTCATGTATTACCCCGGGTTATGAGTCAAGAATGGCGACAAACAACTTGCCAGTTTCATTATCGTCGCCATTGCGAAGAGTAAATACTGTTGATGTCGTGGCGGAATGATCGGATACATAGAACTCTTCGAGAGTCACAGCGCCAGTAATTGTCGTTTGGCTGAGTATGCACCGGGTGGCATTCAATGCAGAATGTCCCAAAGTAATAGTGCTCCCGGTGTTGGATATTGTCGTGAATCCCCCGCCCTTTAGGTCATAGGAACACGTTCCACCCAGATCAACAGCGATCGTGGCGAATGCTTTCAAAGCAGACGCAGCACCGAATGCAAGAAATTCAGCAGAGCCGTATGTCGAGCCACCAGAGCCAAATCTGATGAATCCATTGGAGTCATCGATTTGCAGCTGGTTGACTGATGTGACGCTGCCGGTATCAGCTGCAGCCAGGACAATGTTGCCCTCTTCAACCGTCAATCCAGCGGAGTCACCGGAGTTGTTTTCAATCAGTGCCGAGCCACGTACTCCAAGATCGTCGGCGGTTCCGCCGCCAGTAGCCGCAGATCCGACCTTCAATTTGGCAACGGTCGCCTGATCGGTTCCGGAAAAGGTAGCAGCGGCGATCTCGCCAGAGGCAGTGACTGATGCACAGGCAAGGCCGCCGCCATCGAGGATGTCGTTGGTGTTGAGATCCAGGTCGCCACCAAAGGCCGTAGTGCTTGAGTGTGTTACGGCACCAGACAGTGTTGTTACCCCGTCGACGAGCAGGGTTCCAGCGGAACCTCCGCCAGCATTGTCGATCTCGACATTGGCATTCAGGTACAGGGTGCCTGTGCCGAGCAGCGTCTCAATGGTGTTTACTGATAATTTGCTTGCCATGTATCAACCCTTACAGCATCCAGATTTGCCCATGGCCTTGCAGATCCACGGTCGGAGAACGGCACCAGCAGCAAAGCAGCAGACACCAAGAAGTACGGTAAACCAGAGAGTGCTCATTTCGAAGACCCTTTCTTCATTGCTTGCCGCACGATGCGGTACCCATATGTCAGTGAGATAACACCCGTAGCCACGAGGATTGGAATGAAGATCCAGTCCGCGTACCTGGCCACGGCATAGTTCAAGAGAACGAGGCCGACGCCACAAAATATGGCCCTGGCGCCGAGTTGACCTCTGGAAATTACCAAGGCGATGATTCCCCCGAGGATGGCGATGCCCCCAATGGCGGACATCATGTCCAGCCTGGCTGTGGAGCTCGTGACGGCCCCCAGGCTGGCTTCTGCCAGCGAGCCGGCGGTCGACCGGGGCGTAGAGAAGCAGCCTCCCAGGAGGCCGCACAGGGCGACGTAGGGGATCCTGCTGAGAATCCTCAATCGGGGCCAAAGTAGAATCATGTGAGAATCCTCATTGGGGCCGTGAAGGCGAAATGTCGGTTGCAGCCGCGAAGGGCTGGCCTGGTCCTGTGGAGTCGCTGGCCGTGCATGATCCTCATGATCCTGCGAAGCTCGACTTCCTCGAGTCTCTTCCTGCAGATCGCGGTGGGGCCATACCGATTCTTGTCGGTGGCGAAATCCGATGGAGTCCCCCAGTCATTTCCCTGGCCACCGCTGTCGGCAACACCAGTGGAATCCCATGGGATGCCATTCCACATGCCGGAAGAAGTTTCGAGTCCAACGAACATGCCGCGAAGGGGAGCTGCTTCCGAGCAAACCGGCCAACCGGCAATGGTTGTTCCAGTTCCGAATCCTGCAGGCGGCGTGTTGGACCCCGAGGAGGTCGTATCTGTGTACTCCACCCGCTTATCGCTGGCGTTTGGATAGACGTGTGGCTGTTGAACCATCCCGAGGATGCCCTCGTCTTGACTGACGGTGAAGGCGACTGCCTGGAAACGATTGTCGACAATAATACCCCCGGTTGCATAGTGGGTCTTGTCGGGATCGGATTGGGTTTCACTGGGTGTGTCACCCACGAACGATTCGACGTAACCGCTACCCAGTGGCACTTCCTCAATTGCATAAGGAGCAAAGAAGTAGAATTGATTTCTGTCTCTCCACAAGGCCCATCCACCTGCCCCGCACTGGGGGCTATTACCACCACCGCAGGCTGCGGTTGCATAGTTTCCATGTTGGGCGCATGAGTAGCCATCCCCGCCGGATGATGAATTGATGCAAAAGTTCCAGATGAAGGATGATTCTCGGAATCCCACTGGTGGCGAATCTGGCTGCCACTGGTAACCGTCATACCCAGTGATGACTGCTACCTTGCCAGGCACTACAGTGAGATTTACACCTAGAGTACCGGCTGCTGCTTCGTCGAGGATCATTGCCCCCGATGTGAGGGTGATCGGATCCTTCTCATTTCGGAATATGTTCGAGTCAAACGGGTAGTCTCCCGAATTGTCATCGTGCAGTTGGAGCCTGGATTGCATCACATAGATCGTACCCGCGACATCATCGTAGTCGGTGTGCAGGTTTGTGAACCACGGATTGTGCAGTCGTAGCACGTGGGCATATCTGCCATCGTGTCGATACTGGCCCTTCAGGCATGGCACGGAGTATCTGAGATCAGCAGTCCCAGAGTGATCGTCCTGGGTGCTTGTTCTTTCCGGAACCGAGTTCGTAGCCAGGGGCTCTGTCGTGTGGTAGTCGGTGACCTTGTGATCGAACCACCTCTTCATCGAGGCGTAGTGTCGAAGAAGATCGTCCGCTGTGACCTTGGTGGGGTAAATAGAAGCGTAGGCGATCTGGCAGTTTCGGCAACCAGTGACCACTGATCCCCCATCTATATCCTTGTTGATTCCAAGCCGAATGGCAGGGGTACTCGGGAAGGTCATCGTGCTGCCAGACTTGCTGATAATCTTTCGACCATCGATGTATGTGACGAGCTGGTTGCCGCTATACGTCAAGGACAGCAGGTGCCAGTCATCATCATTGAGCAGGAAAGCCCACGTGGAGTTCTCTCCGGATGTCCAAGTAGCAGCAATGGTATTGGCGCCATCGCCCATGTGCCCTTCGATCCTGAAATATCGATCCGATGCTCCACCAGAAGACGGATTTCCAAATCGTCTAAGCGAGAGCCTGACGTTCCATCCGCCGGCTACCCAACCGCTGCCGTGATCCACGCCATGGCTGACATTCATGATGCAGACCTCGGTCCCATCGTCATCATCTGAATTGTCCCTGGCCCACACCGTGGACAGGTCGCTGATCTTGAACCAGCATGACAACGTGCCCGTGTTGGTGGTAATACCCGCAGGATTTGCGACCACAGGATCGGAGTCGCCCGGTACTGGCACTCCGGTTACGGCACTCGGAGGATCACTTGTGCCGGTGTAGGTGATATCCCAGACGTCTGGATTTGCTTGACCGCCGCCTCGGCCGTATGCAGCACCGATCTCTCGGCACGGGCCATCATCGACTACGTGAGACGATGACGTGGTGTCATCAGCAAACAGGAGACGTCCGTTTCCATAGATGTCATTACCGTATCCCGTTCCCCCAACAGGCGCCTCGTCCAGGCGGTAGTGCCTGATCGGCGCCGGGTGGACAATTTCCTGCCGGGGATCACCGAAGGCATCATTGGGCCACCATTTGACCCCAGCCGAGTCAGTGTAAATTGGTCGGTAGAAAATCGCCTCTGGGCTTTGTCGCTTCACCAAAGATACGAATGGTATGTACATGGGATTTAGAACAATCCAATGAGGCAGTTCCAGTTCGTGGGCTCGGTTGCATCATCATCGTCGAAGATCATGGCAAGGTGTGAGCCACCCTCCAGGTCGAGAGTAACTGATGCCATGCCCACCGAGGTGTCTGTGACCAGTCGGATCGACGTGTCGCCATCCACGAGCTCGACTTGATCTGCAAATTCATCGGTTGTGTTGATGAGTTGATCGGCCAGGCCAGTTCGATTGGTCGCTGTTGTCCATGTCCATTTGAGCTTGCAAACAAACGATGGGATAAACAGGGAGGTGCCAGCCAGTGGTGAATAGGTGTACAGATAATGGTAGATCGCTTCGGTCGCATCTGCACCGGAACCGTAGACCATGAGTTTGGCCAGGTTGGAGCCAGTAGTAGGTGTGCCCACTGAACCAATCGAACATTCCATAATCGACGGGTTGGTCAGCGTGGTTGAGTTGGTGGAGTAGTAACGGCTCCATGATCTTGGAGACGTTGAGAGTGTCATTGAATTCATTGTGGAAATCCTCGATCCATCTGGTATTCGATTCGGTCAATACGGATCTCGAGCTGCTCTTGCCTGGTGATGACCTCAGTCAATCGCCGCTCAAGTGTAATCGTTGCAGAAAAGATCGTGACCATAATTGCGAATAGAACCCCAAGGATTCCGATCCAGTCTCTTACTGAAAGCCGTACCAGATCACGATCTCCGTTTTTCCTGGTGCGTGTCATTAGTTCCCCCGCCGTAATGAGGGGGGGCCAGCCGAAGCCGGCCCCCCGTTCATGACGAAACAAAGTATGAAGAGATCACGTGTGGCAGTTGATGACGCCGGCACACCAGGGTGAGACGATGTCGTAACCAACCATCATTTGAGCTTTCATGAACTTCCAATTTACTTCAGTGCTAATCGCTATTTAGCACCCGTCGAACGAATCGACTGCTGCATGTCGCCATGCAGTTGAGACCATATCATCACCCACTTGGGGTGCTCCGCGCTTCGGCCCGGCTTCGGGCCTACTCCCTTTCGGGATGGTCGTTGCACGTTCCCATCAATTGATGGGCTTCGCTCAGGATTGTCTCGGAGAGATGTTCCCTGAGTTCACGGAGTTCTCACGCAGCCATTGCTGACTGCGGACGCAAAGTGTTTACGTTGCGGCGTTCATCATCCTCGATGACGGTACGAATACCGGCAGCCTGGACCATGCCCACTGCAGCAGAACCTTCAGAAGCACCACACAGAGCGATTGCAGCCGGAACTGCATAGTCTGCTTCACTTCCAGTCACCTTGTAGTCGTACTTGCGGTGGTTGGTATTGCCACCCATGTACTTGTACATGGTGTCGGTTGTCGAGGTGCCAGGAAGGTGCGTAGTGAGCACCAGGTTGAAGCCCTCGAGTGTACCGATGGTACGTGAGTTCAGATCCCCTGCGAGTGAATCCGGGTTGTAGTCCCGGTTGAACACGTCAGTTTCCCACCGTAAAATTTTTCGAATGTGGGGGCTTATGAAGAGGAATCTTCCGTCCTCGGGCACATGGTCGTTATCGAAAAGTTCTGCGAGGTTTGCGCAGTCTTCTCGGAAACGTCCAGCACCCGTGTCGTTGCCGTCAGGGTAATTGCCGGCCACGGTTGTGGAGGTGTGCCCGGTACGTGTTACTTCCTGACCACCAGGATAAACACCGGAAACGCCACCGTCTTGTGCAGCTTTCATCGCAATCGTTGCGATCTTCTTGTCATTGTCGATTGCCAGGGAGCGGCCGAGCTTGGTCGCAAACGGGCGAATGACGTCAAAATGAGACAAGTCGAGATCGCTGAATGGAACATCAATAGCAGCAACAAGCACGTCATCGACGCGAACTGTCTGCTCCGACATCTCAATCTTGCGACCCTTGATGAATTCACCAGGCGTGTGGTAACCCAGAGCCAGGCCGCCGTCAGTTGTGACGTCGCCTGAATCAGAGTAATCGTTGTTGCCGTCCTGGTCATCAAATGTACCAACGGAGTACAAATCAATGTCATCTCCGATAACGGGCCACTGGGCAATGTGCCCACCGCTCAGGGTCTTCTTGACCATGATGGAGCCAGTGTTATCGTAGAAGACTGTCTTCGCTCGAAACGCTTCGAGCACAGTCCCCGAGAACACCTTCAGGGCCAGGGCACGTTCATCTCCTGCGCCCTGTTCCTGCAATGTTCGGGAAAGATAGGTTGAGGCAATATCAGTCATTGCTCAGTCCTTCCAGTTTTTGGTTTAGGTAGAGTTAGAAACGATATGACACGGGTGTCCTCTACCTGGCCGGATCCGAGACCAATTGGTCCCGGGGTGCCCAGCATTTCTCGAGGGCCATTGTCGAAATGACCGCACTGCTTCAACAGCAATGCGGTCAGGAGGGGAGAGAAAAGAAAGGTCGTTTGGGGTGCCGTCTACAGACGGGTCAGATTATCGGTGCTGAGATCATCAAAAGCAGAAGCATCAGAGGTCTCTTCTTCCGGAGCATCCTCAGCTTCCTTGTCTTCCACGACGGGCTCCAGATCACGGAGCCGTTCTCGCAGAAGCTGATTCTCTGCTTTGACTTCTTCCGTAGTCTTCTTGTCGGCCTTGACGGCCCGGTACGCAGCGACTGCATTGTCGTATGCCTCGTTGATTGTGGCCCCAGTTACAGTTTCAGTGACACGTTCTTTGTGTTCGTTGAGCATGACGCAGGTAAAACCACTGTTGCCAGCCAGGCGAGACAGCTTGGGAGAAACCCCATCTCGCATTTCCATGTGAACCGCCTTGCCTAGACGCACTGGATCATAGATTCTCATGGGTCAATCCCCTGCATAATGTGAGATGGTGTGTTCTTGATACGACGCTTCATGACCTCGTCCATCTTCCCAGTCTTCCTGTATTCTTGCATAGCCTGGAACACCTCATCAGCTGACGTATATCCAGCTGTCGTGTTGGGCATGATATCGCCCTGGACAAGATTCACAGAACCGCCTCGGCCCGTCACCTGCTTGTAGTCAAAGAGCATTGCCTTGATGGCGTCTTCGAAAGTCGATGGGTCATTCAGTCTGTCCTCCATCATCTTCTTCCGAGAATCCTCGTAGTGTTCCCCGGCCCACTTCAGGAGGCCAGCCATTTCTTCCTCGCCTCCCGCGAGGTCATTGGCACGTTCAACCAGCTTGCTCTTTGCATACACCCCATTCTCTTGAATGGCTCGCTCGCCCGTGAACACCTGATTGACCATTTCTTTGGAGAAGCCGCCTGCCCGAAATTTCTCATACTGCTCTTCGGAGAGTTGCCCATCGTTAGTCCAGTTGGCGCCGAGTTCTTCAGCACTCAAGTCCAGGTGTTCGAACAGTTGGCCGAAGGTCATATCACCAGTGGCAGCTCGTTCTGAGCTGAATTTGGATTGCAGCTCAAGGTAGCTCTTCTCCAGATCCTCGGGCGAATCAAACTTGTCCGCCCACTGACGAGCATTCTGTTCACTGTCGCCGCCGGATTCGGTCGCCGCGTCGGGGGCGTCCATCTCAACTTCGGATACCTGCCTCGACTCATTGGCCGGGGTGGACCCAGCCGCCTGGAGCGAGAAGGTGGGGTTTGATTCTTCAGACATTCGGTGATGCCTCCTGTGCTGGTGCTCGGGCTACTTCTTGCTCAAGGATCTTACCGCCCGTTTGCATTGCTTGCTGCTGTGCCTGCTGTTGCATCATAGCCTGCTGCTGTGCCTCGAGTTCCTTCTGTATTTCCTTCTCACTCTTGATCAGGCCAGGCTCGTGGATACCAGACTGACGCATGAGCATGTCCAGAAGGACGCCCGTGTTGATTCGTCCCATGGTCTCCGGTCCCATGCTGGCCATGGTCTGTAATAGACCCATGATCTTCTGCTGGTCTCCCTCATTCGAAAGAGCCTGCAGGCCGGTGATCGCCTCCACTTGTACTGCATCTTCAGGAAGCCCCGGGAGGATATTCTTTCTAGTGAGCACCTCTCGAAGGCGTTCAATCAAGGGGATTTGCATGTTGTCAGCGATTGGTGCGTAGACTCCCCCCAGAGCTCCCTCGAGTTCCATGGCTACACGCTGAACATGGAACTTGCTCGCTCTCTCATACGTCGGCAGTTGCTCTGCTTCCATGAGCATGACGGTGGAGAGGTCTTTGCGAATAGATTCTCGTGTGGCATTGGCCACCTGGAAGTCGTTCATCTTCTCGGCCTTCATCAGGCCAACGTCTGTGATCTGTCCCTGCTGGACACGGGCCTGGATGACCGACCCCGTGGGCTGGGCCAGGTCACTGGGTCGCACCTGCGAGTTGTAGTCGAGAGCGAAGAGCATCTTACTGGCGATCGCTGCGTGATCCAGAAGCCGCTCGGTGAGTTCATTGATTGCACGACAGTCCCCGAGATTCTGCTCGACCAGGCCACGTCCATAGTTGGCCCCGGGAGGGAGTTCAAATGGGACAGAGAAGAATGGCGTGACCCGTTCCTCCATTGTCGTGATTGGTTTATCCCTGCATTCCTGAGAAATTATCCATCGCTTAGTCAGGGGCTGCCACTCTATTTTCGTGTACAGGAATTCCAAACGATCGTAGGGATTCTTTTCCAATAACACGTCTGAGTCCAGATCACAATCCATGAGTTGATCGGGGGTGAGATTGAGTGGATCGATCTTCTCTTGGATGATGTGATATAGAACGTCACCAGCAGTGTCTCTGCGGGTGACGTAGTTGTCTCGTCGAAATACCCGGAGGGTGAAATCGTCAGTCAGTTGTGTCAGCACGTCGCCCGTGATCAGGAGCTGGCTGATGGCAGTGCGTTGCCGCGACCGGAACCCGGCTCGTCGACCGTTGGATTTCCCCTGGCGATCCGCACGATCCAGATGCGACATGATCAGGAGCTCGTGAGTCTTGAGTATGTTCTTGAATTCCTGCAGCATCTCCGGCTCTGTGTTGGGGTCGAAGAGGAATTTGGCAGCTGGCTGCAGCTTGAAGAACGGGGTGCCAGGTGGGAAGAGGGCCAGGAGTAGACGGCCCTCGAGGTTGGTAATCCCCCTGGCTGCCAGGGAGCTGAAGGTCTCTGGCAACTTCTCATCTTCCTGCCAACCGTGGGGAGGTAGCACCCATGGTTTCGTCAGGGCAGAACAGAGACGAGCTCGGTCGAGGGATTCTCGACGATCAGCATCGTCCTTGAGAAACTCTCGTTTGATGGTTGATTCACGCATGGATTATCAATTTGGTACGTTGGTACCAGAACCGCTGCCTGATCTGGGGATCTTGAAATCAGAGTAGCCGCCTTCTTGTCGCTTCTTCTTATCTGATTGGCCCTCGGCAGTAGCAAATGGTTGATCCGCTTCTGGTTCTGGCGCAGGATCTTGTGGTTTTGGGGTATGCGTTGTCATTGCTCTTCGGCTTGGTGGGCTACTCATCACGCTACTCCTTTGCTTTGTCTTTGAGACGAATCAGTTCATCGACCAGGGACCGGCGGCCAGCCTGGAATACCAAGGTCTGTATTTCTAGTGGTTCGATCAACGTCCCCGTCACAGTAGGTGTTGGGTTGAGTTGATCGAGTTCATCGATCAGTTGTTCCACCTGCAGAGGGAGGTGGCCCGGCAGTGAAGTCATATCCATTCTCCGTGAACCATTGCAGCAGCAGCCTGGGGTTCCAGCAACGTCGAGGTGGCTGAATCCCGCACAGGAATAGTACCTCCCTGGCTGTGGCTGTGCAGTTATTGAACTGGTAGAGACCACGGGTTGCCCACATCAGGAGACGTTTGACTGTGGCTCCGAAGAGCGTTGCTTCTCGTCCCTCGAATTGGGGCCAGTGGATTTGGTGACTGGACTCAAACGAGACCCACCCATTGATTGATTTATCGTGGTGCAAATGCTCGTGGAGTCTGTACCTCACCCCATCGAATGAGTGATCCAAGGCCATGCTCATGTCGGTGACCACAATGTGGCGGTGCTCTGACCCGGTAAGTACCATGCTCAACCAGGAGCCGAGCAGCTGGTATGCCATCCCTGGCCTACGCCTGATGAAATGCAGACGTCGCCGCCAGCCTTTGCCCTTCATTCTCTCGGACCAAATTGGTCCCCGAGTGAAGACGATCAAATAAACGTATCGGTTTCGCTCCATTACCCGGACACCTTATGCGAAGAAGTACGGAGACTGTTTGACTACCATGAGGTCCAATGTTCCCTTACTAGGTGGGCATGGTAGGTTTAGGGTGGGGTACGACTCAGTCCACTCGGCATATAAATGCCCGGACAAGTCGGTCAGGTGCATCTCAACGAATTGATGCCGGGCAATATCTCCCAGGCTGACCATGTTCATGAGGTGTGCCCAGTAGGCATCGTGAACCGACCCGTAGTCTTTGTCTTGGTCGTACATCTCCAGCCCGGTGAGCATAGAGTGCCCCCCGTCCAGGCAGTGGACCCAGTTTGCCGGTCCTCCCTGGACCTGCTTGCTCAGGGATACCGGGGCATCCGTATCTCGGTGGCCCAGAATGATCTCCGAAAGGCAGGTGCGGACCCGGTACTTTCGGGTGTTCCTGTAGGGCTGAACCACGGGGGCGCCGAGGGGGTTCGTCCATCGGATGGTCCGGGTGGGATCGTGGTTGACCATCATCCGGATGCACTGTTCGATCCATTTCATGGTCAGCGTGGCCGAGGGAAACAGGTCACTGACCGAGTCGAAGATGACACCAGACAGCCGATGGGCAATCTTCCCCCTGAGATCACGGGGTAGGGCAGCCTTCATGAGCTCTTCGAGCACCATGTTCCTGGCTCCGATCCTCGTGGAGTTGTACACACGAGTCATCGATGGCCTCTTGCAAATTTTTCTGGTAATAAATGGCAGGCACATCCTGTCCAGCTCGCTGCTGCTGGCGCCGAGCTCCACGACCCTGGCCACATCTGCCACCACATCTTGGTACGGATCGTTGGGGGTGTCTGCCGGCACCAGGTTCACCCGCCTGCCTGCCTCCTCGTCCCTGTTGTCCGCAGCGTAGTGCTGGTTGCCATTGGCACTGCCATCCACCTTGCCTGGCAGGTGGGCTGCCAGCTCAGGATCGATCAGGGCACGGCACGCATGGACAAACTGGAGGGGATCATCGGCCTCACCCCACAGGTGGGCAGTGTCCTCTGGTCGCTGGGCAAACTCGATGAACTGAGCCATGTTCGTTTCAACGAAGGCCACCCGGTCGGCGAAGGACACCTTGTCTCGTCCATACGAGTTGGCGATCTGGATGTACAACTGCTCCCTGCCCGTGTCATCCAGCGGCAACCCTCGGGCGAACAGCAGCATGGATCTCGAGGCATCATCGCCATGGTGATTCGGCGCCCTGGCTGGGATGGGGTAGTGGCGATACCGGAAGCAGAACTGGTGGGGCAGGAAGATTTTTTCCTGATCGATCAGCTTCTCGGCGATGGATAATCTCTGCAGGAATTCCAGCCTGGCCCCTCGTCGCTTGGCATTGATCGTGTGAACCTCGTGGGCATCAGCCTTCCAACCCTTGAGCGATTCCAGGTTCTCGCTCATATCGCTGGGCTTGTCGGGCATCGGTTCGTTGTCGGGTCGGGGGATCACCCCCACTCCTCCCCCTGAATTCCACAGCTGTCTCTGTAGGTTCACCATCCACCGGGAGTATGTCCAGGCTGTTGAGTTGATGGCATTCAGGCCTTCACACGTGAGCTCGACATCGGCCTCGGCGACAGCTTGACGCTGCTCCCTCGTGGGCTTGGATATGAACGGGGTCCGTACCCGTGCATACCCTCCCTCGGTACCTTCGATACCCCACGGGTATGGGGGGATTACCATGGGCAGGTACTGGGGCCGCAGGTGCTGACGAAACAGGTGCCCATCTTCAATGAGATCATTGGCCTGGGGTGTCAGGTTTATGTGCCCCACCCTCTTGCCCTCGATCCACACATAGCCACGTTCGAATGCAGGAACCCACTCGTCTTTCTTGTATCCCTTGACCGTGGCCACGCCGAGGACCAGCTGGATCATGATGGCACCGACGTGGGTGCATACCTTTCGTTGCCAGAGTGGATCGTCGAGAGTCTTCTTGGCCCAGCGATTGATCCTCGCTGGTGTCCTTCGCTTGTACCTGCGGTCGAGCTCCTTGATCCCGGCCCCGCCTTCAGCTCTCATGGTGTCTTGGTTGATCTCAGCCAGGACAGCATTGCCGATGGCGTAGGACATCTTCTGAATAGAATCACCTCGCCAGGAAATCATGCACCTGGAAAGCATCTCGTGCATGGCGATCACAGCTGTACGCTCGGCGTCGAGCTTCCATAACACCGGCCCGTAGACTGATCGCCCCCGGCCCGGGGCACCCTTCCGTATCTTTTTGTGTTCATCTCGGATGGCCATCACCAGTGGCTCGAACCAGTAGACCACCAGTCGTTCCGCTGGTTTCAATGCAGCACCATCGCAACGATCGACAGCCTCCCTGGCCAGACGGCGGTACCTGGCTACACCCTCGGAGATGGATTCAGTCTCGAGTTCAATCTGCTCTGCAATCTTGGAACCCTGGAGGAGGTCGCCGATCCTTGTCACCAATCGATCTCCTCGAATTTCCCATTGCCCTTGTGCTTCACCAACAGCAGTTGCAGTCGACCGTGCTCCTTCCACATCTTCATGTGCCGCTTCTTCGAGGGTGTCATAACGCCGCACACATCCACGTAGTAGGGGCTGCCCCCCTCCTTGTTCTCTGGCGTGAAGGGGATGACCAAGAAGTCTGGGGTGTATGTGTATTCAGGTACGCCGAGCCATAACTTGGGTTGGCAGATGTAGTCACGAATGAGTTCCTGCTCGACCATGAGCTGCAGGTTCAAGGCGTACATCATCTCGGCTTTCGAATCGAACGTGCGGCCCAAGGCCCGACGTTCATTCGCTGGTGATACTTTGTATTTGCCCGGCATCCTTGCACTCCTGCGTGTTACTGATCAGTAGTTGAACGTCATCTCGGGTGGCTCCCTTGTTCCTCCACTCCCGCATGTCATTCTCAGGTGGCACTACGATCTTCAGCCTATTCACTATGCCGATGAGCGAGTGAGCCAGGGACTTTGCACCATCAACTCCAGGCCCATCGGCATCGCTGATGATCACAACATCCCTACACTTCAGCAGTTTCTTCAGGATCCCCACAGCCCCACGACATGACGGTCGACCCACCGAGAAATGAAAGCCCAGGTCCAGCAGGGCTGCAACGTCCGTTGGTCCCTCGG
>Ga0114901_1001211_pt1 | contig 15219 bp, 13 predicted proteins | sample MalvireepMed_s16_FD_89686 | JGI IMG/M metagenome (GOLD analysis project Ga0114901, IMG submission 89686) | Marine viral communities from the Global Malaspina Expedition - Malaspina viral metaG DeepMed_s16 | ecosystem: Environmental > Aquatic > Marine > Oceanic | place: Mediterranean Sea... | reverse complement strand
GTGATCCACTCACCTGGCATCAGCTTTGCCCCCTGCGATCGCAGGGGGCAAAGCTGACACAAATGTATCACGATCCGGCCATCTCGTTTGTCGTCAGGCGGCCAACATAACTGTCGTCACACACCCAGGATCATGCCCATTTCCGCGTAGGTCTTGCCTTGACCCATAAGCAATATGACTTCGCGCTGCCTCTCAGTGAATTGCGGCGGAGGATCCACGCTGAGCCCTGCAGCTGTTCGCGCCAGACGCCGGATGGCTTCGAACGCATGAGACGCGGCGAAGAAGGCGGCAGGCAAGACGTTCTGAGCGATGTTCCCCGACGTGGGAGTAGCGAACGTGCAGCTTCCTGAATATTCGCCGGGGAGATGAACTGGGATCGTGTAGCCGGCCTGGAAGTTGCGTAATGCGCCGCGTTCAAGGATATGGCGATGCCGCTCATTCAAGCGTTTCAGCAGATGCGGGTCCGGCCAGGCAAAACCGGCGTGTCGCCCGTTGCAAAGAAAATGAATTGGATCGTCCATGAAATACCGCTCATGAAATACTTCGCTCAACCAATCCGGTGAATAGTTTGAAATTCCAAAGGACGCGATCGGTGGATTGAGAAGATCGATATGGTGGCCAATGGCAAAATACCTGAAGCCAAGAAAATATGTGAGATGATCAAATGCTTCATATATTCCCTGGTCGTCTTTCGCGTCATAGAATGCCTGAATGATCGACTGAAACTCCTGGCTCTGCATCATGAATAACTCCCTTTTTACAGCGGACGTTGTCAAACGGGCCGTTAGCAACGGCTCGACGGCTTTCGGCCCAGAGTTTCTATCAACAATGCATCGCAACGGAAAATTTCCGTGCGACTTCAATCCATAAGTCTGTCTGGTTCGCACATGCAAAAGGCTCGAGCGAACTGGAGGGGAGGCTGAGAGGAAGAATGGAACCTGTCTGATGACAGCAGGGCTTTTCACAGGTCTGGTATGCTCTCCCGCTTCATAGCCAAATTGGCTCTTGCGACATGTACGGCTATCTCCCGAATTTCGGCAGCGGTCCGCGCCGCAAAGCAAGTGCGGAAAGACGTGAAGTGCTTGCATAATATTATCCGTACAGCGCCTGATGCGATCAGGCCAGTTCTTGAACTCTACTTTGTTCAGAAGTGCGCCATTGACGATATCGCCGTTCGACTTGGCATAACCCCGAAAAGGCGCGCCGACACATATTGCAAGCAGCGCGGCGCTGTGATGAAGAACATTCATCATAGGACGCGTTCACACACAATCTGCAGGTGTTCAAACGCGGCGGAGCATGCTGTCCTTTGGCGTGGTCCAGGTTACGTTCCATTCGCCATTTCAGCATTTCGCGCGGGGTTACTCCCTCGCTGTCGGGGGCGGTGATAGCCTGTCAAACGAACCTGGAAATTCCATCGATTACGCCCAGCAACAATGTGCCGCGCCGCGCGCACATGTCGCTGAGTATCCGAACAAACATCACGGATTATTCGTCATGCGAGACTATAATGATGAAATCTCTTGAACTGGAGTTTGAAGGCGCAAGCCTGTGCCGGAAGCTGGGCGGAACATGGCGGAAAGATCGAGGCCTATGCCTGTGTCCAGCCCATGATGACCATAACCCCAGCCTATCGATCCGCGTTGGCGAGCGCGCATTGCTCTTCAAATGTTTTGCGGGTTGCGACAGGAGAGACGTCCTACGGGCAATCCGGCATTTACGCTCGCCCCATTCGCAGCGACACATTTCTGCTTCGTCGAGCAACCTGCCCTTGCCTCAAGCCGGGGCAGGCCCCGCCCTGCACCTATGGGACGCATCGGCGAATCTCATCGGCACGCCTGCGCAAACCTATCTCTCGAAACGTGCGCTCAAGCCGCCCTGGCATGATTTGCGTTATAATTCACGCACGCCGCTGGGACGAGGCCGCAGCGCGGTGTTCCGGCCCGCAATGATCGCAGCCGTGCGCGAGCGGCGTCGGATCGTCGCCATTCACCGCACCTTTCTCGATCCGACAGTCGCCACCCGGGCAAGCGATCTGGCCGATCCTCGCATGATGCTCGGGCGTCCGGGTCGCGGCGCAGTACAACTTGTACCTCCCGGCCCGGTCCTCGGCCTGGCCGAAGGCATCGAAACCGCGCTGGCGGCGATGCAACTGCATGGGATTCCGGTTTGGGCGGTTCTTGGGGCGGAGCGGGCCGGACATATTCTGTTACCCGACTGGCTCGATCGGCTCGTCCTGCTGTTCGACAGGGATGCGGCCGGTTGGAAGGCGAACCAAAATGCGCGCCTTGCTTATAAACGCCCTGGCCTGGAGATCATCAGCGCATGGCCACCACCGCCAAACAATGATTGGGCGGACGTGCTCGAAGGGCGGCCGCGCGCTGCCTGATCGCTATGAAACGAAGGACTGCCCTGCAATGCCAGGAACAGGGCAGCCGACGCCGTTCAACCGTTCAGACGATCCTTGATCGCCTTGGCGGGCGTGAACGTCAGCTTCTTCGAAGCCTTGATCGCGATGGTTTCGCCGGTGGCCGGATTACGGCCCTCGCGCGCTGCTGTGTCCTTCACCTTGAACTTGCCGAAGCCGTTCAGGGAAATCTCGTCGCCTTTGGCCGCCGCGTCGGCGATGACGCCGAATAGGGCGTCGACGAGTTTGCGTGCATCCGCCTTGGTCAGTCCATGATCGGCGGTGAGCGCTTCAGCCAGCTCGGAATTGTTCATAAACTTCCTCCTGAAATTATTCAGCTGCGGTGTCTAGCGTCACAGCATCGTGCCGTCACGCGTCAAAACGGCGCAAACGAAAGGAGAGGGGGAAGGGACCGGATGCGCGGTTCGATGTGCGGGCCGCGGCTTTTACGGAGTTTGTTGCATGACCAAGCCATCCATCCTCGTCCCGGCAACCCATCTCACCAAGTCGCCCGTCAATGTGCGCAAGCGGACCGATCCGCACGCTGACGCCGAACTCGAAGCCAGCATCGCGGGACATGGTCTCATCCAGAACCTCGTCGGCGTGCCGGTGTCCCGCAAAAAGGGCCATTATCGGATCACGGCCGGTGGCCGACGCCTTGATGCAATCCATCGTCTGATCGAGAAGGGGATGCTGCCGCCCGATCATGAGGTGCCTGTCCTTGTTCTCACCAACACAAAAGACGGCCGTGAAATCAGCCTCGCTGAAAACTACGATCGGCTTCAGATGTCGCCTGCCGAAGACTGCCTGGCATTTCGCGATCTGATCGAGGTCGAGGGGCGCAGCACAGCGGAAATCGCCAAGCGCTTCGGCATCGAGGAACGTTTCGTAATCGGGCGCCTGCGTCTTGCTAACCTCGCCCAGCCGATCTTCGAGGCGCTTGAAGCTGATGAAATCACCCTCGATATCGCCAAGGCCTACGCGACCACTGCCGACACCGGTCGCCAGACTGCGGTATGGGAAGCGTTGCGCAACCGCTATTCGCGCGACAACGTCAATGAAATCCGACGGGCGCTCAATGGCTACAGCTACCGGGCGAACGATCCCAAGGCCCTGTTGGTCGGGCGGGATGCCTATATCGTGGCTGGCGGCCGTGTGGAGGACGCGGATCTGTTTTCCACCGCTGCCGACGAGCGCTGGATCGACACCCATATCCTCGATGAACTGGCCGAGGCGAAACTCACAGCTCAGGCTGAGGCGATCCGCGAGCGTGAGGGCCTGGGAGAGGTTCGCGTCGTCGCCGGTGCTCGGATTCCCTATATGGAAACCTATGCGCTGCAACCACTGACGGGCGCTGCCGAGCCGCTCACGGACGAGCAGGAAGCGCGCAAGCAGGAGATTGAGGATGAGATCGCGGATATCGAGCGCCTTGCCGAAGATGATGATTATGAACCCCATGATGACGAAGAGCAGCGCTACGCCGCGCTTCAGGCAGAACTGACGATGATCGTTGAACGCGCGCCGGTGCTTGACGCTGAACAGAAAGCCTCTGCGCTCGCCTATGTCGTGCTCGCCGCCGATGGCACGCCGCAAATCCATCACCAGCTTTATGTCGCGCCGGTTTCCGATGAGGAGAGCGGCGAGGGTGACAATGAGGGCGACGAAGGTGATGACGACGTCGGCGACGAAATGCAGGATAACAGCATCGTCGGCGACGCTCGTCCGGCGATGAGCCAGCGCCTTCGCGAAATGCTGGCGATGATGAAGACAGAGCTCCTGGCGGTCCATGTTGCCAGCGATCCCGCGTTCGCGTTGAATCTGGGCACCTTCATCATGGTCGACCGGGAATCCCGCCTGGGATCCTTCGACATCCCGAGCGATCTACGGGCCTCCGCGCCGTCTCGGCTCCTCCCCGACTTCAAGCCGACAACGGCCGCCGCCGGTGAATGGACGAAACTCGACGAGGCGCTCGATCGCAGCTGGCTCCAACACCAGACCGTTCCGGATCGCTATGACGCCTTTTGCGCCCTCGCCGATGCAGCGCGCGCGGCCTGGCTGGGATGGGCGATCGCGCGCACGCTTCACGCCGTTCCTGCAGGACGCCGCGAGGCAGGCTTCCTCGATCATCTGGGGCGCAAGATGGGTATCGATGTCGCGGCCTGGTGGCGGCCGACGGCGCTGACCTATTTCGACAAGCTGACCAAGCCCGGCATCCTCGCTTTGTTCGAGGAGATTGGCGGACTGGAACTTCGCGTGCGCTATTCCGGGTCGAAGAAGCACGATCTGGCCGCGTCGGCCGAGCGGCTTTTTGCTGGCGATGTCATCATCGAGCCCGAGATTCAGCAACGGGCGCTCGCCTGGCTACCTGATGAAATGCGGTTCGCCGTGCCGGAAAACTGCGCCACGCAGACCTCGTCCGACCATAGCGGGAGCGACCTCGCGGACGAGATGAACAGGGAAGGCGACAGCGAGGGCGACGAAAGCTTCGCGCAAGCCGCCTGAACACGGCCGGGGGCAGGGCTTCATCCCCGCCCTCGGCTTCGGCCTTGGATAAACAATGGTCCGAATGACTGACAGATGTCGATGTTAATTGCCTTCAGCGAGTTGCCGATTGCCGTTTGCAGGGGCGCAGAGAATCGTCGAACTGACGGCCAAGCCGCTGTAGGTGATCATTTAATTCAGGCCGCAGCATTTCTTGTACTTGGCGCCTGACCCACAGGGGCACGGATCGTTACGCCCGGTCTTTTGGCGCTTGATAGTAACCGGTCGATCAGGGTCATTTTCAATCCGCCACTGGTGCAGCATTTCGACCCAGATCGGGATCAGGTCAGGTGCTTCCTTATCCCATCGGTCTTCCGCAGTGAGGGAGAGCGTCCTTGTGCCATCGGCAAACGCGCGCAGCTCGCGGACGCCTTCGATCGCGGCGCGGCAACCGGCATCATCGTCTTCGAGGATGCGTTGCCATCCCGACGGTGCAAGATCCATCGCCTGCCCAAAGCCTTCGATCCACAACTCCCATAATGTCTCGTCCGACCGCGTATCGATCTCCAGCACCGGTTCGAAGCTGCCCGGCTGGTCCAGGGAGGCCAGGATGACATGATAGTGGTGCATGACGAGATCGGTGAAATGTTGCAGACCGCCCATGTCGCTGAACTCCAGCATGCCCGTGCCGTCATCACCCGCCCAGATCTTCTTCAGCCATTGGCTGGGGGCAAGCAGATCGGGGCTGACGAGGATTCCGGTGAGGAAGCCGTCCAGTTGCGACAGCAGCATGCAATCCTCGCCCTGGTCAAGCAGCAGCCGGTCGAGTTCGTCGAGATAGTCGGGTGGAATAGCCATGCCCTTCCATAGCTCCGCGCCGATCCCTCGTCACCGGTTCTGATCTGTCGCCCAGACAATCCAGGGAACGAAATGAAGGAGAGCGGGAAGGGGAGAGCCGGATTGTCCTATTCTCGCATGAGGTGCCCATGACCTTGCCCCAACTTGCCTTGTCGCAGTCCCCGGATGCGCCCACGCGCCTGTTCGCAGTCGCCCGTTCCCTTGCCCACCGCCTGCGCAATGGTGGCATGATCAATCGCCAGTCGCTCAAGCGCATGATGATCCAGGCGTTCGGCGAGGATGACGCGGCCGGTGCCTGGTCGATGCGCGATGCCTATGATGCGCTCGAAACCGCGCAGGTGCTGTGCCTTGCCGATCCGCAAAGCCCGCTTCTTGCAGGAACGCCTGCCGACATCTTCCAGCGACTGCGGCAGTTTGAACGGGCATTACCCACCCAGACCTACCGCTCGGAAAAGCAGGTCGACCTCCAGCAGTTCAGCACGCCCATCAGCCTCGCCTGGCTTGCGGCCATGGCAGCGCGCTGCCGCTCGGACGATATCCTGCTCGAACCCTCGGCCGGCACCGGCATGCTGGCAGTCCATGGCGCACGCGCAGGCGCGCGGCTGCTGCTCAATGAGCAGGATTCCGCACGCGCCGACCTGCTGTCCCGAAGCCTGGGCCAGATCGTGACGGGCCATGATGCCGAACATATACAGGATCTGCTGACCGCCGAGCAGCTTCCCACGCTGGTGTTGATCAATCCACCCTTCAGCCGCAGTACGGGCCGCGGGATCGATCGCCATGCCGGTGCGCGCCATCTGCGCGGCGCACTCGCCTCCCTCGCACCTGGCGGGCGCTGCGTCGCTATCATGCCGACGAGCTTTTCCCCCGAAGGCTCGGCGGCACTGAGCTACAATATAGTCGCAGAGCTTGTGCCTTCCCGCGTCGAAATCACCCTATTGGGTAGCCCCTATGCCAAACATGGAACGGGGATCGATGTGCGACTGTTGGTCTTCGACAAAGGATGGGCCGGCGAGCCGGAACGCCACGTCGCTGGCGACATCGAAGCTGCCCTGGCCCTTGTCCTCGCCATCCCCGATCGGCTCGATCTCCGGCCGCCGCCGCCTCTCGTTCCGCCACCAGCCGTTGCTCTGTTGCCCTCTCGACCCGTCATCAATATCCCGGCCGAAAGTCTCTTTGCCCCTATAAGCGTCCAAAGGCTCGCGCCGCCGTCGCGGGTCGCAGCGGTGGCAAAGGATGCGCGGCCTGTCACCTACACGGTTCGGGAGGAGCCGCTTGCTCCCGGGGAGACCGTGGGGATTTATTCAGCCTGGCATCCCGCCCGGATCGCTATTGATGGCGTTTCCAGGCATCCCGATGACCTTGTCGAATCCATCGCCATGGCCTCGGTGTTCCTGCCGGTGCCGCGCTATCGGCCCCTTCTCCAGACCCGGGCAGTCAGGGCGCTATCAGAGGCGCAGCTTGAAACCATCATTTATGCCGGTGAAGCGCATGCACGCGATCTTGTCGGCTGCTTTTCGGCCAACCTTGCCGGTGATCGCCTGATCGAGGACCGGGATGGCAAACTCTATCGGACCGGCTTTTTCATCGCCGATGGAACGGGTGTGGGCAAGGGGCGCGAGGCGGCGGGCATCATTCTTGATCAGTGGAACCGCGCCAATCGCCGCGCAATATGGATTTCCATGGCCGATCTTATCGAGGACGCCCGCCGCGACTGGACGGCGCTGGGCGGGCTTGCCATCGATATTCAGCCCATTGCAAACTTTCCGCTGGGCACGTCGATCACGATGGAAAGCGGCATCATCTTCCTGACCTACGCCGCCCTGCGCTCCGCGCGCCACGATACAGCCTCGCGCCTGCAACAGCTACTGGACTGGACCGGTGAGGATTTTGCCGGGGTGATCGTCTTCGACGAATCTCACGCCATGGCGCACGCGGGCGGGACCGAGAGTGATTTCGGAAAGGCGCAAGGCTCGGAACAGGGCCTGGCCGGCGTCCGGCTCCAAAATGCGCTTCCGCGTGCCCGCATTCTCTACATGTCTGCAACGGGCGCGGCGAGGCCAGACAATCTCTCCTATGCTGTTCGCCTGGGCCTCTGGGGACCAGGCACTGCATTTGCGACGCGCGACATGTTCATGAAGGCCATGGAAGAGGGTGGTATCGCAGCCCTGGAGGTCGTGTGCCGGGATCTCAAGGCCATGGGCCTCTACACGGCCCGGGCGTTGAGCTTTGCGGGCGTCGAATATGAGCCGTTGGAACATGCGCTGACGCCAGATCAGATTTCGATCTACGATGCTTATGCCGATAGCTGGAGCATTATTCATCGCGGATTGCGCGATGTGCTGGCCGAGATCGGCATAATCGACAGGATATCGGGCAAGACCCAGAACGCCCGCGCGCGGGGATCAGCCCTCAGCGCCTTTGAATCCGCGAAATTGCGCTTCTTTTCCAGTCTCCTGGTCAGCATGAAAATGCCCTCGCTCATCAAGGCGATCGAGCAGGAACTGGCCTTGGACAACGCCGTGCTGGTACAACTCGCGAGCACGGGCGAGGCCATCATGGATCGGCGTCTCTCCGAACTCTCCGCGCAAGAACGGGCGATGATGGATATTCAGGTTTCGCCAAAAGAGACGTTGATTGACTATTTGAAGAATGGCTTTCCCGTGCGCCAGATGCGGGTTTTTCGGGCCGACGATGGCGCCATGCGCGCCGAACCGATGACCGATGCGCAAGGCCATCCGGTGCTTTGTCGGCAGGCGATAGCCGCACGTGACGAACTGATCGAGGAACTATGTGCGCTGCCCGCGATCCCGACCGCGCTCGATGCACTTATCGCGCATTTCGGGACCGACCGCGTTGCCGAGATTACGGGGCGCTCGCGACGCATTGTGACCGACACCACCGGTCGACAAAAAGTCGAGAGGCGAGGCGCGCGCGCCAATCTGTTCGAGGTTCAGGCGTTTCAGGATGGCCGTAAGTCCATCGCCGCCTTCTCCCTGGCCGGTAGCACGGGGCGATCCATGCATTCCGATCGGGACTGTACGAGCGCACATAAGCGCCGCACGCATTTTCTGCTGGAACTTGGCTTTCGCATCCTTTCGGCGGTGCAGGGCTTCGGTCGCAGCCATCGGACCAACCAGCTGACGCCACCCGTCTACCGACCGCTTACCACCGATTGTCGCGGTGAGCGGCGTTTCCTCAGCACCATCATCCGCGGTCTTGAAGCGCTCGGCGCATTGACCAGGGGGCAGCGCCAGACGGGATCGCAGAATCTGTTCGACCCTTCCGACAACCTGGAATCGGACTATGCCCGCGATGCGCTCGGCCAATGGTTTCATCTTCTCTATGAAGGCAAGCTCCGCAGCGTCTCGCTTGCCGACTTCGAGGACATGACGGGTCTTGAACTTTGCGACGAGGGCGGGGGGCTGCTGGAACGCCTGCCGCCTATTCACCGCTGGCTCAACCGCATCTTGGCGCTGCGGATCGCGACCCAGAATAGCATCTTCGAGGAATTTTTGGGGCTGGTCGAGGACCGCGTCGAGGCCGCGCGTGCAGCCGGTACGCTTGACCTGGGCATCGAGACGATCCGCGCCGAGAAAGTCCAACTTTTGTCTGACCGGCTCCTGCGCACGGATCCTGTGACCGGTGCCGAGACAAGGCTATTGCGGCTGAAACTGCACCGACGCCCGCCGGTTACCAGTTGGGCTGCGCTGCAACTCGTCTGCAAGGACACCGACAATATCGCGTGGCTCCATAATGGCCGTTCCGGTCGGGTCGCACTGTGTATGCCGACCTGGCCGGGACAGGACGAAGAAGGCGAATGGATCGAACGTTGCTATCTCATTCGTCCGACCGGTCAGGCGCGCATGGTTGTTGCGGCCTTGAGCGGCAGCCACTGGCACCAGATCGATCGCGACGCATTCCAGGTCTTGTGGAAACAGGAAGTCGCCGAAGCGGTGAAAAATCTCATGGTCGAAACCATCACCATGGCCACCGGCCTGCTGCTGCCAGTATGGCATAAATTGCCCGAAGATGACGTGCGCGTGTGGCGGATCGATGATGGCGCGGGCAGTTCAATCCTGGGGCGCATTATCCATCCAGCAGCGCTCGAACGGATCGAAAGGGAGTTTGGCCTCGATGGCACGACAGCTCTTGGTCCCGTCGAAATCATCGATGGTGCGCGTTCCGCCGGCGGAGTGTCGATTCCAGGTCTCGGTCCGGCAAGGCTTGCCCGGGTTCATGTCAACGACAGTCCGCGCCTCGAAATACGGGACTATCGGCCAGAGGATCGGACCTGGTTGAAGGCTTGTGGCGCATTCACTGAGGTCGTCGCTTTCAAGACCAGATTGTTTTTACCGCACGAACGGGCAGGCGAGATACTCGCGCGGATCATTGCGGAACGTGCCTGACACAAGACGGGTCAGCACTTGGTGGCTATCGCTCTGCGTTTTTAGAACTCAGAGCAGGCGAAGGGCGGATCATTGGACCCACACTTCGCCTGAGCGCCTTACTCCGCGGACGCTTTCGTTGGCGTTCCATCCGCCACATGGTTTAACTTCAACGTCCGCCGTCGGGTCGCTTTCGCCTCCGGTGATGCAGATGCTTTGGGCTTTGTGGCTTTCGCCGCGGTTTTCGTTTTGCCAGCCGACTTTACGGCTTCCACAGTCATCGGCGCAGGCGTCAATTCCTGCGAGGCGGGCGATGTCTTCGTGCTGGCGCGGGGGGACTTCCTGGGAGTTGATGTCTTCCTGGTTGGTTTTGCCGACGCCATTTCGGGCAGCATTGGCTCAGGCTTAGCCTCGACTGGAACGATATCCTGCTGAGCGTCAGGCTCGGCAGCCTCGGCCTTGACCCGCCCGCGCCTGGGCTTAGCTTCCGTCGGAATTACCGGCGCGGCTTCGATAACCGGTGCCGCCTCTGCCAAAGGTGCCACCTCTTCAACTGGCGATGCTTCCTCCACCGGTGCCGCAGCCTGCGTTTTTGCGCCGACCCGGCGTCCAAGTCCGAGCTTTTGCGCGACGATGCGCCGCTGTTCCGAATAAGCAGGCGCGACCATGGGATAATCCTTGGGAAGATTATAGCGCTCGCGATATTCGGCGGGCGTCAGTCCGTTGACCGCCAGATGCCGCTTGAGGGCCTTGTACGGCTTTCCATCAAGCATGCTGATGATGTGCTCGCGTGAGCCAAGGCTCTTGCGGATCGAGACCGCGGGAACATGATCGGGCGCTACTGGCGGGGCTTCCACCTGGGCCTTTCGTTCCAACGCGCCGCGTGTCGCTTCGATGATCCCGGCAATCTCGCCGGCCGGAACCTGATTGTTGGAGAAATAGGCGCTCAGTAACTGCACCGTCATTGCGGTGAAATCAGACTGCTCGGTATCGGCCACGAAGGAACTCCAGGTTGAGGAATGAAGGGAAGATGCCGGACATCACCGGACGAGGATTGCAGCAGCTAAACGGGAATATGCTGCATTTGCAAGCTAGGAATGAAGGGCGTTCATCCGCACCGCAAAAGGAGAGGGGGAAGAGCAAAGGGGAGAACGATCGGTATCTTGTATCAAGGAAAGGCGTGCCATGTCCGACCGCGTATCCGCACACATCATGATCGGCGGAATAATTCCCCGTTCGCAATATCCTGATTTCGTCCAGGCGATCGCCCACGATAATCCTGCTATCGATTGGGACGGCACGCCATTCGATTCCACATATCTTCCCGCAACCGGCCCTCTCACGCTCATGGATCATGAAGTGGCCAATGGATGCTTCGAGAAAATCGAAGAAAGCTGCCGACGTCTTGGTCTCCATTATGTCCGATGGTCAGACGGATTTGGCGGAAGCTTCCCCTCTGTCCGCGTCATTTACCGGGGCCATGGCGAACCGCAAAACTTTCTCACGACGCAGGATGACCAGCAGGTCTTTTCGATCGAGCGCATCCGGGAAATGGGAAGCATCGCGGCAATCGAAGCTGAATACAGACTGGCGCGTCTGAACCCGCCGCCGCTGGTGCTTGTCGATAAAGAGCCGAGCGATGAAGCAATGACAGAGACAGTCCATGGCTGATCATTATGTTCAAGGATCCTTCGCGTTCACCTGCACGGCGAGTGAAAGCGCGCTGATCGAGGAGGCATGGCAGCACGCGTCCGATCTGCTGGCTGACCTTGCTCCAGGCGAACCGAGCGCCGAATTTCTCGCTGCATTCATGCCGAACGATCTCGCCAATCCGTTCAACGGCCTGCTTGAGATTTTCGACGATCCCGACTTCCCGGATTTCGGGGCCGAGATCGAGATTGCAGGAGCTGCCGAATGCACCGTCGCCATCTATGGCACGACTGACTTCCAGCCAGGTCCGATTGCAGAACTCATCAGGCGCTGTTGCCAGGAGAGCTTGGAAGTAGCGCCTATCGGGTTCGTCTGGAGCTATGGCTGTTCGCGCCCACGCCGCGACAGCTTTGGTGGAGGATGGTGCGCGATATTCGCCGATCATGTTGAATTCGCCAGCACCCAGGAAGAGTTGGCGCGCCGGTTGGTTCGATATGCTGTGACGCCACCGGTGGAACCGCCCAATCCATGGATCGACTATCCAGATTGTCCCTCGGCCGACTGGCAGGCCGAGGTCGCCAATGGCGATACGCGACTTGGCTATCGCGACTGGGTATTTGCGAGGACTGAAGCTGATGGCAGCGCACGTCCCATAACCGGAGCGCCGCTGGCGTAACGCGACCCACTTCCCCCGATCTTCTTAAAGCCACAAGGATATCATGATGACCGACGCTAGCGCGCCGGGCGCGTCCGCGCGCCTCTATAGCGAAACCGAGTATGATGAACGCGGCAATTTTCATTATGAGGGCGATCTCTATCGCGCCGGTGAAGCGTTACCATCGCTTGCGTCCCGGATCGAACGCCATCTGGCACAGCATTTTACCGGACCCGCCTTCGCGATCCGCACAGAGAAATTTGCCGGAGGGCGCAAAGTCATTGCGGAGATACTCGATTCTCCCGCCGACCTGACCGGCCGTGATGCGCAGAACGCCTTCATCGCCGAGGTGCGCGATCAAATGGAGCGGTTCGGGTTTACCCGGACCAATCCGTTGCAGGATTTCTGGTCATGCAGTTTCTACTGCGAGGTCCGCATCGGCCAGGCCTATTGGGCGGCATTGGCAAAACGTCAGGGTATCCGCAATCCCGTCGACCCAGTGATATCATTAGCGGCGTTCAAGAAGCGCATCAAAGCGGGTGATCGGTTGAAGCTGATCGACGCGCCCGCCGGTCATCGACTTCTCGGGACGACCCGCGACATCACCAAAGTGCGCTCGGGCGACCTGATCCTCGAAGGTCGTTCCTACCTTTCCTTTCCCAGGGCCTCCGCTTTCGCCTGCGACGGCCGCCTGATCAGGATCGCCATCGGTTCGCAAAATGGTCCTGACGATCATCTTCTCTACGAATGGCAAAAGGCTTCCTGAGCACGACCTCACTATCCGCTCAAACGCCGATCGGCCGCAAACAGCGCTTCAGAGGAAAATCCGTCGCCATCGGCCACCCGGCGCCGTTCATCTCACAATCAAGCGTGGAGGCCTGCGTGCACCAGCCGCATATCAAGGCCATGGCGGCGCTATTGCGCCGTAGCCAGCCGCGCCATGATCTCTATGCCGTCTTCGGTGACTGCATGGAGGCCATGGCGATCGCTATGGCCAACAGTGTCGATGTGCATCAACGCGAACCGCGTGAGGTTCGTTATCTGGATATCGTTAGGCGCTATCGGCCGGATGTCATCGATCTGTTTCCGCAAATATTGGGCGAACTGGTGCGGGCGCTCGAGGCTGGGCCTGGCGACGTGCTGGGCGCCCTGTTTCACGACCTCGAACTTCACAGCAAGGCGCGTGGGCAATATTTCACACCCTATACGCTCAGTCGCTTTATGGCGCAGGCGGTTGTTGGCGATCCTGAAAATGTGAAAGAGATTATTGCCCAGCATGGCTTCGTGACCGCCATGGAACCAGCATGCGGCGCGGGATCGATGGTAATCGCGCTTGCCGAGGCCATGCGCGATATCGGGCATAACTATCAGCGGCACCTTCATGTGACAGCGATCGATATCGATCCGCGTGCGATCCACATGGCCTATATCCAGTTCTCGTTGCTTCATATTCCAGCCCATCTCATGGTCGGAAACGCCTTGTCGGGCGAGAAACAGGACCATTGGTTCACCCCAGCGCATATATTGGGTGGATGGACCGCTCGGCTCGCCCTTTGCCAACGTCGTGAACCCGTGGCTGGGGCCGCCCAACGCGCGACCATCGCGACCGGCCCGACTTCACCATCGCAAGTCACCGTTCCGCCATCGCACGAACCAGGGGTATCGCAGCGATCCATGCCGCGACAGTTGAGCCTCTTTTGATCTCCCACATCTCACATCATAGGAGATTGGCATGTCCCATCATGTCCATATCGACGCATTGAGCCGGATACCGTCCGGCACGACAATTATAACTTTGGCCATCTGCGGACCACGCGGCGGCATGCGTGCGGTCGAGGATATTTCGATCGATGAAGCCGAGAAAATGATGGCGCGGCTTCAGGCCGCCGTCGCTGCCGCCAAAGCCGAGACAGCCATCGACCCGGTCGATTGCTTCATGCAGGATGTTATCGACCGGCTCGGCGATCCGGCTCTCGCGCTCGATCCTTCGTTTCGTTCATGGTGTGCCGGAAATCATGGCCTGCTCGGCCCCCGGCAGGCCGCCGAACGCTGGTGCTGCTGGCGCGTTGCCTGAGCGATCATGGCGGTCGGGATCATAGCTGGTTTGCCGGGCCTGCGTGAGAGGTCAATACAGGATGAGGCCCGTTCCTGGAATGAGCTGATCCAGAAAATCAAAATCGCGCCGGTTGCCGGTCAGCAGGTCACAGCCGGTCGCAGCCGCCTGTAAAAAAAGCAGGGCGTCGTTCAGCAGGGCGATCGAATGCGGTTGACCGGAAAACCTTGTCACCATTCCTGCCAACATGCCGGCCTCTCCGAACACGCGCGAAGACGGCGCGCTCAGGCGATGCTCAGGGATATCGTCGATCGTCCGTCCCAGCGTCTTGAGAACCGACGCCGTGCGCTTGTCGGCAGGATCGAGCGCACCCATCAGATGGGTCATCTCGGCAAGCGCTACGCTGGAGTGATTGACGATCCGGTTTTGCAGCAACGCGTCTACTTCAACCGAAGTCTTGCCCTGAAGCACATCAATATAGACGCAGGTGTCGAGCAAAAGCTCCCGGCCTATGACCGGTGCCTTGTGAACGAGCGGCAGTTCTTCTTCGGACCGCCGTGCCAGATTTGCTGCAGATCGCTGCGGCCGGATCCTGCGCAACGAGGCCTTGCGATCAAATCCCAAGCACAATATCCGCCGGGATCGCACCCTTCCGGCTCACAAGCCTGGCGCCGAAGTCATCTTCGAGCGCCACCTTGGCGAGCGCATATTCGACGAGATCGGTGGT
>Ga0114901_1001210_pt1 | contig 15234 bp, 9 predicted proteins | sample MalvireepMed_s16_FD_89686 | JGI IMG/M metagenome (GOLD analysis project Ga0114901, IMG submission 89686) | Marine viral communities from the Global Malaspina Expedition - Malaspina viral metaG DeepMed_s16 | ecosystem: Environmental > Aquatic > Marine > Oceanic | place: Mediterranean Sea... | reverse complement strand
ATATCTATGATTTCGGTGTAAATGCTTGGACATATTCTTTGTCTATATTTACTGATAGCCGAGAATATACAAATCCTATACTTGATTGGAACAATAATCCTGTTTTTGCTTATGATCAGGGTTTTGGCACTGGAACTTTTAATGAAACTCCAGCAATAGATGATACTGGTGGTATAAATACTACCGATACAAGCTGGGGTTCTGATAATATAAACGAAATCTCTCAAGGAGATTTAATACAATACGATCAAGAAACTGAAGAAATTCTTATTCGAGACGTTGACCATGCTTCTGAAACAACTGGAACTTTTAAAGGGGTTAGGGGATGGAACGGTACAACTGCCTCAGCTGTAGTCGATGAAACTGGTGCTACAGTATCTACTGCAGGATTTACTTATTTTTTAGATACTAGTGTAGGTGGTAGTGTAGGAACATATCAAAGTTTTGTAACTAAAGATATTGATTTTGGAGACCCTAGTTCAGTAAAAAAAGTTTACAAAATTTACATAACATATAAAAAAGATAGAACAGGTGTAAATTCAAATCCTTTACAATTCGCACTAGACGGAAATACAACTTTTGCTCAGACAGGAGTAAGCAGTTCTCAGGGTTCTGGAAGTTTTGCTTTAACAGGAACTTTTGGTGCTAGTATTACTAATTGGGATATAGCAACTTTTACTTTTAGTTCTCCAGTCCCCTGTCAAAGTATTGCTTTAAAATTGAATAGTGTTCTTTCAGCTATATGGATAAATGATATTTCATTTGAATATAGAATTATATCATCAAAGAGAGTTTCATAATGCCTTTTACTACAGAAGATAGAAGAATAAGAAACTCTAAGCAGGATAAGATTACTATTAGTGAAAGACCTCCAGCACCAGAATCTATGGCTGAAGGTGAAATAATAATGTCTATGCTACCGAACAAACATCTAGGTTTATTCGTTAAATATAAAGGTCTTATATGGAGAACATATTTAAGTCCAGATGGTAATGGACATATAGATAAAAATTTATTTGTTAATGATTCAATTAGAAGTAAAAAAGCAATTATGAGTAGTGTTGCTGTAGTTAATAGTGTTGCGCCTTCTGCTCATACTGATAATCAAATATCTATATTATCAAAAGACGCATCATCTAGTAGTGAATCAACATTACATTTATTCTTAGAAGAAGATGTTATTGCTGATACAAATATATTTCAGAGCGGTGATGCAGCATCACATAAATTAAAAATATGGATCAATGGTACAGAGTACTACATTGGTCTACAAGCAGTATAGGAAACTATTATGGCAAATGGAAGAGCAGGATATTTTTTACAAAGAGACATAGCCAAATCAGGAGGAGATTTAGAAAGTCTCTGGGGCAAATCTCTTGACCAGCAAGCTGGTATAAATACATATAGAGGAATAGGTAGGGGTTTAGGTACTCTTGGTGGAATTTTACTTGCTGGTTCTGGTGCTGGTATTCCACTATTAGCATTAGCTGGTGGATTGGGTTCTCTTGGAGGAAGTCTTATAGGTAAAAAACTTGGACAGCAAAAATATGGAGACCCAGTTGAAGCAGAAAAAGAAGGGCTTTTTCATAGGGATGTAGCCAAAGAACAACGCGAAAGTGTTGATGACTACTGGAAGGGAATGAAAGAACAGATAGCAGTTAATACCTTACAAGATGCTATTACTGCTGGAATGTATGGTGGTAATATACAAAATATAGCTGGTATGAATAAACCAATGGCAGCTCCAATTACTCCTAACGTTCCTATATCTGCTCCAGTAGAACCACAAATGTTGGGCGATGAAGCCTTGAGTCAGTTAACTAGTAACTGGAGTCCAGATGCTTTACAAATGACTGCTCCAAGGCCACCACTTAAACCAGCTATGCCAGCTATAGACTTTCCAGCTTCAATTGCTACTCCAGAACTATTAGGCAATGTACCTTTAAATCAAATATCTGCTATGCAAGGATACACACCTTGGGAACCACTAAAAGAACAATATAATCCTTATGGAGCTTTTTATAATTCTATAATAAATAAATACAGTGCTCCTAGTTCTGCTGGATCAGCGGTTATGGGTAATCAATATCGTGGTCAACAAATAATGTTTGAGTAATAATAATGGCTTATAGAAACAGAAAAACACAACGTCCAACTAGTTCACCGCAGCAAAGAACTCCTGTTCCACAGCAAAAAGCTAGACCTATAGCTCCTGTACAACAGCAAGTATCTAGACCTATAGTACAACAAGCTCCTGTGCAACAGCAAGTAGTTCGTCCTATAGCTCCTTTATCGCAGACTCCTGCTTTACAACCAAGAAGCGTAGCTCCTGTTAGTCAATCATTACCACGACCTATTAATCCAGCAATACAACAAGCTCCTAGACCAGCAGTACAACAAGCAGTTCCTAGACCTGCAGCAACAAATGCTTTTGCACAATACCCTATTCCTTCAGTGAATGGTGCTTTTAGAGAAAATGGTATGCAAAATCCCAACGTTGTTAGGCCTACAACTCGTTCACCACAACAAAAAGCTACACAGCAAAAGATGGGTATATTAAACAATCCTCCACAAGCCGTACAAACTCCTATAGTAAGTCCTGCTGGTGAAGAAGAAAGACCTGCTGTTCAACAAGATATAGCACCCCCTCAACAAGTAGTTCCAAAACCCCTTCCACAAGCAACACCATATCAAGCACCCGATACACCAGATATAAGCAGTACTACTCCAGTTGCACCTACGGATGAACCAGTTATAGATCAACCACAACAAGATATAGCTCCAGTAGGACAAGTAGAGCCGCGCCAAGTTTCACCTGTTCCACAAGTAGAAACTCCTACTCCAGTTACACCTACACCTCAAATAGATGCTACCGACCCAGTTGCGCCTGTACAAGAAGTAGCTCCAGTGGGACAAGCAGCACCTGTTCCACAAGCAGCAACTCCCGCTGTTTCCTCTCCTATAGCTGATCCAGTTCCAGAAATAAGTGCTACTGATCCAATTGCTCCTACACCAAAAGTAACGTCTACGCCATCCGTTGTACAACCTACACCAAGCCCAATATCATCAACTCCAGTTAGTACAAACGGAGGGTCTATAGGTATTCCAGAAACACCTTTATATACACCACAACCAATTCCAGCACCAATTGTGCCTGATATTCAAAGTGTTACTACACCATCCTTACCTCCCAGAGATACAACTGGAAACGGAGGAACCAGTCCATTTCAGAACCCTAATATTTCAACTAATATAACACCAACTATATCATCTCTACCTCCAAGAGATACAACTGGTGGAGTTAGAACCAGTCCATTCCAGAATCCTAATGTTCAAACAACACCAACTTTACCTATGCCTACAGTACCAAATATACCTCGCCCAAGGACAACAGCTCCACCAATGGGCGGAGGACTAACTCCTCCCGTAGGATTACCTCCTATTACTACAGGTGATGTACGTGGTGGCTTTACTGGGCCGGGTACAGGTGGAGGAACTGGTCGCGGAGGAACTGGTGGCGGTATACAATCTACAGAAGGCTCATGGCAAGATTCTTCACAAGAAGCAGGTACAGGATCATCTCAAAATCCTTATTCAAGTATATATGGAGGCATGCAAGACCCACTCGCTTTTTTAAGAGGTGAAGGAATAAATATTGGTGACGACTATTCAAGATATTTTCAAGGATATGATCCAGCCAGAGAACAAGGTGCTTATCAACAATACGGACTTGGACAACAAGCTCAAATGATGGGAGCACGTGCTGGTTTAATGGGAATGACACAACAGCAAGGAGCGGGAGGTTTTGCTGGTGTTGGTTTTGGCGGAGCACCTGCTAGTGGAATTCGTGGTCAATTTGGATTACAACAACAACAAGCAGGGCTTGGTCTTAGAGGTGATATATATGAAATGCGTAGAGCACAAGAAGAAGACTGGTGGACTACATTAGGTAGAGTTGAAGAAGCCAGAGGTGAGCAATTTGGAATGTTTGGTATAGGAACTGGTACAGAACAGGCTGGGCAACAAGCTGATGTTATAAATAATCCTAACGTTGATCCTGATACTCGAGGTGGAGGCGGTGCTGGATTAACATTTGATTATCAAGGTGATACTATACCTGAAAATCCTACGGTTGGTCAAACATGGAATATACCAGCTATTGGTAATGTTTCAGAAACAACTGTATACTTTACTGGAGAACCTCCTCCGAATGATTGGGTTGATGAACAAACGTGGAAATCAGAATACGGTGGTGGTGGTTAATAATATGAACAAGGAGTTTTAAAATGGCATATCAAGAAGGGCAGTATATAAGTCAGTTCTTAAATACAATGCCCCAACAATTAGCAACCTATGCGCAACAGCAAGAGCAAACACGTCAGTTTGATGTTCAATCAAAGGAACGAGAACGACAGTTCGATGCCTTGCAGGGACTGCGTGAAGCAGCAGAAGCTCGTAGCGCAGAACAATATGAGTACGGTAAAGAGCGTCGTAGTCTTATTGATCTTCTTCTACGGCAACAAAGGGGTAGGAGTATAGATATAGCTGAGGCAGAAGAAAGAAAAACTAAAGCATTAGAAGGCAGAGGTGCTTTTGAAAGATTATTTCAGCTAGGAAGTCAACTTACAGGTATGCCTCAACCGTATCAATATGAAAGATGGTCAGAAACTGACGATGAATGGGCGCAGAGAATTACTGGCTATGACTTAATAGATAGAGGGCCGATGGATTTACCAGAAGGATTAGAGATTGATCCAGCACTGTTTCAATATATAAATCAACTTAGTGGTTATAATACTCCAAAACAAAATCTATTAGGATTAACTATGCAAGGATTAGGAGGAATATAAAATGGATCCAAATCAAATTTTAGCAATTATAGGAGCATATAATGATGACCCTAGAAGTTTCACTGATGAAGAAGCCGAGCTTGTTGCAATGCTATCTAAATCACTTGGTCTAAACTTTAGGAGGGAAAATAAGCCAATATCTAAAGGGCTGTTTAATATGGCTGATATAGGTTTACTAGGTATGCTGCCAAATGAATGGGAACCATGGTCACGTGGACAAAGTGTTTATGGAGAAAGCTTTGGTGAAAAATTAGGTTCTGGTATTGGTACTGTTGCGGGCCTTCCAATGGCATTAGCCAGTGGTTACGGCTTGGCACGTGGAGCTGGAGCAATAGGTAAAAAAGCTTATGGAATGTTTAGGGGTGTACGAGGTATGTCTGGTTCTGGTCAAGGAGAAGGTTTATTGCAATTAACAAGTGGATCACCATTCTAAATAAATTATGCCTTATAGTATAAAAGAGCACGGAACAGGGAATAGAGATTTTAACAGATATTTTTCTGCTGTTATACCCGGTACTGGATACGGATTATTGAATATGGCATATGTCAGTCAACTTAGCAAAATGTCAAACAATAGCGCATTATTAAATGAAATGATAGACCAACAAGTAAGAAAAACAAAAGGCTTGAAAGCTCTTCATTTTAAACTACCTAAAGCAGAAGCATTTAAAGATATGCCAAAAGCATTTAAGGATATTTTAAAATTATCAATGAATCGTTATGATCCAAGGACAAACACTGTATTTCATTCTGGAAAAGCAGGATTAGCTGCTCATGAATTTGGACATGCTCAACAATTTGCAAACCCAAAATATGCTAAATATGCTTATCCTATTACTAAATTAAGTCGTGTAGCTGGTGCTCTTGGTGCTTTTGCTCCTATTTTTACTGATGATGAAAAAGAAGCTAGAAGAAATTCAATGATTGCTTCTGGCTTGCAACTACCTATGCTTGCAGAAGAATTTGATGCCTCTAGAAGGGGATCAAAAATAATGAAAACAACATCTGGTTTAGTAAAGCATGCTGGTAAAGCTAGTAAATTAAAAAATTTACTTATGCTTGCTTCTCCATATGCTGGTTTGCCTACATATATACTACAAGCAGCATTACCATGGTTAATATATAAATACATGAAGAAAAGAGGTAAGTATGGAGGAGAGTATGAATCAATGGATAACCCATATAAATAAAATATATAATGGCTAATGGTTTTGAATCTATACGAATCAAACGTCTTATTGATATGTACAGGGGAAACCCTATGCTATTCACAGATGATCAGCTCGACGAACTTGAAGAATTAGCTAAACAAATTAATTTACCCTTTAAAAGAATAGAGGGTAATTTCGATATAAAACGCACTGCTGAAGTAGCAGTAAGCGGTATAGTAGAAGGCTTTACTACAATACCAGTAGGTACAACTCCACGTAATACTTACGAAGCAATAGCCCATTCCATGGGACATCTGATAGGTTTTGCTCCTGCAATAACTTCAATACCATTAAGAGGATTAGCTAAAGGTGCATCTGCTTTAGGTTTAAAAGGTGTGTCCAGAGGATTAAAACGTGGTGCTCATGGAGCACAAGTTGTAAATAAGTTCTCAGTGCCAATGTTTTTTGGCGACAGGGCAAGCAGCTTAGTAAATAAAGGAGTGTCTAAAGCTGGTTTAGAAACACTGGACTTTATGAAACGTGGTGCAAGTGCCAGAGGTGTTCTCGATCAAGCAGTACATCTTGGTACAGCCAGTGCGGTCAGCTCTATCTGGGGAGGCCCAGATCAGATATTAAACTCTATGACACACGGAGCTATCGCAGGTGGTGCTTTCGGTGGCTTAGGTAATTTTACACGCATAGGCAAGCTATTAGAGAGCAAAAACGTAGCCAATCATAGACAGGCTGAACAGTTAATTAAGGCTGGTATCGGTTCTATGATGCTTGGAGTCCCGACTACCTTACAGGATCAGCCTATAGAGATGCAATTATATCAGTATCTATTGGGTGGATTTTTTGGTTATACTACTAGACCTTCCTATGAAAAAGAAGGGCAAAAGTTCTGGTCAGAATCTATGGCAAGAGGTACTCCTGATGAAGTATTCTATCCAGAAAAGAACGCAGAATGGAGTAACCTATCAAAAAGCACTAAGAATTATGTAAACGAACAAGTCAGTGAGCAAGCTCGTACTACATTAATAAAGACCAATGCTTGGGGTGATCCTCAAGACCCACAGACACAAGCCAACTTAGAACAGCATTTATATGATGCAGCAAAAAGTAGGTTTGGAAAAGAACCTACAGCTGAACAGATAAATGTAATTGCCAAAGAACAAGCTGGCAGCATAATTTATGAAAGTGTTGTTCTTGACATGGAAGAGTTTGAATTACCATTTCCAGAACAAGGTAGTGATGCTAGGGTAGGTAATAAAGAACAATTACTTGTAGAATTATTTCCTGATGGTACAGTAGAAGTAAAGCCACGTAAAGGCGATTACTGGGGAGCCAAGATGGATGAAAGTGTTCCTGTAGGAAAAAACGGAAAATATATTGGAACACCAGCTGAAAATTTTGATGGCGAAGAAATAGGCAGCATAAAATTTATCAATACACAAGGTGAAAAAAATAAAACCAAAGGTTTTATAATTGCTAACAAACCATTTGCTGGTAAACCAAACTGGAAAAATGGTACTATAAAAGAGTTTGTTACTAAAGAAGATTGGTGGAACATAGAAGACCATTTAGATTTAAAAAATACTTACATAGACGGAGGGGTAAAAGATAAGGGTGTTTTAAAAGTAAGGCAATACCATACAGACGCATCACAAGTGTCAGTAGAACAATTAATAGATGTTCTTGCAAGAGGACAGCTGCAATCTCTTCCTAATGTAGAACAATTAAGCAAGAGACAGCAAAACTTAGAACTAAATAAATTCAGAGATGAAATTAGAGAAAGCTATAATGAAAGCTTAAATAAAGAATTTGAATGGTTTGGAGATTATGTTCAATCTTCAGGAATGGAAATGATAGTTAGAAATAGACATGAAAAACAATGGAAAAGTAATGTACTATGGGAAGCCCAGAGACATGGCTTATATACACAGGGCGGAGATGAGCGTGGATTTACTGCCATAGGTCAGTTAATGAATCCAAGTATTGGCGCTAGGAATGTTATAGACAGAAACAAGCGCGAACAATTAATGCATACAAAAAGTGTTCCTGTAGATTTTTCAATCAATAATAAGAATACTTTAAATGTAGCAGTATTGAACGATTATATACCAAACAGGGATGAACATCCTGATATGTGGTATCAAAATAATAAAGGCGAATGGAGACCTTACGGATCAGAGACTGACGGGACTATATATTTAAGACAGGATGTATTTGATCAGATGGTAGCAAAGTCTGGCTTTTCTAATGGAGAAGAATTCATTCCCGACCTGATGGAGAATGCAGGTATGATAAAACCTGTCATGGTAAGTCGTTTAGGGACTGATGTACTTATGGTTAAGTCAGCAGGTCGCAGAGCCAGTGACGCAATGAATGAATACATGTTATCTAATAACTTAGATATAGCTGTAATGAATTCAGCGGCCAAGCATAAGGGACTTATACAAAGCAGTAATTATGATTATGTAAATGGAAGGTATGTATCTGATCAATTAGATATGCGTCAGATACCTGTGAGTGATTTTAGGCTTGATCTTGGTGTGTTCGAGCACACAGACAAGTCTATAAAGCCACAGCTTATTGTAAGACAGTTATTTGGTAATGCTAATGAAGAACAAACGCCTGAACTAGTAGATCATATTTTCAATACAATATATAAGCCACTAATTGAAGGTGATCCAAAAGTTAACAAACTTGTTGAAGCTTATTTAAAAGACCCTGCAACAAAGATTGATCTAAAGAAACTTGATGTTGACAGTATATCTATAGAAAATATTCATAAGATTATTCAGGGCGATAATGATCTTGCTACGGCAGTCCGAAATCATATTATGAAGGTTGATCGAGAGCGTCAGGATGGTGAACCTGACTTAAGTTTTACTGATGAAGCTTTCCGTGATTATGTTTACAGAAATAAAAGAATATTTAATGCAGTTGGAACCAACGCAACTGTAGCGCATGGCAATAAGTATACTGCCAAGATGTTTGGAGATACCTACAAAAGGTATATTATCGACAGGTACTTACGACCTAAATGGAAACATTCAGGTAAAGGATGGATGGCTCCTTATGATGTAGAATACATAAAGGGCAATATGAAATTAAAATCTGGTGAGTTTTTACTAGACAATAATCATAGATCATTTCCTATAAAATTTGATCCAAAACTATTTAAAGAAATATTTCCTAAACATAAAGGAGAAGTGACTCTTGGTAATCTCGTGGATGCAGCAAAAAGAATTGAAAATCCGAGTGTGGTTAATGACCTCAAAAGCAGAGGTGTATATAGTAAAATTAAAAACGCCATTGATGATGCTTATAATTTTATGGTTATTCGTGTACCATCCGATTCAATTAGCGGTGCAAGAGTCTTACGCTTTAAGGGCTTTACTGGTAGAAAAGGGAATGCTGTTACTACTCATCCACGTGATGATGCCTATCTTGGCGGGGCAGATAAAGATTCAGATTCTGTATTTCTCTATCATGGATTTGATAAGAAGATACGTGATGTTTACCGAAAGAACGACGCAGAGTGGGAACAGAATGGCAGAGTAATAGACGGCAAATCAAGAGAGTTAGACTCAATGTTTGGCGAAGGAGATTCAACTCCATTTGAAAGACAAGCCAGTATATTCTCACCTTCAATGAGAAAGATAGTAGCTAAGAATGTATTTCATGGCAACCATGGTATAGGCTGGGCTATTAATAACCGTATGGTAGTGCAAGCATGGGTTGATATGGCTAATGCTAATAAGGGCAAGCTAACTATTCCAGTTTATACTAAAAGAGGAAAAGTAAAGGGGCATTATGTTTTGAACCTAAAGCCTGATGGTGGTTATGAAATGCGTAAGCTGGCTAGAGAAATGTTAAACAGGTCAGCAGATGCTGGTAACTATCCTGCTATGATTTCATATGTTAAGTTTCCACAGATACTATTTGATGCAGCATTCAGAGCTGAATTTAAACCTGAAGCATGGTATAAAAAGTATGCTGAAAAAGAAGGCTTTGATATGCCAGAAGATGCAACCTATTCTGATATAAAAAATTCAGAACTGGGTGATGTTCATAAAATTATATCTTCATTCAAACCAAATGCAAGAAGTAAGAATAAAAATAGACAAGGCATGTCTATGTCATTAGAGGAATTCCAGCAAGTATTAAACGATCGTGCTGGTAAAAAATATCCAGCATTAATATCACAGTTAGCAAATAAAGCAAAAAGTGATGGTGTTGGTGATTTAATATTCTCTCATCCTTATGAGTCTAATATAAAATTAATTCAACAGTTAAATACTATACTGAGAAAAGACCCGCTTGCCAAAGAGCTGTCAGGATATACTATAGCTAGTTTATCTAATAATTTAAACAAGTTGAAAATTAAAGCTATTGAAAGCGGTGATTACAACGCACTTAATGAAGTTTTATTAAAAGAGAACCATAAGGTAGCAAGTTTTTTGGCTTTAGTGAAGCGAGGACATGAGATAGAAAGTCAGGTACTTGCAGCAGGTGGCAGCAAGGAAGATGTAATCCGTAACCTAAGAATTATTACTCAAGAAGCTGATAAAATAAAGTTGAAGTATAGAAATGTAGATATGAGAAATGATGAAGAACAGACTAATACTTATTTTACAGACTATGATAATGAAGTAATGGAACTTAAGATGGATTTACAATTGAGATTAAAGGGTGAAAATGTTAACCCTAATTCTTACCATTCCTTTTTAGATCAGTATATGTTAAGTCCTTTTGCTAAAGGACGGCCTTATGGTATGTTCAGCAGAATTCCTTGGCAGTCAAGAATGATTCCTGACAATGCGATTAGAGAATTCTTTGGTGAGTTAGAGAAGGTAAGCAAATTGGCAGCACTCCCTGAAGAAACTCAGGTTCCGCAGATAGATAAGTTTATTGATTATATGCATCAGCCTTCTTCTTACAACAAAGTATCAGAGAGTTTTGCCAAGGTAGATAAGAGATTTGTAGAGTTTCAAGGCAAAGGCCTTGTTGGTGGAGTGAAGTTTGAGAGAGCTGTTGAAAGATTAAAGCAGCACATCTCAGAACATCCATTCTGGAGTCAACATCCAGAGGATGCATTCTATGAGTTTACTAATACATTTGAAGGCGCAGGTAGAGATTTCTCAACCATAACTAGAGCAGATGTAAAAAACCTTTTAAATTATTTTGAATACTATAATCCTAAAAATAAACGTAGTTGGGTTGATCAAATGGTAAATGATCATTTTCCTGCAACTAAAACTAGAGACCCATTGCGTATACAAAGGATATTTTACTACAATAGACCTGCTACATTAGATAAGAAAACTGCAGCCTTTGAATCCAGAATATTTGCTGAAGTTATGAGACCAGTAAAAACTTCAGACGGAATAAAGATAAAGAAAATTAAGAAAGTTCTTTCAACGCATGGCGGTATTCGTGACTGGCTGAATACTATGGTATCACAGTCAGAGATAAAAGCTAGTGCTATGCTAAAAAACATGGATGAAAAGACTTATGCTAACATATTTAATATTACTCCCAATGAAAGAGTAGAATTATTTAATCATACAGTTGATTTAATGGAAGGTAAGATAAGTAGAGAATCTTTATCGAATTATTTTAAAAAAGAATTCAACGTAGTTATAAATAAAGAAAAGAAAACTTGGACTGGTGAACAAATGGTTGATACACTAACCAAGAGAATCCAGAACGATCTGGAAGAGTTTTCTAAGTCTACTATTCATCTTATGCGTGATAAGAAACGCTTATCTGAAGATGATGGGTGGAAGCAGCTTGATAAAGATATTGCTGCTAAATCTATAGTCAAAGTAAACGACTACATGATCTGGAAGAACGGTGAGTTTGATTTCAATAATTTCTATAGAAGAATTATTAAACCAGTATGGACAGGTAAAGATATACCCGACATTCCTACAGAAGCTATTTTAAGAGCACAATATGAATATATTCTTGGTAAAAAAGCATCAAAAGCTAAAGGCAATAGAAAGAAATTTATTTTAAATGACAGAACTAAAAATCCATTTAAGCCCGTTAAGGTGAGGGACAAAGAAAGTTATTTTCCTCGCATCTGGCGTAAGAATCCGACCAAGAGTGAGAAAAAAGAAATTGATCAATATTTCCGTGACAGGGTTGAACAGGAATTCAACAAAATAATAAAAGATGAAAACTTATACAATAAGTATGTTAATGACTTAGAAGAATCTTTGCCAGCGATGTGGAAACATCAGCGTAAAAAGTTGAAACAGATTTTAGATGATTATAAAAAAACTGGTAACAGAAAAGACATAGATAAGATTATCATGGATAATGTAGCTGCTACTATCAAATTTGAAAATGATGCTTATTCACACATCACTTTGTATGGTGAAAGACACATGTTCGATACTATACTGGATGTTAATTGGGACAAAGACCTACCTACAATAGATAAAACCCTTGAAAATATAGGTTTCTATTCAAGGACTGGCAACCTGCTTGAAAGACAATCAGAGATGCCAGCATATATGCGTGAATATGATGCATTGAAGTCTTATAAAGAATCAATACTTAAATCCAGACTTAAAAACATTGGTTCTTTAATGGCTAATGTTGAAATAGATACCATGATTAAAAATAAACCATTTGGTAAGTATACTAATGATCATGCTGAGTTCTATCGTATGTTTTTACGTGATTCCTTGGGGTATAGGACTACTTTTTCCGAGTGGGCCTTAGAGGCTATGCATCAGAGTGATCCACTGCGGTTAAAGAAGAATATGTATTACGGTACTAGTGATTACAATATGATCAGACAGTTGGATAGAATATCTCAGTTCTTTGGCGGCAAGCTGCCATTCAGGGTTCCACAAACTGAAAAAGCAAGACATGAGTATTTCTCCAGACTAATACATAAGTATGGTGCACTCGAAGCAAAGTATCAGTTATTAACATTGCTTGCTAATACTGGTACAGCTACAGGTAATCTGGTTGGAGGTTCCGCAAATACTATTACCAAAACAGGCATGAGGAACTTTACTAGAGCTGCAAGCTTTAGATGGTTAAAGAAAAATATTCTTTATGATGCAGACGGTACACCCACATTATATTTAAATAATGGTAAGCCAGTAGAAACTAAAAAAGATTTAAAACAATTTATTATTGAAAAAGGCGTAATTGAACAATATATCCAGAATGAATTGGAATTAAACCCTAAAATAAAGTTGATTAAAAATCAACGTGCAGTAAGACAGTTCACTGAAGATTTTATAAAGCTTCTAAAAGCCAATCCTGATCCCAACATGGCTACCATCAAAGAAATAGGAGAAAGATATGGTATATGGGAAGACATTTTAAAAACTGGAGCCTATCCAATGCAAGCATCAGAAAGATGGTTGCGTGCTAACTCTTTTCTTGCACATTTACTACAAAAAAGAGAACTCTTTGGCGGTATGGCAGGTGAAATAGATTTAAACAACCAAGCTTTTATAGATCACGCCTTAGAAGGAGTAGAAGCTACTCAGTTTATTTATCACAGTGTAGGCCGTGGTGCATTTATGCGTACAGCTACTGGTAAAGTATTAACTAGGTTTAAACTTTTCGTACAGAACCAGATAGGATTCCAGCGAGAGATATATAAACAGGCTAAAGTATATGGATTTAAAAAAGGAACTAAACCATACGAAGACTTTGAAAGGCTATTTATTATCAACGCAATGATGGTTGCTTTAGGTACGGCATTCGCCTACAGTTTATTTGATACAGTCACTCCCCCGCCATTCGACTGGATGAGAGAGTTATCTGAGTTATTGTTCGGCAATAAGAAGGAAAGAGACAGAGCTTTCTTCGGGACTTACCCGAGAGCTATCGCTCCTTTACAGATTGCTACTCCTCCTATCGCTAGAATACCACAGTCATTTGCTATGGTATTAAATGGAGACTGGGATCGCTTTACTGATTATTATATGTATACACTATTTCCATTTGGCCGAGTAGTCAGGTCACTGGATAAAACTTTCGATGAACCATACGGAACAACTTTCGGCAGAGGAATGCAGCAGTTCTTCCGTTTACCAACAGACAAGTTTGTTGCTAGATATAACAAAGCTCAACTAGAAAAGATGCGTAAAGAATACATCGCTAAGAATCTTGATGAGAATAGTGAAGACATTGGCAACTACTGGGACAATAAGGAAAACTAATTATGGCAAAAGATCAATTTGGACATGGCATGGAAGTAAGTGGCAAAGCTTTCAAGGAAATAAAATCACTCTTAGATGGTAGTGATTTAGATATCGGTAAATATTTTGGTTCAACTGCGTTTGAAGAATGGACATCATCTCCATGGAAACCAGAAGATACTGATTTTTTAAGGATTCTTATTTCAAAAACAGCTGAATCTTATAAAAATAATAAACCATCATATGTTCCTGAATCTTCTTGGAGTGAAGAATACATGGAACAATATAAAAAAATTTTAGGACTAGCATCACAAAAAAAGGGTGCTCCAAAACCAGAAGAGATTCATAACGCATTAAGAAAACAGTAAACTAGCAGTATACTGCCTAGTTATGCTCATAAGTCTATTTAGGCTATAGTAGGTATGCCTATAGTCATAATCTCCCCGTGGTGAGGCTATTTAGGCCTCAAACCTACCCTATGCTCGCTCTTTAATCGGTACTTCACGTATATTTAATAAAAAAAGGGCCACGGCACACCGCAACCCTTAATTTTACATTCTGTCTTTTATTTCTTTAATTAGTATCCCAAACACTACGAATACTAGACCTGCCCCGATTCCCAAGAGTATCAGGGACAAGCCCAGCATAAATAGGTTAGCGATCTAGTTCGCTATTGTAATCATGGATTCTCCTAATCACATTCAGCACATATTCCTTCAAGGTATTCTTCTTGAGTAACAGTCGGTTTCTCATCCCATTCGTCATAGTACTTCTTCACTATTTCGTTAGCTAATCTTATTTCTGGGAAATTACTCAATATATTTTCCCATATCTTTTCGGTCAGTCTAGTTCTGGCAATTACAGACTTTAATTTCCATCCCTCTGAATGAGCTTCATCAATAACTTTTCTGATTACTTCCTCTGGAATAGTTTTACGTTTCATTGGATATGGCATAATCCTTATCTCCTAAAATGTGATGATTCTTTATACGTTTCATAAGAAGCGTTGTAAATTTATACAGTATTCTTATTAATATAGGTGTTTTCTCT
>Ga0114901_1001203_pt1 | contig 15273 bp, 12 predicted proteins | sample MalvireepMed_s16_FD_89686 | JGI IMG/M metagenome (GOLD analysis project Ga0114901, IMG submission 89686) | Marine viral communities from the Global Malaspina Expedition - Malaspina viral metaG DeepMed_s16 | ecosystem: Environmental > Aquatic > Marine > Oceanic | place: Mediterranean Sea... | reverse complement strand
GTCAGTGCCATGGTCGAATGTTCAACACGCCCTAATTAAACAGGTACGCCGCTATGAAAGCGTAGCTCATTATCAGGACTGGTAATAAGCTCAGCTTCTACCGCTCTAAAAAAAGCCACACGTTCATCGATATTCTCAGCCGCTAGCGACTGCGCTAACTGTATATAATCTTCAAAATGACGACTCTCTGATTTTAGTAAATAACGGTAGTATTTAGCCAAGCGCTCATCATCTATTGCATTGCTTAGTGCCGCAAAACGCTCACATGAGCGCGCTTCTATAAAAGCGCCAATGATGAGTACATCAACCATAGCTGCAGGCTCAAAAGTGCGCTTGTGTTTTAGCATGCCTTTTGCATAACGGCTTGCGCCTAGATGTTGCCACGCTTGACCACGCTCTTTCATAATCCCTAATACTTGCTCGTAGTGCAGCATCTCTTCTCGGACTAACTGAGCAAGCTTGCATTGTAAGTCATGGGAGAATTCATAGCGAAACATCAGATTCATTGCGGTTCCCGCCGCTTTTTTTTCGCAGTTCGCATGGTCTTGGATAATGATGGGTAAGTTATTGACCGCCGCATCTATCCAAGCCCGTGTCGTTCGCCCTGCCAAAAACGTATAAATCGCTGATAGATCGACATTTGAAGGTGAAGTCTGAGCTAAAGTTTGACCGGCAGCAGCCCGTTCATTTGGTTTTTTATTTTCGCTTATTGCTTTGATTTTGATATCAGTCATAGTCTAATCAGGTAAAGTGGCCAATTTGGTAAATTTTATCATTGAGCGCTTTGCTCAGCCGAAATGATTACTTACAGTTTAATCATACTCGTAAGTCATCAGCACCCTAGCGCTTCCTTGTACGAGTTAAACAAGTCGTGGTAAAGGCTATCATATTTATACAAGGCGACTATTTATCTACTAAATAGCGCGTTCTTGTTAATTTCTTGATTTGATAGTAGGATAATCTTTGATTTTAGAATCATTATGTCATAGATTATTTTAGCATGAGCCTATCATTCATATAAGAACATTGATTATAAGACTTCTAAATGCTTGTTCGCTATAAAGGTATAACGATAATCTCAGTTAAGCACCCTTTATTGCTCAAGCGCCTCCCTAAACTTATTACAAGGATATCATTATGAGTCAGGATTTAAACGCCAATCGCATCCAAAAAGGCAGCCTTGCTATCGATAAGCAGATGTATGACTTTATCGAAAACGAAGTACTGCCAAAAGTAGGCGTCGATTCAGAGAGCTACTGGTCAGGGTTTGAAAAGGTAGTTAAAGAGTTCACTCCGCGTAATAAAGCCCTGCTTGCGACTCGTGATGAGATGCAAAAGCAGATTGATCAATGGCATCTAGATAACCCTACTAATAGCGGCGAAGTCGACTTTGCAAAGTATAAGCAATTCTTACAAGAGATTGGCTACTTATTGCCAGAAGGCGAGGACTTTCAGGTCTCAACTGAGAATGTCGATGAAGAAATTGCTCATATCGCAGGGCCACAGTTAGTCGTACCGGTGCGTAACGCTCGCTATGCTTTGAACGCGACTAACGCTCGTTGGGGTAGCTTGTACGATGCGCTTTATGGTACAGATGTTATCAGTGATGAGAACGGTCAAGAGGCTAAAGGCGGCTATAATCCTACTCGCGGCGCCGCTGTCGTGGCTTATGCCAAGCAATTCTTAGATGAAAACTTTGCGCTTGCATCCGGCTCTTACACTGAGGTTACTGGTTTTGAAGTGGTCGATGGTAAGCTACAAATCACTCAAGGCGATAATAGCACTGAGCTTAAAGATGCAGAGCAATTTGCAGGTTACATGGGAGAGGCAAGCAGTCCAACAGCGGTGCTACTCAAGAACAATAATCTGCACGCCGAGATTCAGATCGATAAAGACAGCCCAATCGGTAAAGACGATGCAGCAGGTATCAAAGATGTGCTACTCGAATCGGCTATCACTGCCATTCAAGATGGCGAAGACTCTATCGCCGCAGTCGATGCTGAAGAGAAAGTGGAAGTGTACCGTAACTGGTTTGGCCTAATGAATGGCGATCTGCAAGAGACTTTTGAGAAAGGCGGTAAGACTCGCACTCGTCAGCAAAACCCAGACCGCGTTTATACTGCGCCAGATGGTAGCGAGCTAGTCCTGCCAGGCCGCGCTTTGCTACTACTACGTAACGTCGGACACTTAATGCAAAACCCAGCTATCTTAGTTGATTTAGGCGAGGGGCAAGAAGAGATCTTTGAGGGCATCATGGACGCTCTAGTGACGCCATTACTGAGCCTAAATGACCTAAAAGGCAAGACTAAGCTGTCAAACTCACGCAAAGGCTCTATGTATATCGTTAAGCCAAAAATGCACGGCCCTGATGAAGTGAAGATGGCCAATGACTTATTTAATGCTTCTGAGGACTTATTAGGTCTTGAGCGTAATACCTTAAAGATCGGTATCATGGACGAAGAGCGCCGCATGACGGTCAATCTAAAGAACGCTATTCGTCAAGCTAAAGAGCGCGTCATCTTCATTAATACCGGCTTCTTGGATCGTACAGGCGATGAGATGCACACCAGTATGAATGCAGGGCCATTCGTACGTAAAGGTGAGATGAAGTCGCAAGCATGGCAGCCAGCTTACGAGCAGTGGAACGTCGATGTCGGTCTTGAGGTAGGTCTGCAAGGCCGCGCTCAGATCGGTAAAGGCATGTGGGCTAAGCCTGATGAGATGAAAGAGATGATGGAGACCAAGGCAGCGCATCCAAAATCTGGTGCCAGTACCGCTTGGGTACCATCACCGACAGGCGCCACCTTGCATAGCATGCATTATCATCAAGTCAATGTTGCCGACGTGCAAGACAGCTTAAAATCCCGTGAGCGTGCCAGCTTAGATGATATCTTGACCATTCCATTGGCCAAAGATACCAACTGGACAGAAGAAGAGAAGCAGCAAGAGCTTGAGAACAACGCTCAAGGCATCTTGGGCTATGTCGTACGCTGGGTAAACCAAGGCGTTGGCTGTTCTAAAGTACCAGATATCAATGATGTAGGTCTAATGGAAGACCGTGCAACCTTGCGTATCTCAAGTCAGCATATCGCTAACTGGTTGCATCACGGCGTGGTCAGCGAGCAGCAAGTCATGGATACCATGAAGCGTATGGCGAAGATCGTCGATGAGCAAAATGCGGGCGATAATGGCTATCAGCCAATGGCCAATAACTTTGATAATTCTTACGCCTTTAAAGCTGCCTGCGATTTGGTCTTTAAAGGTCGTGAGCAGCCAAGCGGCTACACTGAGCCATTATTGCATCAAGCGCGTTTAGACTTAAAAGCCAATACGCATTGCTAATTCCTTATTTATAAAAGCCATTTTAGGGCTACTTATCCATGGTTAAGTAGTCCTTCAATACTTAGTATTACTCAAGCATATTTAAAGCAATGTATTTCTTTTATTTATTTATAAAAGTTACCCCTATTTGCCAATGGCGAGTAGGGGTATTTTTTTGTTTTTATCTAAATAATCGTTAAACCTTAGATTAAATATGGGTTTAAGGATTTTTCGTCATCAAAGACTTAAAAATATGTTGCAAATTATGTCAAAGTTGTTATGCTTATAGCCGAAGTATGAGTTTGGTAACGGATGTTACACATTGAAGTGTTAAAAGCCAAATTTTACATAAGGGTTACATGTAAGCATACGATTCTTTAAGTAATGGTTTTTTACCTGATAGTGATAGACATACCACACTTTTTTGAACAGATTCCGGTCGTCAGTTACATATTTTATCTTTTGAGGATTTGTGACGATACCATTACGGGCACCAGCTAATGATAGCCAGCCTACTACTAAAATTGTAAGTGGAGATACCCCATGAAAAAACTACTTTTAGCCACAGCAGTTGCTGCTCTATCTGTATCAGCGGCGCAAGCTGCTCCAACGGTCTACGGTAAGATCTTTATCACTACTGATTATGTCAACGCTGATAACGATGTCGATGACTCTGATTCGTTGCAAATTAACTCTAACATCTCGCGTATTGGTTTCAAAGGCTCTGAAGCTATGACCGCTAATACTGATGTTATCTATCAATTAGAGTATGGCATTGCTGTTGATGGTGAGGATAGAACGTTCCAAAGCCGTGATACCTATCTTGGTCTAGTCAACAAAGATTTCGGTCAGTTCCGTTTTGGTCGTAACTACTCAGTCATTGACTATATCAATAACGTATCAGTTAATGAAGGCTACTGGTATAACCTAGGACCAGGTAGCGCTGACTTTGGTGATGCTAATCTTATCGATGCATTGAACTTGACTGACGGTAACCGTGTTAATAACTCTATCGTCTGGATCGCGCCTAAGTACAACGACTTACCATTAGCGCTTGCGCTGATGTATGGTGCTGACGAAGATTTTGTCGTAGACAGCGATGATCGTAGTGAAGGTTTTGGTGCATCATTGATGTTTGATCCAGGTATGGGCTTTACCGCTGGTGTTGCTTATAGTAATGATCTAAACATTCCAGGTAGTATCCTACGTGGTACGGCTAGTGTCGATCTAGGTAACTATATGGCTTATCCCGTCACAGTTGGTGCTATGTATCAGCAGACTGACTTTGACGACAGCGTAGGCTTTGGTAGTGAAGATGAAGACGGTTTTGTGATCAGTGCTGAGATGGGTTTAAACAACTTTGCTCGCCCAGCGACTGTCTATGCTCAGTATAACAACACGTCAAACATTGATGGTTTCGACAATGCTGATTCAGATCAGTTGGTCGTTGGTGGTACGTACGAGTTTAAGAAAAACATGATTGCTCATGCTTATATCGGCCAAAACTCAGCAGATCTTAACGATGTTCAGCTTTTACAAGATGACGGCGAGACGCTTGTTACTCGTGGTAACGATCTTGACGTATTCGCTATCGGTGGCGGTCTAGAGTACTTATTCTAATCTAACCATTAGAATCTAAATAAAAAACTCATCCTTCGGGGTGGGTTTTTTTATGGGGTAAATATAGCAAGGATTCACTAAAACCATTAATCTCAATATTGTTCTCAGCTGATTTTGGAGTGAAGGAGTATCATGAAAAGAATACTATTTATTTTAGCGAGTTCAGTTCTATATATACCCATGGCGCAAGCTGCACCAGAGATCTACGGCAAGGCCTTTGTGGTCGCTGACTATGTCGATCAGCAAGCAGATTATGACAACCTTAATGATAGCGTAAACGATGCCGATGAGAATGCGCTGCAGATTAACTCGCATTTCTCACGTATAGGTGTTAGAGGGAGTGAAGCTATTACCGATAGTACCGACGTTATCTACCGTTTAGAGTATGGAGTAGATATAGATGGCGACGACAGTCAAGTCTTGCAAAGCCGCGATACCTATTTGGGTCTAAAGAACGAAAACTACGGCGAGCTGCGTCTAGGTCATAACTCTTCTATTTTTAGTTATCTATATGGTCCTATTGTCAATAGAGGGTACTGGGATAACCTAGGAACCAGAACGCTTGGTGACAATGAGAATGTCGCCGCGTTAAACATGCTTGACTATACGCGCTCAAAAGACTCGGCATTGTGGATTGCACCTGAATATCAGGGCCTACAGATGATCATGCAGTATGCTGCTGATGAGAGCGCTGGGAATAGCGACAATGGCTATGGCGCCGCGCTAAAGCTTGATAAAGGCATGGGCTATACGGCAGCGGTTGCCTATAGCAAAGATATCGAAGCTAGCGGTAGTATTGATACTTTAGATCTCATTAATGATGGCGATGAGGTGACAAATATAAGCTATGGCGGCGACGCTTTTCGTGGAACGCTAACGTTTGATATAGATCGCTATATAGACATAGCGACTCCGTTGACTTTAGGGGCGGTGTATCAGCAAGCGGATTATGATTTTAGAGGTTCTGATAAAGAAAAGGGCCTGATACTCAGTGGCAAAATCGGCCTAAACCACCTATCTCATCCAGCTTCGATGTATATTCAGTATAATAAAACCGATAATTTAAATGGCATTAGCAATAATGACTCTGATCAGATCGTAGTAGGCGGCGAATATAACTTTAAAGACAATATGATTGCCCATGCTTATATCGGACAGAACTGGGCGGATTACACCAGCCCCACCGATCCAACCCAGTCAGTTGCTGATATCGAGGTGTTTGCTGTTGGCGCGGGTCTAGAGTATCTGTTCTAAGCTTAGCTGAGTCGCTATTTACATTAAGCTTTTTATTGGGCTTTTCATTTATATAGCTAGCCCCATATCTAACCGCTAGATATCAGCTTCAATGACCCCGGTTTTAAGACATACATCGAATATGGTCAGCGCCAGTTTGTCTGATCCAAACGCTACAAAATAATAGGGATTAAAAGACTTTGAGTTTTTGCTCTATATTTTGTAGCGTATTTTTAGTAAAATCCTTCTTTACCAATTACCGACAGAGTACTATGACCAAGTTTATATTCGTGACCGGTGGGGTAGTGTCCTCACTAGGAAAAGGTATCACCGCAGCCTCTCTTGCAGCGGTCTTAGAAGCACGTGGCGTTAATGTCACTATGACCAAAATGGATCCGTATATCAACGTCGATCCAGGTACGATGAGTCCGTTCCAGCATGGTGAAGTATTCGTCACTGAAGATGGGGCAGAGACGGATTTAGATTTGGGCTATTATGAGCGTTTTCTGCGTCACTCAAAGATGAGTAAGAGTAACAATTTCACCAGTGGCCGTATTTACCAAAACGTGCTTAACAAAGAGCGCCGCGGCGAATATCTAGGCGGCACCGTACAAGTTATTCCACATATCACTGATGAAATTAAAAACAAAATTCTGGCTAGCGGCGAAGGCTATGACATCGCGATTATCGAGATTGGCGGTACCGTTGGTGACATCGAATCACTTCCATTTATGGAAGCCGTACGTCAGATGCAAGTAGAGCTTGGTCGTAATAGAGCCATGCTAATGCATCTTACTTTGGTACCGTATATTGCTAGTGCTGGTGAGACTAAAACCAAGCCAACGCAGCATTCAGTAAAAGAGCTGCGTTCTATCGGTCTACAGCCTGATATCTTAATCTGCCGCTCGGATCATCATATCTCGCCTGACAATCGCCGTAAGATTGCACTGTTTACCAATGTTGAAGAGCGCGCGGTCATCATGTGCGAAGACGCGCAAAGTATCTATCAAATACCGCGTACGCTACATGAGCAAGACCTTGATGATCTTATCTGTGAGCGTTTTGGTCTTGATGTGCCAGAAGCAGATCTTAGCGATTGGGACAAAGTGGTCGAAGCACAGCTCAACCCAGAGTCGACAGTCACTGTCGCTATGGTTGGCAAATATGTCGAGCTACCTGATGCTTATAAGTCTATCAACGAAGCGTTATTGCACGCTGGCTTTACCCATCAGGTGTCTGTAGACATCGACTATATTGATGCTGAACGTCTAGAAACAGATGACAGCCTGTTTGCGCGCTTAAAGCAAGCCGATGCTATCTTGGTTCCAGGTGGTTTTGGTGAGCGTGGCACAGTCGGTAAGCTAAAAGCCGTCACCTATGCACGTGAGAACAACGTACCGTACTTGGGTATTTGCTTAGGTATGCAGCTGGCAGTCATTGAATATGCCCGTAACGTGCTAAAAATCGATGCCAATTCATCTGAATTTGACCGCAAAACTGCTGAGCCGATTATTGGTCTGATTACCGAATGGTTGGATGAGCGCGGCGAGCTACAGATTCGTAGTGATGATTCAGATCTTGGCGGCACCATGCGCCTTGGCGCACAGCAAGCAGAGTTGGTTGCGGGCAGCAAGCTGAGCCAAATTTATGGCGCAACACGTATCAGCGAGCGTCATCGTCATCGTTATGAAATGAACAACCGCTATATTGAGCCGCTTGAGCAAAATGGTATGAAAATCTCAGGCTACTCTGCCAAGCAGCATTTGGTTGAGTCAGTCGAGATCAGTGAGCATCCTTGGTTTATCGCAGTGCAGTTTCATCCAGAATTTACTAGCTCGCCACGTGGCGGTCATCCGCTATTTAATAGCTTTGTCAATGCCTCGAAGAAATACAGCGCTAGCAAATAATGGTGTAGCTATAACTATAGGCTTGACCAAAAGATCAATCTTCGGATTGGTCTTTTTTTTATGACCTATATTAGAACTTATGTATTAGGGCTTATTTTGCTACATCGCTTTTATTTTGTGGTTAAATTTTATCTGTTGCAATCAAGCACTTTTCTTTAGTTTGCTATCGGTTACAATATGAGCTAGAGATAATAATAACGAAGGTAACGACTTTATGGATAATCTATTAACTGCGCGGTCGCATATTGAGCTTAAAAGCGGCAATAACCACATCATTAATATCGGTAACGATCAGCCGTTTGTACTATTTGGCGGCATGAATGTCTTGGAGTCTAAGGAGCTAGCGTTTGAGATCGCTGAGCAGTATATCGAGATTTGCAAGCGCCTAGGAATTGGTTATGTGTTTAAAGCCAGCTTTGATAAGGCCAATCGCTCAAGTCTGCACTCGTTTCGTGGCCCAGGTCTCGAGCAAGGCGTAGATTGGCTCGGACAAATCAAAGAGAAGTTCCAAGTGCCGATTATCACTGACGTGCACGAGCCGTATCAAGCGCAGCCTGTCGCTGAAGTGGCCGATATCATTCAGCTGCCGGCTTTTTTGTCGCGTCAGACCGATCTGGTCGAAGCGATGGCTAAGACCGACGCTATTATTAATATCAAAAAAGCCCAGTTCCTAGCGCCGCATGAGATGCGTCATATTGTGAATAAATGCTTAGAAGCTGGCAATGACAAGCTCATCCTATGCGAGCGTGGCAGCGCCTTTGGTTATAACAACTTAGTCGTTGATATGCTCGGCTTTGATACCATGAAGCAAATGGATGTGCCGGTGTTTTTTGATGTGACCCATAGTTTGCAGCAGCCGGGCGCGCGTAGTGATAGTGCTGGTGGTCGCCGTGAGCAAATAACCACGCTGGCGCGGGCTGGTATGGCGACAGGGCTTGCAGGGCTGTTTTTAGAAGCGCATCCCAACCCTGAAGCGGCTAAATGTGATGGTCCCTGTGCGCTACGTACCAGTCAGCTTGAGCCGTTCTTGCGTCAGCTAAAGCAGATTGATGAGCTAGTCAAAGGATTTGCGGTGTTAGATACTCAGTAAGGTATCTGTCAATTTTTAACGGTTGTAGAAGGATAAAGCGATGGCTATTCAAACGGCAAAGGTTAGTATTGAAAATATCGATGACCAAGAGGGCATTGATGGGGTGATGACAGCGCTCAAAAATATCGATGGGGTTACTGCGGTTGAGCTTGACGCTGCTACGAACATCGCGCTAATTCGCTATGATGATACCGATACGAGTATTCATGCCTTTACTGCTGCTATCAGCATGGTGGATTATGTCACCCAGCCTTTTCCTATTGATGCGCCGCAGAACCCGCGTAACATGGAATAATGGTTTATAAATACATAGAGCGGACTTTATTTATCGTAAGTGACAACTTAACAGACACTAATAAAGTGTTAACCAAACACCCTTGTTGTTAGCACCAATATATCTTACCGTATATAGCAGCTACTCATTATTTATAATCACTAATAGTGAGCAGTTAACTCATGAACAATAACTCATAGATAATAATAAGGAGCCGAATATGGCAAATCAAACGAGAATTATAAAAGTCGACGGTATGACTTGTGAGAAGTGTGTAGATAGTGTGCATGGCGCTACCGTTGGTATGGATGGCGTTATCAGTATCGCGGTTGATTTAGCAGATAATCAGGCTACGGTTACTTTTGATGACGCAAAAACTAGTGCAGAAAAAATCGCCACTGCCATCGACGATGCAGGGTTTGATGCCAGCGTCGCTAATTCATAAGTATCCCTTTAATTGCTAGCAGAACCAGTTATTTTAAATGACTGGTTTTTTTTGTAGCTCACTGTTTTATAGCTCGAATCAAATCGCTGTAAACGCTTGGTTTAAACGACTGACAGTACTCAACCGGTCAATGTCACTTGAAAACCGTCTGTAAAGCCTAATCTTATAACTACTATAATATACTTATTCTTTAATTATCGCTAAATGAGTGCTCCCATGACTGATTATTCCCGCACCGCTACTGACGAATCTTACGAAGTAGATACTGATATTCAGGCCAATACGGCCTTGCAGCCAGAGCGCGCGCATCTACAGCTAGCGATTGACGGCATGTCGTGTCAGGCCTGTGCTTCTAGGATCGAGAAGGTGCTGAATAAAAAGGATGAGGTTTATAAGGTCAATGTCAACTTTGCCGGCGAGACGGCGAACGTTGATTATAATCCTGAACAAACCACGCCTGAACAAATTGCAGAATGGGTCAATAAGACTGGGTTTGTCGCCAATTTACAGGCAGGCGATAGCTTATTTGCCAAAACTGATGAAGATACCGCGACTAAATGGCCTTGGCGCTTAATTGCCCTTTGGGTGTGCTTGATGCCTTTTTTGGTCGGTATGGCAGGTATGCTAACCGGCCAAGGTATGGCGTGGATGCCGCCGGTTTGGATACAGTTCATACTCGCAACTATCGTCCAGTTTGGTTTAGCGCTGCCGTTTTATAGTAGCGCTTGGGCCTCGATCAAAGGCGGTTTGGCTAATATGGATGTACTTGTGGTCATCGGCACCTTGGCCATTTGGGGCTACTCCACTTATCTATGGCTGACGCACGGCGATGGTACGTTAAATAGTTTACTACAAAGCGGACATGCTAGCGGTCATGGCGCGGAGAGTCTAGGCGTTTATTTTGAAGCGGGGGTGATGGTCATCGCCTTTGTGCGCACCGGCAAATATCTAGAAGAGCGTACCAAAAAGCACAGCTTGAATAGCATTGATTTACTGCTATCTTTGACACCAGATGAGGTCGAGCTACAGCAGGCGGATGGCAGTTTTCAAGCGCTGCCGCTAGCTGAGGTGAAGATGGGCGATATCTTACGCGCCAAACAAGGCAGCCGCGTTGCTACCGATGGCACAGTGATTGAGGGCAGCGGCTGGTGTGAGGAGAGTCATCTAACAGGCGAGTCGGTACCAATAAAAAAAGAAGTGGGTGATGAGCTGTTAGCAGGGGCTTTGGTCGAGAACGGCAGTTTATTATACCGAGTTGGTGCTAAAGGCCGTGATACCAAGCTTGGCGACATGGTACAAGCGCTGAGCGATGCGCAGGGCTCCAAAGCAGATTTGGCTCGCCTTGCTGATAGAGTGACCGCTATCTTTGTGCCGGTGGTGATAGCTATTGCTATTATTACCTTTGCCATCACTTGGTGGCTGACAGGGATGGTCGATACGGCGCTTATGCATGCGGTGTCGGTATTAGTAATTGCTTGCCCTTGTGCGCTAGGGCTGGCAACGCCTGCCGCGATTATGGCGGGCATGGGAGTTGCAGCAAGGCATGGCGTCTGGTTCAAAGACGCGCAAAGCCTTGAGGCGGCAGGTCATATTGATACGGTCGTACTTGATAAGACAGGGACGTTAACCCTTGGAAAACCGGCTATCGTTGATCAGATGATGGTCGATAAATCGATAGTGGCTGACGATGTATTGCAGCTTGCCGCTAGCGTTGAGGCACATGCTAGCCATCCGCTAGCGACGGCGCTCATCAATGAGGCGAGCGCACGCCAATTACAGCTCATGCCCGTAACAGATATAAATGTAGTCAAAGGCGCAGGTATTCAGGCGACTATCGAAGGTTTAGGGATAGTCAAAGTCGGTATCGCTGAGTTTGCGAGTTTAAAGCTGCCTAGACTGATGCCAAAAGTTTGGCAAATTGCTAGTACAGTCGCCGTGAGTATCGATGATGAGCCGCTCGGCGCTTTTGCCTTAGCAGATGATCTAAAAGCAGATACCCCGCAAGCGATTAGTGCCCTACAAGAGGCCGGACTCAAAGTCATCTTAATGAGTGGCGACAAGCAATCTGTGGTCGATCATGTGGCTTGGCAGCTGGGTATTGATGAGGCTTATGGTCGCATGAGCCCGCGAGATAAGGCCAGTCAAATTGCTAAATTACAAACCGCAGGCCACAAGGTTGCGATGGCAGGCGATGGGGTGAATGACGCTCCTGCTATGGCAACCGCTGATGCAAGCTTCGCCATGTTTGAGGGTACAGATGTCGCGCAGCACAGTGCTTCCGCGCGCTTGATGGGTGAGTCCTTGATGCACATCGATGCGGCGCAAAAAATCGCCAGCGCCACACTGCGTAACATCAAGCAAAATCTATTCTTTGCTTTTATCTATAACTGCCTAGGTATTCCGCTTGCAGCTTTCGGTTTTTTAAATCCTATGATTGCAGCGGCAGCGATGGCGCTAAGCTCTATCTCTGTATTAATGAACGCGCTACGCCTAACGCGGTTTAAAACCCAAGTCGAGCTGGATGACACAACACGGGTTTCAAGTCCTAAAAAACTAGCTGAAGCTAAATAAAGTGCCAGAAAATTTAATCGAATTTATGCTATGATGCCAACTATCAAAGCTCATTATACTTTCCCTTTTTTATCCCACACACTTGGCATGACCAAAGGAATTCACAGACATTATGTACGCTGAAGAAATCACTAACGTTACGGCAATTAAAGACATTCGCGCTCGTGAGATTTTAGACTCACGGGGTAATCCAACGATTGAGGCGGATGTTATCTTAGCTGATGGCACTATAGGCCGCGCCGCCGCGCCAAGTGGTGCCTCAACAGGCTCTCGCGAAGCGCTTGAGCTACGAGATGGTGATAAGGATCGCTACTTAGGTAAAGGCGTCAAAAAAGCCGTCGCTAACGTCAACAGCCAAATCCGCAGCGCGCTGATGGATAAAGACGTCACAGAGCAGCAAAAAATCGATGATGCGATGATTGCGCTTGACGGTACTGAAAATAAAGAAAGCCTAGGCGCTAATGCTATGCTAGCGGTGTCTTTAGCAACTGCTAAAGCTGCGGCAAAATCGCAGAGCCTACCGCTACATCAATACATCGCCAATCTGCGTAATCAGACTTCTTTGACGATGCCAGTACCGATGATGAATATCCTAAATGGTGGTGAGCATGCCGATAATACCGTCGATATTCAAGAGTTTATGATTGAGCCGGTAGGTTTTTCAAGCTTCTCAGAAGCACTGCGCGCGGGTACAGAGATCTTCCATAGCCTAAAATCAGTATTAAAATCACAAGGTTTAAATACTGCCGTTGGTGACGAAGGCGGCTTTGCTCCTAATTTGCGTAGCAACGAAGAAGCCATTACCGTTATTATGCAAGCGATTGAGCAAGTCGGCTATAAGGCGGGCGATGATATTCACTTAGCGCTTGATTGCGCTGCTAGTGAGTTCTATAAAGACGGTAAATATATCTTGGCAGGCGAGGGTAATAAGACTTTTGATAGCCAAGGCTTCTCTGATTATCTGGTCAATCTAGCGCGTCAATACCCGATTATCTCTATCGAAGATGGCCTTGATGAGTCAGACTGGGATGGCTGGAAATACCTAACTGAACAAATCGGTGACAAAGTACAATTGGTGGGTGATGACTTGTTTGTCACCAACCCTGCCATCTTGCAAGAAGGTATCGATAAACATATCGCCAATGCTATCTTGATTAAGTTCAATCAAATCGGTACGTTATCTGAGACGTTAGATGCTATCTATATGGCTAAAAACAACGGCTACGCGACTATTATCTCGCATCGTTCAGGTGAGACCGAAGACAGCACTATTGCTGATCTAGCGGTCGGTACAGCTGCTGGCCAAATCAAAACCGGCTCATTATGCCGCTCAGATCGCGTTGCGAAATATAACCAACTCTTGCGTATTGAGCAGCAGGTTCGAGCCAGCTATCGCGGCGCTGATGAGTTCATAGGCCTGCGCGGTTAACACTGCTTGGTCGCTAAACGGTCTTTTTCTACTGGGTTAGAAAGAGACCTTTTATTATCATAATGTGAAGCTCTTTTATGAAGTATTTTAGTCAATTCATGCTCTTAGCTTTAGCCATTGCTGTACTCTTAGGGCTACAGTATCAGTATTGGCTAGGTGAAAATGGCCGCGTTGCTAGCAAGCAGCTGTTGGCGCAGATCGAAGAGCAGCAGCAATCTAATGACAATCAGATAGCGGCTAATGAGCTGCTGCGCACTGATGTCCATGATTTGAAGACAGGTCTAGAAGCCGTAGAAGAGCACGCGCGCTTAGACTTAGGACTAATTAAGCCTAATGAAACCTTCGTTCAGATATCTACCGCTCCTACGACCCATACTCGCTATAATCCATAATTATCAGAAAACAAAGCTACTTTCAGCTGATATTTGCATCTCCACCTTCTCACCCTTTTAAATATCGATGATAGCCCTATCATGAATACTACTCCGAATATACACGCTATGATTGTCGCGGCCGGTCGCGGCAACCGTTTTGGCGCAGCTATTGCCAAGCAGTACACGAAAATCAACGGGCAAACGTTATTGCAGCATAGCGTGACTCGACTAGCCTCTAGTGGTTATATAGACCACTGTTATCTTGTCATCGCAGCCGACGATGAAGTGGCCTCTACCTTGACATATACGCTACCGATGAATTATGTCGTAGGCGGAGCAGAGCGTTGGCAATCGGTGCGCGCTGGCGTCAGCGCTATTCTGGGTAGTGGCGCTGATAAAAGCGATCTCGTCTTAATCCACGATGCCGCCCGTCCAGCTGTGCCTACTGAAGACATTGATAGCGTTATTACAGCCGCCATGTCTGAACCTTATGGCGCGATCTTAGCGGCTCCCGTCGCTGATACCTTGAAGCTATCTACAGCGCTACCTGCAAAGCAGCTCGATGATCTTAATGACCATCGTACTAATGATAACGATTATATAAAAACTACCGTTAACCGTCAGCACATGTGGCAAGCACAGACGCCGCAGGTCTTTCGCGTCGGGGAGCTGAGCCGCCTACTAGACTATATTAACGAACATCAGTTACATATCACTGATGAAGCGAGCGCCTTTGAGTATTTAGAGTTACCTATTCGCTTAGTAACGGGTAGTCGCCAAAATATAAAATTAACCTTTCCTGATGACGCAATAGTGCTAGCTGCTATTCTAACCGCCCAAGCACCTTGAAGATAAAACAAACAAAAGTTCTCAAATATAGTAAAAGACAGTCATTTTATATAGTAATAAAATATATTTATATTTCAAAAATAATACGTATAAAGCAGCTAAGTTAGACAATAACCTTTTTCCTCTCAGAGCCAGTAGTCCGCTCCTCTCTGTTTTTATC
>Ga0114901_1001198_pt1 | contig 15288 bp, 7 predicted proteins | sample MalvireepMed_s16_FD_89686 | JGI IMG/M metagenome (GOLD analysis project Ga0114901, IMG submission 89686) | Marine viral communities from the Global Malaspina Expedition - Malaspina viral metaG DeepMed_s16 | ecosystem: Environmental > Aquatic > Marine > Oceanic | place: Mediterranean Sea... | reverse complement strand
GTTTTTGAAACCTATGGCCATTTCCATTGCCTATGGAATCGCATTTGCTACTATACTCACTTTGCTCATGCTACCACTGTTCCTATCCTTTGGAAACAGCGTAAAAGTTGTGGCAAAAAGATTGTGGACCGGCGAAAAAGTGACACCGGAGGAGGTAGAGCGCGCCATTAGGGAACGGGATGAAGAGGATTTGTTGGAAAGGGAGAGTTTGCCCAGCGACAATGCTCCAAGCCAAAATGGAATGGATACTGAAAAACACGGAACTTCAATTGAAGAAGAGACCTCACGATAATGAAAAACAGGCATAATTACACAGCACTTTTATTTTTGATTTTTGGTCTTTACCTACATGCGCAGGATCAAGTACTTTCCAAGGAAGAGGCTATAGACATGGTCTTGGAGAACAACTTGAGCATTCAAGTGGCCAAGAACACCAAATTGATTGGGGACAACAATGCCAATATCCTGAATTCGGGCTATTTGCCAACGGTGACTGCCAATGCTGGGGGTAGTATTGACAAGCAGAACTCCGAGGGGGTTTTGGCCAATGGCGATACCCGAACCGCCGAGGGTGCGGAGACCCGAAGGTACAATGCCTCGGTAAATGTTAACTATATATTGTTTGATGGTTTGGGGCGACATTATAATTATAAAAGTTTTCAAGAGCGGTCGCAACAAACTGAACTTCAGGTTCGGCAGACCATAGAGAATACCATTCTTCAATTGTTTTCGGTCTATTATGAAGTGGCCCGTTTGACCGAGAACACCCATACCTTGGAACAGGCCATGGAAATTTCAAAGGATAGACTTAAACGAGCCCAATATCAATTTGAATTTGGTCAAAATACTGGGTTGGATGTACTTAATGCCGAGGTGGACATCAACACGGATAGCATCAACTTGTTGAATTCCAGACAATTGTTGCGTAATACCATGCGAGATTTGAATCTAATCTTGAACAGGGACCTCACGGAAGTTTTCGTTGCCGATACCACCGTAAATTTTGTTCCGGGCCTACAAATGGAAAGCATGTACAATGAGGCTAAAATGAACAACGTTAGGCTTCAAATTGTGGAAAAGGATATCAATATCAGCGATAATAACATCAAAGTGGCCAGAAGCGGTTTTTTGCCCACCATCGGCCTTACTGGTACGTATGGTTGGAACGAATCCAACAACAACAGTCCCTTGGCTTTCACCTTGCAAAACACATCCACAGGGGTTACAGGGTCCATTAATTTGTCCTGGAACCTTTTTGATGGTGGCAGTACCATAACCGGTATCAAGAACGCCAAGATCAACTATGCGAACCAAGAACTTGCGAAAAAGCAGATAGAGTTGGAGGTGGAGCGTGATATTCGCAATGCTTGGGACAGTTATTCCAATGCACTATATGTGCTGGAGGTACAGGAAAAGAACCTTCAGACCAACCAGAACAACTTTAATCGTACGGACGAACGTTACAAATTGGGCAGGGTGACCTCCATTGAGTTCAGACAGGCCCAATTGAACCTATTGAATGCCGAGTTGGCAAAAAGCCAGGCCAAGTATAACGCAAAATTGGCCGAATTGTTCATGTTGCAGGTAAGTGGTCAACTGCTCAATGTTGAATTTTAGGCGATGTACGAGCATTTTTTTCAATGTCCCTATTGTTGGGAAGAGATTTCATTTTTGTTGGATTCCTCGGTGACGAAACAGACGTATGTGGAAGACTGCGAGGTCTGTTGCAACCCCATAGAGGTTACCGCAACCTTTCATGACCAAGAATTGGTGGGATTCGAAGCAAGGGAGCTGGGCCAATAAAAAAGGCTGGAAATAAATTTTCCAGCCATCTTGTAAAGGGTCTTCAATACCACCACTAAGTTTCAAGAACGTCGGGCTTGATACGGATAATCTGCCATTTCCCTGTTTTGTACAATATGATTATTGGTATATTCTCACGTAATCAATTTCAAAGGTATCTTGTGTGAAATTAGCGGGGACCTCACCGCCCAAGTTACCACCCATGGCTATATTCAATAACAAGTAATGGGCATGGTTATATGGTTTGTCCGAGGAATTGGGCAACTCAAACACCAAAGTGTCATCCACATAGGCTTTCATGCTGCTGGCGTCCCATTCCAAGGAATAGATGTGGAACTCAGTGGAAGCATTGGAAACCGCAGTCTCGCCACCGGTATCTTTATACTCTTGGGTGTTTAGGTCTCCCCAATGAAAATGGGATATAATGCTGTTTTTGTCCCAACCCGTCTGTTCCATGATATCGATTTCACCGCACAAAGGCCAGCCTACACTTCCGTATTGGTCACCAAAATAGTTGCCGGTTTCGTTTACATTGGCTCCCAAGGTCCAAATGGCGGGCCATGTACCTGCAGAACCGGGAAGTTTTGCCCGTACCTCCACCCGGCCGTAGGTAAATGCAAATTTAGAGTTCAATCGAGCGGAAGTATAGGCTTTGGTGGAGCCGCTCGCAGTATACTCCTCTTTTATGGCATGTATTTTCAGTGTACCATTACTTGCAAAGGAGTTTTCAAGTCTGTCGGTGTAATGTTGTAGTTCGTTATTGTGCCAACTCCCGTTGTTTGGTGGAATGACCTGATGGTGCCATTTTTGGGTGTCAGGACTTCCTTCGTATTCAAATTCGTCGGAAAAGACCAAAGTAGCGAACTCTTCATCGGATCTGTAAACATCGACAGTCACCGTTTTATTAATGAATTCTCCCGTTTCTGAGTAGGCCCATGCCACAATGGAATAGGAGTTCACCCCATTTTTAGTAAAGGTGTGCTCTATGGTTCCCGAAGCACTCTCCACCAAATCTTCCCCATCAAACCGGAAGGCATACCGAACGGCATTTTGGGCAGACGCGGAAACCTGGATCTTGCCTGATCCATCCCCGTTGGGATTGTTACTGTTGGCCCCGACCAAGGTAATCTCCAAATTAAGGTCTATAGGTGTATCATTGGATCCCGAACTTTCCGAACTACAGGATAGCACAAGGGTCAGTGTTAAAAAGGCAATGTTTAGAAAGTTCATCTTAAATAAGTATTGAATAAAGGTTCTGCTTATTTTTTTCATAGCAAATAGGACTTGTGATGTAGGCTTCCATCCTTTAGGATGGAAGCCAATCATTAACTAAACTAACTCAAACCGCTCAATGGTAGCGAGATTTTAACTCCAAACTTTATTGATTATTTGTGGAAGTATACATTATCAATAAAAATGGTCATAGATCCTGCGGGTTGTCCGGCGTAGATCAACTGTGCTATATTGGCCCGCGTGGTGAGTCCTGTAAACTCTGAAAGCGGAATGTCCAGGGATATCCACGTGTTCATTTCCGGGTTGGGGATCGTAATCTCGTGTTCCACATCGTCCCCTCCACCGTCATAGGCTCCATTGGCTCCAAAATCTACCAATTTTATCCGTATTTCGGTGGCATCGGCTGTCCAAACATCGGTATGGAAATGGGTCATGGCCGTGGCATCTATTTGATTGGCAACGGTTTCCACCCCAACAAAATTCAGGCCGCTGTATTTTTTGACTGCATTGCCATCTACGGTGATGTCTTCCAATGTGGCTACGGACCAATCTGTTCTCCATGTATCCACGGGCACATCGGTATATGCATCGCTGAACATTGAAATCACATCGGCTTCAGGGACCGTTGGAGTGGCTGCTGCAACTGTTGGTTCCGTGGCAGGCGGGTTATAAAAATAGATGTTGTCCAGATAGATGGTACCATTTCCATCGAACTTCAGTTGGATTACATCGGTTAGGTCAACTACCCCTGAAAATTCTGTTAGTGGAATATCCACGCTTACCCATTCCCCTGTTGTAATAGCAAAGGAGTGTGCGGTCTCGGCAGGACCGGAGCTTATCAAGTATCCGTTTAGAGTAGAGGAATCGGCGGTCCAATAATCCACATGGAGCATGGTCATCCCGGAAACATCAAGTGCCGAGGCAAATTGGGTGCCTTGATAGTTGAGGTTTTCATACTTCAACGTGTTGTTACCACTCACATCAACTTGGGAAACTATGGTTGCTTGCCCCCAGTTTGGATTAAAGTCGGTCCCGCTTACGTTGGTATAGGAGTCGCTGAAGACAGAAATCACATTGGCCTCCGGAACCGCAGGTACAGGAGCTCCAGAAGTCGGTTCAGTGGAAACACCGCCTTCATTATAGAAATAGACATTATCCACAAATACCGTATTCTGTTTTGATGGGGCTCCCACAAAGATCAATTGGGCAATGTTGGCACGTGTGGTCAACCCGGTAAAATCAGAAAGAGGGATGCTCAAGCTTACCCATTCCTGCTGGGCTGGACTTTCAATTACAATTTCATGTTCCACATCGTCCCCGCCGCCATCATAGGCGCCATTGGCACCAAAATCTACCAGTTTTATCCTGAACTCGGTAGCATCGGCTGTCCAGATATCAGTATGGAAATGGGTCATGGCCGTGGCATCAATTTGGTTGGTCACCGTTTCCACGCCTACAAAGCTCAATGCACTATATTTCTTGACCGCATCCCCCTCAATGGTGATGTCCTCCAAGGTAGCATCGGACCAGTCTGTTCTCCAGGTATCTACGGGTACATCTGTATATGCGTCACTGAACATGGAAATGACTTCCAAGGGATCCACTGTTGGGGTAGGGGCGGCGGTTGTGGGTTCCGAGGTTTCACCTCCCGGATTTCCGGAAGAACCTCCCTCCCCTAATACAATATCATCAAAGTAATGAGTGGTAGGCGCACCCTTGTCCCCATTAAAGTTAAAGAAAAGCACCATACGGTCAAACTTGTCGGAGTCACTTTCTGAAAAGTCGAAGGTCAGTTCTTCCCACTGGTTGGCCACCGTTGTTACAGCTTGAACCTCTTTGGCGATTGAACCGTCCGCACTGTCTTCAAACTTCAAAAGTACGTTTTGATTGGCGGCTGGGGAATAGACCTTAATTTTTATGGCTTGGTATTCCGAGAAATCAACTTTGCCGGCAAGGTCAAAAAAGAAACCTGCCCAAGGCTCCACACCTTCTGTTTGGGTGTATTCAACAACCCTGTTGGAGGTATTGATTCCACTGGCATCAGGGTTTTCAACATAGGTGAGGGTAAAAGAGCCGTCTTTTTCACCAAAAAAGGTTACCTCTGGGCCGCCACATTCAAAGTCCAACCCTTTCGAAAGTTCCGGTACAATGGTCTCAAAAGTGCAATCACCAGGTTCCGGTTCTGGCTCAGGTTCCGGCTCCACGTAGGCAGAGGGTGGTGGGGTGTCATCCTCGGTCTCACAGGAAATTATGATTCCGAAAGTCCCCAGGACAAAAAATATTGCCATTAAGGATAGGGCTATGCTGGGTATATTCTTGCTGTTTCTATACTTGTTCATTTCTCCGTGTTTTAGTTAATCCTAGTTTGCCTACCAATCAATTGTATCCGTCGTTTTGGGGGTAGTTTGGCCCCAATAGGTCCATTTGTTGTTGGGGTATGGGCCAGTTTTGCATGTATTCCCGAAGTATTACCTTGGGGTTTCCTTCCGGATATGACTCATTCATATTGTCGTTGTTCATATGATCCAAAAGAAACTCAAAGAGTTTCCCCGTTCTTTTTAGGGTGAACCAACGCTGACCTTCAAAGGCGAGTTCCCTTGCCCTTTCATCCAAAATGGCCTGGAGGTTTATGGCATCAACGGGGGCGGCATTTGCCCTGGTACGAACTGCATTCAGATATTCTAAGGCCTTTGGGGTATTGTTCCGCATCATGTGCGCTTCGGCCCCTATCAGATAGGTTTCTGCCAATCGGTAGATCATAATGTTCTTAAAATGGTTGCGATCGGTGGGTTCAGCAGTTTCATCGAAGAACTTCAATACACCTGGATTTTGTCTCCTGTAGTACATCATGAACTCATTTTGGTCGGTAGGACTGTTTTCATACAAATCCAAAGGGTCGCCCAATTGTTTTCCGTCTGGAAGCGAGGCCTCGTCATTATAGGCATAGGTAAAGATGTAATACGTGTTGTTCTTCCTGTCATCGTTGGGGTCTTCGTTCAAGAGATCGATGGTGTACTGGTTCAAGGAGATGAACCCTGCACCTGCACCACCATTTTCAACCGATTGTACAAGCCCGGGGGCATCGGAATAGGCCGAAACCATATTCCAGTTCATGATGTGAGGACTGCCTCCGCCAATGGTTTCCCTTTTAAAATTGATGGCAAAGAGTGTTTCCGAATGATCAAGGTCGCCCGCAAACACTTCTTTGGTTGTTGGAACCAGACTGTGACGGCCACTTGTTATAATGGCGTCCGCTTGTGCTGCCGCTTCGGCCCAGTCGCCTTCCCACATGGCCACTTTGGCTCTTAGATGTCTAGCTGCCCCTTGTCCCCATCTGCCAAATTGTTCTGGGTTGTAATCCAAGTTTTCTATGGCAAAATCCAGATCGGTATGTAGTAGGGTGAAAATTTCTTCCACGGAGGATTTGTCCTGTGGAACATCAAATGCGTTTTCAGGAGTAGTGGGCTCCGTGGTAATGTAAATATTGTTGAACAATCGGTATAGTGAAAAGAAGGCATTGGCCCTCATGCATTTTGCCTCGGCCAAGATTTGATTCCTTCTTCCTTCATCAATGTCCTCCAAGTTCTCGGCCCCTTTGATGATGGCATTGGCCCTATCCACGATCCTATAGAAGTGGACCCAATGGGCATTGATACCCGATGTGGTACCGTAATCCCCAAGGCTGGCACCCCAAAGCAACCTGCTGTACAGGGAAACTTCCCCGGTAATCCCAACCCCTAGATCGCTCTTGGCTTGTAGGATGAGAGGATAGGTGCCGTTTAGACTAAGGTCTTGGTAGATGTTCCGGTTAAGTGAATAAAGTCCTACCACGGCAGACTCCAGCCCTTCAGGGGTGGTGTACAAAAAATCGACCGAGGTGTCGGAAAGTAGTTTGTCTTCCAAGAAGTCTTTTTCACAAGAGGTGAACAGTACTATGGCAAAGAGTATTGTAAAAAGTCTTTTTGGTACTAAAAGGCTGTTCATATTTTTCATATCCATTTTTTTAAAATCCTAATTTGACCCCGAGGGTTATGTTTCTGGTCTCTGGAAAAGCCGTTTCAAAATCATTGAGTGGGTTTTGCTCCGGACTGTACGATCTAAAATCGGTAAAGGTGAACAGGTTGGTTCCCGTTACATATATCTTGGCTCTCTGCAGCCCGATCTTTGAAAAGGTTTCCTTTGGGATGTTGTACCCAAGGGTCAAAGTCCTCAAACGAACGTACGATGCATCCCTTACGGCAAACGGGAATAGGTGCAAGTGGGTGTCCGGCTTGGGCCTTGGATACTCCGTTGAAGGATATTCCGGGGTATAGTATTTGGTTCGGATACCGTTTATGGCACCCTTCCATAACTCACCATTGGCAAGTACGGTGTTCAATTTGGTGGCGCCCTGCACAATGTAAATATCGGCGAATAGATCAAAGTTTTTATAGGTAATGGTGTTGGTGATGGAACCATACCAATCTGGATCGGTGTTCGTGAACACGTTGTCCCTATTGTCTATTTGCCCGTTGCCATCTTGGTCTACCACCCTTACATCGCCCGGTTGGGCCAAAGGGTTTCCAGAACCGGCAATATCGTCCCCTTCTTGGTAGATGCCATCATATTTGGGCAACCATATGTTGTTGATGGATTGTCCGACGGAAAGCCTTCTGCCAAATGTATCGGTTATGTCGATCGGGTTTCCTTCGTCATCCAACTCACCGGTGAGTGATATTACTTTGTTTCTGTTTCTGGAAAAGACCAGACCCAAAGACCATCTGAAATCACTTTTGCGAATGATGTTTGAGGTTAAGGAAGCTTCAACACCCTGGTTTTGCAATTCCCCAACGTTGAAACGTATTACGTTGAAACCTGTAGTGCCTGCAATGGACCTGTCCAACAGTAGATCGGTGGTATTGGCCTTATAGTATTCAAAGGTTCCTTCGAAAAGGTTGTTGAAGAGTCTAAAATCCACACCGGTGTTGAGTGTTTTGGTGGTTTCCCATTTTAGGTCAGGATTGGGTAGCCTGGAGGATGCCGTGGCACCTGCTACCGTTTGGTCACCAAATACATAGGGCAGGTCGTCTGCAACCCCTAACGATTCCAAAGAGTTGATACCTTGATTACCGGTGGCCCCATAGCTTACCCTTATTTTCATTTCATTGATGGCGTCCACATTTTGCATAAAGGGCTCGTTGTGCAATTTCCATGCTACGGAGACTGCGGGAAAGAACCCCCATTTATTGTTTTCGGCGAACACGGAGGCTCCATCGGCCCTTGCTGTGGCTTCCAAAAGGTATCGATCTAGATATCCATAGCGCATTCTTCCCAAAAAAGAAAGGAGCCTGCGTTGGGAAACGTTTCGGACATTGTTCAACAAAGTGGTCGCATTCCCGTTAAAACCCAAAGCATCATTGGTAAAACCGGATTTGTCCAATTGGGTGTATTCGTTGCGCTGTTCATCAAAGGCCTGCACCGCTGTAAAGTTGAGGCTATGGTCATCATTGATCTTTGGGGTGTAATCCAAAATGTTCTCCACCAAAACTTGTTTGAACAAGGTGTTGGATAAAACGGCAATACCATCAACTCCCTCATCTACTGCAGATTGCAAGGAGCTTCTGTATATTCCCCTGTTCGTATTTCTGTTCCTTAAAAAAGTCTTTAGGGTATAGCTCAAATTGGGCGTAAAGTTGTAAACAAGGCTAAGGTTGATGTCTGTTAAATTGATTTTGGTCTCATCGGTCGACTCCCTTTGATCCCATAATGGGTTGACCGCGGTGTTGGATGGGCCCAAATAGAATTTGACCAATTCCCCGTTTTCGTCGTAAGGTTTGGCCAAAGGGGTAATGGTGGTGAAGTTCAGCCCCCCGGTTTCCCTGTCCTGTTTGGCATTTTGGTAGTTGAAGATACCTCTGAAAAGTAGCTTTTCGGTCAATTTCTGCTCAAGGTTCAGTTTGAAGGTTCCCCTATCAAAACTGGAATTGGGAATAATACCTTCCTGCGAAAAGTAATTGACACTGGAAAACACTTTGGTGCTCTCCGTCCCGGATGAAAAGCTTAAGGCATGGCTTTGTATTATGGCATCCCTCAATACCAGATCTTCCCAATCCACAAAGTTTCTGTTATCAATGGCCTCGAGTTCAAAAGAGGAAAATATGTTTTCGTCCCTGAGATATTCTCCCGTAAACCTGTTTCGATTGGCTTCCCTTCTTAGGTCTATGTACTGTTGTCCATCATACTGGTTAAAGTTTTTGGTCAATGTCTGTATGGTGGTATAACCGTGATAATCAATCACGGCCTTACCTGTTTTACCTGTTTTTGTGGTGACAAGGATAACACCGTTAGATGCCCTGGATCCATAAATGGCAGTGGAGGAGGCATCCTTCAGGATTTCAATGTTGGCAATATCATCGGGGGAAACATCGTTCAGGTTGTCAAAAGGTAATCCATCTACAATAATCAGCGGTGAGTTTCCATTGGGAGCAACGGAAACATTACCCCTAATAACAATGTTGGATGCCCCTCCTGGCCTTGCATCACCCAAATTTACCTGAACACCCGCAGCTCTACCGCGCAACATTTCCGATACATTGGTTGTAGGTACGTTGGTGGCTTCCTCTACTTCGACACTGGCCACGGAACCGACGACATTGCTCTTCTTTTGGGTACCGTATCCCACAACGATGACCTCGTCCAGTGCCTGGGTATCCTCCTGCATGGTAATGTTTATGGTGTTCTGTGTGCCAACGGGAACTTCTTGGGGTACAAAACCAACATAACTGAATACCAGAATGTCGGTATCAGAAATGCCGTCGATTATAAATTCACCATCGAAATCGGTGACCACTCCATTGGTGGTTCCCTTTACAAGAACATTTACACCGGGCATGGGGCCCATATTATCCGACACGGTTCCGGTTATTGTCCGGGTCTGTGAAAATCCATAAGCAGTACTCAGTAGTACCAGTAATTTTAAAATGGCATATCTCATCTTAGAGCGATTTTGATTACCTGTAAAAATAAAATCTTAACGTACCCTTAACAAAAGGAGAGCCTCTATAAAAAACCTACATCGTTAATTATGAAGGTTTAAAATTGATTTTTTGACAGTAAAGCACTATAAAATATGAGGATTTGACAAGTTTAGGTAATTTTTAAAAGAGGGCGTAAAAAGATGGGCGATGGCTCCAAAACCAGCACATGTAGGGTCAATGTAGAGTTGATTTAACAATATGTAGAGTAGTAATGGAGGTGGTGGGAGTACTTTAAAAGTTCAGAATATATTCAATGAGGTTGTCTTGGTGGGGCAGGTCAAATTTTTTGCGCAGTCTGTATCGTTTCATTTCAACACTTTTGACCGAAATGTTCAAGAGCGGTGCTATTTCTTTGGATGAAAGGTTGAGTCTGAGGTAGGCGCAAAGCCGTAGATCGTTATGGGTCAAATTTTCATGTTTTGATTTGATCCTTCTTAAAAAATCTTTGTCGGCGTTGTTGAAGGCATCTTCAAAAAACTTCCAGTCATCTTCACTGTTGATGTTCCTGTCTATTTCCCTTATTACAGACTTTATGCTCTTGTCCTTGTTTTGAACATGGTTCAATTGGGATTTTATAGAAGACAGGAATTTGTTTTTTTTCAGGATACTCATAGTTGAAATGGCAAGCTCCCGGTTTTTGCCCTCGATTTCATCCTGTAGCTTTTCATTTAGTATTTGGGCAATTTTTTGTTTTTCTTCCAATTCTCTTCTGGCCAATTCTTTCTGGCTCTTTTTGATCAAGGTTTCTTGTTTTTTGCGATAATATCTTTTGTACAGGCGGTGGACGGTTACAAACAGTATTGCTACACAGCCCAAGTAAGCCGCAATGGCAAGGTTTGATAAGTACCAAGGCCTTAAAATCGCAAATTGATATGTTGCCGTGTTTTTGGTAAGGTTGTTGCCAACCATGGCCCTCACCTTGAAAGTATACTCCCCAAAGGGTAGGTTGTTAAAGGTATACTCCGCCGTCTCATCCCATGGACTCCAGTCATCGTATAGGCCTTCCAAAATATGTTGGTACCGTACCTCGGTATATTTGTCAAATTCCGGTACACTGTATTCAAACCTTAGGTTGTTATTGGAAAATTTGAATTCACCAATAGAATCCAATGAAGTCTTTAAGGACATATCGCGGTAATTACCATGGAATATGGCATCCATCTTTATGTTGTAGCTTGCAGATGATACTTTGTCAAGATTAAGGGAAACAAAGCCATTGGAGCTTCCGATCAAATATTTGTTGTCCGCAATTTTTGAAATATTTTCAAAACCCGATACACCTAAATTGCTTCTTAGAGCATAGGGTATGGGTATACTTGTTCCTTTTAACTTACCACTTAAGGGGCTTTGGGTGATATATTTTATTCCATTTTCAGTAAAGAACCATAATTTCTGAGTGGTTACATCAGGTATCACAATGCTGATGGGCCTTTCGTTTTCGCCAAATACAATCTTGGTAAGAACCGTATCCAATGAAACCTCGTTCAACTGGTCCCCTAGGGTATATATTCCCGTAAAGCACTTATAGTACAATTGATCATTAAAAGTGAAGATGTTGGAACTATGGCTAATGGGAGGTGAGTTTACAAGTTTTTCAACTCGTTTTAGGTCTGCGTCCAGTTCAAGATAGTAGATCCCTTTTTGTTCGTGGTTCACTACTATTTCAAGGGAATCTACCTCAAAAAAGCGGCTCGATATGGTAAACCCGTCTATGGTATTGCGCAACGACCATGACCCATTTTTTCTTTCCAGCACGCTCAATCCGTTGTAATTACCTTGCAATAAAAGATTTTTGGTATGCCGTAAGGACCTTACCCCCCAAGTTCCTGGAAAATCAGATATCAAGGTTGCTTGGTTACCATCCACTATAAAAGTTCCCGCATTGTGGCCGCAGAAAATGGTCGAATCGACAAGTTGAAGGTTCCATACTTGGCCCTCCGTATCCCTGATCAACCTAAAACCTTCCTGGGAGTTGTTTTTTCTGTAAAATAAGCCTTGATTGGTACCTAAGTACAGATAATCCTGATAGTTCAAGGCGGTGTAGACCAACCCTAAATTGCCCAGTTTGTCAAGATATTCATTAAATGGGGAATACAGGTTGATCACACTTATTCCATTGTCCAATCCTAGCCATAGGTTGAAATCCATATCTTCAAAAAGAGAAAGAACCGTATTGTTGTTCAATCCCTTGGCTTGGTTGATGTTTCGTATGAGCTGCCCATTTGGCGACAAATGATAGATACCGTTTGATATGGTTCCCAATACAAAACTTCCGTCATTCAGTTTAATGGAACTGTAGACTTTTACATTGAATTGGTCCATCTCGGTGGGGAATGGAACCGGGGTATCAAAATTATACTTATAAAAGCGTGCATCCTCGGTAGCCACTAAAAGCCCATTATCGGATTCATAGATCCCCATAATGGGTTGTTCCGAAAAAACAGGGTCTGCGCTCACTAGGACAGAAGTTCCATTTTCTATGGTGAACAAACCTTGTTTGGCCTTTTGGAAAAAAACGCGGTCGTTTAAAAGATGGAGCTTGGCTTTGGTGGACGGGGCTTCAATAATTTTAAAGCTGTCTTCTTGGGTATCATAAATATATATTCTGTCCAAGGATTGAAAAAGTACCCAGTTATCCATAATCAAGATTTCCCAAAACTCTTCATCTTCGGCCGTGGGCACCTTCAATCTTTTGGATAATGAGGCATAATTTAGTTTTCCTGCGTTGTCCTTGGCCCAAAAACCGAATTCTCGGTAAGATCCTGTATATATTTTGTTTCCATTGACCTTTACCGACCTAATGATCGACGAATTAGGTAAATGATAGGAGCGCCATTTACTTCCATCAAACTCTAACAGGCTTGTATGGTTGGCAACAAATATGTTTTTTGAAGAGGATTGTGAAATTCCCCAATTTTGATACTCCCCTGAATACTGCTGCGCCGTATAATTTTGTATGGGAGGGAGCTCCTGGGCGTTTATGCCCAAGGTGACAATTACCAGTATGTAGAGGATATATTGTTGCAAACCAGATTGCTTTAGTTGGGAACTGAAACTAAATATGGTAAAAAATAGGAGATATATTGCTATTTGGGAATTATTTGATCGGGTAATGGGACAAAACCTCATTTTTTAAGCCAAGGTGCTAAAACCACAAAAATAATGATGTTGTGTATTTTAGGCCTGATTATCAGGGACAAAAGGTTTTTTTGTGCTTCTTGAAATTGCTCTTTGATAGTATAAGATGGCAATCCCGATACCCGCGCCGATACAGGCCAAAATGGCCCCGACCACACTGGCATAGGTAACGGGCAACCCAAAAACCATGGGTAGCCCACCAAAATAGGCACCAGAGGCATTGCCCATGTTAAAGGCACTCTGGTTCATGGAGGAACCCAATTTTTCGGCGCCTTTGGCCGCTTTGATGATAGCGACTTGGATTGGTGCGGTCACTGAAAAAGTGATCATTCCTACAATAAAACTAATGATAAAAACGGCAATGGTGTTACTGGCAAGAAGGGAGTTGATCAATAATATCCCGGTCATGCTCAATAGGCTTATGACCACCGATTTTACCGGAGAAAAGATCTCTACCATTCTGGCACCCATAAAATTGCCCAAGAACATACCCAATCCGGCCACGATCATTACATATCCAACGGTGGCTTCGGGTAGATTGGTTATATCGATGACCAACGGTGCAATATAGCTGTACCAGGCAAAAAAACCACCGGTCCCAATGGTGGTCAAGGCAATCAGGGCCCAAAGTTTTTTACTTTTCAGTCCTTTCGTGAGATTTTCGGCGTTTAAAGAATCCATATCTTCCAGGGATTGCCCGGGCATCCAAAAGTAAAGACTGGTCAGTGTAGCCAACCCTGCCACGCCGACTAGCAGGAAGGAAAAACTCCAATGCCATTCCAGACCAATATAGGTGCCTAAGGGGACTCCTATAATATTGGCAATGGTAAGGCCCGAGAACATAATGGCCATGGCCTGGGCCGCTTTTCCTGGTTTGGCCAAATATCCTGAAACCACTGCTCCGATACCAAAAAAGGCCCCATGGGGCATCCCCGATAGAAACCGAAAAAGCATCATCACCCAATAATTCCCTGAAAACGAAGACAATGTATTGAAAACCGTGAACCAAACCATCAAGAACAATAGGGTCCTTTTTGGAGAAAGTTTACTGGTAATCTTGGCCATAAACGGGCCCCCAACCACTACACCCAACGCATAAATAGCAATAAAATGCCCTGCTTTGGAAATGGAAATACCCATGGATCCCGCAATATTGGGAAGGATTCCCATAATAACGAATTCGGTAAGGCCTATGCCAAATCCTCCTATGGCTAGGGACAATAATGCCTTTTTGTTAGTAGTATTCGAGTGGTTGTCCAAATTGGATAGGTTTTAGGTAGACTTTGAAACGAAAATGCAAAGGTACGAGGTAACCACCAATCTACTTACAATCATATTTACAATAATCTATATGGGTTTATCCTGATGGATAAAAACAAAAGGCCCCGTTTTTAAAAACGGGGCCTTTAATAAGTTGTATTACCTATCTGCTAGTTAATGCATGGGCTGGGATTGGGTCCGAAGGGTCCACGTACATCGCCATCGGGTGTTTGGATGGTAAATACATGTTCTTCTTCAAATGCGCCACTGGTATAGGATATCACCAATTGGCTTGTTCCTGTTGGGACATCCACGTTAAAGGTTGCCGCATCTCCAGCTGTGAAAGTATAATTGGTGGTTACTCCATCAATTTCAAAGGTTACGAAGGCTCCGTCCCAACCATCACCATAAAGGTCCTGCATATCAATGATCCAAGTTCCGGGTACCGTTGCATCCGAAATAGTAGAACATTTCACCAAAACAATAAAATTGAATGCTTGTAACTGTTCAGGTTGGCCCGTAACGTTTGCACTATAATTGTCTACAGTGGTCACCGTGCCATCCGTGCCTGTAGACTTTCCCAAAAACCGGATAAAGTCCCCGCCAGAAATATCATCTACAGTTAGGCCCAAGGCACCGGCAATGTCTGTATAGGGAATGGAAATATCACTAGGGAATTGAGTAACGGTCGTTAGGGCAACAGTGTCAGTGGCCACTCCGCCTGATTCAATGCTGACACTGAGTTCCCAGGAAGCCACATTGTCACTGGCATCGTCCACGGTGCCCGAAAGAGCCGAGGAGGCCAAATCGCCTTTGGCTACAATGGTCTGATCTAGTT
>Ga0114901_1001196_pt1 | contig 15310 bp, 10 predicted proteins | sample MalvireepMed_s16_FD_89686 | JGI IMG/M metagenome (GOLD analysis project Ga0114901, IMG submission 89686) | Marine viral communities from the Global Malaspina Expedition - Malaspina viral metaG DeepMed_s16 | ecosystem: Environmental > Aquatic > Marine > Oceanic | place: Mediterranean Sea... | reverse complement strand
TCGTGCTGCCAACCCCCTTTTTAAGAGTAAGCCTAGCTAAGGACAGGAAGATGAAACGGAAATTCCCCTCATTGCCCTTCTCATTTCGCCGTGTCAGGACGGTCTTTCGCCAGATTTTAGGAGTCCTGATGCTCCTCTTGGCCCTCACAGGGTTCTTTGTCGCCACGAAAAACCCCATGCCGTGGATAGAACCCCTCTTCCCTGTCCATATCACGTTCTTTTGGGGAGGGTGGCTTCACCTAGAACAGGCATATGTGCAAGGTTTACTCACAACACTCTACGCAGATGCCCTTATACTCCGTTCAGCAATAGGCATTTCAGCCTTTACGCTCCTCATAAGCCTCGTCCTGCTTGTCCAGAACCCTCTTGGGGCGTTAAGGACGTTAGGGAGAGGGCTAAAGCGTTCTCCAAAGGCCCTCCTCTACTCCCCGATCACCTTTTATAAGAGGGTTGTTGCTTGGCGGAATTGGCTTTTAGCAAAAATAGAGTACCTCCAGGCGGAAAGTGGGAAGTGGAAGGCCACTTTTAACATCATGAAGTCCCCCTACAGCCTCTTACGGGCTATGGGGTTCTCTCCACAGATGGCTGTGTCCTTCTTGGTCGCCGGAAGTGCTGTTGGTGGTGGTGTTGTGGTGAATGAAACGGTATTTTCTGAAAGGTCATTCGAGCGTGGGGATAGTGGGACGTATAATGCACCTGTTGATGCCCCAATCTCCTTTACGGAAGGTGACAACACCCTCAGAATCGTCTTGGGGACTACCCCAGTACGAGAAATCACCATAGAAAATGTGTCGGTAGGTACAATTTTTCAGGGATCGGCCCTCCCAAGCGGTCAAACGACGGCAGTCCTGGTCGGTGGTGTTGCTATCTCCAATGGAACCTCCACCGTCTTGGAAATAGGGGAGTTGATTATTGAAAAGTCCCGTTGTAAGTCAATGGACTTCACCAATATCAATGCCCACACGATAAATGTGGTCGGAAATGCGAGTGACGGACAGTCCATTAACACCACCGCAGGCAGTTCTAGGATGCTAGCCATAGGAGGGGGCCATCACCAGGCCGATGCTATGGTTACCTCTGGAGGTACCTACGACCGTATCCATATTGATGCCCCGACAAGTGCCGTTAACGGGAAAATCGGAAAACTTACCCTTTCTAACCTCTATACTAAGGGGGGTGCCTGTACCTTTACCCGCCTAGAAGTAGGGACTCTAACGATAAAGCTAAATGAAATAGGAAATGGTGATGGGTTTAGTACGAAAGAGTTTAGTATTGCTAGTAGTGTGACTGGTGCTAATTGGAATGTTGCCGATAACGTTGAGGTAAGCATAGCGGAGCCAGCAGCAGTCCAGTAGGCAGAGGAGGATGGGCATGAGGACGCTAAGTCTCTTCCTAGGAAAGGTAAGACCCCAGATATTCCTAGCCTTGTGTATCCTAGGGCTCATAGCGGTACTAGGGATTTGGCACGGGCTTAATGAGGTTACGGTTGGTTGTATAGCTGGTGTCATTGCCCTAGCAAAAGATGTCCTACAAGCGGATGTAGGGCCGTCCGACCCTAGCTAAAGAGGTGAAGGATGTACCGTCGGCCTGTAAAGTCCTCTGATATTAAGAGTGTAGGCTACGACCCTCTTAGGGGCATCCTAGAACTAGAGTTTGTTACGGGGAAGGTCTTCCGTTATGGTGCTGTTTCCCACGAAGTCTTCGAGGAGTTAGACCAGGCCGAAAGCAAAGGCAAGTATTTCTGGAGGAACATCAGGAATACCTACCCCTTTGAGGAAGGGGAAGAGGTGTGAAGGCCTTAGAAGAGGCCCCAAACCAGTCTCAACCAAGACCAGCAGCTAACGACCCAGCCATCTTTCTCTGGTATAGGCAGAACCGTCGGGCCTATATCGAAGACTTCTTCAAGATAGTCCCCCGTGACCCCTCTAAAGGCCTCATCCCCTTCCGTTTTAAGCCTGTCCAACACGACTACTGGACGACCCGTACAGCCCGTGATATCTATGTAAAGGCCCGTCAGGTTGCTATCTCTTCCATCATAGAAGCTGACTACACCTCAGCGGCCATGCTCTATCCAGGCATCCGTGTCCTCTGCCCCGTCCAGAAGCCTGAAGAGAAGACCGTCCCTCACCATATGAATAGGGTAAAGACCTACTACCACAGTATCCCTGAGCCCCTGAGACCCCGCCTCAACACTTCCAACGCCTTCTCTATGGAATTTGGCTTCGGCCCACCTGGGGAAGCGTCCACCATGCTTTCTCGAATAGACTTCGTATCGGCAGGCTCCTTCGAGGCGGCTCGTGGAGGCACCTACCACTTCGTCCACATCACAGAGTTCGACTCCTTTGAGGAGCAGGAAGCCAATGCCCTCCTCCAAGCCCTCTTAGGTGTCCCCTCCACAGCCCGTATCGTCATCGAAGGCTCCCCGAAGAAGTCTGGTGGCACCCTCCATACCATGTGGAAGCAGGCTAAAGGCAGCGACAGCAGCTATACGGGACACCTCTACCCCTGGTTCTGGGAGGAGGAGTACGTTTCTCCTGCGGAAGACTTCCCAGAAGACCTGTCCGCTGACGAGAGAGCCCTCATAGAATTCCATACCCTCACCCCTCCCCAGATAGCTTGGCGTCGGAGGATGCTACGAGAGGCCATGTCTCAGGCCCCAGACCTAGGAGAGCAGAAGTTCCTCTCTGAATACCTAGAAGATGATGAACGCTGCTGGGCTATGAGTGGTCTTCCAGCCCTCCCTGTAGCCTTCCTAGACAGGCTCCTAGCCCAGTCTAAGCCCCCTATCAGTACCAGCCTTAATGGAGCCCTAAAGATGTGGTTACCTAGAGAAGACGGGGAAGGCTATGTGATAGGGGCTGACCCAGCAGAAGGCCTAGCCCACTCCCATATGTCGGCAGCTACCATCCGTCGAGTAAGAGACTGGGCTCATGTTGGTACCCTTCAAGGCCACTTTCCCCCAGGAGAGTTCGGAGGTCTCCTTGTCCAGCTAGGGAAACAGTTCAATATGGCCCTCCTCGCCTGGGAAAGGAACAATCATGGACATGGAGTAGACGTGAAGATTAGAGAACAGCTACACTACCCCTTTATCTACAGGTACCCCCAAGACAAGCTCCCAGGTTTTCCCTCTAACAGGTGGACAAAGCCTGACCTGGTAGGCCTAACTCATGAGGCTATGACCCTAGAGACCTGGCAGTCCCAGGACAGCGAGCTTATAGGTCAGTTTAGGATGATGCAAGACCTAGGAGACGGACGCTACGATACGGGGACTCTTGACCTAGCCTCCTCTGATATGATAACGCTAATAGCAAGGGACCAGGCTAAGAGGGTAGGGAGGCCTAGGGCTGAGCCTACCCCCAATATCCCTAGGTGGATGAGGCGTTCATGACAACTAGAGATGTATCCAATGACCTTCTCCTTCGGCAGTTCCATACCAAGAAAGACTCCTTTGCTAAACGGGCGGCTAACGCAAAGGCTTGGGTCGAACTCTACCAACAGAGAGATAAGCTAGAGGAGCAGGGCTATGAGTCCATAGCGACTTCTGATGCCCGTGTAGCCCTCGACCTAGCCACCCATATCCTGAGCCGATACGACCACATAGACCGTATCCCCTGGTCTACCCAGGATGAGACTCAGAAGAGACTCCAAAATATGGGGGAGCGGTTCCTCTCAGGCAACTGGCGTCTAGTGAATGAACGGGAACTCCTCAGAGGGAACTCCTGGCATCAGAGACGTCTAGCCTCTTGGATGCTTATCACGGGCTGGTATGCCATGTATGTGGGGATGGAGCCTGACAGCAAGGGCTTCCCTCGTCCTATGGCTGACTTCTATGACCCAACCAATGTCTACCCCTCCTGGGGGGGCCTCGACGGTATGATGGACACGGTAGACCATGAGTATGCCATCACCTTAGGGGCTCTTCGAGCTATGGGGGGTCGGAATGGCTGGGACATCAGTGGCCTCCTGGGGGAAGGCTCCCAACTCATCTATGTATTAGACCACTGGGAATCCAGGTACAACCCTTCCAAACCTGAACAGCCTGACATCCTCAACACCGTCTACCACTCTATCTCTAACCAGAGCCCTACGGGTCTTATGGGAAGCCACCCCCAACAGTCCTCTACCCAGGGGTGGTCATTGTTACAGCCTATGACAAATAAGGCAGCAGGCTCGGACGGCAATGGTAAAGATGGGGGTTTCCTTACTATCCCTATCCTCGTAGGCCCTGTCCCAGGGATAGAAGTCCCTTCAGCCTACACAACAGCGGATAAGGATATCCTAGGCCTTAGGGGGAGTGGCCTCCTTGCTACCCTAAAAGTAACCCAAGACGCTATCAACCGCTACCTTACCTACCTTATGCAGGAGGAAAGGGATGCTGTTGTAGCTGGAAGCACTATTATTACTCGGTCTCCAGGTGGTACGGAGGTTATGGGGGCCAACGACTTAGGCCAGTTTACCTCCCTCCCTGACGATACCTCAGTAGATATGCCCTTAGTAAAGGATACGAAGCTGGGGGCCAAGAGCCTCATCCTCAATGCCCTGGAGACCAGGTTCCAGCGAGAGGCTTTCTCTTGGACGCTCCTGGGCCAGACCAGTTTCCAACTCAGTGGGGTTGCCATTGAACGGCTCAATGAATGGGCAAGGAGTCGTGTTGGCCCCTTCCAGAGGTTCATGGAACACATCTATGGATACGTCTCCCAACAATGGCTCAAAGAGTACCGAAGGCGTTGGCAGGGCCGTACCCGTAGTGTCCGTCTTACAGGCCAAGACCTGGGAGGTAGCTACTTTGACGAGGAGTTCACCGCCAGGGACATCCCTGATGTCTTCTGGGTGAAGAGTGAGATTCCTTTGGCCCTCCCCGAAGACGACATGATGAAGGCTAATATAGCCCGTGCTCTCAACCCTGACCTCCGTATGAGTCCAGATTGGATACGAGAGAAGGTCATGAAGGTTCAGGACATCCAGCAGGAGGCTCAGCTAGCGGCAGCAGGCCGTCGTGAGTCCGACCCCTTCTGGATCAATGTCCAGATAGCAAAGCAGCTTACGGGTGAGATTCTGAGTGCCAGAGAGCAGAGGACGGATGCGGGTAACCTGGAAGCCGAACTCCTCACCTTTGCCCTACAACAGCTTATGACCTCCCTCGTCCCTCAAGGAAGGCCTGGAAACGCAGAGAGGCCAAACCAAGGTTTCCCTGAGGCAGGTGGTGTCCGTTCTAATGCAGGGGGAGGAGAACCTTCCCTATCCCCTGAGAATCGGGTTACCGAACCCCCCGTAGGAGTTAATCCCTAATGGTAGAAGATAACAGAGGTGGCACTCTTGCCCGAGCGGTTCCAAGCCCACTCTATGAACAGCTTCTCGCCGCAGCCGTGCGGTATGTACAGGAGAAGGCTGGGAGGTCTCTAGCAGAGTCTGAGATGGATCAGATAGAGGCGTGGGTGAGGTTCATACAAGACCCAAGACGACAGGCAAGGGTTCCGAAGGCTCATCCAACTACTCCTCAGGGTAATCTCAAAATATTCCGAGGGGGCCTTGAAGGGTTCGACGATCAGGCTTTTAGCATTGCTAAGCCTCCGCCTCCAGTAAGCACTGCCCCCCCTTTCCTCGCTGCAACACAACTTCTTCCTATAGCTGAGCAGTATGTTCAGTCCCAAGAGCCTGGTCCTCGAACAGCAGGCCAGAAACTAAGGGAGGCTGTCGAAGGGCCTTTAACAGCCGCTGAGAAAGCTATGGTAGAGGAGTTCCTAGCCAACCCTTGGGGTGGGCTTCCAGTAGGTTCCGAGATACAACGGCAGTTCTCCCCATTCACAGGGCGTCTTCGTGGGTTCGACAGCTGGGCCTATAGGTTTGTCCGAGGACAGATACCTGAGCCAAGGGGTACTGCCATACCTCTACACCCTATGACAGGGGAGCCTCTTTACATAGACCCCGAAACAACGAAGCCTCGATTTGATCCCGTCGTAAGGGTAGAGGACGGGACTTTTACCTCAGAAGAACGTGCCAGGAACAGACTTGAGCAAGAGTTTCTAGCGGGGGATATGACCGAGGAGCAATTCTATGAGGCTCATATTGACCTATTTATCCGAGAATGGCTTTTCGTACAGCTTGAGCCCCACAGTGAATATACAGAAGCTGCTCAAATCCCAGACGATCTTGTCCGACAGGTTAAAAATGGGGAGGGCATATTTTTCTCTGCAGAGCCCATAATAAAGGCGTTTCCAGCGAGTGGAGGTCGAACACCACAAGAGGAGAAAGTCCTTTGGTACCAGGCGATCTTTAGTACAGCCTCTGACCCTGATGACCCAGTCCTGAATGACATACTCCAGAGCGAGTCTGGTCAACGGTGGAAGAACCATATGGAAGGACAGGGGGCTGAGACTGTGGATTATGCGCTGGGTGAGCTTATCCTAGATGTTCGTGCTATGCCTACGTTGCAACAGACTGAGGATAGGATAACGCAGGTGCTTCAGAAGGTTCATAACCTATCAGCAGACGAACTGGAGACGGAGGGTGTACAAAGGTGGAGGGCAGAACAAGCCACACGCCTTCATCGAAGAGCCCGTGATGAAGCCCTCCGTGAGACTGAGATGGGGGATGAGGTTGATTCAGAGGTGGTATGGAGCGTACTTGATACCTCCATAGACGCTCTACGGTTCCCTGGGGTGGAGAAAGTTACGGCTGTTGCTGATGAGTATGGTGCGTTGGTAGCTAGTCTTCATTGGGTTCCCGAGAGCAAGAAGGCGTTCCTCTTAGCGAATGAGAATGAGGTTAGAAAGCAACATTTCCTTGCTATGAATGAAGATGCTCGTACCCCTACCGACCTTATTGACTGGCTACGCACTGACCCAGACACGGGAGAAACTGACCTTGCTGTAAAGGATGTCCCAGAGGCCCATAGAGCGACATTCGTACCGTCTGCCACTGCTGCAAACGTTACCCGTATTCTTGGAGAGATTGCAACTACCCTCAAAGACCGTCCAGAGGCAGAGCTTACCGCCGATGAGAGGCTGAAAGAACTCTTTCTCGGAATAAGGGAGAAGCATAAACTAGGCCAGACAGTTCTTACGGAGGATACGAAAGCCTTGGCCCTCGAAGCCTTAGATGAAATAGAGACAGAACTTGCTACGGGTACAGCAAAGACCTTTGAGCAACTTAAAGAGGAGGCCCTAGCTACCTTCCCCTCTGACGAGCAGATTGAGGCCCAAGCAGGAGCCCTCTTTGCTCCAACCCCTCCTGGGATGGCTGATATGGAAGGTACCTTTGAGGAGGTTCTCTCAGGCCTAGAGGAGCGAGAGCGGGTAGGGGCTAGGAAGTACCTTCAGGAAACTACATCAGGGTTTGATCTTGGTGACTACGGGGAAGCTGATATTGAACAGGCCATCACAGAAATGAAGGCGACATTTATGGGGGAGACTTTTGTCGATGATGAAGGTAAGCCTGCTCCTGTAACAGACCTCTATCGTCAGTATGTCCCAGCCCCAACAAGTAGGGCCATCCGAGGGTTAGCCAAGACTCCCTCTGCTCAACGTCGTATAGGAGCCACCTCCTACGGGATGGGGGCTAGGCTAGAACAGACATCCAAAGGGATAGAAGCGGCGTCTAGAGAGAGGCTCCTCCAACAGCAGCAACAACAGCAGGCTGAGGCAGAGCGTCAGAGGGCAGCCGATTTAGCCGAGCAAGAGGCTGCTAGGAAAGCTGCTGAAGAGGCTGCTCGTAAGGCAGAGCAGGAAAGAGCGAGTGCAGTAAGGCGTAGGAGGCTAATTACCTAATGGTTACAGAACAGGAGAGCAGCCTCGAAAGACTTCGGAGAATCACTGCCTCCGCTAACAGACTCCAGCAACCCGAACTTGTACAGCAGGAGACTCCTGGGCTCTTAGGCCGCTTTTGGAACCTGTTAAGTAAAACAGTAGACGTCTCTCAGACTACTGCCAGGGGGCTAATGGAATCCCGTCTTGGGGCTGCGGCAAGTGTCTTTGAAGAGAGGGGACAAACTCCAAGGTCGGCAAAGATTCTTGCTTTAACCTCTATCCTCCCTCCTGGCGTTGGTATTCCTTCTCCGCTCTCTCTCGATATCACAAAGAAGCAGGAGGAACTCCTTGGGGTAGAGGTCGAGGCTGGTCATACCATATCCCTCGGCCCTCTAGGGATCAGGACTCCCTCAGGATTCAAAAACTTCCTAGAGGCTGCCTATCGCAATGCCGATATGGTGCCTGAGTTCTTGCCCCACTCCCGTCATGCCGCCTGGTTGTATGACCCTCTAAACATTGTGCCTGTAACTACGCTCCCTAAGATTGCTTTCAAGGCTGCTGTAGGTGTGACAAAGGGGTTTGGACGGGTTGGTACTCTTGCTCAAAGGCTAGAGGGGGCTAGAGCAGCTATTCCAGAGGCCCTTCGTCCCCAAGTAGACAGGAAGAAATATGCCCAACTCCTTACAGATGAGGTTCTTCAAGCAGAAGGCTACGAACTGAATACGCTACGGAAGATAGCTATTGGTATCCACCGTAGTCCTTTTGGGAAAATCCCTCCTATTAAACAAGTCCTTTACCATACAAACCCCTCAGGACTTATCAATAAAGTTGATGAACGGGATAAGTTAGCTATGACTCTTGTAGATTGGAGGAGGCTTCAAGATAACGCTGATACCGTTGTGACTACGGAGATATCTCTTCTTCGGCGTTTAACACAAGACCCGAAGCTCTTCCGCACCTTTGAGGAAGGTGGCAACCTCTTTATGAACGTGAAGAGGATGCCTGGTCGTCCCCTCCTTCCAACGCCTGCGGATATTCTTAAACGAGGTTCTCCTCTCTGGAAGGAGGGAGTAAACGTTGGAGTACAAAAGGTCTCACGGGGGAGTATAGCAGTCGAGACGTATGACAAGGTGATACAGAAAGTCCTTCGGTCAACAGATGAGGGACTGGACAAACTCATTCAGCAGGCGTCCAAGTATGCTAAAGACTATCCAGGGCTGGAGTACCCAGGGAAGAAGTTTACAGCTAGTAGGAAGCTCTGGAAACTGAACAAACAAGCCGCCCTTAGTGAGAAGCGTCGAAGAGCAATAACTCCTCCTTCCCCTGTTACACCCAAAGTGACAGGCCCCTGGATTTATCATAGGACAAACATGGCGCAGCTACCAGGAATACGGGAAGGGGGCTTTAAGCGAGGAGAATTTCTAGGGTTGCGAGCTTTCAAGAAGTCAGATTTTCCAGGGGATGTGAATCTGCGGATACAACAGGGGCATCTTCCAGCGTTTAGAGAGACAGGACTCCCTATAGCCCCAGAACACCTGGAAATATTTGTTGATGCAGCAGGAAAACCTCTGCCCTTAATGAGGCCAGGAGGTACATGGAAGCCGTTAGTTGACCCTCTGGGTGGGTACAGGGCTAAGGTTAGGGGCATGGAGGCAGAGAAGGTGCCTTTCCAAGATGTTATAGAGCGGTATGGGGACTTCCAGCTTAGTACCGAGCAGCGAGCAGCTATTAAGATAGCTGATGATCTTATAGACGGCTACTTTACCGAGGTACAGAAGAGTCTTGTTGAGGGAGCCGTAGCCAAAGCTGTTGGGGTACGAGCCAAGGAACTAGCCCGTCGTGCAGCAGAAAAGAAATGGGCTCGTGAACTGACACAGTTTGGAAAGCACGAACATTATTTCCCTCGTTTTGTGAAGATGATAGGAGAGATAGCAAATAGGAAGTCCGCTACTGGAGGAAGGGCTATAGGAGCTAAGCCTGGAGTTTTGGCTAGCTCTCGTCTGCACGATATGGCGGAGGAGGCTATTAACAACGGCACGGTCTATATGGGGGCAGGGTCTAGAGACCCTCTAGGAGACATCGTAGAAACCTACATGAAGGGAGCTATGAAGGTTATCACGGATGCAAGGCTTGCTGACAACATAAGGGCTATGGGAAGCACCCTTAACCAACGGGTAGGGGCGGAACTCCTAGAGAGGGTAACGACTACCCGAGCCGCTAGCCAAGTCTTAGCAGGTAAAAGGGGTCAGGGAGGCCTTATCCGTGCTCTGGTAAAGGTAGCTCGGAACCCTAAGCACATAAAGCTAACTGCTTCAGAGACGGCTCAGCTAAAGCGTATCCATCCTCAGTGGGGGACAGACTATATCACATTTAGACGGCTTCAAAATGTCGAGAGGAAGAAGGCTGCGATAGATGCCCTTGTACTGGGGGTAAAAGAAGAAGGGAGGCGGCGTAGAGCAGAAGCTGCTCTTGCAAGGTTTGCTGCAAAGACAGCGAGGCAAGAAGAGAAGGTTCGTTTAGATTTGGGGAAGGTATGGGAACCCGCTTTTTCTGGGTACCTCTTCCCTAGAGAAGTTGCTGACTACCTTGGGAAGGCACTCCGAGAGGATACAGGTGTCTTTGAGTCTGCCCTGCGGGGTGGTGGGGCTCTGCCTGGGATATCTGATATTTCGTCTATGTCTCGTTTAGGGACGTTGACCTTAGACCAGGGAGCAAGCCTCCTCCAAGGGGCTCTGCTGCTAGCAAATGCTCCTGTGGCTTGGGTTAAGGCAGCTAGCAAGTCCTTCTTATCCCTCATTGATCCTGCTCAGAGACAGGCATACCTAGGCAGTGATGATGTCCAACGTCTTTTCCATTTCTATGGTAGGCGTCTCCACATGGGCTCCCCTGAGTTTATGGAGGCTGTTCAACCTGGGGGGTATGTAGCCCGTACACTTCCCAAGGTTCCAGGTGGAACGACCCTCTTCCGTCAGGTTTTTGGACGCTTCTCAGCCTCTTACGAGATGTTCTTTGATGTAGCCCGTATGGAGATGGGGCAGGCCTATCTCCCAGCCATACAGAAGGGAGCAGCTTCCGTAGATGATGTAGCCCAGCACATTAACAAGATGACAGGGGTTATCTCTACTAAGAGGCTAGGAGTCTCGGCAACCCAACGTGAGGTAGAGTCCGTAGCCTTCTTCCTAGCTCCTCGTTGGACAAGGGCTATGACAGGGCTAATGGCCCAGTCAGTCCAAGGGGGCTGGCAAGGAGCAGAATCCCGTCGGGCCTTTGGTAAGTTCTTTGTGGGGACGGTAGCTGCCTATATAGCGGTATGCACAGCCCTCAACAAGCCTATCCACCTCGACCCCCGTAGTAGAGATCAAGGAGGGGATGGGGCTGACTTTATGATGCTTGAGGTAGACGGGCATCATCTTGGTCTTGGGGGTAAGGCCTACTCTATTGTAAGGACTGTGGTACGAGCAGGAGCCTCCGACGACCCAGAGGAAGCGGCAGGTCATATAAGTCGATGGTTCAGGGGTAGTGCAGCCCCTCTTACCTCTGCTGTTCTGGATGTAGTCCCTATCCCAGGAATAGCTCCTGGTAGAGAGACTTTTATCGGGGAACCTGTAAAGACCCCACTCCAGTTCTTTCGGCATGAAATAGAGGGTCGTCTTCTCCCCTTCTGGTTGGAGGCCCGTATCGCTGATGACCCCCCAGCAGGCTGGATAGGGATGGCAGGTGACTTTTTTGGCCTCCGTAGCTGGCCCAAACAGCGTCGAGAGTATAGGGACGAGCTTCGAGATGAGTTGGCTGCTCTTATACCCTTGTCCCAGCTAGCCCCAGACCAGCGTAAGGAGGCTGAGGAGACGGGCCTTACCTGGGATGTACTCTCCTACCGCCAGAAACAACGGATTACCCAGGGGGAAACAGGTATCCAAGCTATTGATACCAGGCAGGCTGAGCTTGAGAAATGGCAGAAGCTCACGACGGCCCAGCAGCAAGAGCGAGGAGACATTGACCTCAATACCTTCTTCCGTGAAGGGGACACGGCCCGTGCCTTCTGGGAAACACACGCAGGACACGCTGCTTTTGGGTCGGTAATAGGCAGGCGTTCCCCTGCTAAGTTCTTAAAGACAATGCAAGATATTAACACCATATACGGTACGATGATCTCTGATCTCTACCAAGTAGATGGGGATCATGCGGAAGCCCTTACTAAGCTACAGGAGATGACCGAGGGAAAGGAGTTCGTACCTCTAGAAGATGTTGCTAGGGCAGAATACATTGCTACGGTTATCGCTAACCCTGATTTGGAAGACGCCTTTGGGGACTTCCTGCCAGAGCGAGCTAAGGAACACCTCGCAGCAATGGTAAGCAAGTACGGCCAGGACACAGTGAACAACATTGAGGCATCCTTCCGTGCCAACAAGGAGGTTCCCCCACTTTGGCACCAGTGGCACGATGACAAAAGCCTTTTGGAACGCTATTGGAACGCTCAGGAGAGGTACCTTCTACAGAACCCTGAGACCAATACAATATGGAGGGCTCTCCAGGCGGCTACCCGTAGAGGGAAGGTTGATACTATAGAGAGGCTAAAGAAGCATCCTCGTATAATAAAAATGAGGCGTACCCTAACTAGGGTTAGGCAGCAGCTTCGAGACACAGACCCTGAGGTAGATGCAGCCCTCTACTTTTGGGGTAAGGCGACAAGACTCCGTACCCTAGAGGCCCGTATCCTCCTTGAAGAGAGGCGGAGACGTTTGTTATAATAGAGTTAAAGCTTAGAGGTTGTTTGTCTTCCTCACCCATATCTCTCCCTTCCCCCAAGGCCCCCTGAACTAGCCCCTCAGGGGGTCTTTGTTTGTCCCTACCAGTGTGCTAGGCTACTAGCGTCCCTATTGACAACCCTACTAGCTATTCTCTACTCTCCTACTAGAGTTCTTCAGGGAGGTAAGATGGCAGAAGACACTAAGGCAGGCCCAGCAACCGAGCAGACAGGCTCCAGCAGCGACTCTAAGTCTAGGCGTAGTAGGCCTACTAACCAGGAAGCCCTGCTAGAGACTACTAGGAAGACCGAAGCCTTAGAGACAGAGCTAAAGGTAACCCGAAAGCTTTTAGGTCAAAGGGATGCTACCATAGGAGACCTTCGTAGCCAGATAGGAAACGTTAAGAGGGACATAGAGGAGCTAAGAAATACCTCTAAAGATGCTGATCTCTACGGAGACGATGAGGAGGCTAAAGCTAATGCCAGAAAGGTCAGAGAGGCCCTACGGCAGGCAGAGGAAACCTCCGACAAACTTCTCTCTCGTGAGTTAGCGGTGACAGCCAAGGAGTTAGCCCAGTCAATGGGAGTGCCAGAAGCAGAGTTTGTAGGCCTAGACGACCCTAAGGATATGCGCCTGAAGGCCTATGAGTGGAAGATGGAGCAGGGACGTACAAACGATGACCTTCCAACAGCCCCCCAAGATTCCATTAACCCCCCGACAACTGTTGGCCCTCCTCCTACTAAGACGGCTAACCCAGGTTCCACCTCAGGTGTCCCTAACGAGTCCTGGCGAGACCTCTCAGCCACAGATAAGATTGCGGCAGGACTTAGAGACCAAGAAGGAACCTAATATTCCTTAGGAGGAAACAGATAAGATTCCCACACTTAGTGAATATGCTAAATTAGCTAATGATAAGGTAATCGCTGGTGTCTTCGAGAACGTTATCACCCATGACGAGTTGATGCCCTGGCTCCAGTTTGAGAGCCACAACGGGAACTCTCTCGTCTACAACAGAGAGAACGCTCTTCCAACTGCTGCCACCCACGCAGTAGGTGACACTTGGAATGACACCGAGCCTACCTTCACCAAGAAAACCACAACCCTGACCATTGTTGGGGTACAGTCCCCCCTTGACCGTTATGCCATGCAGACTCGGAACAACGTCCAAGACCAAAAGGCCGTGCTCTTTAGCCTGATGTCCAAAGGCCTGTCTCGTAAGCTCTCCCAGCTTTTCATTGTTGGGGAGCCTGAAGCTACCTCTACAGAGTATGAGGGGCTTGATTCCCTAGCCCGTTCAGAGACCCGTATGATGGCTATGGATGATGGTAATGTAGATGGCCCTGGGGCTGCTGAGACAGAGCTTACCGTTGACCGACTAGACGCTATGATAGACCAGGTAGAGAGTGGTCTTCCTGATGCCCTCATCATGAACAAGACGATGAGACGGAAGGTGACCTCCCTCTCCCGTGCTTCTGGCTCTGGTGTTGTCATGGATAACATTGAGTTATTCGGTCACCAGGTACGTCGGTACAATGGCATCCCGATTGTTATCACAGACTGGATCAGTAACTCCGAGCAGTACAACGATACAAGCACCTGGCCTTCCAGCACGGCAACCTCTATCTTTGCTGTGAAATTCGGGAGGGAGAAGCAGGGACTTACTGTCATCCACAACGGTGATATGTTAGGCCCTGACATTCAGGACATTGGTATCAAAGAGAACAAGAACGAGAACCTCTATCGGATGGTAGTGTATCTCCAAGTAGTCGCCTACTCCGCTAAGATGTTTGCGGCTCTAGGTGGCATAGATTCAGCAGCCTAAAACTCTAGGGAAAACTTACCTTAGAAGTTCACTAAGGAGAAAATAACATGGCTGATCCTTACGTCAGGCAGGCTAGGAACGTCTTTACCGCTACGATAGGCTCCACTGATGTAGTAGCAGGGGATATGCTCTACTTCGATGGTACGGACTGGGAGCTTGCCGATGCTGACGACAACACCAAGTTTGCAGAGGCTATTGCTACCAACACCTTTAAGACCACGGAGACTGGTACCCTCTGCACCTCCTGTGTCATTGTGGACATTGATGCCCCCTATACCCAGGGGACTAGTTTCTACCTCTCCACTACCGCAGGAGAGATCACAACAACTCGCCCTACTGGGGCAGAGAACCTTATGCAGGTGGTAGGGTTTGCCATCTCCACGTCTGAGGTTCGTGCTACGATACAGATACCTCGTGAAGTCACCATCTCCATGCAGTTCCCATATACGACCCACGTCGCTCCCCAGGACAGGGACAATGACTTTATGGGCCTGGGACTGGACGATGATAATGCTGAGGTCGGGTGTGGCTTCATGGTACCCCAGAACTGTGTGAGCACATCCGCTACGATTGCCTACCTCTGGTGGTGTGGGACAGGGACGCTCCTTGATACCTCTGACACCTACACCATAGACGCTTCGGGCGGGGTGGATGATGAGACTACCTCTGCAACCACTGATGGTATCTCTGCTGCGTCCCTAGCGGTAGCAGCAAACGACCTGGCTGTGGCTGATGTGTCTGCTGGCTTCAATGCTACTGGCCTCATCGCTCCAGGTAACTATATTGGGGTAGCCGTCAAGAAGGCTGCGGAAGGCACTGGCGGGGACGACCCCATCATGCTAGGACTAGAGGTTGTCCTGTTAGTAGTGTAGGTAAGGCAAGGAGCTTCGGCCCTTGATACCTTGCATAAGGGGAGTGTAGACCCTCCCAAAAGAGAGCCTCTGGGGGTACTGGAAACGTTGAAAGACGCTAAAGCCCTCAGGGGCCACTCCCTGATA
>Ga0114901_1001191_pt1 | contig 15372 bp, 8 predicted proteins | sample MalvireepMed_s16_FD_89686 | JGI IMG/M metagenome (GOLD analysis project Ga0114901, IMG submission 89686) | Marine viral communities from the Global Malaspina Expedition - Malaspina viral metaG DeepMed_s16 | ecosystem: Environmental > Aquatic > Marine > Oceanic | place: Mediterranean Sea... | reverse complement strand
GCTCCAATAGGACCAACAGGTAAACATAGTTTGGGAGATTACGCTAGTCAACTTGAGATTGATCCTGACTTAAGGGGATTGGATGCTGACAATATTCTTCAAGGGATGACACCACAAATGCAAGAATTTTATGCGGCACTTTCTCCAGAGATGAAACAAGAATTCTTATTTAATCAATTGCAAAGCCAACAGCTTAGTTTATCTGGGTTTGGTACTAAGTAATGGCAGATAAGCTACCATAAGAATTTGCTAGTCAACTAGAACAATCAAAAAATGATAAGACTACAGAATCTCGTCTATGGGATCTATGTTTACTATATCTTGAAGGTCAACAGTATGTTTCATATGACAGAACCTTAAGACAGTATGTAACTTCGTCAGGACAACAAAGACCTACCAAATATGTAATCAACCTTCTTATAAACATTTATAGACATATTACTTCTAGACTGTCTGTTGAGTATCCATCAATTTCAGTTCTTCCTGCTTCTCCTTCAACAGAAGATATCCTTAAAGCTAAGTCATCAGAAGAAGCACTTAAATACTTTTGGCATCAGAATGATATGAAAACTGTAATCCATGATGCTATTAAATGGATGGTATCATGTGGCAATGTAGGCTTACATACAGTCTATGATCCTTCTACAGATAATGTAAGAGTTGAAGCAGTATCACCTTATAATGTATATTATGAGCCAGGAGTACGAACACCTGAAGAAAGTAGATGGGTTGCTGTACGAACTATTGTTCCTAGACAGGCTTTAGCAGAAGCATATCCTAAAAAGAAGAAAGATATCCTTAAAATGTCTGATGGTGATATAGGACAAGAAGGTCCAAGTAAATACAAAGATCAGCTAAAGGACAGAGTTAATGTATATGATGTATATTATGATGATGGTCGTTATGGTGTCTATGCTGGTAAACAATGGCTCTTCGAAGGAACCTATCCAGCTAATTCTAAACCAGTAATTCTAATGCAATATACTGATATCCCATTTAGACTATGGGGGATTGGATTGGTTGCTAACCTTATTGATCTTCAGTCTCTTTATAATCGTTCTAGGAATCAGATTGTTGAAAATATAGATCTTATGAGTCATCCTAAGTGGCTTATTCCTAAGTCTGCTGGTGTTGCACAAAGTGCTATTAAAGGTAAGCCAGGAGAAAAGATTTATTTTAATTCTGCAGGAGGCGCTCCAACACAGATAGCTGGTGCTGGATTACCTGCACATGTGTTAAGTAACGTACAAACATTACAGAATGAGATGTTAGATGTTGCAGGATTGCACTCAACATCAATGGGTAAAAGAGCAGTTGGTATTAATTCTGCTGCTTCTATTAATGCACTATCACAGAATGATGCTTCTCAACTTCAGATGACACAACAGGATGTGGAAGAATCTATTAGAAAGATGGCTGGAACAGTTCTTCAATATATGAAAGAGCACTATACTTCTGAAAAGATGATGAGGATGATGGATAGTACAGGTAGAGTTGTTTTCAGAGCAATCAAAGGTACCGATCTTGTTGATACACCTGAAGTCTTTTTAGAGGCTGGTTCATTGTTTAGGGATGAGACTAATGATAGATTCCAAAAGGTTGTACAGATGATGCAACTAGGTCTTATTAGTAAGGGTGATGCAATGCAAGAGTTGGCTTTCAAGACTTCTAATAAGTTCCTATTGGATAAGATTGCTGCCATGGCTCATGCTCAAGAGATGCTTAAGGGTGTCATTGCTGGTAAATCTGTACAGGTGTTCCCATCAGATGATACATCAACATTTATTGAAGTATGGGATGAATTCATGAAGACTGAAGAGTTCTATCAATTAGATCCTCAGACTCAAGATAATCTAGCTTCATATCTTGAAGAATTCCATATGATACAGGCTAATCAAGCACAGACTGTAAGAGAACAGGCACAAATAAAACAACCTTCAGCACAAGAACTAAAGAATATTGCTGCTCAAAAGACTGGTAAGCTTAGCAAACCACTATCACCATTTAATCCTCAAGATGTATTAGGTGCAATGCCTACACAACAGGGTCAAGCTGGTGGCACGGTAAGTAGAAGAGGACCACAAAGAGTTCAAGGTACACCTGAAGAAGCTGGTGCTAGAAGGGCTGAGGCTGCCTTAGCTACTAAGATGGGAGGTGGAGGCTAATGAATGTAGGACAAGTAAAAGCTTTATTCAAAGACTTTATTGATGAAGCAGATACAACTTTTATTTCAAGTGCTAACGTAGCACTCTATTGTGAGATTGGTTATAACCAGTTTAGGAATGTAGTCAATGAATGTGACCCATCATACTACATGGAAGATTATGAACTTTCCTTAGTTGATGGTGAAATGGATCTTTCAACAACTGCAGTATCAGGTGAAGCAGGTAAGTTCCTATTAGGAGATCCTGCAGATGCTCCAGCCAAAGGACAACTATCTAGATTAGTTAAAGTAGCTTCAATTGGTACCTCAGGTGATTTGACTCCAGCCTTTTATTATACTGCTGCACAAGGTAGAGACGAACTTCAAATAACAGCAGATTCATTTGTATTAGAAGGAACAGTTCTAAGATTTAGTGGCAAGATAACTGATACCATCAGACTATATTATCTTCCTAAAACTACAGTTGATTTTACTGAAGCAGATGCAACATTGATTGATGACCTTACAGAGTTTCATGATTTGATAGTTCTATTTGCTTATGGCAATTATGCTGTTAGAGATGGTGCTGGTAATCAACAAATTGCTTTACAAGGAAAGACTAGAGAAGAAGCATTTAGAGCATATCTTGAAAGAGGCAGAAACTTTGGTGCTGCTGACCATGTAGGGTATGTAGATTAATGGCTGTTAATGGTACCGAAAAAGAGCTTATTGCAAATGGTATTAATGCTGATAAGCAAAGTAAGGGTCCATATATTCAGAATATGGATCGACATATCAATTGGAAAGTTAGAAAAGGATTTGGACAATCTACACAGTTTGATTCTACTTTTGGCTTAGAAGCAATTGATTATCAAAAGCATCTTGGTTCACACTATATTAAAACCAACTTTGGTCATGAGCAAATTCTAACTGTTATTGCTGCTACAATTAATACAGGTAATCTTATAAGAACAACCAGCAGATCTGCACCAAATACAAGTACTTGGACACCACAAGAACCTAATGGTGCTTATATTACAGCTTATCTTGTAACAATTTATGATATTACTACAGATGAAGTTTATGAAGAAATGTTGTATCCTAAAACAGATTCTGATAATAGAACACTTAGGGAACAGAATTCTCTTTATGAAACTAATAGATCTAGATCATATGAAAAATATATACATGCAGAATACCAAAAGCAATTCTTCTTTCAAGAAATGGACGATGTAGTTTATTTTGGTGATAAGAGAGCAGGTATTTGGGCTTATATTCCAGCTACATTTAGAAAGACAAAGATCCAACAAGTATCAAATCATGATTCATGGGAATGGCATACCTTTCTAGGTGAGAGTTCTATAATTCGTAGAATGGTTCCTTCAGAGGGTGCCTTTTCAGATGCTTATTCATATCTTACTGCTGCAGAGTTTCCTAATCCTGATGATATCACTGCTGTATTGGGTAGATTAGTTTATGTTGCTAATAAGACTTTATGGTTTAGTGATGTAGGAAAGCCAGGAAGTATTGTAGCAGATAACTATATTCTAATTCCATCAGAGAATGATGTAACTGCTATTCAAGAATTGCAAGGTAATATATTAATCTTTACTGCAAATGAGTTATTCTTCTATCGTCCTTCTGCGGGATTCTTAGCTACTAATGGTACGATCCAAAAGGTTTCAAATACTATAGGTTGCTTAAATCCCAATGCAGTTGTTGTTGCTGAAGGTAGTGCATTATGGGTAGATGACACTGGTGTTTATAGTACTAGTAATGGTCTAAATATCAATAAGCTTTCAGAGGGTATTGAAACGCTTTGGACTAAGCATATTAGTAATCCTTTAACACAATATTATCAAGCATCTGGGGTGATTGACTCAACAGATTTAGCTAGAGATAATCCCTCAATAGTACTTCAATTCAATTCTGAAGATGTATCAGTTACGTTTGATCATCTTAGACAGAACCTTGTGTTTTCTATACCTCAAGAAGATTTTGCTATGGTTCTTAATAATAATGGTTGGGGTATATGGAACTTTGAATCAGTAGCTGCTGCATCAGGTACTATCAAAGCTACTAAAAATATTACTAGACCATTCTTTGTAATGGGTGAAACTAATTTATATCTAATTGGTTCTGCAGAAACACTAACAATGGATGATCAGGCACAATTTACACAAACTTCACCAGATGTTGAACTAAATGAAGATTGGGCAACTGAATCATTTTATATTCTAGAATATGGTAAGGGTGGTGGCTTAGATAGAAACATTGAATACTTTGCTGAAGATGATCGTAGGGTCAATGGCAAGTATTATAATATGACTTCAGTTGCAACAGGTAAGGTACCCACTTCTAGATTTAATGCAGTTTATATCGATCCGTGGATTAAAGTTGATAGAGGTTATAAACTAAGTGATTCTATATCAGCACCAACAGATACAGATACTTACTTACTTCCTTTTATAGCTGTACCTGATAGAGATTTTAATTGGGGCGGTACTATTGCTTATCCTCCTGACCAAATAACAATTCAATTCTTTTTTGATAATACACATTGGATACCAATTTTTACTTCAGGTACAGCTACCACCGTTAAAGCAATCTTTCCAGCAGAGAGACTGGCAACTGATGCTGGTGTAACAGTTACTTGCAGAAATGGTGCTGGAGGGGCTGGGGCTAGAAGTGGTAATTTTATTGATATTACCATGGATGCTGATGGGTTAGGGCACAAATATGATCCCTATTTTAATCTAAATAATCAATATAGAAATAGACTATTTTGGTTGCCATTCACATGGGCTGGTGATAACCCAGGAGCAATATCTGTTAATTCAATGGGTATAGAAGGATATGATATCAACTTCACGAATACAGAAGGTGGTACAGGCAACACATATGTAGATTATGCTTATTTTCTAGTATGGCAACAAGCATACATAAATGAAGATATTACTAGTTCTGGTAGGCATAAGGCAGGACAAAATGATCCTGCACAACCTGTTGATTGGGTCTTTAAGACAGATCAAGTTGGTTTAGATGATGCTGCCCAATCTAAAGCTAGAAGTCTTTGGTTAAGAATAAAGAGTAGAGGTAAAGGAACTACAACAAACATTTCTAGTCCTACATTTGGATTACTAAATGGAATCTTAGCATCTGATTGGAAGGGTTGGACTAGTCAATTTATTGATTATCAAGGTGATGAAGGTGCATCTACTCCTGAACTTCTAAATAAAGATATTCAAAAGATTGAGGATAAGACTTCTATTAGAACTAGAATGTATGATTCTTCTACTGATGCACTTAAGAAAAGGACATTCAATAATGCAGCAACTTGGGGAGATGCATCAGATACATCTGATGGTAACTATCTAATTGATGATGAAGAGTATGATACAATCTGTATGTCAACATCAGTTAAGGGTGAGTTCTTTGCTTGGATGCTTTTTGGTCATATAAATAATGAAGCAGAACATTTGGAAGTTGATTCTATTAAAGCAACATTAAGACCTGCAGGTGGAAGAAGGAGGAAGGGACGTGGCTAATAGAGTACCAGAGATAATGGATAAGTTTGCACATAGACTTCCTCAGTATAATGAAACATTACGAGATGAAGTTAGTAGACAAGCAAATGCTACTGATGCTATATTAGAAGGTACTCCGATTGAAGAGTCTAGAAAGAAAGATAATATTATTACTCTTGGTAGTGGTAATCATGGAGGTGTTTCTTTAAGTAAGAATAATACGCAAGTTAAAAGTACAGGTAATGCTAAAGTTACTAGACAAGTAATTTGTGGTTCAGATCCAAATACTTCAGATTCTTTAGTTACTTTTATAGGAATTAATTTTATTTCAAGTACTGAAATTGCAACTAGAAACAATGCATCATGTTTAGTGCATGTAAAGAAAGGTCATGCTAGTTTTGTTGGTTGTACTTTTACCAAAGACTCTGGTGATCCAATGAATTCAAATGATACTGATTTTGCTAATTTTGTGATGATTGAAGAAGGTGCTAAAGCAGTATTCAATGGTTGCACATTTAGTGGTGTCATGACACAGACTGGTGATGTTGTCAGAAATCATTCTAATAATGATCCTGCTGATTGTCAAGTTGCATTTAGTATTAATACAACAGGACAGACAAATAGTAATTGTACTAATACTGGAGTTTTAACATGAGTACTAGAAAGATAACAAAGGAACAGTTCTCTGATGGTACTACTATTGATGGCAATAGAGTTGAAGAAGCCATGGATAATATTGAAGAACGATTCAATAATATTCCTAAAGGTGATGTTAGGTCTAGATATGTTCAGAATCAATACGTTCTAGGATTTGAGCCACAAGTACAAGTTAACTATGCACAATCTAATGCTCTACCATGGATGACATCATTAAATACTGGTTTAGTTGCTTTACTGCCTACTGAGGGTGCTGTTGCTGTTACTAGTGAAACAGATCAAGCACCTAGTGGATTTCCTTATAATGACGAAAGAGTTAAGGGTACAATGCCAATTGGGGGTTGGGGTTCACTTGGTTTAACGACATATACCGAGGGAGGAATTGGTTGGGTTTGGTCTATATCACATATATTCAATAAGCCTGTTATTATACAAGATGTTATGTGGTTAATGCAAGGTATGGAAACTGTTGTTGCTGGTTATAAAGTATATCCAAATACTTTTAGATATGGTGCTACTGCCCCTGGACCAAAGACTGCAAACTATGGTGCTAATGATTGTAGTATGGTACTTCAAGTAGCTAGTCCTTATGCACCTGAAGAAAGACAATATGATCTTAAAGAGATAGCAGTACATAATAGACAAAATTGGGCTTATCTTTTTAACCGAGAGGATGCAAGATCTTTACCAGCATTTACACTAATGATTCCTCAAGTTGAAGTTAAAACAGTTGATTCACACCTAAGAGGTGTAATGTTTAGAGGTGAAGATCTTAATATACCAATTTCTAGAGATTCAAAGTGTACACTACATTTAGTAATTCCTAGATGGAAAGAATATAATCCATATGGTGATGGTGCTTCTGGTGGTTCGTATCCTCCTAATCAGCAATCTTACTCTGTTGTTATAACTGTGTTAGAGGAGATTGAAGAGTAATGGCAAAGATTACTAGAGATAAATTACCAAGGGGTGTTAAGCTAACAATAGATCATACTATTAAGGGACCATTAAATAGTTGTGATACACAACTTCAAGGTGAGATTGATAGTGCCAACATAAAGGATGATCAAGCTCCTTTTAGACTTAATTTTAATTTGCCTTTTCTTAAGTGTATTGCAATGGAGACTGGTAGTGATACAAACTATCGCTATAAAGGTGCAGCATTGATTCCTTTTGTTTTACCACCTGTACAGGAATTCTTTGATCAGGATATGGAATTAACTAAAAATACACCAATTCCTGTATTAGATGAATTCAGTTTTTCCTTTGATCAAAGAAGTGAAGCTGCAGCAATAATCGGACCTGATGCCTTTAATCCAGACGTCAATAAACCATTAGATAATTCAGGGATTGGTGATTTCCTTCTAACTGGTAATCAATGGGCTGGTACGCTGAACTTCGATCAAGTAGGCTCAAACTATGGTATACAATTTGTAATACTAGAAAAGATGCCAACAATTGATGATACAACAATCGAAACAGATATTGGTACTTGTCAAGAAATATTCAACTTAGAATTGCCAGGAACAGCATTTATTTCAAAGACAGAAAAGCTAAATCCATTTATTCTTACTGATATCTCTAAGCCTCTTAACCCTTATAAATCATATGTTTTAGTCGTTAATCCTACTAACAATTATATTCCAAGAGCATTTGTATCATTGCAAATAAGCTTAAGATTTAAGATGCAAATAATGGCTAGAGATTCTGGAGATTATATTCAGAATATTCCTTCTAATCATAAAGGTGTGGTACAAGATGCTGCATCAATTGGAGTTGCGGCTAATATTCCTGCGGGTGATTCTCAAATTGAAGCTGAAGGTGATGATGGATTGCAAACTAATATTGAAAGGGTTGATGAAGTCTTTGTGAATAAGCTTCATGGCGGTTATAATGTATGGTCTGATACACCAAAGGCTGAACATATATCTGATAGCGCAGCATATGAAGTAATTGCTGTTCCTTTGTTTGGTGGATTACCAACAATTATGTTAGGTGCTGAAGAAATTGATAAGACTGTAGATGGAGTAACTTATAAAAATTATGTTGGTAATTGGATGGATTGGTTACCCTATCTAGCTAATACTGAAGCAGGTGGCAATAACAGTTATGCTACTAATTCCCGACGTATCATTCCCTTAGTTAACAGCTTATGTGTACATCATGTTGTATTAGGCTGCCATGTAGAACCTAGATTTTGGGATGATATGGGAATAAAAGTTGGTGTTGCCATGGGAACTGGTATGGTAGGTGATGACAAAGGATATCAACAAATTGCTTATCTTCAATCAACTGTGTTATCAAAAGATAAAAGACTAATTGATAGTGTTGATGGATTCAAGTCGGCAAAGTGGTATGATAAATCTGTACAGTATTTTACAACAGGTAATGGAGAGACTCGTTTGCTTAATGTACCTTTAGTATACCCAGATGGAGTTGCAAATTTTCAAGGAACAACTTATAAAACAGATCCTTCTGCTGCAGACAATTACGAAACTGGTACACCTATATTTGTTGGTAGAGGATATTCGCAAACAGAAGCTAGAGTCAATATAGCCGATGGTGTAAATACAACTGCTTCAATGGGTGTGTCAGATACAAATGGAGCAGAACAATGGATAGAAGTTAGGCTGCAAATGTGGGGGAATGATGATTGGAATGATACTGATCAAAATGATCGGGCAATATTCTATCCTGGGGCATTCTGGGTGTATATCATTGGTAAGAAACATTTGACAAAAGTGGATATTTAGATTGATGGAGGATTCATTTAATGGCTAAGAAGAAAGCAAGAAAAGAAGCTGCCCAAGCCTTACAGGAAGCAAAGAAAAAGGGTAGAGGTGGTGATACAGATATTGTTCATGTCAATCCCAAAGAGAAGGCAGCACTAAAGGCTATGGGTGGATCTGGTACAATCAATCCTGAGACTGGACTTAAAGAGTATTATTGGGGTGAAAGTTTCGTTGATATGTTAAAAGACAATTGGGAATTGACTACTGCTGCTAATCCAACGGTTGGACTCCAGGCTGCTGGACTCGTAGCTATCGATAAAGCTGCTGGAGATGTTGTACAACCAACAGAACAAAGTGAAGCAGATCGAATACTAAAAGAAGAAAGTGAAGCAAGAGAAAAGGAACTTTATGAAAGGCAGGTTGCAGGTTATGAAAGACTTGAAGATGTTTATCAAAGAGCACCTCAACTAGCTGAACAAGCTGCACAAAGATCACAAGCAGAAGTATTGGCTGCACAGGTTGGTGGTGGTTTAAGAGGAGGAGGGGCTGCTGCTGGAGCTAGACAGGCTGCTGGTGCTGCTGGAGCACAAGCTGCTGCTATGACTCAGAAGGCACAAATGGAAGCTGCTCAAGCACAGGTTGAAGCTGCTGCTGCACTAGAAAGAATGGGTACTCCTGCTCAAAGACAAGAAGCTTCTATGGCTGAAGCTAGAGTTGAAGTTGCTACAGTTATAGACAAACATACAGACTTCTGGGGTAAGGATGAAGAGGATATTGCTTCAGAGCTTCTTCAAATGGCTGCCGATGCAGTTGATCCAAAGGTTGCTGATTTTTATAGAAAAGAAGCTAAGCGTATTGAAGAAAGTAGCTGGTTTTAGGAGTTAAACAATGGCAAGATTAATAGATTTACCACCAGAATATGTTGCAGGGGGAAGATACTTGGCTGCAGCACCAAGTAGAAAGGAGCAGTTCTATAAGCAACCTGGGTTAATCAACATGGAAGCTATCGAAAGAATCATGACGATGGCTGAAAAGATTGGTAAGTCTCCACTAACAGGTCTTGCTATTAAAGGAATTGCTAAACTATATCAGATGGGTCAGCCTACTTTGGCTGATCTACAAAGTCAAGAAGCTAAGCTAAGAGAAGCATTAGCAGCAGAAGGAAGAGGTGCAGATGAAATTGAAGCAGAAATTCAACACTTAAGAAATGCTCAAGAAGAACTAAAGGCAAGTACACTAGTTGCTGAAGGTGAAGTTGCTGCAGACATAGCTGCTTTCCAAGCCCCAGGTACTACTCCAGAACAAACAGAATACTTGATACAACAGGTCAGAGATGGAGCAATTGGTTCTGAGGAATTATATCGTTTAGGATGGGGTGATGATGAAGTTTCTCAAGTAATGAGAGCAGCAGGAAAATGGGCAGACCCTGCATCAGTAAGAACAAGGATGACAGAAGATATTGGTCCATCACCTATGGATTATATGGAAAGAACCCCAGCACATCCAAGATATGAAACACCTACTATTAGAAGGGCTGATCCTGAATCAGTAAGACAAAGAATGGCAGGATTTAAAGATGATGATACACCATATAAACCTTTTACTCCTGCACCAATAGGAGTGGAGGCTATTCCTGAAGTAGAACCAAAAGCGCCGGGGACTAGATTACCTAGAGGAATGCCATTACCAGAGGAAGTAGAGGAAGCTCGTAAAAGAATTGAAGAACTAGGAGCAGGATCCCCTGGTGATGTTTGGGAAGATCCTAGAATAACAGAATTACGCAAGGAACAAGCTAGTGTTGAAGGTAGGCTCAGAGCTTTTGAGGCAGAAAAACAAAGAATAGCAGAAGCACAGAAAGCTAAGCAAGCACAGATTGCAAGAGTACAAGCACAAATCAAAGAAATTCCTACATTCAGAGGTCAACAAATACAATCAATGGATGATGTAATTAGGATGGCTCCTACTGCAGATAGAAAAGAAAGAGGTGCCTTACTAGTTGCAGCTAGAAACCAAGCGTTACCTAGCAACTTATTTGATTTTAATTATCAAGAAGATGCAATGAAAAAGGTTAGTGAACTGTTCCCAACTGCATTAGAAAGAAGGAGAGAAGGTCTTACTGCTGTTGAATTAAGAAAGGTTCAAGCTACTGAAAAGAAAGCAGAAGCTGCAATGATTAGAGCCATGAGGGTTGATCTATTAGCAGGTCTTAAGAAAGAGAAACTTCAAAGCCAAATTGATTTACTGAATCAAAAGATTGCATTAGATCCTCAAAGAAAAGCAAAGCTAGAAGCACAGATTGCTAAACTTAGGGCTAGTACTAAAGCATCAGGTGAAATGGCTGCATTAAGAAGAGCCGCACTAGAAGTGAAGCAAGACAGGATGAACCTGACACGGCTTAAGGCTCTTAAGCAACCAATTGAAAGACTCTATAAAAATAAAATAGATGGTCTAACAGATATGATGAAAGTAGCATATAAAGCTAAGGTACAGGCTAGAAGGGATATGACTATTCCTTCTGCTGCATCCATGGCAGGTTTGGATCGAGGGGCTGAAAGTAAATATTTAGTAGATGCAGAATTAGCAAAAGTACAACATGATGCTTCTAAAGCTGAATTTGAAGACCTGCAGACTCAGAGATTAGAGCTACAAAAAGAAGCTAATAAACTAGGTGCTGCTAATACTATAAGAGAGTATGAAGAGTTCCTTAAAGAATATGGTACTCCTTAATGGCAGATCCTCTAGAAACACCTGACCCTTTTGTACAAGCTGCACAAGCTAGGGCTGCAGCTAGAGCTAAAACCTTTGCACCTAAGCCTGAAGTAATTAGGGGTTCTGGTTGGGGTGGTCCTGAGCCTAAAGTAAGAGTAATACCTTTAGAAGATATACCAAAAGAAAGAGCCACACCTTCTCCCTTAGTTAACATTCCTCCTGAATATCGACAGTTTATCAAAAGTAAAGAGGCTGAACTAGCTAGAGATCAATTAACGAGATTAGTTGATAGAGTTAGACAGTCTTTGGCAACTGCAGCACAACAGAATATACGCCCTCAGACTCCTCAAGAAATTTATAATAATTTCATAGCTGAAGAAGAAAGAGCTATGAGACAGTTAACTGCAGATCCTACACGTCAATATGTAGGTGCACCCCCAGGAGAAGCAGCTAGACCCTTACTCAGAGCAAGTCTGGCACCAGAAGTAGGTAAGGCTACTACAGATTTCATGCTTAAGGCAATGTCAGGATATGCACCTTATTATGGAGGGATGGGTGCGGAAATTCTTGCAGAAGCTGCTGGATTAATAGTGCTTTCACAACTTAAGCATCCGGATGATTTACCTGAAGAAGAACGATGGCTAGCCCAACCATGGATCGATCCTGATACTGGTAAGGTCGATTGGACTAGAATGGATCTTACTAGGAGAACATGGGAACAACAAGAAAAAGAAGTTCAAAAGCTGGTCGGTAAACCCTTTGTAGAAACAGTAAGAAATGATCTTAAAATGAATCTACATGGGATTATTGAGATCATAAACATGCTAGGTACTGGGTGGCTTCCTAGTCATGAAGAGTATTCTATAGATATTCTTGATTACCCTGGAGAAATGTGGAAGAAGGGTCGAGAAACAGTTAGAACATTTACGATTGGTGGAGCTATGGGCATGGCTAAAATGGCTCAAGATGCTCATCTAATTGGAAAAGGTGAATTGACATTTGAAGATTCATTCTTCTATGCATATCCACTAACATCAATGATGACTTTCTTTCCAATCATGAAGGGTATTAAAAATTTATCTGGTGCTACTAGAGGAATCATAAAGAAGAAAGTTCCTACGATTGATAAAATAGATAGTTGGGTTGCTGACAAGGGTGTCAAAGCATCTGAAGCTTTTAAGCATGTAGGAAAAGTAGCTGTAAATAGTGTATGGTATGCAACAAGGGCTGTAGGTAGCCTACCAGTAAAAGCATTTACTAAAATAACTGGAAAGATTCTTACTTCACAGCAGCATGCTAGAATGCTTAGAGTACTAGCAAAAGTTCCTAATATACCTCCTATCATGGCTGAGTTTTTAGGTCGATGGATTGTTAGAGCCTATTATAGTCTTCATACAGACTGGGAAAGAACTGCTTATCTGTTATTGATGGAGGAACAGAACATCGTTACTCTTATCAAAGCTGCAGTTGATGAACTAGCTAGAGCAGTTGAAGCTGGCAAAGTTAGGCTTAAAGATAATCCTGATGGTACTCAATCCATGGTTGATCCTGATGGTGCACCTATTGATCCAGCTACTAGTCCTGATTTTATTGCGTTTCAACAAGTAAATGCAGCATTTGGATTACATGCAGAAAGATTTGCAACTGCACAAACTACTATAGATGCAATCAGAGCTATGGGTGAAATTAGTATAAAGGATCTCATTGAAAAGCCTGGATATCTTAGAGGTAGAATTAAACAACTTAAAGAATGGAAAGAAAAAGGAACAAGAGGTAGAGGTAAGAATAAAAGACCTATTACTGAAGAAGAAAGGGGCATTGCTGAAAAACAACTTCCTCTATTAGAAGATCTTCTTGAGAAGATTGAAGATGGTACTATACCCAAAGAATTAGCTGACCAAGTAGCAGAAGCTAGAGTTGCACTAACTCCTGAAGGTATGCCAGTATCTGCTCCTGAAGGTATGAGGGCTGCAGCATTAGATCCTGAAAAAAGGGCACGTTATGTAGAAAGACTTGAAAAAACTAGAGAGCAATTACGAGTACCTACCTCAGAAGCGCTTCAACAAAGATTATATGATGCATTAGAAGGAACAGCAGATCGGAGATCAGCAGCAGATATTTCTAGCAGGACTAATACTTTAGCCAATCAATATGAGAGGTGGGGTCCAGGGAATTATGATCCTCAAGTATTACAATTGTTGCGTGATATTGCTGCAAATGAATGGCTAGAAGGAGGTGTCCTAGGTAGATCTACAATTGCTGCAAATATACTTGGTGATCTGAATGTTAATTGGGATCGATTTGTTCAGCGTTCTACTCAAAGATTACGTATTGATCCAGATCAACAAAGAGGTGCTGCTTATAGGATGAGCCAAGAACAGCGATGGGCAGACGCAATTCATCGTGGTAGAAATATTCAATATACTGTCGAACAACTAGATCTAACAGTTAATCAAAGAATAGCAAATGCTTACGCAAGAGAAGCAAGAATAGGTGGTGGTCGAAGGGCAACTAATCCTAGAGTATTTGAACTTTTAGCTTCTGCAGAAGCTTTGACTGATCAACAAAGAATGTTCCTTATTGAAGCCACAGAGACAGCTATAAATGATTTAGCAAAGAGGGAGACGACTCACGCTTCAGTATTCGATGGAAGAACACCTGATCAGTCAAGAGCATTAATGGAGGAAGGTGAACTAAGGAAAGAATCTTTTGAAGGAGGTCACTTATCTGATATCGATCGACAAGTAGAATTGATCGCTGATCTTAAAGAAAGATTGGCTGAAGATGGAAATGGAGCACCTGGGAATGGTGCACCTCCTGCTCCTGTTGGTCCTACTACTGGAGGAGAACAACTACCATTAGAATTTATTGGTGAAGAAGTAACACAACCTACAGTAAGACCAACTGTAGAGGGTGGTGAAGTTATTGAGCCTGGGATTACTACACCAGTTTATAGAATGGCTGGTGAAGAACCACCAGGGGATCCACCTAAAAAACCAAATGGAGAACCTACTATTGTACCTGAAGATGCAGAAGCTGCAGCAATAGACGATTGGGTACAAGCAACTGGAGACAAACCAACATTCTTAGGAACTATAGCTCAGGAACAATTATATGAAAAAAGAATGGCTGCCATCATGGAAGGATTGGAGCCATCTCCTGATTTTGAAAGCCTAGGCTATATGTCATGGTTAAGAGACAAGGTTGCTACAGGAGCCAGACTTACAGAAGAACAACTTGGTATTGATCGAATGCCCGAAGATCTTCAAGTTGTAATTGCTGCAGATATGATAGATAATGTTGTAAAATATGATGGTGAAGCATTTGATGGTTATCAATTCACGCCTGTAGAAACTGGGGACACTTTTATTGTTTCACGACGGCTAGTAGATGAAATTGGTATTGAAGCAGCTTACGATCGAAAGTATTCTGAAATAGTACTAGGTGTTGTACCAGATGAACCAACAAGAGCCGCTACGGGTGCTCCGCTTCTCGGCGAAGCCAAGAGAGGGATTGGTCCTGAAGCAGCGGAAAGATATAGAAAAAGACTTGCAGAATTTGACGAAGAAAGATTAAGAAAAGCAGACGAAATATACATTAAAGT
>Ga0114901_1001187_pt1 | contig 15412 bp, 12 predicted proteins | sample MalvireepMed_s16_FD_89686 | JGI IMG/M metagenome (GOLD analysis project Ga0114901, IMG submission 89686) | Marine viral communities from the Global Malaspina Expedition - Malaspina viral metaG DeepMed_s16 | ecosystem: Environmental > Aquatic > Marine > Oceanic | place: Mediterranean Sea... | reverse complement strand
GGAAAGAGGGCGGCAGGTCCGAGAAGGGCAACAGCGTCACGGGAAACGCGGCCGCAAGCCTGGCAGCGGAAATTTCGGATCGCGGAGGGTTCGGAGTGGCAGCGCAATCCTCAATCGATATAGTGAATTACGATGTGCGCGAAGCTATAGCCGCTGCTGAGCGCACCGCCTCAAAGTCAGCGCGGCCCGAAGAGGCTTTCACCCGAGAATTAAGTCAGCAGGTACTCGGCAGTGATGGCTTGCGAAATCGCTACCTGGAGCAAGCAGATTCCGGTCGCGGAACTGTCGACGTCACCGGGCCGATCACTTCCCTTGAACAGTCATCCGTACTGAATACGGGTCGGCTGATGTCAGATCGGGATAATGGCTTGGCCGATGGGGATTCTCGCTTCAAAAGTCGGCGCGACCAATGAGCTTAGTCCTTAATCGCACCAATGTGACGAAGATGCCGAAGCCCCGATCGGAGATCGAAAGAGTCCGTGTAGGGGTCGATCAGCGATTTTGGTTGGGACGGGGCAGCAGATCCTACCATGGTCCAATCCCCGCAGGCGACCTTGGCTTTCAAAAAACCATGGCCGAGAACCGCGAGAACCGTGATCGGATTGAAGATGAAGATAAGCAGCACCATGGTGTTGGCCACGGACCTATTAATCCAGTCATATGGGATGGCTATCATGATCTCGAGGCCAATCCAGTACAGCACCGCCGTTATCCAGTAGAGCTTCGCGTACCATGGTCGCCAAAACCAATCGGCAGCACGCGGCGATGGCGGGCTTACCGCGTCTGTCTGTTCGACGTGATCAAAATCCTGCATCTGCAGAGCCTTTCCATCTGGAAAAGTAGCACAGGTTCGTCCGACTGGAAACAGATCCACCCCGATCACCGTGGACCGATCGCCCATGGCCACCGCACAACTCCTGCCCCCTCCATTCCTCCTCCGCTTCATCGGGCTTTGTTTGTCGGTTCCGTTAGGTGGGCATGCTTCAAATCCTGGACACGGCCGCAATGAAGAAGAAGCGGCTCAATCGAGATGCACCTCCCAGTCTTTCTACCGAAGCGGATGCCGCCATCCTGCGACTTGCGCGCCTTCTGGGGCGCCAGATCGCGCGTGAACTTGATCAGGAGCGACAGCAGCGAGAGAAGCCCACGGACGCCCCGCCCAAATCGTGCGAATGAGGTTTGCGTGGCCAGCCCTTTCAACATTGGATGAGCCATTGTCGGGCGAATGTTGCGGCAAATATGCTGCTATTCCTTGCTGGTGTCGGCGTATTTTTGCGCCGAACGGCGGTGCAATTGCGACCTTGCCCACGGAATGATTTTATCTGAAAATCACGGTCTTTCGAAGGACGAACTTGTGCCTGCGTTTGCATTTTATCTTATCTCCAACGAGGGCGAGCCATCGATGAGGCTGGTTGATGTGCCAGATATTGACGCTGGGAAAACATGGGCAATGGATGCGATCAGATCTGCGTCATTGCACACCATTCGCTTCTGGGACGGTGTTCGCGTAATCGAGGTGCAACGCCCTGCGATGCGGCAACCCAGACAGAAGCCAAGCGATGCAGAGGAGCGCGGAAAGCGTATGATTGCCATGAAAGCCAAAGGCATGAAACAGCGCGAAATTGCCGCAGCATTTGGGATCAGCATTGGCCGGGTGCGCGATGTCATGTCACGTGAGGAGTTACGTGCCCGGGAGGAAGCTATTCAAACCAACCGTGCCGCATTGTCAGGCCGGGCCAACAACGTGTTACGACATTTAGTCATCGAGCCGGAAGCGGACCCTGCGGAGCGCGACCGGCTACTTCCGAAGCGGGTTGCAACATTGACGCGCGGTAAAATAATGAATGTAGGCAATTCGGGCAAGGTCACTCTTGCCGAGATTGAAGCCTGGCTGTGGGAACGAGGCCTTTGTCTTAGCGCCGATATTTGAGCTGGACTTTATACCGCATTCTTCCGTGTATTCGGGGCCGGGTCAGTGGGTTGGGCCTGTTGCAGCGTGCCGCGAAATGGCACGACGATCTGGGTATGCCGCATCTTTGCGCGCAGGTTAAGGGTTTCAAATGGGAGTGGGATGAATGCATAAGTGGGCTATTCTGCTTGGTCCGCTTCGGGACGGTGCCAAGCGAATAGCCGACTCTCTACGTGCGAGCGGCAATGTCCACTTTGCACCCAATTATCGTCATCCTGCTTCCCTAAAACCGAACCCAACGTCTGGCACTTGTCCATGTAGTGCGGATCGGAGCAATTCGGCTGGATCGGACTGCCCGCTCAAGAAATAAGCGCAGGAATTTCACTCGTCCGTTCATGCTGTGATGCCGCACTGTCCTCGTGCAGGTCGAGAAAGTGCGCTGACGGTGACGCTATCTCCGCTATTGTTTCAGGCGGAAAAGGCAATCTGGGCTTCGGGACCGTCGGCTTCACCGGCTTCGGGCACGCGCAAATCTGCAATGGCATCCAAGACGCGCCTGATGATCGCGGCTCCCTCGGGGGTGTGGTCCCAAATCCGACGCAGGCTGGCATTCGCTTTCGCCCACTCAGTATCCATCTCGATCTCTTCGTCGACTTTAGGCACATTCACCTTGAGGACCTTGCATATCTGCACGACATTATTGCTAATTGTCTTAAAGTCACCCGCGCATATCCGGCCAACCTGACTTGGATGGACGTTCGCTAATCTGCCCAGATCAGCTTTGCTGAGCTTGCTCTTCGCGTATTTTCTGGAAATCCGCTTGTGGAGCTCATTTAATTGCTTGCTTGTCGGCTTCATGCGAATTAGCATGTATTATTACAAGCAAATTTGCAAGGAGTTATCGATGGACGATATCCGCTTTTACCGGGCCAGCGAGAAGCCCTTCGGTGCATTCAGCAACCTCTATCGGCGCGAGATCGAATTCGAGGGCGAGACGTTCGCTACCAGCGAGCACGCCTATCAGGCGGGCAAAGCGCGTAAGCCGGCGGTGCGAAAATGGCTCATGGAGGCACCGTCGCCGGCGCTTCTGGCGATGGCGGCACACGGTCTCTACTACTGGGATGTAGCCCCGGGCTGGTCGACCTCAAAGTTTGATCGCATGCGGGCCGTGCTGCGGGCGAAGTTCACGCAGCACCCCGATCTTCTCGATCTGCTTCTCGGAACAGGCGAGGCGAGACTCGTGGAGACGGCGACCGTCGACAACGAGGTCAATCGTCTATGGGGCGAGGTCAACGGAGTCGGCCGGAACATGCTCGGGGAGCTGTTGATGGAACTTCGCGCGGCGCTCCGCGATCAGGGTGCGGGCGCCGACACCTATCTCGTGGCGGCGGAGTGAATCCCAGTCAGTAGATCGCGGAGCGGCTGTTCAGGATTTCGCGGACGAAGCCGGCGCCCCGCTTCTTGAAAAGGCCCCGGGCGCCGGCGTAGGCGCAGTTCTCGGCCGCGAGGCGCTGACCCGCGACGATCCCTTCGAGCAAGTCCGCAGCCTTGAGACTGGAAGTACCGAAGTTGTTGGTGAGGATCCAGTCGATCACGCCGACGCTGACCATGTCTCCCGAACCGCATGTGTCCAGGACCGTGGGCGCGTCGATCGCGTCGCACCAGATGGTCCCTCCGCCATCACGCACCTCGAGGCCCGCAGCACCATAGGTAACAATTCGGACGCAGTCGTGGAGACGGTCCGCCAGACGGTCGCCGAGCCTGTCCTCTGAGTATTTCAGAACCGTCACTAGCTGCAGGGCCTCCTCGAAAAGTTCGCCTTCCTCGAAGTCGGACGGCTCGAAGAAGATGACCGCACCCGCCGCACCCGCCGTCCTCATTGCCTCAAGGATGCTGTCCGATAGCCGGTCAGCGTAAAAGATCGAGCATCGTGACAGCATGTTTAGCGCGGAGGCGACCTCGGCGTGGCCGATCGGCTCGTATCGCGGTAGCTCCTCGTGCGTCTCCGGGCACACGAAGCTGAATTCGTGCTGGCCCAATGCGGTGTTGAGCTCCTGCGTGAGCACGGGCGACCGAAGGTCGGCGCGTCGGGTGATGAACCGCGTGGTGGCGCCAGCCTGGACGAACTCGTCGATCAATCTGTAGCCCGCATCATCGTTTCCGAGCGCCAAGACGGGTGCAACATGGCGATGGAGCATCGCCAGGGACACGAGTACGTTCCCGCACGAGCCGCCCAATGCCTCGTCGAAGAGATCGCCATCGGCGTAGATGCGGTCGAGCACCGCGAACCCAGTGCCGGCGACGTCGACGCGATAGTCGAGGTAGAGGGGCAAGTCGTGCATGTTCACATTATGTACTCATTCATTGTCATCTGTCGAGACCGAGCGATCCGAAATCAACGCGAATCCTTCCGACGTCCGATGGTAACAGAGCTCGCAGGATGGTGAGAAGTGCCTCTGGACCTACTGAGCCTGCACCGAACAGAGACCAGCAACCGTTCGCCGCGCCGCACACGTCCCCGACGCTGATGCCGTAGGGATGGGAGAGAAGCGCGTGATCATTCCCCGGTCTAGATCCGCTGTCCCCGAAGCAGAGGATTTCCAAGCCGACGGGCAGCTCGGCCTTAATCGCTTGGACGACGGAAAGCTTGCTCGATGCCGCCGGAACAATGTCGTAGCTGTGGCCCGATCCCATGATGCGGACCAGGCCGGCAGCGAACGGCGCGCAGCCTTCGAAGTCGACGGGGAAGCGGTAGGGATAGCGCAGCTTGTCCATGTCGACGGTGATCTGCACCTCTCGGTGCTTGAATCTGTGGCAAAGAAAGAGATCGCTTCGCTCATTGAGCCAGGCTGCAGTCTCGGTGATTGCCGAGTCCGCCGGTGCGCGATCCTCGTCGACGTCGACATCCGCCGTGCGGAGATGACCGCCGTTGTAGTAGCCGATCGGGATCGACGGCAGCATGTCGGCGGGCAGGATCTTCCTCAGTTCTTCCCCCGCCGAACCGCCGCGGCCCGTCGCGAACCCGATCCTGAGTCCGGCCTTGTGCAGTCTGATCAATTCGTCGGCGATCTCCTTGTCGGGCGCGGAGTAGCGGCCGGCGGTCGTCACGATCGTTCCGTCGTAATCGAAGACAGCACCGCCGATGTCCGCCTCGGCCAGCGCCCGCAGGCGCTCCCGACCGATCAGGTGGAGAGGATCGTCCGCGGGATCGTGGGAGTCGGATTTCGCGATGGCCGCCCGCTTGTGCCGCACATTCGGAGGCAGGGCCTGGGCGAGATCGGCTAGCGAGTGGTCGTCGTATATCGCGCGGCCGAATTCGCCGATGCCCGGCTTCCCGGGGTCTATCCCCAGAATGGTCCCCATCGCTTCTATGATGCCGAGCCCGTCGATCATCGCGAGCGCGTTGTCGAGGCGGCCGCACGACCGCTGATCGACTGCTTGCCGACGAAGCGAAGGCGGAAGGAGATCGTTGATCGCCTTCCAAGTCGCTCGGGTGTCCGTACCCGTCAGCGCCAAGACCAGCGTCTCATCCTGCCGGTGGTGGAGCCAGCCATGACGACCATGCGCCAGGTTGCGGAAGTCCGTTGTCTGGACATGGCACAGCGAGGCCTCCCAAATCGACGTGTCGAGCAGCACGGACAGGGGCCTCAGGTGGGAATCGCCAGCAATGACGACGGTGTCGCTCCGCCGCAGCGACGAAAGACGCGCAGCGATCGACGCCCGATGAGCGGGATCTCGCATCTCCGTGAGACGGGAGGCGAGCGAACCAAGCAGGTGGGCGGCACCTCGAGGGTCTCGGGATGCCCCGTCGCAGGCGAGGAGCAGCGCGACGACCGAGGACATGAGCGAATGGGTCGCGAGGTAGCCGTCTTTCGGGTCGGCGACCGGCACGACGTGGACGGTGCCGCCTCCGCCCTCGACGATGCGTACCGCCGATCCGTCGGTGTTGCGGGTTACGAGATAAACCTTCCGCGCCTTACGGTCGAAGACTGCTTGCGACGCTGCGGCGGCGTCCGGATTGTCGCCGCCGGCGCTGAACAGCCAGACATCGGTCTCGGAGAGGTCGTGGTAATCGGTCACCAGCTGCATTGGCGTTTGCACGGTCGTCGGGCCAAGACCGAGGGTGTCGCGGCAGCGCGCAAGATATTCGGCTGCGATCGCCGAGCCGCCGGATCCAATTGAGAGGGAGTGGCGGCGGGCACCGTCCGCGAGTGAGACGGCGAGCGGCCCGGCATCGTATCCCAGGAACAGGTCGAGCGTAGTGGGAAGGGCGTCGAGCTTCGCGGTGAGGACGGGCGTCGTCATTCCGTCGGCGCCGGTTCGTCGTAGCTCGCGTAGAGCGGGCCGGACAGGATCAGGTGCACGGTCATGTCCGGCGCTTCGTGGGGTCCGATCACGGTATCGTCGAATAGGTAGGTTTCGGTTTCGAGATACTGCACCGCCATGTCATGCTCGATCGCGGCCATAAGGGCGCCGGCAGCGAGCACTTTGCTCCCCACCGGCGACAGGACCATTCGCGGCTCGTAGGTCCCCTTCATCGTCCGGTCGAAGCGGGTCTTCAGGGTCGAAAGTGTCCGATAGCAATCGAGCGGGTTCCGCTCTGAGGCATAGACGACATCGCGTGGATCGACCTCCCACTCGTCGACGAGCTCCGTGCGGTATTCGGCGAGGAGATCGTCGGCGCGACGCGGGTTCCGGGCCGGGAATGGGAGGAGGGGACAGATCTTGTATCGTGACGGGATCGCTGCGCCGATCTGGGTCAGCGCCAGTGCGCGTCCGCGGGCCAGCTGGGGGATCCAGACCTGGGCGAGCCCGTGGGTGTCGTCCTCGATCGGCGGCGAGAAGCCCTTCACCGATCCCGCCCGGCTCGATGGGATGCTCGATATCCTGTCATCCATCTCGGGATTAGAGACGATCATCAGATGGAAGGCGCGATTAGCAGCACTTTCGCAATCTTCGAGCAGCATCCTCGCGGCCGGGAAGCCAACCCCGATGGAGAGCGCGCTCAGATCGAGGATCACGTCGGTCACCACGTCGGCGACGGGGTGCTCGTTCAGACGCGCGACGATGCGGGAGCCGCCAACCGGCGCCCCATCTTCAGCAAAGACTTCGATGCTGATGACGTCGGAGTTGGGGACGATCCCCTTTAGGGTCGCCTCGTTCTCGTTCGCCTGCTCAATGAGCGCCTCGGACGCGCCTGGACGCTCTTCGCGGACGTAGATCGCAGACAGTCGGGTTCCGAGTGTGTCCGCAAGCATCTGCGAGATGCGGCGCGATCGAGGGTCGAACCCGGCCGCAGCGACGAGCAGGACATTACGCGACGAGTCTGCGAAATAGTCGGCGACGAAGTCATCGACTGCAGCGTCGAAATTCGTGATGCAGTTTTCCCAGTGCTTACGCATCGATCAGCCCCGATACCTTGCGTAGGTAGTCAATTTTCTGCGGAAGGAAGCCGCCCCGATTGAAGGTGAGCCCGTAGACGAGCCCGACCGTGCCGGTGAGTTCGATCAGTGCCCAGAGCTTGCTGCCCTGCCCATAGTTCCGTTCAATTGTGATGGCACCGTGCGCTATCGCGTATTTTAGGACCGAGCCGAGCTCGTCGTCGAACGACATCGCCTCCATGTCCTCCTCGAGGATAGCGATCGCATTCGCACCCGCACCGAGGGGGGCGTTGGGCAGCAGGGATTCGGCCCTGCAGTCGGCTCCGATGGCATCGACCATCTGACGGACCCGCTTAGCGTGCGGGAAGGCCCAAGAGTCCATGATCGACTTAGCTTTTTCCAGCAGGATCGACTGCTGATCCTTGGCAGGCAGCGCCAAGGGATTGTTCCGGATCGCCCTAGTTTCGATATTGGCAACGAGTTCCCCCGCGAACTGTAGAAACACCTCTGCGTTCTCGTTGCTCGCGTCGCAGATCTCGTCGACACCGTAGTGCAGGGGGCGATTATATTCGTGGTGTAGATGGACGCGGGCGCCGTGAGCGACGTCTGCGTCGGCTTTTAGCGGCGTCTTGGGGTCGGGATCGATCACTTCGAATAGCGAGGGCGTCGAGCGGGCGATGCGGACGGCGTAGCGATGCATCAGGATGCGCTTCATCGCCATTGCGACCTCGGGCCCGTCATCGTAGGACTTCGTGCGCCTGATGAAGTCGTCGACGATGTCGTCGATCTCCTTGCGGCGTTTCGGGCCGATCTTGAGCTTCTCCTGGTCCCTGCCGACCCTGCTTTCGAGATCCTTCAACTGGCCAGTGCTCAGCTTCGGAGGTTCACTGGGGACGAGCCGGTCGATGTCGGTGGCATTGCGGTTCCGGAGCCCTTCGACCATCGGCAGGTACCGCTTCGCCATATCCCGCGCCATGGTTCGGAACTGCTTTTTCGACGCGTCCTTTTTCTCGTCGCCCTGCATGCGGATGTCGACGAAGTCGCGGCCCTGCGCACGGTTGTGGGTCGGCTGATCGCCGTGGGAACGCATCACCGTTCCCGGGCTGAGGGCGTCCAGCCGCATCATCATCCAACGTCCGAATTTCATCTCCCGGTGGGACAGCATGCCGAACATGGCTTCCAACTGCTCGTGATGGAGGGCGTGGACGTCATCGAGCATGACGAGCGGGCTCATCTCGATCGTTTCGCCGTTCCAGTCGATGCGGATCCGGCTGATGGCGTCGAAGGGCGCGTAGGGCGCTGTGGCGTCGATCGGCAGGCTCTCGAGCTTCGGAGCCCTGAGCCCGGCACCGACCTTATAGATCGCCCGCTGGACGGCGAGCGCACGATCCCGGATGCCGGCCGCGGAGAGGCCACCGATCTGCTCGAGATGGGCCTCATGGTCGGCGCGGGGAATGAATTCGATCGCGTCGATCCCGCGCGTCCGGTTCGCCGTAAGATTGCGAATGAGCCCGAGCATCGCGCGGGCCTGCACTAGCCAGAAGGCGAGCTTCGTCTTGACAATCGGCTCGTAGGGCAGTTCCCAGAAGTCCCGGTATTCCGATTCCATCGGCACGCGGACGGCGGCGACGTTCGGCTTTCCATCCTTGAGGAATCCCGCCTGTGCCAGCGCGTCCGCGAGCGTGCGGTTAGTTGGGTTTGTCTCGTCCTTAAGGATCATCTCCACCATGCGGAACTCGGCGAGCGTTGCGAGCATCGTCTTACCGCTGCCGGGTGCGCCGATGATGCGGACGGGCACCTCGAACATGTCGTCCTTGTTTCGGCTGGTAGCCAAGAAGGTAGTGAGCGGGGCCGGACTGACGATCGACAGGAAGGACTCGTCCTCGCGGACGTATTCAGTGGCGCGACGGAGGAAGGGGTTGGCCATGGTCAGCCGTGCCTGTCGCGACGGAAGAAGAGCGGCTGCATGGCAACCCCGAACTGGCCTTCGGTCTCGGCCCAGAGGAGCGGGATCGCGTTGTTCGGTGTGTTGTGCTCGAGGACCAGCGGCAAGGCGCAATCCGCATAGCCGTACTTCATGTCGATCAACCCCGCCTCCTTTCCGTGCTTCTCGAGTCTCTTGGACAGATAGTCGTCGTAGTAGCGACCGCATAGATCGACGATCGGACCGTCTGTCGGATACGTGAGGGTCACGGCCCGAGTTTCCGTGTCGATCTTGGCGAGCCTAAGATTGCCCGGGAGTAGCATGCCTTCCGTTATGATCGTCGTGCCGAAGCTCTTGTTCGGGAGCTTCTCATTCGCCTCGGCTACGCGCTCATCGAGAGCGTCGTGCGCCTGCTTGGTCGAGACGTAGTGATGAATGTGGAGCGTGTATCCGTCCGCGAGAGGAAAATCGTCTGCGGTGAGCCGCGCCTTGGCGTCCTGCACGATCCTCTCGAACTTGTGGAGCTTGCCCTTCGGCTTGCCGTCCGGGAACCGGATAAAGGTCGTGCCCGATGCCGTGAAGTCGTCGATGAGGTAGACGTCGTCGAAGCGGGCGTCGGGGCCCTGCTCTTCCTTCAAATCACCGGCCAGGCTTTTCCACTTCTCGTCGTCGACGTTCATCATCGGAATAACCTGCTCCTGCGACAGGCGGCCCGCGTTCGCGCGGCGAAGGACGTCGATGCGGCTGCCGTCGCTCAGACCGACGAAGAGGCACCGGCGCAGACGGCGTATAAAGGCTTTCGTTCCGTCGGCCGACTGCCACACCTGATACGGTTTTATGCCGAGCTCGGCGGCGACCGACCCCCGGAGGTAGGGGGTGACGATCTCGGGGATGAAGGTCTCGATCACCCGCTGCATCTCGAGCGTGGAGATGTAGACCAGTCGTTCCTTGACGAAGGCGTATGCGGCAGGTCGATCCGCCTTGTCGAAGTGCCGGAGCCAAGAGACGAGACTCTCCAGGAAGCGGACACCGGCGCGAAAATCGGAATAACCGTCGTATTTCATAGCGGAGATGAGCCGTAGCCACCCATATTCCCTAGTGGCTACCTCATTATCCCAATCCATGACGTCTGCGACGAGGTTCAGGGCGAGCGTGTTGATCATCGTGGGTCAGGATTCCCAGGGAATGCGGGCGGGCAAATCGAACAGGCAGCTATGTCCGGCGGGGCAGTTGAGGTCATGCCGCAGCATAGGCTGGTCCGCTGGGAAGCGCCAACGCATTCGGATCGACATTGGACCGGCGGACCACCCTTATTCTACGTACTCACACATTGATACGGTCGAGCTTTTTGGATGTGACGAGATCAGGAACGGCGTGTTCTATACCACTCTATGCTTGTGCGAATTGAAGGCTATTTTACGAGAAGGGCACCTCAGGCGTCCGCGCCGAGCAGCGGTGAGCTTAAGGGGCCTCGTTACACCAGAATTAGAAGTTTGAATGAGCGTCCTGTTTTGGGGAATGCCACAACGGCATTGAACGGCGGGATTTGGGCCTTTGCGCTTTAAACAGCGATCTGTACGAAATCGGTGATTTCCGTCGGATTACCGCAAAGCCGCCAGAGCAAAATCGACTATTCCGGCCACTGACTGGATCACGGAACTATGTCCGCTTCTATTGAGTCTGCAATGCAGGGTTAAATAGCCGCCGAGGGTCGGCATTCGTAGGCGGTAAGTGGGACCTGTACGAACCCGCTGGCGCGGGATGGGTGCCTGGATTTGAAGTACCGCTGACCCACTGATATCGGCGCTTTGGTTGAGCCTGCTGCGGCATAGGCAGATTATCGCGACTCCTTTCAACCAAGGAGCGTACGATGATCACCAGTGTCTCTGATACCCCAGTCAGCTCATTGCGCCAGCGCATGATTGAAGACATGAACCTGCGACGGTTCGCTCGCAAAACCCAGTTCGACTACGTGCGCCACGTCGCGCGTTTTGCCACCTATCTTGGACGCCCTCCCGATACCGCGACAGCGGAGGACCTGAGGCTATTCCAGGTCGAACAGCGCGATGCAGGCCTGGGCGTGCCAACCATGAACAGCATCGTTTCGGCGCTGCGCTTCTTCTTCACGCACACGATTGATCGACCGGATCTTTCCCGCAAGCTTCATACGGTCAAGAACCCTCGTTCCTTGCCCATCGTTCTGAGTCCCGACGAGGTTGCGCAGCTACTCGGGGCGACCACCTGCCTCAAGCACAAAGCAGCGCTGTCCGTCGCTTATGGCGCTGGCTTGCGTGCCGCCGAGGTGACGATGCTCAAGGTCCGCGATGTCGACAGCAAGCGTATGCTCCTGCGGGTGGAGCGCGGCAAAGGCGGGCGATATCGCAATGCGCTCCTGCCCGCTGACCTGCTCACCCTGTTGCGCGAGTGGTGGTCCGTTGGTCGGCAACAGGGCGTCATGCATGCCGATGGCTGGCTGTTCCCGGGGATGCACTACCTCAAGCCGCTCAGTACGCGACAACTCCATCGCATCGTTGTCGACGCCGCAGAGTCCGCGGGCATCACCAAGCGGGTCGGCCCGCACACCCTGCGGCATAGCTTCGCCACGCATTTGTTGGAGGACGGGGTCGATATTCGCATCATCCAGGCGCTGCTGGGGCATGCGAACCTCGAGACCACCGCCTTTTACACCACGGTCGCCACCCGAACGGTGCGCGCTGTCATTAGCCCGCTCGACAGGTTGGTAACGCTGCCCGATCCACAAGTGGCGCCAGACGGCTGAGCCGTTGCGCACCTCACTCGAGGTCGCCGACATCTTTCGCACCGCCGGACCGGCCTATCGGGCCGCCCATGCCGGGCATCTGAGCCTCACCCAGCTCAAGGTGATGACGGCGATCGAGAACTGCCGCACCGCAGCCCTTGGCGGTCATGTCGAGGCCTGCGAGGACTGCGGGCATTGGCGGATCGCCTATAACAGCTGTCGTAACCGGCACTGCCCAAAGTGCCAGGGCGCGGCCGCGCGCACCTGGCTGGCAGAGCGCGAAGCCGACCTTTTGCCGGTCGGATACTTCCACGTCGTCTTCACGCTACCGGCGGAGATCGCCAGCGTCGCTTTCCAGAACAAGGCGGTGGTCTATGACCTGCTGTTCAAGGCAGCGTCGGAGACTATGCTGACGATCGCGGCCGATCCCAGGCATCTAGGCGCCAGGATCGGGATCACCGCCGTGCTCCACACATGGGGCTCGGGCCTTACGCACCATCCCCACGTCCATATGGTGGTGCCGGGTGGCGGCATCGCACTCGACGGGACGCGCTGGATATCGACGCGCCCCGCCTTCCTTTTGCCGGTGCGTGTCCTAGGCAAGCTGTTTCGCCGTCTGTTCCTGACCCGGCTGATCCAGCTTTATGACGCCGGCAAGCTCGCCTTCTTCGGATCGCTCGCATCACTTGCCGAACGGCGCGCCTTCCTGCGTCATCTGGCGCCGGTCCGGAAGACGCGATGGGTGGTCTATGCAAAGGCGCCCTTTGCGGGCCCTGAAGCGGTGCTCGCCTATCTGTCCCGCTATACCCACCGGATCGCCATCTCGAACCGCCGGTTGATCAGCTTCGACGAGAAGGGCGTCACGCTGCGCTACAAAGATTACCGTCGCGATGGACCCGAACGCCAAAGCGTTATGACACTCGCGACCGACGAGTTTATCCGGCGGTTCATGTCGCACGTCCTGCCTCGTGGCTTCCATCGTATCCGGCATTACGGTCTGCTGGCCAGCTCATCGCGCAAAGCCAACCTCGCGCGTGCTCGCGCGTTGCTCGAGGTAACTGCGCCGCCTGACGAGGCGATCCTCGAAGATCCCGTCGATCTGCGACCACCATGCCCTTGCTGCGGCGGGCATATGATCATCATCGAGACCTTCGAACGCTGGCGACAGCCGCGGGCACCGCCGGACATCCTGATGCCGATCCCGGAGATTACGTCATGAACCGGCATGAACTGCTCCATATCCATCCTGTCAAAGCGTCGTGGCAGGAAATCACGGCGCTTGCGCTGGAAGCGATCCATGCCGCCGCTCACAACCAGAATGATGGCAGCACGCACCGATTATGCTGCCCGCCCCGGACAAAATGCCGACCGCCTGGTTCCCGTCCATCGCACCCTACCGGCGATCGTGCCAGTCCGCGACACGGCGCCGACCCGAAATCCCCATAGCCTATCGCCTGAGGCCCCGCGGGTCGTACATGTGAGACTTTCGTACGCCTGTCGGCGCCCGAAACCCTTCGACAAAGCGGCCGATCCGGCTGGGCAGCTGGAACGTCCGGTCCTACCACAACTCGACATTCGCCGGCGCGGCCTTTCACGTTCATGAGGGAGCAGGTCTGGGCCGTAAGCCGACAGGCAGCTCTCGGGCTACGATACTGCTAAACCGAACACTGGTTCAGGTGGCGCCGAAGTTGAGAAGACCCAAAATACGGAGCCCAAGCTGTCCTGCGGACTTTGCAAAACCTGACACTTGTTCATGTCAAGACTTCGGCTTTGATGCAGGCAATCTTCGCTGGCAGGTCACAGTTAGTGGGCCTGGAAAACGAAAGTCATTAAGCGATTTATACGCTTCCAGAAACGGATGGGCTCACAGCTTAATGTCTTCGAGCGACCCAAGCAAGATCTGCGCTTCGCCCACGCTCGGCGGCCCAACTGCCGCGACCGTATCGGCGTCGCGAACAAGCATGCCGAAATCGAGCCCGGTGCGCTTTTCGATCGACGGTATTGCCACGCGCCACTGGTTGACGTTGACCGGCTTGTCGTCACCCGCTTGGCCGATCGCCGTGCGCTTCTCGTCCATCAACGCCAGTTGATCGACCACCAGACCCACCGCTTTCAACCCGGCTTCGCTTTTCCAGATGATCACCTTGAAAAACGACGACGGGATCTGGACGTCGTCGGCATAGCGATCGATCGCATCGGAAAAGATTGGCCCCTGGAAGACGCAGAGATGCGCGTCGGAATCGTTTGCCAGTGCGCCATTTTCGAGGATGTAGCGCTCGGCGCCCTGCCAAAAGTCGGTGCTCTGGTTGAAGCGGAAGTGCTGCGGCGAGCAGTTCGGGAAGTGATAGGTGTCGGCATTCGCCCGCTCGGCGATCTCGGGCGTCCCCCAATTGGGATCCATGCGCCGGGTGAGATGACCGCGATCGAAATAGGTCGACCAGGCCGAGTAGAAGGACTGGTCGAGATAGAAGGTCTGGCTGACGCGTGGGTCGAGATACCAAGTCTCGCCTTCGGCGCCGTCCTTGACGCGACCGGTCACGCGATCGACGTTGAGATAGTCTTCGCCGTTGATGTTGGTCGCGGTGAACATGGCGATCCGCTTCGCCTTGTTGAGGACGACGCTGAAATGCTCATAGTCGAGGACACCCTTTTCGGCATCGGCTTCCCCAGCGCGCAGCGGCGCGATCTGCTTTTTGAGCGCGGCATCGGGTTCGGGCAGGTCGAGCACGACGCCCGGGATGAAGCGCGGATTATAGCCGCTGCGGTTGCTGTAATCCTTGTCGATCTTAAGCTTTTCGGCGCCGGCCTTGAGCTGTGCGGGCGGCAAGAGTGCCAGCGCGACGGTTCCGGCGGCGCTCGCCGCCACCTGCCCGCTGCTGCCGACCCGGACCGTGACTTCGATCGGGATCACCACCTTGAGTTCGCCGCCATTCGCTGCACTGCTCATCACGCAGTCCCCCTGTGTGAAAGATTCGCTGCCCGGGCGTCGCCCGATAAGGCTGTGGCCACCCGCGCCAGCATCGAACACCCTATTGTCGCCGTCCGCGCTCTCGGCCGGACTGACGATCGACGGGCGCGGCGGCCCCAAAGTCCGGTCTCCCGTCGCCGCCGGCGGCTGCCGGTCATAGCTCAGCGCGACATCGACCAGCGCACGCATGCCGACCGGCAGCGCGTCGCGCCTGCGCTCGAGATCGGCATAGATCGCGCTGATGCGGACGCCTTCGTTGACGGCCTGCGGGATCGGTTCGCCGAGATCGTCGGCCTGTTCGAGGAACGGCTCGCCCCAGTGATGGAGCGCAATGACCTCCCAGAGATCGTTGAACACCGGCGCGCCCGACGATCCGTGATCGGTATCGGTTTCGTAGAGCAGTGTGCGATCGGTCCGATGGGTGAGGAGATTGTTGCGGACCGCGATGAGCTTGGGCGCGCCCTCGGGATGC
>Ga0114901_1001185_pt1 | contig 15421 bp, 10 predicted proteins | sample MalvireepMed_s16_FD_89686 | JGI IMG/M metagenome (GOLD analysis project Ga0114901, IMG submission 89686) | Marine viral communities from the Global Malaspina Expedition - Malaspina viral metaG DeepMed_s16 | ecosystem: Environmental > Aquatic > Marine > Oceanic | place: Mediterranean Sea... | reverse complement strand
TTCGTCGAATGGCTGGCGAAGCGTCATGCCGACGCCAATGTGCGGGCCGCCGCCATCTTCTTCGGGTGTGTGACCGTCTGCGCCATTCTCGCGCCACTGATGCCCAATGGCTATGCCTCGCTGGCTGTTTCGAGTCTTGGCGCGGTTTTCGGTATGGCGGGGGCCGTACCTCAAAACGCCGCGATCCAGCGCGTTGCGCCTAACGCCATGCGGGGTCAGGTGACGGCCATCTATTTGTTCATGTTTACCTTTTTTGGCGCGATGGGCAGCTTCCTGGTGGGGTTGGTACAGGACAATCTGGTCGGTGATCCGACCCAATTGTGGAAGGCGCTGGTGATGACCGCCAGCGTGCTTTTGCCGATCGCTACGCTCTGCATGGTGCGCGCCATCCGGCCCTATCGCGAAGAGGTAGAAAGGATCGCCGCGCAGGCAATCTGAAGCCTGGTTTCTGTAAGCATCACATACAAAATGGAGAGTGGAATGTCTGACGTGGATCGTATCGCAAAACTCGAACAAAGTGTCGCCAGCCTCTCCAGCCGCCTGCAACGGCGGGAAGATGAACTGGACGTGCGCAAGCTCCAATATCTGTACGGCTATCTGATCGATAAATGTCTGTATAACGAGACGGTCGACCTGTTCACCGACGACGGAGAAGTGCGCTTCTTCGGGGGCATCTGGCGCGGCAAGGAAGGGATACGCCGCCTTTATGTAGAGCGGTTCCAGAAGCGTTTTACGCATGGCACGAACGGACCGATCGACGGCTTCCTGCTCGATCATCCGCAATTGCAGGATATTGTCGACATAGCCGAGGATGGCGTCACCGCCCATGCCCGTGCCCGGTCGATGATGCAGGCCGGGCGGCACAAGGATCATTGTGACCCAAATAATCCGATGTTGGCGCCGCGCCAATGGTGGGAAGGCGGCATATATGAAAATACGTATCACAAGGTGGATGGCATCTGGCGGATCGCGGTCCTGAATTATCTGCCCCAATGGCACGCCGATTTTGAAACCGGCTGGGCCAATACAAAGCCGGAATATGTCCCTTTCCCCAAAGAAGTCTATCCTGCCGACCCGACCGGTCCCGATGCGCTGATCGAGGATGCCTGGCTGTGGCCGACGCACAAGGTCGTCCCTTTCCACATGAAGCATCCCGTGACCGGGCGGGAGATTGTGGCGGAACGCTGGCAAGGCGATATCGACCGCGAACGCACCGCCCGTAGCGCTGTGAACGTCTAATCTCCATGACCTATCCAGAGCTATATTTGATGATCGATGGCCAGCGCGTCATTGGCGGGGGTCGGCGAACGCACAGCGTCGTCAATCCCGCCACAGGCGATGTGCTGGCCGATTTGCCGCTGGCCAACGCGGAAGATCTGGACGCCGCCTTGGCAGCGGCTCAACGCGGCTTCCTGCGCTGGCGTGACTCCACGCCACAGGAGCGCTCAGCGGTGTTGCAGGGTGCGGCAAGGCTGATGGTCGAGCGGCAGGAACAGCTCGCTCGGATCGCAACACTGGAACAAGGTAAGACGCTGGCGGAAGCGCGCATCGAAGTGATGATGAACGTCGGCCTGTTCAATTTCTATGCCGGTGAAACTTTTCGCCTTTACGGTCGCGCACTGGTGCGTCCGGCAGGTCAGCGATCGACCGTGACGAAGGAGCCGGTCGGCCCGGTCGCCGCTTTTGCCCCGTGGAATTTCCCGATCGGCAATCCCGGACGCAAGCTGGGCGCGCCCATCGCGGCGGGATGCTCAGTGATATTGAAGGCAGCGGAGGAAACGCCGGCGTCCGCGCTGGGCATATTGCAATGTTTGCTTGACGCTGGCCTTCCTGGCGATGTCGCACAGGCCGTGTTTGGCGTGCCGGACGAAGTGTCGCGCCACTTGCTATCATCGCCGATCATTCGCAAGATGAGCTTCACCGGATCGACCAGCGTAGGTAAGCATCTGGCCAAGCTGGCGGCGGACGATTGCAAGCGCACGACGATGGAACTGGGCGGCCATGGCCCGGTATTGATCTTCAACGATGCCGATCTTGACCGCGCGCTTGATACGGTGGTTGCAGGCAAATATCGCAATGCCGGGCAGGTCTGTGTGTCACCGACCCGTTTCATCGTGGAATCAGGGGTTTACGATCGCTTCCTCACAGGCTTTGTCGAGCGGGCGGAGAAAATCGTCGTTGGTGATGGTCTGGCCGATGGCAGCATCATGGGGCCTATGGCCAACGCCCGGCGGCTTGACGCAATGGACCGGCTGATCGGTGACGCGGTGGAGAAGGGCGCGTGCCTTGAAACCGGCGGCGCGCGGATCGGCAATGCGGGCTATTTCTACGCGCCAACTGTCCTGTCGGGCACGCCGCTGACTGCGGCGATCCTGAACGAGGAGCCGTTCGGGCCAGTGTCTCTTATCAATAGCTTCCCAGACGAAGTTGCGATGATTGCTGAAGCGAACCGCCTGCCCTACGGCCTTGCCGCCTACGCCTGGACCAGCGACGCCGCCCGCCAACGTCGGGTCGCGCGCGCGATCGAAGCGGGGATGGTGGGGATCAATACCGCGATGATCGGCGGGTCTGACGCGCCATTTGGCGGAGTCAAATGGTCTGGTCATGGCGCGGAGGACGGGCCGGAGGGCATTGAAGCCTGTCTGGTTACCAAAGCCATCCATGAAGGATAATCCATGACGCACGACTTAAAAACCGGCGGCGATCGCGGCTATCTGCGCATCGCGACCGAGGAGGCTTTCGCGACACGAGAGCAGATCGACGCCTATCTGCGCATGGTGCGCGATGGCAGTGCGGACCGGGGCATGACGTCGCTCTGGGGCTTTTACGGGCAGTCGCCTTCCCCGCGCGCTACCGAGATTATCGACCGCCTGCTGGATTTGGGCGATCGGCGGCTGGCCGATATGGATGCGACCGGCATCGACGTCGCCATCCTGTCGCTCACATCGCCCGGCGTGCAACCGTTGCTGGACATGAGCGAGGCCAAGGCGATGGTCAGCCGCGCTAATGATCATCTGGCTGACCGCTGTGCCGCGCAGCCGACACGCTTTGTCGGCATGACATCCATCGCGCCGCAAGACCCGGATTGGTCGGCTGCCGAAATCCGGCGCGGTGCCCGCGACCTTGGCTTCAAGGGCGTTATGGTCAACAGCCATACGCAGGGTGAATATCTGGACGATCCCAAATTCGATCCGATCTTCCGCGCACTCACGGAAACCGGCCAGCCGCTCTATATCCACCCTTCCACCCCGCCCGACGCGATGATCGGGCCGATGTTGGATGCCGGGCTGGACGGCGCGATCTTCGGCTTTGGGGTGGAAACGGGTATGCACCTGCTGCGCCTTATCACCATCGGCATTTTTGACCGCTATCCTGATCTTCAGATCATCGTCGGTCATATGGGGGAGGCGCTACCCTATTGGCTGTATCGGCTGGATTATATGCATCAGGCGGGCGTGCGTTCGCAGCGGTACGAACGGATGATGCCGCTCAAGAAGACCATCCACGATTATATGCGCAGTAATGTAAGCGTCACGACCAGTGGCATGGCGTGGGAACCAGCCATCCAGTTCGCCCAAAAGGTGCTGGGAGAAGATCGGGTCCTGTACGCGATGGACTATCCCTACCAATATGTGCCGGATGAGGTGCGCGTCCATGATCTGCTGGACATATCCGACACGGCCAAGCGCAAGCTGATGCAGACGAACGCCCAGCGTCTGTTCGGCCTGTGAGTTTGGGCGTCCCGCCTCGCAGCACGGCCTATTATGCGCTGGCACTGGTGGCAGCGACCAACATGGTCAGCCTGCTCGACCGCAACATCCTTGCTATACTGGCCCCCTCCATCAAGGCGGATCTGGGCATTGGCGACGCGGAGATGGGACTGCTCTACGGCACAGTGTTCGCGCTCTTCTATGCGCTCTTCTCCTTGCCTTTGGGTCGACTGGCCGATGGCTGGATCCGTACGCGGCTACTGGCGACAAGCATCAGTTTCTGGTCGATCGCGACCGCCGGGGCGGCTTTTGCAGGGGGCTTCTTCACCCTGATGCTGTCCCGCCTGTGCGTCGGCGTAGGCGAAGCGGCCACCCAACCGGCTGGCACGAGCCTGGCCTATGATTATTTTCCCCAGCAGCGGCGCGGTCTGGTCATGGCGGTCATCGCCGCTGCCATAGCCCTCGGCCTTGGCGGGTCGCTGATCATCGGCGGAGTTGCCGCGCAATGGTGGGACGCGCGCTATGTCGGTGGCGGCGCCCCGCTGGGGCTCGCTGGCTGGCAATTTGCCTTCGCCATCGCCGCTGCGCCCGGCTTCATCATCGCCATTCTGATGGCCAGGCTGAAGGAACCACGGCGCGGTGCCATTGACGGCATCGCGAGCCCACCCGATCTCCACCCCTTCCTCGCCAGCTGGGCGGTGTTGGCGGCTGTAACGCCTGGCGTTCATTGGCTCAGCCTCCGGCGCGCGCGCGCCAGTTGCCGGGAATGGGCGCTCAATATCGGGCTGCTCGCCATGATCATCCTCGCTTCACTTGGCGCTATGCACGCTGCGGAATTGGTATCGCCCCGTCCGCCCTTGCTGCTCGGCGGCTTTTCGATCAGCCCGCATGTCGTGCAATGGAGCGTTATTGGCTTTGGCGCCTTCGTCATTGCCAATCTGCTGCAAAATCTCAAACGGCGCGATCCCGTTGCTTTCACCGTCATTACTGGAAAGCCCTCGCTGCTGCTATGCATCGCCGCGGGCGCGCTGCAATGTGTGATCAACTATGGCGTGATGGGCTTTACCCCATCGTTCCTGATGAAGACCTATGACCTTTCGCCTGCAATGACGGGCATGCAATTTGGCCTGCTTTCGGCAGGTTTAGGGGTCGTCGGCCCGCTAATCGCCGGCCCCCTGTCCGATCGCATCGGCGCACATCGTCTTTCACGCCGCGTTTGGGTCGCATTATTTGCCATGGGGGTATCGCCGTTCGTTGCGCTGTGGGTCTATCGCGCGCCCGATGCAGGCGATTTCTACCTGCGCTTCACCCTCTACAGCCTCATCCTGACGATGTGGATGCCGCCAATCTATGCGTTGATGTTCGAGCAAGTATTGCCCCGTATGCGGGGGCTGACGGTCAGCCTTTATGTCGTGGTCTCGACCATCTTTGGCCTGGGGACTGGCCCCTATGTCGTGGGCATGATCAGCGACGCGCGGGGCGGCGATCTGGGCGGCGCGATCCTGGCGATCAACTGGGTCGCACCGCTGATCGTCATCCTGCTGCTGATCATCCTGTTCCGGGTCGAGCGCGACCATGCCAGCCTGCTCCCCCGCGCCCGTGCGGCGGGGGAGCCGGTATAGTCCCTAAGCCGCCAGTCCGATCTGATCGGCATTTGCCCAGTTGCCGTGCAGTCCAAATCGCAGGCGGATGGGTACGCGGATCTGCGCGATCGGTCCCTTGGCGATGTCGGTCGCATCGAACAGCAACAGGTCGGAGCGATGTTCGGCCAGACGATTGCACACCATGACGATCCAACCGTCCCCCTCCGGTGCGTCGACCGATCGCGGGATGAAGCATGGCTCCTGGAGCGACGACACGGGTCCGCACCACCATTTTTGTTCCTTGCCCGTCTTGTGATCGACCATGCCCAGCGTGTTCATGATCATGCCCCCGGCGCTGCCGCCTTTCAATTCGACCGGCTGGGTGGGATCAATCACCAGCATCCAGCCATAGCGATAGGGCAGCCCGGTGAAGCGGTCGTCAATACGCGGAAATTCACCGATCATGCCCGTCAGTCGCTGCGTTCCGGCAAAGGCATCACCATTGGATGCCATGTCCACGGTCCAGCGAGTCAGGAAACTTGCGGCCTCCTGCGGATTGAACGGTGCACCGTGAATGTCGGGGAAGAAGGGAAACATATTGTTCTTCGCCTCTGGCGTGTCGAAATGGATTTTCGTCCCCTCCTGAAATGCGTTCATGACATGGCTGGCGAAGCAGTTGTCGCGCTTGAACCAGCGTATGTCGGCGGCGGTTGCATCGGCGCGGCGAGGTAATACGCCAAGATAGACCGGCAGCGTCGTATCAAACCCGAAATGGGGCAGGCCCTGTTCCAGCCTTTCCCAACTGGACGTGCTGGGAACGACATGGAACAGGGCATAATTTGGCGTAATCGCGAAGTCATGCATCATCGCATAATAGGGAAGCTCGAACCAAAGCTCCTGTTTCAGCGTCCCGTCCGGCGAAACGACATAATAGGTCATATCGCGAGTCAGCACCCCCTTAGCGGCATAGCCAAACGCGATCATGTCGCCGGTTGCCGGGTCAATCTTGGGGTGGGCGGTAAAGGTCTGGCCGGTCATCGCGCCGCCAAAGCGGGTATAGCCGTCCGTCTCCAGCGTCGCGGGGTTCATCGCCAGTGCGGGGCTGTCCTCCTTCAGCGCATAGAGTGTGCCGCCATGGATGAAGGCGGTGGTGTTGGCCGTGCCGCGTATTTTTCCGCTGACGGACTCATCATCGGTCAGCGGGTTGCGATAGGCGCCGAACAACGCCCTCCCCGCTTCATGCTCCAGTCGCCATTTGTCGGTTTTGGCCCAGCGCTGGCGGAAATCGACCCGGCCATCCTTGAACCGGAACATGGTGATCATGCCATCGCCGTTGAAAGCAATATCATCGCCCAGCCGAGGCGGAAATTGCGGGTCGGGCTGGACCCGATAAAAGGCTCCGTCCAGTTCGGGCGGCACCGTCCCGATCATGTCCAGGTCCGCAATGTCTGCCTCGATCCGCGATGGCGTATTGAAGCCGGTGAAGGAAGGCGTTTCGGGGAAATGCGCCACAACTGATCCTCCGCTTATGATTCTTCACCTTATTGTATGTGACACACACATATATTCAAGTTCCAGGATTGACGTAAAAGCCTTTAGTCTGCACACTGTTACTATGAATACCATGAATAAGGATCTTGATCCGCTCGCGCTGTTCCCTGACCCCCGCCTCAGCGGCATCGACGGTCTGGTTGGATTCCATATCCGGTTGGCGAGCGCGGCGGTCTATCAGCATTTTACCGAAACATTCAGCGATCTGGGGCTGACACAGAAACAGGTCGCGGTGCTCTGGCTGATCCAGGATCAACCCGCCATAGCGCAAGCAGATATTGGTCGGCGGCTGAAAATGGACCGGGCCAGCGTGATGGCGATCGTCAACCGGATGCAGGATCGCGGCTTCCTAAAACGCGGAGAATCCAAGCAGGATCGCCGTCGCCAGACACTCAGCCTCACTGATGCTGGGCGCGAGTCGCTGGCGGCGGCCCGCAATTGCATTGCCGAACATGAAAACTGGCTAAAAGCCCGGTTCAGTCCAGCGGAAACCGCGATGCTCGTGGAATTGCTTCGCCGCGTCTATGTCTGACGGGTCAAAACCAGAGGCAAGGTTTATCAAAGAGTTGCTAACAGGCCCAACTCCAGCCTGTTACTGCTAATAACACCAACATAGATACCAGCATTATTTGCGATCTCCCAATATTGGGAAATATTGGGTCAATAGTCGTTGCAAGGCCAAAGAGGCTCTTGCAACGTCGAAATTTGTATGTCTTACTAACAATCGACGCACAGCAGCGTCACAGGCGGGTCACGTCCGGGCAGGACGGATCTCAAGCCAGTTTTGGAGAGGGGGTTCCCCATGCAGTACGTGCTTCGTACCACGATGACGCATGCCTTGTTGGCATCGGCATCAATCCTTGCAATCACGACGCCGGCATCCGCGCAGTCTTCGGCTCCTCCGCCATCGGCGCCGCAGGCCGCTGAACAGGATGCACTGTCGTCCGCCATGGTTGCCGACATCGTCGTTACCGCCCAGTTCCGCGAACAGCGGCTTCAGGATACGCCGATTTCCATCACCGCCGTCAGCGCGGCAGAATTGGAGGCGAAGAGTCAGGTTAATCTGGCCCAGGTCGCGGATGCGTCGCCGAACGTTTCGCTCAAGCCCCAAGGCGCGTCTTTTGGTCCGTCCATTTCCGCATCGATCCGCGGTGTGGGGCAGAATGACTTTAACCCTGCCTATGAACCAGGCGTCGGCATCTATATTGATGATGTCTATTATCCTCAACTGACGGGCGCAGTGTTCGAGCTACTCGATCTCGATCGGGTTGAGATATTGCGCGGGCCGCAGGGTACCCTTGCCGGGCGCAATGCCGAAGGTGGCGCAATCAAGCTCTACTCAAAACGCCCGTCGGGAAACGGTGGAGGCTTTGTCGAGGTCAATTACGGTATCCGTAACCGCATCGGCATCCGCGCAGCGGCGGACTTTGGTATTACCAGCACCCTGTCGGCCCGCATTTCCGGTGTGGCACGGCAGCAGGAGGGGTTTGTCGATCGTATCGACTATGGTTGCGCCAATCCGGGCAGCGGTATCGCATCGACCCAACCTGCGGGCGACTGCGTTATCAGCAAGCTGGGCGGCGTTGGCTATCAGGCGATCCGTGGCATCCTGTTCTGGGAACCGAGCGACAGGTTCGATGTCACGATCATCGGTGACTATACCCGCGACGAACATACGATTGCTGGCGAAGTGCTGCTGGAAACCAGCACGGTCAATTCACCCAACACCAATCCGGCGCCAGGCATCCCCTATGACAATCGGTTCATATGCGGTCGCTATTGCAACTATATTGGCACTGGTCAGCCCGCAGGCGTTTGGACGCCGCCGATCCCGGTCGATCCTTTCGGTGCGGCTGGCACGCCGCTGGCCGCAACGCAAGGGACAGACCGCAGCCTTTACCAAGGTTGGGGTGTGTCGGGCCAGATCAATTACAAGCTGAGTGACGCTTTCGCGGTGACCTCCATCACCGGCTATCGGGCGTTTGATACGCAATTCGATTCCGATGATGACATCTCCCCTGCCAATATCGGCTTTGGCCGCAATTATCTGGAAAACTGGAGTTTCAGTCAGGAAGTCCGGCTGAATGCCGAATTGGGCGATACGTTGAACGGAACTGTGGGCGGCTATTATTTCAAGCAGAAATCGACCTATGATTCCCTTCAGGACATTCGCTATGTCCCGGTCTATCCGCTCCAGTTCCGCCAGCCCGATCCGACCAAGGCCGACGCCAAGGCCGTGTTTGCACATTTGTCGTGGAAACCGATGGAGCGGATGACGATCAGTGGCGGGGTAAGATATACCAGCGAGTCAAAAGATCAGACCTATTTCCGCCTGAACTATGACGGCACCGTCAATGCCTTTCTCGACCCGGTCGGCGCTGTATATGGGCTGAGTTATTCAGGCGCGGACACACTGGATTATAATCGCAACGGCAATGTCACCGAAATCGTGAGGGCATTGTCCGGATTGACCGCCCACTATAGCGCAAAGCGTTGGGACTATCGGATCGCGGCCGATTATCGCTTATCGGATCATGTCATGGTCTATGGGTCGGTTTCCACCGGCTTCAAAGGTGGCGGGAGCAACCCGCGTCCGTTCAATACCGACCAGGTTATCGCCTTCCAGCCAGAAAAGCTCATCGCTTATGAAATTGGCTTCAAGAGCGATATGTTCAACCGTCGTCTGCGTTTCAATGCCGCCGCGTTCATCAACGACTATACGGACATTCAAATCCCGGTGCTGACCTGCCCCGGCGCTCCTTGCGCTGCCCGCCTCAATGCCGGCGACGCGCAGGTCAAGGGGTTCGAGGCGGAGCTGACAGCCTATCCGGTCGATGGCCTCGCGATCGACGCATCGATCAGCTATCTCGACTTTAAATATAAGGCGGGCAGCCTTAGCCCGGCGGCGGCCTATCCGACCAATCCGGGCGGCGTTTCGGCTGACGATCCGCCAGTATCGCCACCCTGGAAGTTCAGCCTGGGCGCGCAATATAAGATCGACCTCGATAGCGCAGGCAGCCTGACGCCCCGTTTCGATGTCACTTATGAGGACAAGAAATATGCCGGTTCCTCGGTAATCGGCACCACTCGCAACCTCAATTTCGTGCCAGCCTATACGCTCGCCAATGCGCGCTTGACCTGGGCAAACGCCGACAATGACCTCGACATATCGCTCGAAGTCACCAACCTGTTCGATAAATATTATTTCCTGTCAGTGTTCGACCTGCGCGGCGCAGGCGCGGGCGTGCGCAAGGGGCGCCCTGGCAACCCACGCGAATGGGCGATTTCGGTCAAAAAGAAATTCTGATCCCCGCCTGACCGGGCGGTCTCGCGCCGCCCGGTCTTCTGGACCATGGAGACATTATCGGCATGACCGACGTTACCCTCTACCATTGGGAACCCAACGCCAATTCGGGCAAGCCGATGCTGGCGCTGTTTGAGAAAGGCGTGGCGTTCGACAGCCATTATCTAGACCTGTTGAATTTCGACCAGCACAAGCCGGATTATCTGGCGGTCAACCCGCTCGGCACCATTCCTGCGATGACCCATGGGCAGCATGTGCTGACCGAATCCACCGCGATCATGGAATATGTCGATGAGGCGTTTGATGGTCCCCGCCTGATGCCGGTCGACCCGGTGGATCAATGGCGCACGCGTTGGTGGATGAAATTTCTCGACCAATGGCTTGCCCCCAGCTTCTCGATGATCGGATGGAGTGTGTTCGTGGTCCTTCCGTGCGGCAGAAGGACCCCGCCGAACTGGAAGCGGCGATTGATCGCATTCCGATGCCGGAACGACGCATTGCCTGGCGCAAGGCGATCAACGGCGCCTTTTCGGCGGAGGAGATGGCCGAATCCCAGCGTCGCGTCGCTCTTGGCATCACCTATTTGGAAGAGGCATTGGGCCAGCGCGATTGGCTGGCCTCCGACAGCTATGGCCTGGCCGACATTAACGGCTTCAATCTCGCTTACGCCATGCCGCTGTCGCAGCCGCAATTATGCAATGACGATTTGACGCCCAATATCATGCGTTGGCTGCGCGCCATCTACGCGCGCCCCGCGACGCGAGCATGCTGGGCGCTGGGGCGCACAGACCTCGCCCGCCGTATCTCCCTGCTTGAAAGCGAACCAGCATGACGAGGATCCTCTACCACGGCCAGCCCAATGGCCCATCCTTCACCGTTCTGGCAGCCGCATTCGAGAAGGATGTGGCGCTGGACTTGCGGGAGTTCGACCTGGTCGCGGGCGATCGTCACGCGCCCGCCCTGCCCCATCCGATCGAAGTCGACCAGTCTATCGAAGGCGAAGGGCCAGTCTTCATTGTCGATGGCGTCGCGATGACCGACAGCGTGTTCCTGGCTTGCTATCTCGACGAGATTGGCAGTGGTCCTGCGCTGCGCCCGGCCGATCCCTATGCCCGCTGGCAAATGATGGCATGGTGCCGCTATGTCATCGAGCGCGTTGCCCCTGCCGCAGCCTGCCTGGGTGTCGCCGCACACCCGCCTGCTGCTGTTCCCGCCGGGATCGCCAGCGCGGATCTGGAGCAACGTTGGCGCGATGCGGTGGAAGGTCACGCTGACGAAGCCCGACTGGCCGACAGCCGCGTAAAGATTGCCCAGGCGGTCGAGAAACTGGAAACGCAACTGGCCGATGGTCGCGACTGGCTGATGGGTGATTTTTCCATCGCCGATCTGGAAACCCATGCCTGGTTGGCTGGCATGCGAAGCATCGTTCCGGAAGCCTTTGCCGCGTCACCATTGACTAATGCCTGGGAAATCCGATTGCGTGCCCGCCCGGCGGTAGTGCGTGCGCTCGGCCTTGCCAATGTTGCGCATCCCGAAGCGATCTGGGCGCCTGGCCCGGAGATTAACCGCTGGGGCTGAAACAATGCGTGCGATCGACTATTTCGACCGGGGCCATGACATCGACCCCGATCATGCCTGCCTGATCGACGCGGCGAGCGGCGAAACGCTCAGCTTCGCGCAGGTCAGCAAGCTGACCCGGCAGATCGCAGTAGCCCTCTACGCTGGGGGATTCCGCAATCAGGAACCGATCGCACTTTACGGTCCCAACAGCGCTGCAATGATGGTCGCCCTACTGGCGATTTGGCGCGCCAATGGGCAGTGGGTGCCGGTCAACACCCGCAACGCGATCGACGCAAACGCCGCCTATCTCAACTATGTCGGCTGTAGCTGGCTATTCTATCATAGCAACCAGTCCGCCGACGTGAGGCAGCTCAAGGCGCGCGTGGCGGGACTTCGGCATTTCATCTGTCTGGATCGCGCGCAGGATGGCGACCTATCGCTCGACCAGTTCATTGCCAAAGCCGATGGTGACGCCCTGCCCGACCTGTCCGATCCGTTCGGGCGTCCCGACGATGTCGTCGGTCTCTTCCCCACCGGCGGCACGACTGGCCCGTCCAAGGGCGTGGTCGTCACCAACAGCGGCTGGGGCACGATGATTGAAACGGTCGCCCAAGCGGTCGATGGACGCACCCCCGCCCCTGTGTCGCTGGTGGTTGCTCCCATTTCGCACGCTGCTGGCCCGGTCGCGCTGGCGACCCTGTCGCTCGGCGCGACGCAGATCATACTTCCAGCTTTCGATCCCGCCGCCGTGCTGAACGCGATCGCTGCGTACCGTGTGACCCATGTCTATATGCCGCCAACCGCGCTTTATGGTCTGCTCGACGCGCGCCAACTGGCAGACGCCGACACCTCGTCGCTCAAGATTTTCCTGCTGGTCGGCTCGCCCGTTTCCCCGGAAAAACTCCGCCGCGCGGTCGAGATTTTCGGACCATGCCTGTGTCAGGCCTATGGTCAGGTGGAAGCACCGATGATCGTCACCTGGCTCTCACCCGAAGTCGTGGCAGCGGCGGCCGCAGGGGATCGGCCGGAACGACTTTCCAGCTGTGGTTCGCCAACCCGTTCAGTCATGGTCGGCATCATGGACGATGACGGGCATTTGCTGCCCAATGGAGAGGCAGGCGAACTGGTGGTGCGCGGCGCGCTTGTGTCGCGCGAATATTATGCGATGGCACAGGAAACTGCCGACATCCGCACCTTTGGCTGGCATCATACGGGCGACATTGCGCGCCGCGATGACGACGGCTTTTATTATATTGTCGATCGCAAGAAAGACATGATCGTGTCCGGTGGCTTTAATGTTTTCACCGCGGAAGTGGAGGCCGCGATCACCGAACTGTCCTTAGTGCGCGAATGCGCGGTCATCGGCATCCCAGACGCAAAATGGGGAGAAGCCGTTCATGCCGTTGTTGTTGCCGATGATATTGAGGAAGCTGTCATCATTGCCCACGCCAAGGCCCGGTTGGGCGGCGTAAAGGCACCTAAAAGCGTGGCCTTTGTCGCCGCCATTCCACGGACGGCGGCGGGGAAAATGGACAAGAAAGCTTTGCGCGCGGCCCATTGGTCGGGTGAGCGCATGGTGAACTGAACGACGGGTGAAAACATCCGCGAGAATGAAGGACGGGATGAGCATGCGGGTTGCAGTCTGGGCAATGACGATCGGCAGTCTGGCGCTGGCCGCCTGTAGCCAGGGCAATGGCACGACCGGCGTCGGTGGCGTTGACGCGGCACGGATCATTGCCGCCGCGCCCGCGCAATGGCTCTCGACCGGGCGCACCTATGACGAGCAGCGTTTCAGCCCATTGACTGCCATCAATCAGGATACGATCGGCAGGCTGGGCCTGGACTGGTTCGCTGATCTCGATACCAATCGCGGGCAGGAGGCGACGCCTTTGTTCATCGACGGCGTGCTCTATGTCTCGACCGCCTGGAGCATGGTGAAGGCCTATGACGCGCGCACCGGCAAGCTGCTCTGGTCGTTCGATCCGGCTGTGCCGCGCGAAACATTGGTGAAGGCCTGTTGCGACGCGGTCAATCGCGGCGTGGCGGCGTGGGGCAACAAGATTTTCGTCGGGACGCTCGATGGCCGTCTGATTGCCATCGACCGCGCAACCGGCAAAGCGGTCTGGAGCGTCGTCACGCTGGACCAGAGCAAGAATTACACCATCACCGGCGCGCCGCGTGTCGTGAACGGCATGGTCATCATCGGCAATGGCGGCGCGGAATTCGGGGCGCGTGGCTATGTCGCGGCCTATGATGCGGACACGGGCAAGGAGCGCTGGCGATTTTACACTGTCCCGGCCCAGCCTGGCACTGAAAAGGAACCGGACTATCTGAAGGAGGCAGCCGCCACATGGCATGGCGAATGGTGGAAGCAGGGTGGTGGCGGCACGGTATGGGACGCAATGGCCTATGATCCGGAGCTGGACCTTCTCTATATCGGTGTCGGAAACGGATCGCCCTGGAACCAGGCCTATCGGTCGGATGGGAAGGGCGACAACCTCTATCTTTCGTCCATCGTCGCAGTCCATGCCAGGACAGGACAATATGCCTGGCATTATCAGACGACGCCGGGCGATAGCTGGGACTTTACCGCCACCCAGCATATCATGCTCGCCGATCTCGACATCGGTGGTGCGAAGCGCAAAGTGTTGATGCAGGCGCCCAAGAACGGATTTTTCTACATGCTTGACCGTACCAACGGGAAGCTGCTCTCGGCGAAGAATTTTGTGCCGGTCAACTGGGCCAGTGGCATCGACATGACGACCGGGCGGCCGATCGAAAATCCGCAAGCGCGCTATTACAGGACTGGGCAGCCCTTCATCGGCTCCCCCGGCCCAACCGGCGCGCATAGCTGGCACCCGATGGCGTTCGATCCTAAATCCTCGCTGGTGTTCATCCCCGCCAACTTGGCCGCTTTCCCCTATATTCCCGAAAAAGGCTGGAAGGCGAACAAGTTGGGGTTCAATGTCGGCATCGATTTCGCTGCCGCCGCCATGCCCGCCGACAAGGCAACACGCGAGGCGGCGATGAAGGCGACAAGTGGCGCGCTGATCGCTTGGGATCCGGTTGCGCAAAAGGAACGCTGGCGCGTGTCCTATAAAGGGCCGTGGAATGGCGGCCTGCTCGCAACCAGCGGCGATTTGGTGTTTCAGGGCACGGCTACCGGAGAGTTCAACGCCTATGCCACCAGAGACGGACGCAAGCTCTGGTCCTTTCCGGCGCAAACCGGCATCGTAGCAGCTCCGATCAGCTATGAACTGGACGGGCAGCAATATGTCGCAGTGATGGCCGGCTGGGGCGGTGTCTGGGCTTTGGCGCCCGGCATTCTGTCGGACAAGAGCGGGCCGAGCCGCAACATCTCGCGCCTCCTGGTGTTCAAACTGGATGGCAAGGCGGCTCTGCCCGCTGCCCCGCCGCTGGCCAAAATGCCGCTTGATCCGCCGCCATCGACAGCCAATGCTGCGAAGATCGCGGCAGGCGGCGCGCTATTTGGCCGCTATTGCAGTGTCTGCCATGGCGACGCGGCGATTGGCGGCAGCATTGTCCCTGACCTGCGCCATAGCGGCATGCTGAACGACGCTGACATATGGGGGCAAGTCGTGCATGACGGCGCGCTCAAGGATAATGGCATGGTCAGCTTTGCATCGATCCTGTCAGCAGCCGAAATTGAAGACATCCGCGCCTATGTCATCCACCGCGCCAACGAAGACAAG
>Ga0114901_1001180_pt1 | contig 15481 bp, 21 predicted proteins | sample MalvireepMed_s16_FD_89686 | JGI IMG/M metagenome (GOLD analysis project Ga0114901, IMG submission 89686) | Marine viral communities from the Global Malaspina Expedition - Malaspina viral metaG DeepMed_s16 | ecosystem: Environmental > Aquatic > Marine > Oceanic | place: Mediterranean Sea... | reverse complement strand
CTACACGGGATTCAAGTGGTCATTGCGGCTAGATCGCGATTCACATCCTTATCCCGTGTTTTTTGCTAGTGTAACTCATTTTAAGAGTTTGGAAATCGGTAACTTATTTATTTTTTATACCGAGGTGGGTTCGAATCCCACCGCTAGCTTTTGCAATCAAAGATGTGTTGAGCAGAGGGTTGAAACAATGAATCAGACAATTTTGGTAACTGGTGCAGCAGGATTATTAGGAGCTAATTTTTCTAGACATCTGTTGAGCAACAACTACAAAGTATTAGGGATTGACAATCTGTCTGGAGGTTATGAAGATTTTTTACCTAAACATCCTAATTTCAAATTTTTTAAGCTTGATTTAGACAATAAAGAATCATTAAAATGTATTTTTGAATCTCATAAACCTTCAACAGTTTTTCATTTTGCTGCTTACGCGGCAGAGGGGCTTTCTCCTTTTATTAGAAACTTTAATTATACAAACAATGTTATAGCATTAGTCAATGGAATTAATTAGTGTATTAATAACAACTGTAAAAGTGTATTTACATCTTCTATGGCTGTTTATGGAAATCAAGATCCTCCTTTTTCTGAAGACCAATCGTTGATGCCAATAGATCCGTATGGTATCGCTAAGATGACTGTAGAACAAGATATAAGACAGGCACATGAACAATTTGGGTTAAGGTACAATATAGTGAGGCCGCACAATGTAGTTGGAATATATCAAAATATGTGGGATAAGTATAGAAATGCAATAAGTATTTTTATCAGGAGAGCTTTGGAAGGCGAGGACATTATAGTATATGGAGATGGAGAACAAACTAGGGCTTTCTCTGATATTGAATATTGTATGGAGCCCTTTTTGAAATTAATATCTGGTTATGATGGAGAGACCTTCAATATTGGTGCGGATAAATACTTTACTATAAACGAGATGGCACACAAAATTAAAGATTTAAGTCCTCTCAAGTCAATCAATATTGTTCACGGTGATAAGAGGCACGAAGCTGTACATGCATACTGTAGTCACGATAAAGCAAAAAATATGTTGGATTTTAAAGACGATACTGATATTGATACTTTAATTAACAAGATGTATAACTGGGCCACTAAACAAAAGCCAAGAAGTATAAAAAATATGGAATATGAAGTAACTAAAAATATGTACACTGAATGGAAGAACTAACGTGGAAACAAAAAAATTAATATTAGATAATACAACATTGTATACTGCATGTTGGGGACATAGTCACATACAAAAATCTTTACATTCTATGTCGATCTGTGCAAACCAAGTAGATTTTTCTGATATAGTATTCATAGCACCTTTGGAACAATTAGCATCTTTTGCAAAAGAAATTGATGCGTTAAACATTAAGACTTTCAATCTAGAACCGATGAAAAACTATGAGTTCGCTGAGTTTTTTGTAAATAGAATAAACGATTTCATAAGTACAGATTATTGTCTAAACATACAGCCAGATTCCACCATTATTGACGCCTCGATGTGGACAAACGATTTTTTTGATTATGATTATATAGGGGCACCTTGGCATATTACGAACAATTATGAGAATCGAGTGGGCAACGGAGGGTTTTCATTAAGGAGTAAAAAACTATTAGAAACAACAGCAAAACTACAATACGATAAACATCACCCACATCCTTTATATGGATGTGCCCCAGAGGATTGGTTCTTCTGTATTAACAAGTACTCAGAAATGAGACAAAAGGGTATTAAGTTTTCACCACCAGATCTTGCATTTGACTTCTCTGTAGAGCATTCATCTCCAGATATCAAAATTTATAACCCAAACATGTTGTCTTCCTATAAATCTTTTGGGTTTCATGGAGAATTTAATAAAGCTGGAATGGATTTCATAACAAATTATGGGAAAATCCAAAAAACCAGTGTGGCAAAGTAAAGGATCGTAAGATGGGCTATGCAGACCAATTAAGCACTGAAATAAGTGATATTTTAGTAAATGTGATATTAATAGCATTGTTTATTATTGTTGTTCTCAAAGTTTTCAATGTTATTGAATTTAAATATTCCATTAAAGATCTTGAGTATATTGAGTTGTTTAGGTCAATTGATACAATTTTTGACGATGGTGATGAGGACCATGTAGCTACTGTTTCTAATGAAAAACCTAAGAAGTCTACTAAAAAGAAGGTCACCAAAAAGAAACCTAAGACATCCACTAAGTTGTCTCCTTTTGAGAATGACTGTGTTTCAGCACTAACCTCTTTAGGTGTTAAGAAGTCAACCGCAAAAGCTGATGTTAAATCATTTCTCGAAAATCGGAATATAGATACGGTTGAGGAATTCTTACAACAATATATGAAAGCGAGAGCCAATGTCAAAAACAGTTAGAAGAAAATATGGTAGAGAAGCAAGAGAAGACAAGAGAGACAAAAAGTTTCTTTTGCAGTCTAATATTATCACCAGACGTAGGTCAAGGACTTGGTCAACTTATGGTTGGCACGGTGATCAAGGTAAAGAAGGTAGCTGCGTAGGATTTGGCTGGTGCCATTGGTTACATAGCCAACCAATACGTCAGTATGTAGACCCGATTGGTATTTATAAGTTGGCTCAACATCTTGACGAATGGGAAGGTACAGACTATGATGGCACTAGCATTAGAGCTGGTGCGAAAGTCTTGTCGCACCTTGGTGCTATTCAGCAATACAGATGGACTTGGGACGCAAAAGTTATTGCTAATCATGTGCTAATAAAAGGTCCAGTTGTTATAGGCGTGAAATGGTACAATGATATGAATAAGCCAGACAGTAAGGGCTTAATGTCTGTTAGTGGTAAATTACTTGGTGGTCATTGTGTGCTGATTATGGGATACAATGGTGCCAAAAAGCTATTCAAAATCAAGAATAGCTATGGTACTGGCTGGGGAAACCGTGGGTATGCTTATATATCCTTCGATGATCTTCAAAGATTGTTACATGATGGTGGTGAAGCCTGTGTTGGAATCGAATCTAAAATGAAACCAAAGAGTAGGTAATAATGATCATTTTAAATGCACCAATTAACCAACTAGGGTATGGTATAGCTTCTTTAAATATCCTTAAAGAACTTTCTAAGATTACTGATATATGCCTAATGCCTATTGGTCAGCCAGATGTGACCAATCAAAACGATGCCGATTTATGTAAACGAGCCTTGGATAATCGTAAGCACTCCTTAGTTGACAAGCCATGCGTAAAACTATGGCACCAGCACGACATGGCAAGGTTACCAGACCACAAAGGTAAGATGATAGGGTTTCCAATATTTGAACTGGACACATTTACTGACCAAGAAATGGAACAATTAAGCAGTGTAGACTCTCTATTTGTCTGTTCACAATGGGCAGAGGGTGTTATTAAAGATAACGATATAGATGTTCCAACGACTGTTGTACCACTTGGTGTGGACTCCAGTGTATTTAAACCAAAAGATAATGAGACAGAAGATAAAACAATCTTCTTTAACTGTGGTAAATGGGAGGTTAGGAAAGGACATGATGCATTAATCAAAGCATGGGATAGATTATCACAAAATAATGATAATATAGAGTTGTGGATGATGTGTGACAATCCATTTAATACTCCGCAGGAAGTGTTATATTGGGAATCCTTGTACAATAGACCAAATATTAAAATAATTCCTCGCGTCGAGACGCAAGAAGAAGTGTATAATATAATGAGCAGAACGGACTGTGGTGTATTCCCTTCTCGTGCAGAAGGTTGGAACCTTGAGTTGTTAGAAATGATGGCTTGCGGAAAGAGAGTTATTACAACAGACTATTCGGCACATACTGAGTTTTGTAATAGCGATAATTCATATTTGGTAGAAATAGACGGATTAGAGCCAGCTTTTGATGGAAAATGGTTCTTTGGACACGGAAACTGGGCTGAAATCACGGGGAAACAAGAAGTACAATTATTAGAATATATGCAACAGGTTGTGAATGATAAGCAAACTGGCTGGCTACATCAGTCGGATAACGTTCAGGGCTTAGAAACGGCTAAACGATTCAGTTGGGAAAATACAGCAAAAAGAATACTAGAGCATGTTGAATAAATTAAAATGGTGGACAGTCAAGAATAATGAAGACACAGAAGAAACAATGCAGGAGCAATCTCTCCCAAAACCGGAAGAGTTAGAATTCTGTATTAGTTATATGCTTGGTAAAGATGATCAGCTATACATCGATGTTAGTGCAACAAATGTTGAGTATAGTAGCCATGATTTGGCTGCATTATTGACTTATATAAGTTCTTTACAAGGCCAATTAGATACGATGGAAGTTTTAAAGAAAGGTATGGACCCCAAAGATCACGAAAGTTTTTTAGGACATTTTTTAACTCTGAAAACCAAAGAAGCAGAAATGGTATCATCCACAATGGAAAAATCAGAAACAGACGAAATCACGCCTTGTGTTAGCCCATTGGATATGATATGATAGCTGCCAAGGAGATAAACAATGCTCAAAAGAAAAATTGGTTGGCAAAAATATGAAGATGTGATAGAAGGTCAGATGAATTCACCTGTCATAGATATGATTTCTAAGTCTATTGCAAACAGCAAAGATTTAGAACCATTCTTAAATTCTCCAGATATGTCTCCAACATACGAAGAAGAAGAAGAAAACCAAGAAGAATTGTCACATAAAGTTATTGTTAGTGTTCCAGATGAGGTGACAAATGAAATACATCTTATGGCCAACTTTGATTGTTGGATGGGACATGTTAATTTTAATTTAACTGATAAGATTAAGAAACAACTCAGTCAACAAGACGGCGTGGAAATACTTAAGGTTTGTAGTAGATATAGATTTTTTGTGGGAGTTGGAAGGATGTTTAACTTTAGAGATGTTAGGCAAGGCATCGAAAAGACACTTTTAGGAAAAGATACTAATGAACGACAGGATAATTGAGATCATGCAGGATACAGCACTTGTTAAAATAGCCAATAGGGCCGCATCGCGATTCTATGATTCTATGAACAAGGAAGAAATTAATAGTTGTATCATTAATGCTGCATGGAAGGCACTGGAAACCTATGAAGAAGGTTCAACTTGTAAGTTTTCCAGTTATCTCTACATTGGTGTTCTTATGGAATGCCAAGCCTTTTATAAGACGAATATCTACAAAAACGAATTTTCGTATGTAACCAATACAGATTGTGCATATAAAACATTTGCTTGTATTGATATGATGGATGACATCTTCACTTATTGTGAATATCCTGATATAATCTATGATAGGTACTACAAGAACATGACTATCAAAGAGATAGCAGATCAAAGACAAAAATCAGGCAGAACAATTAGAGATAAAATCAAAAAAGACCTCCAGAGACTTAAAAAGAGTCTGGTTAATAGTGTATAATAGTGTGTGGATAATCAGGAAGCTTACAGGACACTGAGGAAATTATTAGTTTTTTAGTTTAGTTTATGGGAGAAGTTAATTATGTCTACAGTGCAAGCTTCTGATGGTTCTTCGGCTGTTACGAGTACGAGTACAAAAAATGATGGTGCTTCCTTGGCTCAAGCAGGGAATGCTAACACGACGACTGGTCCAATTACAAATTCTGTCACGCTTATCTCAATGGCTGATGATTTTGGTACATCAATTGGTTCCAAAATTGTTGCTAACAATGCGGATGTTGGGCATCCTGATGGTGCAGCCACGACAGATAGAGCTGGTTTAACCACTGCTATCGCTTCAAGCGGTGGGACTCTTGCTTATAATTCTACTGCGACTCAATGGGTTATGCGAGGTGGTGGAGTAACTACTACGCTGAGTAATGCTACCTACACTGATTTTGCTACACCTGGTGCTGATTATAACGGTGTTATTAAAGATAGTGTTCACGAATTGGTGACTACTCGACGACTTGGTACTGAGGGTGGTACATTTGATATGTATGCCGTTCCTTCTACGCAAATCACACCTAACTTCACTAAGGGTGCTAATGCTGGCGATGTCCAGAATTATGTAGCTCCTTCTGGTACAGGTGGTCACACAGGAGTAGATAATGCCGCTACTACATCTAGGGCTATACCGGGCGAATTGACCTATCATTATGGTGGTCTCGCCGCACCAACAACTGATGAGTATAAAGCCAAGAACGTATATGAATCATAAGACTTAACCTTCTCTGATTCTAGGGGGCTCTGTTGAGCCCCCATTTTTTACTAAATTACTTGGTTATATCGTTATGAAAAACAAAGGTCGGATATTTATTAATTTGATTATTCTGACATTTATGAGTGGTTGTCTTCCCGCAGGCGTGGAGCCACCATTGCCGTCTGATAACGTGGATGCCACAGAGACATCATCTAAAAAAAATAGCAAGTATATCGTTTATCATTTTGGTGCCACTTGGTGCCCACCATGCAAACTGATGACTAAGTTGGTCTGGAAAAATGAAGAAGTTATTGATGAACTTGACAAACATGATACTAAATTGATAATACTTGATGCCAACAAAAAAGAACATAAAAAGTACTTCAAATATTATAAGATCAGATCGTATCCAACTATTATTATTCTCAACAGGAGAGACTTAAAAACAGCCATAGTTCGAAATGGATATATGAGCAAATCGACATTTTTATCAGTTATTAGGAAAAAGTTATTATAATGTAAAGGAACAGAAATGCACGTAACAAAGCGGGGTGGAAGCCTAGCAGAATTTGATGTTGAAAAAATCCATAAAGTTGTACAATGGGCTACGAATGGGATCAACGGAGTAAGCTTTTCTGATATTGTGATGAATGCTAATCTTTCTATATACGATAAGATACAGACATCGGATATTCACAAATTGATTATCAAGTCAGCTAATGATCTTATATCAGAGTCAGTACCTAATTATCAATATGTCGCTTCTAGGTTGTTGAACATGGCACTTAGGAAGGATGTATGGGGTAGTGGAAATGCTCCTCGTCTTTATGATTTTATTGTTAACAAAGTAGAATTGGGTATCTATGACCCATCTATTTTGGATAAATGGACTGAACAAGAAGTTGACAAAATCCAAACATTCATCCATCATAGTCGTGATGACCTATTTACCTATGCTGGGTTACAACAGCTAATTGACAAATACCTCGTAAAGAACAGGTCTACTGGTGAACTGTACGAAACTCCTCAATTCGCATATATTTTGATAGCCATGTGTCTATTTAGTGACACGCAAGAAGTTAAACAAGCATATGAGGCATATTCTACGTTTAAAATTAATTTACCTACACCTATTATGGCCGGTGTTAGAACTACCATTAAGCAATTTGCATCCTGCGTTTTGGTAGATGTCGATGATGATCTGGATGGTATCTTTGCCTCCGTTCATGCGGTTGGGAGGTACACGGCTCGCCGTGCTGGTATAGGATTGAACATTGGACGAATGAGACCAATCAATTCTCCAATTAGGGGAGGGGAAGTGATCCATACTGGCCTCATTCCTTACCTGAAAAACTTTGAATCAGCCGTAAAGTCTACGAGTCAAAATGGCTTACGAGGAGGTTCTGCCACAGTACATATACCCTTCTGGCATTACGAAATTGAAGATGTTCTAGTTCTAAAAAATAATGCCGGAACGGACGACAACAGGGTTCGGAAATTGGATTATTCAATCCAGTTCAGTTATCTCTTCTACGACCGCTTGGTTAAAAACGAGGACATTACATTATTTAATCCCAACGAGTGTAAGGGATTGTATGATGCGTTCGGTGATAATGAAAAATTTGAGGAACTTTATCTTAAATACGAGAATGCTTACAGTATTAAATTTAAGAAGAAGATTCCAGCCAGAAAGCTTGCAGAGGTATTTGCTAGAGAAAGATTAGAGACTGGGCGAATTTATTCAATGAACATTGATAACTGCAATAACGGTAGCCCTTGGAAGATTCCTATTAAGATGAGCAATTTATGCCAAGAAATTCTCCAGCCAACTGTTCCTATTCAATCTATAGATGATCCTGATGGAGAAATAGGAATCTGTATATTGGCAGCATTGAATTTGCTTGAATTAAATTCCGATCACGAAATCGAGAAAGCCTGTCATGTTGCTGTTAACACATTAGAGCGTGTTATTGATTATCAGGATTACCCTGTTCGAGCTGGAGAAAACTTCACAAAAAACCGTAGGTCATTAGGTGTTGGAATAACGAATCTTGCTGGATTCTTGGCAAAAAATAAATTACAATACGGCGAACAAGATGCCCTGCAGCTTATTCATGATACTATGGAAAAAATCCAGTGGAATTTGCTGAATTCTTCCTGTAATCTAGCAGAAGCTCTTGGTCCATGTGAGAAATTTGGGGATACAAAATATGCAGACGGTTTGCTTCCCATAGATTGGTATAAAAAGTCTGTTGACAAACTGGTTAAGCCACGTTACAATATGGACTGGGAAGGTTTAAGAGAACGGATCAGTCACTACGGCTTGAGACATTCAACTATGTCTGCTATTATGCCCTGCGAGTCCAGCAGTGTTATCCAAAATAGTACGAATGGTATTGAGCCAGTGAGAAGTTTGCTTCTTTATAAAAAGGCTAAGAACGGTATTCTAAAGCAATTAGTGCCTAATTATTATTCTCGAAGAAGCCATTACACGATGGCTTGGGATATAGATAATAACAAGATACTTTTGGATACCGTAGCTGTATTACAGAAATTTGTGGATATGGGTATTAGTACTAATCTATATTATAATTATGCACACTATGAGGGTGGCAACATTCCTCTGAGTATATTAATCAAAGATCAGATTTACGGTTACAAACTGGGATTAAAGAATTTTTATTACGCGAATACTCCGGATAGTGATGGTGAAACCGAGAAGGACATGGGTTGTGAAGGTGGAGCTTGTGCCATATGAGCTATAAACAAAGGGACATACAATTAGAGCATATGGGATTTAAAAGCTATAAAGAATACCTTAAGAGCAACCTGTGGGAAGCTATTAGATCAAAAAAAATGTGCGAGCAAAAAAAATGCTTACTGTGCAACCATAATATAGAAGACAATTTGATTATCCATCATTACGATTATAGTAGAGATACCTTGGAGGGAAAAACATTAAATGCTTTAATAGTATTATGTAAAAGATGCCATTCTTCTATAGAATTTTTTATAAAGGATGGTGAGCCTATAAAAAGAACACTTAAGGCTGCTAATGGGGTTTTATCAAGCAAATTAGCAGACAAAGCAAAAACCCCTCGCCACAGGAAGCGTCCACATAGAATTGCTAAGAGAAATAGAAAAAAATAGGTAAGAATAATCATGAAAACTATTCTGAATAAAATGAATGTAGACTACATGAAACAGCCGCTGTTTCTTGGTGAGGATCTTGGTCTACAGAGATATGATAGATTTAAGTATCCGGTTTTCTTTGATTTATTTAAAAAGCAAAGAGAGTTCTTTTGGTCACCAGAAGAAATAGAGCTGAAAAAAGATAGGAATGACTTTAAAGATGTAAGTATAATGAGTGAAAATGATAAGTTTATTTTTACGTCTAATCTCAAGTACCAGACTATGATGGATTCTGTGATTTGTAGAGGTGTTCCTACTCTCCAGAATTTTGTGTCTAATCCAGAACTTGAAGCCTGTATGAATGCTTGGCAATTTTTCGAGCAAATCCATAGCTATAGTTATACCTATATTATTAAGAATGTATACAGTAATCCATCTGATATCCTAGATGAATGTCTGACTGATCCAGAAATTCTTAAACGAGCTGAAGTGGCGATCAAGGAATATGATGCTTTAGATAAAATCGCTAAAAATAAATCCGTAAAGGATGTCAAAAAACAAATTTACTTAACTATTATTAGCATAAACATTTTAGAAGCCGTAAGGTTCTATGTCTCTTTTGTCTGTGCATTCGCGTTTGCAGAGAATAAGAAGATGGTTGGCAATGCCGATATTGTCAAATTGATTAAGCGTGATGAGGCGTTACATCTCTATAACACGCAGGAAATCCTAAAGATTTTAATGACGGTCAAAGAAGAAGGTTTTATTGATACTGCTAATGAGTGTGAAGAGATGGCGTGCAAGATGTTTGAATCTGCTGCCGAAGAAGAAAAGAAATGGGCTTCCTACCTATTTAAGGACGGGAGTCTGCTTGGGTTAAACGAAACGGTTATGCACCAATATATTGATTGGTTGTGTATGTCCAGACGACGGACTATTGGTTTACCTTACGATAACACCGGAAAGAATCCTATAGCCGGATGGACTGATCCTTGGATGAATAGTGAAGCTGTTCAAGTTGCACCTCAAGAACACGAAATTACCAGTTATAAAATTGGTGCTAGCACTAACGATCTAAATGACATAGACTTTGGGGATTTATCCTTATGACCATCAAACGGGTAATAAAATTAATATCCCATAGAGGTAATATTAATGGCAGAGTTGAACACAGAGAAAATCATCCTGCCTATATAGATGAGGCAATTGAGCTTGGGTATGATGTAGAAGTAGATATATGGTATCATCAACATGCGTTCTGGTTAGGCCATGATGAACCAACATATAAGATAGATTTCAATTGGTTAACAGACAGGTGTGTTAATTTATGGGTTCACTGTAAAGACTTATCAACGATATCTTTTATTAAAGATGCACAACAAGACTCAGTAGAATTGAACTATTTCTTTCACAATGTAGATGATTGTACGCTTACATCAAAAAATGACATATGGGTATATCCAGGTAAACAACCAGTACAAAATAGCATTGCTGTATTACCAGAGATACACAATGATGATGTAAGTCTGTGTACTGGAATATGTTCTGATGATATTAAAAGCTATAAAAGTTAGGTAGGTACACATGAATATATTACGAAGAGGTTTTTTAACCGCTGGTGGTCTTGGGCTTCTCTCACTACCTCAAATATTACAGGCACAGGAGCAAAACGGAACTCAGCACAAGGCGGTAATTAATGTTTTTCTAGGTGGTGGTCCTCCTCATCAAGATATGTGGGATATCAAAGACAAGGCTCCAACTGAGATACGTGGAGAATTTAAACCAATTTCTACCAATGTTGCTGGTATTCAAATTGGTGAATGTTTTCCAATGATTGCCTCGATGTTTGATAAATTTACAGCTATACGGTCTGTTGTTGGTTGTAAAAATAAACATGATGGATATCAATGTACAACTGGGTGGCTTAGAGAAGACAAAGTCTCTGGATCGACTTATCCAGCAATTGGATCTGCCGCATCTAAAGTACTGGGGCCAGTTACTATTGCGGTGCCGCCTAATATAACACTACTTGAGGAAACGTCTCATTCTCCTTGGTATGATTTTGAGAAGCCCGGATATTTAGGTACGGCATATCAATCATTTACGCCTAATGGTCAGATGATGAAAAACCTAAAACTCAATATCTCTAAAGATAGATTTAAGAAAAGGCAGGATTTACTCAGGGGGGTTGACATATCTAATATTGATATGAAGTTACTAACAGAAGAAAGTTTTGATGTTCTAATGTCCAGTAAGTTGTTAGATGCTCTAGACTTATCAAAAGAAAACCCCAAGACTCTTGAAAGATATGGTACTGGAAAACCTTATAAATACCAATATGACGGTGCCGCAACAAACAATCATAAACTTTTAGTAGCTCGTAGATTAGTACAGGCTGGAGCCAGATCCGTAACATTAAATTATGGTCGGTGGGACAGCCATGGTGCGAATTTTGATTTGGTACGTCATCATGGATCAAGACTGGATCAAGGTGTTTCAGCATTGGTTGAAGATCTTGATCAACATGGTATACTGGATGATGTAACCGTCGTAGTATGGGGTGAGTTTGGACGCACTCCTAAAATAAATAAGGATGCCGGAAGAGACCATTGGAGTGCAGTAAGTTGTGCATTATTAGCTGGTGGCGGAATGCAACACGGCCAGATAATCGGATCTACTAACAGGTACGGAGAAGAAGCAGTAGATAGACCTGTGCATATTCAGGAAGTTTGTGCTACAATGTATAAAGCAATTGGTGTTGACCCAACAACCGAAACAATCATCGACAATACTGGAAGGCCACAATATTTATTAGAACATAGAACACCTATAAAGGAGCTGGTATGACCTCTTGTAATATTAGATTTGATCAGCTAGATGACTCATTTGTAAAAGAACTACAGCCTTCATTTAATGATTTGCCAGAAACAGATCATAAAGATGGCAAATATAGACTAAGAAAATACACGTTAGTTGAACTGACGGATTATGTAACAGAAACGTTAGACTTGTCATACATAGAATTAGAAGTAGACACCTTCAACCAATCATCTCAGTATAATAAGCATCAAGGTGATATTGATAGAAAATTTGAACCCATTAGTAAAGATGTTTTGTTCAGTAGTGCTATGCTTAAAGTGTTGCATAACTTTTCTATAGTGGGCGGTCTTGATGTTGGAGATAAAATCCATATACATCAAATTAGAATTATAACATCTGATGATGGAGCAGAAGTGTCACCAGAAGGCGTGCATCAAGATGGATACGAATTTGTGGGATTTATTGGTATTAATCGTCACAACGTCACGGGTGGTGAATTGATGTTATACCACCAGAGAGACGAAGAACCGTTCATTAAATTACCAATGCCAAACGGCACTATGATAACAATTAAAGATGATGAACTATGGCATAACGGTAGCCCTATTCAACCAAAATACAATGATAGCAAAGGATACCTTGACCTATTTGTATTGACAGTAGGTGAAGCTTAAGGAATTAATATGACCCATAATGAACTCGGACGAACAGATGTGGAAGAGAGATCCCCATTTTTAGAACCAGTTGAGAAATCTATGGGGGATTTCTGGCGGATTAAGTATAAGTTTCTTGCACCCAATGCACACGCACCGACTCAATCACATGATTCAGACGCTGGTTGGGATTTATATTCAACGCACCCAGTCATCATTTCCAGCCATCAGAGAAAAAAGATTAATACCGGTGTATCTTTAGAAATACCGTCATCATTTGTAGGATTAATTTGGCCACGATCAGGATTGTCCGTTAATCAAGGTATTGACGTGCTTGCTGGAGTAGTTGATTCTGGATATAGAGGTGAAATTATGGTATGTCTATTGAATACTTCACTTGTGCCTGTTAGAATAGAACCTGGAGACAGAGTTGCACAGATCTTATTTCAAGAAGTTCCAAAGTTTAAAATGGTTAGCTCGGAAAACTTAACGGAGTCAGAAAGGAAAGAGTGTGGATTTGGCTCTAGTGGTAAATAAATCTAAACCAGAAGAAAGAAATAATGAAACGACGTTCCAAGAAATCAGCACCAAAAATTAAACCTCTCGTAGCAAGAACAGACAATCAAAAAGAATATATTAGAGCGATCAGAGAAAACGATGTAGTATTCTGTTCTGGACCAAGCGGTAGTGGAAAATCATTCATCGCTGCTGGCATTGCTTCAAGTGATCTTCACAAAGATGACATAGACAAGGTCATAATAACAAGACCTCTGGTTTGTACAGGTAAAGATATTGGATCTCTACCCGGAGGTATACTGGAGAAAATAGCTCCATACTTGATGCCGATGCAGGAGCATTTTAAATATTTTCTCGGCCAAGTGTATTATGGCCACTATTTTAATAATGATAGGATTTGTTATAAGCCCTTGGAGGTCATGCGTGGATCTACCTTTCATGACTCATTTATGATCTTGGATGAGGCACAAAACTGCACAATAGAACAAATAAAAATGTTTATCACTAGAATGGGCGAAAATTCTAAGGTTATCATTAATGGTGATATGGATCAAACAGATCTTAAACATAGAAGCGGACTATCGGTATGTATTGACAGACTGAAACACGTAGAAGGTGTATCTACCATCAACTTTGACTACAGTGACATACAGCGTAATAGTATTATTGGTAAAATACTAACAGCCCTTGAGAATGCAGATTAACAGGAGAATGTTTATGAATGAGTCACATCAAAAAGAGATGAAATTAACAGGCAAACCAAGTATAGTAATTAAAGACATTAAGATCGATGGATTAGTTGGATGGGTTGGAGACTTTGGGAAACCATTGAGTATTAGTGACTCTGTCAACGGCGTTCCTGTTCGTGACATTTTAGAACACGGAGTATGTACATCAGTTTTTTCAGATCAAACCGAATTCAATCTTATACGGTTTCAAGATATAACTTTAAAAATATCCTATGATCGAAGACCATCTGTCGATGATGATATACAGGTGTTTTTAGACACTGAAGGTGAACCCTTTTTTGATCTTGGCGAATAACAGGAGAAGATACGATTATTACTTATCATTATAAATGTACCAACTGCGAATATGAACTAGAGGTGGAGCAATCCATTAAGGATAAACCCTTGAGTAAATGTTCGGATTGTGGAAAGAGTACATTAGAAAGGATTCTATATGGAGGCTCTCATGTTATATGTAATGACATTAGCACTATTGGCCAGCTAGCGGAACATAACTAAAAGAAGAACAAGGGACAGATAGAAGACAATATTGCAAGCAAAAAGAAACATAACAAGAAAGCAATAAATAAGAATATGCCAGCGACGACTAGGGATATAGCTAAAATGACAAATACACAAAAGCAAAAATATATTATGGAAGGTAAAATATGAAGGATATTGATTTTATACAAGATCCGAACTTGTTACCACAAGAACAAAATGATACTATATGGTTTAATAAAGACGGTAAAGAGGTCGCAGATGATAATGAGATCGTCTTTGCTAAAATACTTCTTCAAGATAAGATGGATTATTATTATGTAAGAATGCAGGATGATGGTATGATATGCGATCCTTTGCGATCTCGTATCAGATCAAAAAGAACAGAGACGGTTAAGATGAAAAAGGTATCAAAGGTTATATTTGATTTCTACATGATGTATCTTCATACAAAAAACAACATCTATATAATCAGAGCACAAAGGGGGTTTATCAATGGTTAAAAAAGGGCCACTTGGAAAAGCGGAACAGTTTTACATTAAAGAACAATACAAGGAAATGAGTGTTGATGATATATGTAATGAGCTTGACAGAGCAAAAACTCTAATCAAAAGGCACATCACTAAATGTAAAAAACAAGAAGATGATGAGGCCGAAAAGGCATTTACTGCTGGTTCTCAATTCGGTATCAGAAATGGTACTGTTGTAATGACACAGAATGCTTCACAAATGAGCGATGAGGTTAAATCTACTAGTAAGATTACATCTAGGCAGGCCACATGCATTACTGGTACTGGGAAGCAAAATGAAAAAAAATAGAGATAAATGGCTGGAACAATATCGATCAAATAAACATGCTATTTGGATCAATATTAGGTTGACAAACGGTGAAGAGTTGTATTATGATGAATATGACGGATGGCTAACCGTCAAAAAGATATGTGACGAAGAAGATATTTTCATAGAAGAAATATCATTACAATTTCGTTCGCACGAGGTAGATAT
>Ga0114901_1001166_pt1 | contig 15594 bp, 12 predicted proteins | sample MalvireepMed_s16_FD_89686 | JGI IMG/M metagenome (GOLD analysis project Ga0114901, IMG submission 89686) | Marine viral communities from the Global Malaspina Expedition - Malaspina viral metaG DeepMed_s16 | ecosystem: Environmental > Aquatic > Marine > Oceanic | place: Mediterranean Sea... | reverse complement strand
TTCATACCATTTAATTTATTTTGTACAAAAATAGGCTTCATATGGCTCAAGCGCTCAAATCCTGCTTGGCCATGATAAGCACCCGTACCTGAATGACCAACACCGCCAAACGGTAAATCATGCTGCACGACGTGCAATATTACTTCATTGATACATAGGCCGCCTGATACGGTATGTGAACGCACTTGCTCAATCTTATTTTGATCATCGCCAAAGACATACAATGCAAGAGGACGCGGACGCGCATTGACATAATCGATAGCGTCTTCTAGCGTGTCATAGTGCACTAGCGGCAGCACAGGAGCAAAGATCTCATTTTGCATCACTTCACTATCATCGTTAGGCTCGCTGACGATAATCGGCGGCATCAAGCGCGTGTCGATATTAGGCTCGGCATCGGTTAGTAGATGCACATCCTCACCGGGCAGCTGATCGAGATAGCCTTTCACGCGTTTGAACTGTTGATTATTAATAATCCGTGAATAGTCTGGATTATCCGCGATATTAGGATAGTGCTTATCCATCCACTCTTTGGCTAAGCGGATAAACGCCTCATGTTCTTTACGCTGTACTAGCACATAATCAGGTGCGATACAGGTTTGACCCGCATTGAGAGTTTTGCCCATCATCACGCGGTTAACCGCTGACTCAAGATTAGCACCATTTAGCACAATAACCGGTGACTTACCGCCAAGCTCAAGCGTCACTGGCGTCAAATTAGGCGCAGCAGCTGCCATGACTTTTTTGCCGACAGCGGTTGAGCCAGTGTAGAGCAAATGGTCAAAGGGCAGCTTGCTGAACTCTTGAGCAATATCAACCTCCCCTAACACTACGCAGACCATATCTTGCGAAAAATAGCGCGCCACGGCCTCTGCAAACGCTTGCGCAAATTTCGGCGCCGCTTCACTCATTTTTACCATGACGCGATTACCTGCCGTGAGCGCATCTATTATCGGCCCTACCGCCAAAAATAATGGGTAATTCCAAGGCACCATAATACCAACCACGCCTAGCGGCTGCGGCTGAATCTCATTATGAGCGGGCATATAAAGTGCTGAGATGGAAGCACGGCGCGGTTTCATCCATTTTTTGCCGTATTTTCTAGCGTGACTGATACCGGTAAAGCTTGGGAATAGCTCTGCAAATTGCGTCTCAGACTCACTACGATAGCCAAAATCGGCACTGATCGCTTGCGCTAAGCTATCCTGCCTTTCGCTTAACATCAGCTCCAAGTTATCCAATTGCTCAGCGCGAGTTGCCCAATCATTGATAGGCTGATCGCGGCTCAGCTTGTATAAGTGCGAAAACTGCGCGTGCATCTCATCAATGGTCGTTGCAATGCTCAGCGACTGACTCGTCTCGTTTGCCATATGATGACGAGTTTGCTCAATAATCTGATCATCGGCCTGATAGTTGTTTTGCTGTGTATCTGTCATTTGTCATCCTTGTCATAAAAGCTAGCGTCAAGACGCACTAGCGGGTTGCTCTCTAATGTAGCGTATTGACTGGCGAATGAAAAGCACGATTATCAGACTTATAGGTTTGCATCAGCTAATCATTTTATTACCGGATATACATGAGCGCTAAAGTAGTACTATATAAACACGAGCACTAAAAACGGCTACTAATTTTGTCTTAAGCTCATAAAAGCACTTAATTTACCGCTATATCTATATTCATTAGATAAAAAAAACTGCTACACTTAATAATTATTTTTAGCCTTTATTATGAGGATATACCTCACTCTACACCTTCTAAAATAGCGAGACTTATGCAGCCTCTTAGTGATACTCTGATTAGTCGCACCTTTGCTGATGCTGATTATGTGGCAACGAGCGATGCAATGCGCGCAAGCATACTCAAGCGCATCGAAGTGAAACAACAGCAATGGCTGCGGACCCCCGATGAGCTATGGATTGTCGATCACAACGATGTCTATACTTTAGGTCAAGCCAGCAAACCCGAGCACATATTGCAGCAAACAGATACCCCTATCATTCAAACCGATCGCGGCGGACAAGTGACTTGGCATGGACATGGCCAGTTAGTGATCTATTGGCTGTTCGACTTAGACAGCTTAGGCTGGAGCGTACGCAATTTAGTTTCTCACGCAGAGCAAGCCTTAGAAGACGTGATCAATGATTGCCTCAAGAGTCACTGCTCCAGTGAGAGCGCAGCATCAGACTTTAAAGCCAAAGCCCGGCGTGATGCCCCAGGCGTCTACATCTACTCAGGGACAGTTACCGATGACGCTAATACTGAAGCTCAGACAACTGATAATATTATGCTCGGTAAAATCGCCTCATTAGGATTCAAAATAAAGCACGGTTTTAGCTATCATGGTTTAGCGCTCAATATCAACTGCGACTTATCAGCTTTTAACGCCATTAACCCTTGCGGTTACGCGGGGATGCAAATGCTGCGCTTGGCAGATTTTGTCTCTATTGATAATAACGACGTGGATAACCACAAAATGAATAATAACGAAACGGCGCTCAGTTACAAGCGAGTCAGCCAGATGCTTATTGATAATATTGCACAGCGCCACGCCGGCGATATTGCTCTGCGTCCTGTACCGCCAAAGTCTTAGACTGCATAATATCGTGCCAGTATAGACTTAAGGCAAACAAGAAAAATAAATACAAACTTGTTATACTCGCACTCGGCAGCCATTAAGCATTGCGAGATTTGTGGTTTAATGGCGCGGTATAAACACAAATATTCTTTTTTAATATTCAATAATAGCAACAGTTGGAGACCCTTTATGGCAGATTTTAATCAGATTTTGGACGCCGGTGATGTTGATGGCGGCGTTATCAATGTAGTCGTTGAGATACCTACTGGTAGTAGCCACAAAATCGAATGGAACCGTGAGCTTGCTGTATTCGAGCTTGATCGTATTGATCCGCAAATCTTTGCTAAGCCTTGTAACTATGGCTTTATCCCGCAAACCCTTGACGAAGATGGCGATGAGCTTGATGCGTTAATCATCACTGAGCAGCCACTGCCAACAGGTATCTTTTTGAAAGCTAAAGTTATCGGCGTTATGAAGTTCGTTGATGATGGCGAAGTCGATGACAAGATCGTTGTCGTGCCTGCTGATGATCGCGATACGGGCAACGCTTATAACAGCTTAGAGGACTTACCTAAGCAGCTGATCAACCAGCTAAACTTCCACTTTAGTCACTATAAAGACCTCAAAAAAGCCGGTACTACGGTCGTTGAGTCTTGGGGCGACGTCGCGGAAGCCAAAGAGGTGATCAAAGAGTCTATCCAGCGCTGGAAAGATCTATAAGTGAATACTTGCGTTTTATGACGCCTCTCTTCATTTAACAGTCATTATGTTGCTTAAAAAGAGCGAGCTTTTATTTGCTGCAATCCGAATGGGTTGCAGCATTTTTTTTGAAGATTTGGGTAACGATTTGCTTGTCCCTTAGCGCTTTTAGAGTTGCTATAATAAACCCTATCTGACCAAATATTACTATCAAAAAAGGCTCCTTATGTTTAATCCAGACGCCAGCTCTCAAGCCATCCGTAAAAAACTGCCAAAGTCGGTCGTCATAATGATCGAAAAAGGTAATCTTGTCATGGCCATCAAGACGTTAGCCGCTGACGAGGGTATCAGTATGGACGCCGCTAAAGCGCGTATCGATGAATATGAAGCCGCCCTCAAAACCAAACAACACCAACAACTCACTTCTATCGCCAGTAAGCAAGGCATTCCAAATAGTGCTATTAGCTCAGATAGAGAGGTCGCTAATGAAGATACTGCGCCTCTACAAAAACAATGGGTGAAATCTACGCCTCCTGAATCAGGGTTTAAGAGCTTGCAGCGCGGTGTCGATAGTAAGCTCGATGATATCGGCTATAAAAAACCCCTACTGCCCTATTGGGCTAAACGCCTATTGATTATCGCTGTCGTGATGCTAGGGTTGTTTTGGATATTGTGGCGTATTTTTGGCTAGATGACAGTTTCGTGAGTCTGTTATAGGTGGTTGTTTAATAGTGGTCTGTTTTAAGTGGTCTATTAATAGGTTTGAGGGGTGAAACAACTAGTTCCGCTAGGGTATAGCTTTTGAAACCATTTTTCTTTATATTGTCACTTAGACAGCCTACTTTTTGAACCACCACCCGGATATAAATGTAGCTATGAATAAAACAACTTTTAAAATATCGAAGATGGACTGCCCTTCGGAGGAAAACCTAATCCGAATGAAATTAGAGGGCCACTCGAATATTGAACATCTTGAGTTCGACATTCCTAACCGTCAATTAACTGTGTTTCATCATGACAATATAGAAGGGATAGAGACTGCTATTCATGACCTAAAATTAGGAGACACCCTACTCTCGACCGAAACCATTGACCCCTCTGATCCCAACAATAATTTTAAAATTGATGCTGACTCTAGTCACAAAAAAGATGCTGAGCAAAGAAAGCTACTATGGATAGTGCTGGTCATTAACTTTGCTTTCTTTATTATTGAAATGAGCACGGGACTGATTTCTCATTCGATGGGGTTGGTCGCCGACAGCTTAGATATGTTAGCAGATAGCTTCGTGTACGGAATTAGCTTATTTGCGGTCGGTGGAACGGTCATTAAGAAAAAACGGATTGCTAGAATTGCCGGATATTTTCAAATTACGCTAGCGATTCTTGGTTTTTTAGAAGTACTAAGACGTTTCTTTGGCAATGAGCAGTTACCTGACTTTTCTACCATGATAGTCATATCGATTCTTGCGCTAATTGCAAACTCGATTTGCCTCTATTTACTACAAAAATCGAAAAGCAAAGAAGAAGAAGCCCATATGCAAGCCAGTATGATTTTCACTTCAAACGATGTGATTATCAATTTAGGGGTAATTGTTGCAGGGATTTTGGTTAATTGGTTACACTCTAGTACGCCTGATTTGATTATTGGTAGCATCGTATTTGCTTTAGTTATTCAGGGCGCCTTTAGAATATTGAAGTTGAGTAAGTAGCCAAGCCTAATAACTGAAGCAAATAGCTCAAGTAAGTAGCTTAATTAAACCGCTAAGTGTAAAGTAACTGGGTTTGAAGCAAATAAACATCATAAGGATATGAGACCTCAAGCAATGATTGAACAAACTTTAAATCTAGTCACCACCAAAGACCATCAGCAAGTTGCCGTTTGGCGAATAATAGATGATGAAGTCTTTGATAAGAATCTGGGAGACCTTCCTAAATTTTGTGTAAGTATTTAATCTAAACGTCAGTTACACAGAATCTGGGATGGTCTCTTCAAGTCCTCACTAGGGAACCACTCGTTGTTCCCTTAACAAAACTGACGAAAAACTAAAAAGGACGCCGAAGCATCCTTTTTATTCATACCAAGTCAACTAAAGTGCTATTTTAATGATGCTCGCCTGGCAGGATTCTAGCAAAGGCGCGCTGCGCTAAAGTAGGCTTAGTATCTGTGGTTTGCGCAGCCGATGAGCTTGGGAAGATACGATAGCCGATAGACTGAATGCCAACGTTGATGGCTGGCGCTAGCGAATAAGTTGCAGAGGCAAACTTACCCATGCCGCTGGCGATACTATTGGGTTTTTTCACGATAGCTTTGGCTACCATCATAGCCGCCTCATTAGGCATCAGTGCTGGCATGTAGCGATATAGTTTGGTCGGTGCAATCATTGGTGTGCGTACTAGCGGCATAAAGATATTGGTAATGGTAATGTTATCGCCTTTGACCTCAGCAGCTAAGCAGCGACTAAAAGCATCTAGAGCAGATTTTGAGGCGACATAAGCGCCAAAACGTGGGCTATTGGCTAGTACACCAATCGAGGATATATTGACGATTTGACCGGTTTTTTGCTCTATCATGCCGGGTAAGAAAGCCAGGATAATCTTAACTGCGCCAAAGTAGTTAATATCCATCGTGCGCTCAAAATCATGAAAGCGATTGACTGACTCGTGAACGGAGCGGCGAATGGAGCGGCCTGCATTATTGACGAGTACGTCGATACTGTCGAAGTCTTCTTGGATGAGCTGACTGGTCTTTTCGATATCGTCCATGTCGGTCAAGTCACAAGGATAGTAGCTGGCCTTGCCGCCTAATACTTTAATGTTTTCTTTGACGACTTTTAGCTTCTCTTCAGTACGGGCAAGTAAGATAACGTGTGCACCGCACTCACTAAGTAAAAAAGCCGTACGCTCGCCGATACCACTTGAAGCACCGGTGATGATAATATTTTTACCTTTGACGACTTTGCTAATTTTTTTCTTTGAAGGGTTTGCCATAAAACATCCTTGTTATTTAATTATTGTATATGTGACTGGCTGTGTGTACAGCGTAACCTCGAGCAAAATATAGCCCCTACTCCTATAAAGACTACATAGCAAGACCTGCATCTTTGACTTTACTTGATTTGGAGAATATATACAATGGTCATCGAGACACTCTTAAGCGTAAAAGGTGCTTAGCGAGTATTTTGTCTAGTGACTTCATCTCAGCTTTGACGCTTCATACCCTTTGAGCAGAAAAATAAAGGCTTACTATCATTCGTGCGCTTGTAAGAACTCCTCCACTACTCGAAACTGTCCTGCTGTACTCTCCTCGCCATACATCGCTTGACGAAAGGCGTTAGAACTAGGAATACCTGTGGTGTACCAAGCGATATGTTTACGCGCGATACGGCATCCTGAATACTCACCATAAAAGTCATACAGCTCTTGCAAGTGCGCTAACACTATATCTTTGATCTCGCGGATAGTAGGCGCAGCTAACTGTTCACCGGTACGCAAGTAGTGCTCAATATCGCGAAACAGCCACGGCTGGCCTTGTGCGGCGCGGCCTATCATCACCGCATCACAGCCGGTCAGCTCATACACTTGTTGCGCTTTTTGCGCGCTATCGATATCGCCATTGGCAATCACCGGAATATTGATGCTGTCTTTGACCGCGCGGATAAGCTCATAACGGGCATTACCTGTGTACATATCCTCGCGCGTACGCCCATGAATGGCGATAGCCGCTATGCCTGCTTGCTCTGCGCGCTTGGCAACTCGCAAGATATTTTCACGGCCATTTTCAAAGCCCAAACGCGTCTTTAGCGTCACAGGCGCATCAACGGCATTTACCGCCGCATCAAGCAAACGCGCAACCAAATCCTCATCCTGCAATAGCGCCGATCCTGCAAGCTTACGGCAGACTTTTTTAGCCGGACAGCCCATATTGATGTCGATAATCTGGGCGCCGTTGTCGATCTGATAACGCGCCGCCTCAGCAAGTTTATCCGGCTCAGCGCCCGCTATCTGCGCTGATATTGGCGCAATCTCTCCATCGAAATTGGCTCGGTATAAAGATTTTTTACGGGCATAGAGCGCGGTATCGGCGATGATCATTTCACTGACAGCATGCCCTGCGCCAAAAGATTTGCACAGTCTACGAAAAGGGTTGTCCGTCACGCCGGCCATGGGCGCGACCATCAGACGGTTTTCGATACTCAGACCACCGATATCAAGCGGCTGTAATAAGGGATGCTGAGCGGCAACTGGTGCTGAAGAATCAGCCATCGCAGAATTCGCAGAAGTATTTATAGACATAAAAAACGGCTTGATTTGCATAGAAAACAAGCCGTTATTCTAAGGGTTCGTACGCATATTGCAAGCCATTCACGTCAATCCTTTGCCGCTATGACTTTCAATATGACTTCCAAATAGGCGATGCGCCGCTTACTTATCAAACACACTGCCCTGCTCTAGGGTAATATCATCGTCATGCTCCTGCATACGCCAAGGCAAAATATCGGGCGAAACATTGACGAAATGCAGATATTTTTCAAACTGATCGATGATATCATTGATCACCGACTCTGGTTGATAACCATACAAGTCATAGGTTTGGCCACCGCGGCGCAGATAGACCTCGGCACGGTGATGGTGCTCTTGTGGCAGATTACCCGCCATATCTTCAGTATAATAGTCAGGAACTTCATGCTCTGATAGACGCACCTCGTACCAAAACTCGACATTGTCACCGCGTCTTAGCTCTAGTACCGCTCGATTGTTTACCTCATCATAGTTAACCTCAGGCAACCAGCCTGTCTCGGCAAATTTCTCTGCAACCTCCTGCATCGATGACATCACCGTGCCCTTGATATAGCCGAGCACCTTTTCGCGCGTTGGCTGATTGGTAATATAATCAATACGATCACGCCATGCGTCTAGTTTGAGCAGATGCGGTGGTAGATGGTTGTCAGTGGCCAGACTTTGATTACGATGCCCCTCGATACGTAGCGCACGCCACATACCAAATGTCGAAATTAAGATAATCACTGCAAAAGGCAAGGCACTGACGATAGCCGCTGTCTGCAGGGCGCTTAGGCCACCTGCGATCAGCAGCACCGACGCCACAGCACCTTCTGTAACTACCCAAAATGAGCGCTGCCACCACGGCGTATCACTACGACCACCGGCGGCGAGCGAGTCGATGACCAATGACCCTGAGTCCGATGACGTCACAAAAAAAGTAATAATCAGTAGGACGGTCAATGACGAGACAATTTGAGTAAAGGGTAAGTTTTCTAGCAATTTAAACAAAGCAATGGCTTGGTTGTTTTGTACCTCGCCGATCAGCGCCTCATAACCATCGACCATAATCATATGCAGCGCGGTATCCCCAAATACCGAAAACCAAAAGAAGGTAAACAGCGTTGGCACAAGCATCACGCCCAGCACAAACTCACGAATGGTACGGCCGCGACTGATTTTGGCGATAAATAGTCCGACAAAAGGTGCCCACGCGATCGTCCATGCAAAGATAAAGAGCGTCCAGCTACCGATCCAATCACTCGACTGATAGGCTTGTAGGCTAAAGGTGCGCTCAACGATATTGCCCAAATAACTGCCTGTATTTTCCATAAAGGCATTTAGGATAAATATCGACGGCCCAACCACAAACACAAACAGCATCAAAGCCGTGGCCAGCACCATGTTTAAGATAGACAGGCGTTTGACGCCCTTATCCATCCCAGCCAGTACAGACACCAGTGCTGCGGTGGTCACCAGCGCAATGATGATGACTTGTACGGTGGTGCTCACTGGAATCATATCGGGTAATAAGTAATTCAAGCCTGCATTAATCTGAGCCACAGACAGACCCAAACTGGTGGCGATACCAAACATGGTACCCAAAATCGCAAACACATCCACCGTATGTCCGATAGGCCCATGGATTTTGTCACCGATTAAGGGATAGAGGGTTGAGCGCACCGACAGCGGTAAGCCATGCCGAAAGGAAAAATACGCCAATGACAGCCCCACGACGCCGTATATCGCCCAAATATGAAACCCCCAATGAAAATAGGCAATCTGCATCGCCTCTTTAGCCGCCGCAATCGTCTGCGGCTCTGAGAGTGGTGGACTGGCAAAATGTAAGACCGGCTCGGCGACACCATAAAAGAGCAAGGCAATACCGTAACCTGCCGAAAACAGCATAGCAAACCATTCGAGAAACTGATATTCAGCCTCTGCATGGTCAGGGCCTAACTTGATACTGCCATAAGGCGAAAACGCCAACACGATGACAAACATCAAAAATATAGCAACTGCCAGCATATAAAACCAGCCGAACGTCTCGGTGGTAAATGCCAGGACGGCACTAAACAGCTCGCCGGCCGCCTCTGGATTGATAGCGGTACCAATCACCAATAGCAGCATGATAGCCGCCGCTGGGACAAAAACTGGCAACAAAATAGTGGAGCGAGGTAATTTACTCATAAAAGTGATATCCTCAAAAAGTGACAAAACCGACCAACCGTGCTTGTTAAAATATTTTTTGCATAAAATGTCTGTCTGATAAATGTTTGATACTACATTTTTGACTTCAGACATTGTACTGCTTATAGGCACTGGTCTGATGAATGGGTTTTAAAGACAAAACTGTTTAACCAACAGTCAGCCATTATGATATTTATCACACTCTTTTAAAAAACCCCAGACAATCTCTGTCCTTGTAACTCTACTTTAACGATTGTTACATGACTATTACTAAGCAACAAAAAAGGCAGCTTGTTAGCCGCCTTTAATATATAAAATATATCTGTTTGTCTGCAATTGCCATACTATCCTGCAATAACTGCGGCAAGCTGTTGCGCCAGATCTGCCAGCTCGCCTTGATCCGCTTGGGTGACGGCATGACGGCCTAGCTCATGAATACTCGATGGAATCAGATGGACATGATAATGAAACACTGTCTGCCCAGCTTGCGAACCATTTAGCTGCATTTGGATGATACCTTCGCGCTCAAACACTTGACGCTGCGCTTGCATGACTTTTTTGGCAGTCATCAGTACCGCTGCCGCATATTCTGGCTCCAAATCAGCCAAATCGATTGCTTTTTGTTTGGGAATGACCAGTACATGACCTTTGGCCTGTGGCATGATATCCATGAACGCTAGCGTTTTATCATCTTCATACACCTTATGATAAGGAATATCACCATTAAGCATTTTGGCGAAGATATTACTGTCATCGTAGCGGCTAGGTTGATTGTTTTGACTCATAGTCTATATCCTTAATAGTAATTTTTAGTTCTAAATATTTTGAAAACGTCGATCCAAATACAAAAGAAGTCTGCAATATAGTGAGCGAAATAGCAAGAGAGCATAAATCATGACTGACAGCTTTTTAGATAGAGTAAAGAGTTATAACCAATCTTTTGCCTTGTCACTCCACTAATTTATTAACGTTTTCTAGCTATCAATGTTATATTAAACCTCTACTCTGATAACATAACTGTTATGGATTTAACTGCCTTGCCGACTCAATCAGCGACGAATATGACTACTGATCAAAATACTCCCTTAAACTCCTCAAACTTAGCGTCATCAGATAACATGACATCTACTGCTAAGGCTGAAGATGGTACGTCACAAAAGCAAGCAAACGTCATTGACCCTAATGCGATTATCTTGGCACAAGCGCTCACGGATACTGCTACTAGCTGGCGCATTCATAACTGCAAAATCAGCGAAAAAACCGTTAGTCAGGAGTTGCCGCTGCAATTCTTATATCACTATGATAGCCTTGATGATGCTATTAAACAGGCCCATCCTTTGACGCCAAAGCTGCTGGCACAGTTTAATACTCTGATGAGTGCTAAAGAAGCGGCAGCAGCTTTGGGCATCAGCGCCGATTTGATAGCGACGCCTTGGCATGTCAAAGTGATCGGCTCGTTAGTAGTCTTTAGTGAAGCGCTGCAATTAGCAGTGCGGCTACATTGGACCAATACGGCCAAGACGACTGAGCAAATTTATACCCAAAACAAAGCTGACGCGGTGATTGCTGCCTTTAAAGATTGGCAGTTTTTTGGCCGCGTTGATGTGCTCTACAAAAACGACAAACAAGCTTTAATCAGCATCGATGAGTATAGTATCGATAAAGATAGCAGTGTCGATGATTGGGTGCTGACGATTGCTGCGAGCAATGACTACCAACTGTTACCCGCTACCCACGCTCTAAGCATCCTCTCAAAACTTGAAGAGCACAAACCTAAGCTGCCTTGGTTTGAGGCGGCTATACTAGAACGCATTGAGTAGCGTTAGCCACTGATTATGTGCCGCGCGCTATCTGGCACTCTGCTATTGATATCAATACAAATTATCACTGTTACATTCTAACGATGGCATCAAAAAACAAACGTACCCTTTATTAGATTAGTAAGGAATAACACATGGATTATCGCTCAAAAACCTCTACTGGTGGCCGCAATATGGCAGGCGCACGAGCGTTATGGCGCGCAACGGGGATGACGGATGGCGACTTTGGTAAGCCTATCATCGCTATTGCCAACTCTTTTACGCAGTTCGTACCCGGTCACGTCCATCTAAAAGATCTTGGCCAATTGGTCGCACGTGAGATCGAGCGCGCAGGCGGCGTGGCAAAAGAGTTCAATACTATCGCGGTGGATGACGGTATTGCGATGGGTCACAGCGGTATGCTCTACTCGTTGCCGAGCCGTGATTTGATAGCGGACTCTGTGGAGTATATGGTCAACGCTCACTGCGCTGATGCGTTGGTCTGTATCTCTAACTGTGACAAAATCACGCCCGGTATGCTGATGGCAGCGATGCGTCTCAATATTCCTGTAGTCTTCGTGTCAGGCGGCCCAATGGAAGCAGGTAAAGTCGTCGCTAGTACCGTCGGCAAAAGCCATAATAATGAGGACTCGCAAGGTAGCGCTATTCGCAAATTAGATCTAGTCGACGCAATGATGGACGCCGCTGACGATACCATCAGCGATGAAGATGTACGAGAGATCGAAGTCTCTGCTTGTCCAACTTGTGGCTCGTGCTCAGGGATGTTCACCGCAAACTCCATGAACTGTCTGACCGAAGCGCTAGGTCTATCGCTGCCGGGTAATGGCTCGCTGCTTGCCACACATGCGCTACGCCGTGAGCTATTTTTAGAAGCGGGTCGTACTATCGTCGATTTGGCGAAACGCCGTTATGAGCAAGATGATGATTCGGTACTACCGCGCTCTATCGCTAGCAAAGCGGCGTTTGAAAACGCTATGAGCCTCGATATCGCAATGGGCGGCTCAACCAACACTATCTTGCATCTGCTCGCTGCGGCAAATGAAGCAGAGATTGACTTTAAGATGGCTGATATCGATAGACTCAGCCGCCGTGTGCCTTGCCTATCAAAAGTCGCTCCTGCCACGCAAAAGTACCACATGGAAGATGTACACCGCGCAGGCGGGGTTATGGCACTGCTAGCAGAGTTAGATAGAGCGGGCTTATTGAGCACAGAGGTGCCTACCATTCATAGCCCATCAATGCGCGCAGCTCTTGATAAATGGGATATCATGAATCCTGATAATACTGAAGCGCGGGCGCGTTATATAGCAGCTCCTGGCGGCGTGCGTACGACAGAAGCGTTTTCGCAAGATAAAGAATGGCCCAACCTCGATGTCAACCGCGAGTCAGGCTGTATCCGCAGTGCTAAGCATGCTTACTCAGAAGATGGCGGCCTTGCTGTACTCTACGGCAATATCGCCGAGCGAGGCTGCGTGGTCAAAACCGCAGGCGTCGATGAGAGTATCTTAGTATTCACCGGTCGCGCGCGTCTGTTTGAGTCGCAAGATGCGGCTGTCGAGGCGGTATTATCCGATGAGATCGTAGCAGGTGACGTGGTTATTATTCGTTATGAAGGGCCTAAAGGCGGTCCTGGTATGCAAGAGATGCTCTATCCGACCACTTATTTGAAGTCTAAAGGCTTAGGTAAAGAGTGCGCTTTACTCACCGATGGCCGCTTCTCTGGCGGTACGTCAGGATTATCTATCGGCCACGCCAGCCCAGAAGCCGCTGAGGGCGGCGCTATTGGCTTAGTGGTCGAGGGCGATACGATTCACATTGATATCCCCAACCGTACTATCAATATGGATGTGAGCGATGCGGATTTAGCAGCGCGCCGCGAAGAGATGGAAGCACGCGGCCGCGACGCATGGAAGCCCGTTGATCGCGCCCGTCACGTCTCCCCTGCTCTACGTGCTTATGCGGCGATGACGACGAGCGCTGATACTGGCGCGGTACGTGATGTCAGTCAAGTGGAGCGCTAATCGCTTACTTATAAATACGCTATCGCCTCAAAAGTCAGCCTAAGTGCTGGCTTTTTTGTTGTCTATATAAGCTGGCTTATTATCAGTAGCCGCTGCTTGCTCTACGCGCTATTACCAAAAACCAACGTATTTTTTAAAGTGATAACGTTTTTTTGCGGAAATGTTTAGCCTTTTTCTACATGATAAGTAACGATTCAGCCCATTTAGATACTGGCGAATACTAACTTGTAGGCATACGCAACTTTTATGATCGAAAATTATAACTATATTCTGTTGATAGGCGGCGTCGCGTTTTTACTAGGGGCTATCTTTCCTATTATCTCCAAACGCGTCCCTATCTCGTTGCCTATGCTGCAAGTCGGCTTTGGGATGATCGTTGGCTATTTTTGGCTGACGTTATCTTTTTTGAACCCTTTAGACAATGGCCTCCTCATCGAAAAGGTGACTGAGATTGTGGTATTGGTGTCTTTAGTTGGCGCAGGTATCAAGATAGACACTGAGCTGGCTTGGGACTTATGGCGTCCTACGCTGCGCTTATTACTGGTCACTATGCCGATCTGTATTTTTGCTATGGCAGTACTCGGCTATTACACGTTTGGAATGACTATAGGCGCAGCGATATTATTGGGCGCAGTGCTCGCTCCAACGGACCCGGTGTTAGCGTCTAGTATTCAAGTAGGGCCACCAAATAGCGGCGGTGAGGATACCCCGCGCTTCACTTTGACTTCAGAGGCTGGTCTCAATGATGGTCTTGCTTTTCCCTTTGTTTATTTAGCGATTAATATTGCTGAGGCCTACAATGATGGTCAGCGCATTACTGGGGATCTGTTGTGGTCGTGGTTTACTTATGAGGTACTATGGAAGATATTAGCCGGCGTTGTCGTCGGTATCTTAGTGGGTAAACTCTTAGCAAAAGTTGTTTTTTCGAAGTCTTCTGATGAGACCAATATCTCGCAGGGCTACACTGTTATTGCGTTAACCTTGCTGTCTTATGGGGTAGCAGAATACGTGCATAGTTATGGTTTTATCGCGGTATTTATCGCCGCCTTTGCTTTTCGCCGCTCAGAACATGAACACTCATACCATCAAAAGCTACACGACTTTGCAGAGCAATCTGAGGGCCTGCTGATGTCAGTGATCTTGGTAGCTTTTGGTATGCTTATTGGTCAATGGCTACATTCTGACATTGAGCTGACGTGGTCGGTGTACCTTGTCAGCTTGGCCTTCTTGTTTCTCATACGTCCCATCGGCGGCGTTATAGGACTCACTGGGCTGAATATGCATCATACCGAAAAGTATGCTATCTCTGCGCTTGGTATTCGCGGTATTGGTACACTGTACTATCTATCCTATGCGCTTAATAAAGATCTATTTAGCGAAGCTGATGCCACTAAGCTTTGGATAGTTTGCATCATTGTCATCTTGATCTCTATCTTCATTCATGGGCTAAGCGCGCCGTCACTATTGAATATGACACCAGATAAATCACGCCGGTAAAGACTGTGTGCTTAATCCTGCGTATCAATCATCTTTATCACTGCTTCGGTCAGCGCAAATTGACGAATATCATTTAGCATCGTGACATCGAAGTTATGAATAAAAGCAAAAGACAACTGCCGCGACGGCTCACACCAAGCCACTGAACCGTTATAACCCATATGACCAAACCCTTGCTCAGTGCTTGGAGTCACGCTATCATCGCTACTTTGACATATACTAAAGAGCTTATGATAACCCAAGCGCCAATTCATCGAAGCAGGCATCACTGCATCCATCCCTATCACTTGCGGCTCAGACAGCTGTGCAAACGTCTCTGCATCTATCAAAGTTTTACCTTGCCATACGCCGCCATTAGCGAGCATCCCGTAGATAGTGGCGAGAGCTTGCGCTGAAGCGACGCCATTGGCCGCAGGTATAACCGCTTGCAGCGTTTGTGCGTCATAGTAATCGATAGGCTGCTTACTTGCTGGCACTAGTGCGGCGCGGTAATTGCTGGCATTAATAGCGCTAT
>Ga0114901_1001165_pt1 | contig 15601 bp, 10 predicted proteins | sample MalvireepMed_s16_FD_89686 | JGI IMG/M metagenome (GOLD analysis project Ga0114901, IMG submission 89686) | Marine viral communities from the Global Malaspina Expedition - Malaspina viral metaG DeepMed_s16 | ecosystem: Environmental > Aquatic > Marine > Oceanic | place: Mediterranean Sea... | reverse complement strand
TTTGATTAAAAGCCAAATCTAGCGCGGAAGTAGGCTTGATGAGCAAGCAAAAGCCAATCAAAACTAGTTCAAAATTCGGTCATTTACCTAAAACCGAACAATTTTGGGCGAATATTAATATCTTCGAGTATGCTATGAAAAGCCCTGATAATTACCATATCGAATTGTGCATAAAATTGCTCGAAGAGAAATTTTCCTTCGGCAATGGGCACGGATATACCCAGAAGGATTTGGAACAGCTTTCCTCCTATATTGAGGAGCACACCGGGTACTATATCAGTTTGTCCACTTTAAAACGGGTGTGGAAGGGCACTTATAAAACACAGCCCCAAATTGCCACCTTGAACGCCCTTGTGGAAGTGCTTGGTTATAAAAACTGGCAGGATTTTAAAATTCAGCATCAAAAAGCCAAGGTTGAAGAAGAGGAAGGAGCAAAGAGAAGCAGATGGCCCTTTTATTTGGGAGTATCGGTAGTGGCGATTATTTTGACGGTGATCGTGTTTTCTTTTGGAGAAAGTGGGGCATCAAACGTAAAAATTAAGGGCCCCGTGAGTTTTAGTACGGATAAAACGGTTGCCAAAGGCGTTCCGAATACGTTTATTTTCGAGTATGACCTGAGCCATGTGGAAGCCGATAGTTTTTTTATCCAACAATCTTGGAATGCCTGGCGCAAGGAAGAAATCGACCCCAAAAAGGAGGTGTATGCTTCAACCTATTATGAAAGTGGTTTCCATCGAGCCAAATTGATTGCCAATGATGAGGTGGTCGCCACCCAAGCGGTCCATATTTTAAGCGATGGCTGGGAGCCACATGTTTATTACTCTGAAGCCGACGACAGATTCATCGATTTTAAGGGCGAGACATTTGTAAAGGATGGAAGATTGCATCTGCCTATCGAGCTGCTGAAAAAACGAGGTTTGGATACTTCCCGCTACTTTATGTCCCGCATTTCGCATAGCGATGACTATGGGGTCTCTTCCAATAACTTTGGATTCAAAACAAAAATCAAAGTGGACAAGGCATTGGAATCCAACTGTCCGTGGGTAAATGTTTTATTGATTACCACCGAGCATGTATTTTCGGCTAAGCTTGTCCGCAACGGCTGTGAAACGGGGGCCAGCTATAAATTGGGTGAAATTTACAAGTCCGGGAAGGACAATAACCTGTCCAAATTGGGAACTGACCTTTATAAATGGAATGATTTGGAGATAAAGGTCGAGGGAAAGAAGGCCACCCTTTTGTTGAATGGGAAGAAAATATATTCTGAAAATTACCAGGAGGACCTTGGAAACATTGTAGGTCTTTCCTATGTGTTTGAGAGAACCGGGTCCATTGATTTTGTTGAACTTACCGATGAAAAGGGAAAAGTAGTTTTCCAGGACGATTTTGAACTTTATGAGTAATGGAATTATGATGGCGCCCATCACAATTTAGTGTGAAGCAATGTCCAAAGCGTTGAAAGGCTGTAAAACATTCAACTTTTTTCTTATTTTTGACTGTAAACCTTAGAATACATGTCCAAATTCGGAGAACTTATAGATTTACAGGTCCCAGTTTTACTAGACTTTTATGCGGAATGGAACGAACAGTCCACCTCTATGCACCCAGTGTTGAGCGATGTAGCCGCTGCTCTTGGCGATAAGGGAAAGGTGATAAAAATCGATGTGGACAAGAACAAGGAACTTTCACAGGCACTCCGTATCAAAGGGCTGCCAACTTTAATGATATACAAAAAAGGAGAGATGGTCTGGCGACAGAGCGGAGAGCAAGATGCCAATACCCTGATCGGAATCTTAAATGAATATATTCAATAAAAAAAGCGAGGTTTTATCCTCGCTTTTTTTTATGCTATTCTTCTTCTGGAATTATAGAGTCCGGAATGCTGTCTGGGGCATCGATAGGAATGGAACCTTCCATGTCCGGGTCTATTGGAGGAATTGATTCGTCCATTACATCATCCTCTTCATCCACAAACTGGGAGAATTTGTCAATGTATTCATTGAAGATAATGGTTTCCGACTCTGCCAATTCTTTATCTCCATTTTCAATCAAAATGTCAATGTTTCTACGGTAGGCCTGCATATCGGATAGGATGTCGTCTATTTTATCGTATTGCTCATCCAAAGGAATGTTGGCGTAGTATTCCAAATGTTCTTGATAGACCTTTTTGAGCTTGCCGAAAAGCTCTCGGGCTTTTTGGGTTTCTCCCACTTTATAATAGCCATCTACAAATGGTTCAACAAAAGCATAGAAATAATAATGCTCCACGGGCATGTTTTCCATAGCAATATTGATGACATCCTTGGCCTCGTCAATCTTGTTTTCTGCAATCAAGGTTTCCATCAGGCGGGCCAAATTGCTTCTAAAAGAAAGTCCCTGTGAACGCGTTTGTGGATCGTGATAAATCTCATCGCTTCCTGCATTGCCCCATTCCCAATCCTTGACAATATCGTACATCAGATCGGTATCGATTCGGCCCATTTCAAAGGAATTTCGGTTTGGGGTTTTGATGGGTACCAATTTGTACACAAGTCCATCGAGTTGCAGATAATCCTTCATCCAGATGTATTCTGCACTGTCAAAACTACCTCCGGAGAAGTAGATGGGTCGTTTCCAATCGTTGTTGGCGATAAGGTCCAACATCAATATTCTGTTCTTGGGAAGTGCACCGGTTGGCAGGTCAATATCGATATAATCCACGATCAAAGCAGAATCCTTCTCTTTGACAAGGCCGCTTTCCAATACATTTTGTTTGTTGACAGGTATCCTGATTTTATTGGTGGGGTAGTACACAATATCCAAGGTGCTTTCTGAATAGTTGCTCAAATCGGCGCCTTGATTGGTCAAAATATGTCTGAATTTGGTCTGAGGCTTGTCGCTGCCAATCCAATTCATAAAATCTTTGATGTCCCATCTATTGTCTGTAATACCTTGATAGTAAATGGCATCCCTTGTTCCGTAGCTGTATTTGTCATGCGTCAATTGCGATGGTATAGGGTCACTTTCGTATGCTTTGCGCTTCATCTGGTCAATGTACCAATCTGTTGCAAAAAGGCTGGTATTGACCACGCGGACGTCTGTTCTATAATTCTCGATTTCTTGGGCGTACCATATTGGGAAGGTGTCATTGTCCCCGATTGTGAACAATATGGCTCCCGCATCTTCTTTGGTGGAATCTAGATAAGCTTTTGCCGTAGCTGGGGCCGTATATCGGTCAGATCTATCATGGTCGTCCCAGTTTTGAAAGGCCATCAACAACGGCACGGCCAAAAGACATATAGTTGTGATTGCCGGAGCCGCTATTTTGGACGAAACCAGTTTTTTGAATTCTTCAAACAGTCCGTATACACCGATACCTATCCATATACAGAAAACGTAGAAAGATCCTACCAGGGAATAGTCACGCTCCCTAGGTTGAAAGATGTATGGGTTGGTATAAAACTGTATCGCAAGCCCCGTGAACATAAAGAACACGAAGAGCACCCAAAACTGTTTTGGATTTCTGGATACTTGGAAGACAATGCCCAAGATTCCGAGCAATAGCGGCAGGAAAAAATAGGTGTTTCGACCTTTATTATTCTCCCAATCACTGGGCAGGTTGTCTTGGCTGCCCAACCGAATACTGTCAATAAAATTGATGCCGCTCAACCAGTTGCCATTTTCATCGTACCTACCTTGCATATCGTTTTGCTTCCCGACAAAATTCCACATGAAATAACGCATGTACATATAGCTGAACTGGAAATCGAAAAGGTATTCTACGTTTTGCCAAAGGGTAGGTGGCTGCACCTCAATATATTCTCCGAATTCCCTTAAAAAGCGTATATATTGTTCTGTATCCAGTTCTCCTTGAGAATAGGCCGTTTTGAATTGATTTACCGCCTGTCGAAGATCATTGTTGGATATGTATTCCGATTTTATCTTGAATTCCAGTGCGCCAAAATATTTCATATAGTTTTCGGCGTGTTGATCGCTCCACATTCTGGGCAAAAACCCTACGTGCTTTTCGTTGGGGCCTGGAATAGCTCCTTTGTAATGGTTTACGATAACATATTTGCCCGTTTCCAAGTCTTTTTCGTACTTCGGGCTATCATCCCTATCTTCTCCCGAAGTCGCAAAGGTGTCCGAGTAATAGGCTCCGTAAACAGGACTATCTACCCCTGGATATTGTTCCCTGTTATAGTAGGCCAGTAGTGCTCGGGCATCGGCCGGATTGTTCTCATTGACAACGGTTTTTGCATTTGCTCTAATGGGAAGCATCAACCATGAAGAGAACCCTAGGATGAGGAACATTAGACAAAGTACAACAATGTTGGCATTATAGTAATTGTGTTTTCGGGTGTACCTCAAACCAAAATAGAAGGCCGCAATAAACAAAAGTCCCATGATGATGGAGCCTGAGTTGAACGGAAGCCCAATTTCGTTGATAAAGAACACTTCGCTCCACCCAAATAGTTCAAGAACGTAGGTCAAGGAGAATTTATAGACCAAGATGAGTACCACTACAACGATTATGTTGGCCAACAAAAAGTTTTTAACCGTGGTGGTCTTATATTTTTTGAAATAATAGAGCAATCCAATGGAAGGAATCGCCAAGAAGCCCATGAACTGTATACCAAAGGTAAGACCTATTACAAAAGAGATGAGCATGAGCCATCGGTGACCTCTAGGGTCTCCCAAATTATCTGTCCATTTTAGGCCCAACCAGAGCAATAATGCCATCATAAAACTGGCCATGGCATACACCTCGGTCTCTACAGCGTTGAACCAAAAACTATCTGAAAATGTAAATGCAAGCGCTCCGACCAATCCACTGCCAAGGATGGCAATAGCCTTGCTGTTGGTCATTTCACTCTTTTTGGCAACCAACTTTCCTGTTAGGTTGGTAATGGTCCAGAAAGTAAACAATACGGCAAAAGCGCTGGATACAATGGATACAGCATTTACCATAAGAGCTATTTTCGTAGGGTCGCCAAAAGCGAACATGGCGAAGAAGGCACCTATCATTTGCAATAGTGGAGCTCCTGGCGGGTGCCCTACTTGCAACTTGGCAGAGGTGGAAATATACTCACCTGCATCCCAAAAACTTCCTGTGGGTTCAACGGTAAGGGCATATACTATAAACGCAATGGCGAAGGAAGTCCACCCAAAGATGGTATCCCATTTTTTGAAGTCTTTTGCAAACATAAGAGTTGGTTATTAACCGAATTGTGGCGAATTTAGTAAATCTAGAACAGAAGCCTAGCCCTTTTTGGAAAACCTTTAACACCCATGTTCAATAAAAATAGCGAGTATTCTTATCAAAAATATTTGTTGAAACCAAAGTTTGTTTTAAATTTGCACGCTCAAAAGCTGAATCAAATTTAGCTTTTATATGGTACTGGCCTATGGTGTAATTGGTAACACAGCTGATTTTGGTTCAGTCGTTCAAGGTTCGAGTCCTTGTAGGCCAACAAAAAGCCCCTTAAATCATCGGATTTAAGGGGCTTTTTTATTGTTATATTTTTTTGTTTAAACGATTTGCTTGTCCAGGCTGGGCATTGGCCTGTAGGTGTAGTATTGCAATACCTCCTCCAATGCCATTTTCAATGCTTTGTTGATGGGCATGATTTTGGAACCCATTTGATAATCGATTTGGTTCAGCTGCATGTAGTAATCCGTAAATACGGGAACATACATTCCCTTGGCAATCGCTTCGGAGGTGGCTTGATAATTTTCAGCCTGTTCCTCTTTGATTATTTTACAAGTGGCCAATCGCAGATTCCCGTACTTATCCTTGCTCGCGGCATAGCCAAAAAGCCTGCATATCAAACCCCGCTGACTATAACTGCCACAGTGGCCCTTGCTTACTATGGAGACCGGTGTCAACAAAAAACAAGTTCGATCTTGGGATGTGTTCAAAGACTCAAGGGCTTCTTCGGCCTTACCTGATAAAAATAACTGGAATGCCCATGGTAAAAATTCCAAGGGTGATGCATCAATGTTGGGATAGGTGCAACATTTTCCACAACCGGAAACACAACCAAGCTTCGATTTTTCCTGAAACTGTTGGGTTTCTTGCTCCAATTGACTGAATAACGCTTCAACCGATCGGACTTTCTGTTCTAGTGTCATTTATTGGACGGCGAAGGTATATCTTATTTTGATCCATGGCGCAAATATTTTTTTCAGAAAAAAAAGAGTGTTGTCTTCAAGAGTTGTGTCACTCAAAAAATAATTCCATATTTGAAACATCTACGCAGCATTTACCCCAAATCTTTTATTAACCTATTAAATGCGAAAGCGTATGAATGTATTGGAAAAAGCAAAAGCTGTAATCGATGGCTTTGACTTTAACGAAGAGCACATTGCCAAGTTCAATGAAAGTGCAGGAACTGAATTGAGTTCCGAAAGCCTAAAAGACTATCTTAAAAAATGGCTGCTGTACTATCTGATCCCAGAATTAACAGCGTATGATTCTGAAGAAGAGGTGCCATTGGGAACCACCAAACTGTACGGACTTCCCCATCTGCCGGATTCCATGGAATTTCCTGAGGATATGATATTTGCGGGCCAGTTCAATCTAGCCGAAATTAAGCCACACGACATTTTTAATGAGGTGCCCAAAGACTCTGGGATTTATTATTTTTTCGTAGATGTTAACGGTGTGGAATCTGAGGTATTTTTCTATGATGGCCCTGTTGATGATTTAAAAATACGGGAGTACCCTAATGGGGATGAATATGAATCATCCAAAATACTCAACCTAACGGGCAAGACTGAAGAGCTTTATTTACAGTCGGAGATTATTGGATGGTGGATAGGAGCTGAAGAAGAATATGATGCGTATGATCTAGCGACCATAATTGGGGCGGATGTTTTGAAAAGGTTGGAGGGGCTTTTACAAAAAGAAGCAGGAAGCTTCACTCTATATGATCATCTTGGCAGTCTTCCAGATGAATACTTTTTCGGAAAGCCTAGATATTATCAAGGAGAGGATGGGGATACCCCTGATTTTTATCCAGGCTTCTTTGGTTTTGAACCACCATGGCAGGAGGATTGTTTTCTAAATCTTAGTGTTTGGCAGGACAAGTGGTCAAAAAAATATTTTGGTGATATTGAAATAACCTGTTAGCATGCTGGAACATTAGGTAGCAATAAAAAACCCCGCAAATTTGACTTTGCGGGGTTTGTTTTTTTAAATGTTTTCTGATCAGTTTTTGTTCACTCGGTAAGTGATTCCCCTGTTGGTGATCACTCTTCCGTTCTTCACGGTCAATGTCGCTTGGTCGGAGGCTAGGGGAGGGCAGCTTCCGGACGAATTGGAAACAAGCACACGATATATGTACCCGTCTTTTGCGGAATCCGGAGTTGTAATGGTCAGGTTGGCGGTAGATTTTCCCGTGTATTCACGTCCGTCGGCAATAGGCTCAAAATTACTTCCGCCATCGGTACTTACCTGCCATTGGTAAGTGTTAACATTGCTCGCGGTAACGGAAAAAGAACCATTGTTCCCCACAACCACGGTTTGGTCGGTTGGTTGGGTGGATATGCTAAATGGTGTTACGGTAATGGTTTGTTCCACGTCCAAGGTGTTTCCTGCCGCATCGGTAACCCTATAGGTTCGGGTAATAATTTCAGGATTGCTCACGCCATCACTTACATCGCCCACAAAGGTAACGATTGGATTTGGGTCACAATTGTCAGCTTCATCTGTAATAACGGTTACATCCGGTGAAGGAATATCGGAAGCACAATTTACCGTTATTGGTGAAGGTGCGCTGGCCGTAGGAGCTGTTGTTTCTACCGTTATTGTTGTGGTGGCAGCCAAATCAGGGTAAGGCGGGTCGCCGGGCATACCGCCATACTCCACCAAATATCCTTTGGGCTGATAATCGCCGCTTGCAGCCCCCGTATTGGATAGGTCGTTCCATGAACCTGGCAGTCCTACTCCTGGAGCTGTTATATGTGCATAATCTTCGTCTCCTGAATTATTAGGTTCGCCGGAGTTCCAAAATTCATATCCAAATGCTGTGCCCCCCGCGCCGCCTCTCCAAAACAGAGTGCCTGCTTCAGGGCCGGTTACCCAGTACCAATCACCTTCGGTCGCAGCATCACTTGCTCCTATCCATCCTGCTCCTGGAGCCTGTGAGCCCAAAAGATCGGATTCATCTTGGATGGAAATTGTGGCCAAGTATCCTTGTAGACCGTAGAATGTTCTTAATGCAGCGGCATTTCGTGCAGCTGTCCAAGTTATCCCTTCCGCTGCCACATATTCGTAGTAGTGCCCGGTGGATTCTATGTAGTTCGCTTCGTTCATTACTATGGAGAACGTCCGTGTATCCCCACCGTTTACAGTTGCGGTGGTTTGGAAAATCACACCAGCAATTGCGGCTTCGAATTCGGCCAATGCTGCTGGTCCCTCCAAGAACAATCTTCCTTCTGAGGTGTCCCAACTAGCTGTTATGTTGGGGTGTGTTCCTGTTAAGCTCAATACATCGCCTGATACATCGTAGTTGGAAGTAATTTGAATATAAACGGCGTCCAAGGTACTGCTGTCGGTATCGGTGATCTCTACGGTTTCCACCACGGGAATTGGGTCGCCTGGACAAAATGTTTGGTTTCCGGTTGCGGTTATGGATGGTGGGTCATTACCATCAAAAGTATCGTCCCTAAAATCTAAATCCCCTCCCGAGGTAACATCACCATCAGAGTCGGGCAACATCAAAGAGCCTCCGTTAGTGTTCAGTGGATTGTCTATGGTGCCCCCTGGGTCGGCGTATCCGGTTGTGGTGTCGATATTATTGTCCAAGCCATCATTATCGCTATCCGACCCTGAAAGTGTCAAAACTGCTTCGGTGGTGTCGGTGGTCCCATCATTGTCAGAATCCAAATCCATAAAATCAGGTGCTCCGTCCCCATCGGTATCTACGGGGGTGATTCCGCTGCTTTCGTATGCATCGTCTAGCCCGTTGTTATTGGCATCTATTCCCGAAGGTGCTATATAGTTTAAAGATGTTTGAGCCTCCACATTGTCCGGTATTCCATCTCCGTCACTGTCCAAATCCTGATAGTTTGGAATACCATCACCATCTGTATCAACCGTTGTGCAATCAACCGTGCCGCCATAGCTGGCACCGTGAACTCTAGCTCCTGTTTGGTATGCCATTACCCTAAAGGATTGAAAATTACTTTGTGATACATTAAAAGTTATTTCGGTAATCGACCCAGAGGGAATTGCGGTGGCATCAGCTAAGTAAGTGCCATTGGAATATTGGATTTGCATATCCGAAGTGCCCGAGGCTGCCGATAAAAACACGCTAACTGTAGTCCCTATTGGAATTGGGTTGGCAAATTGAAATGATATAATGGAGGCCCCTTCATAAGTAGATGTGGAGTTATAGGCATACGAGGTGCCGGGATTTCCTTCCGCATTGGATGGGTCTCTAAAATATTGAACGTTGGTCGCTGTTTGTACAAAGTTTCCTGAAGCTCCTCCACATTCATCAACATCCAAAATACCATCATTGTCATCATCGACATCAGCTGTATCAGGTACACCATCACCATCAAGGTCGGCACTACTTGCGCTACATGTTGAATATAATTTGGAAAAAGGGATGTTCTGTTTTGAAATGGATGGACCTTGATATGCTACTGATAGATTTTCTCCTCCTCCGTTTTCAAAGAATAGCACGGTGATATCGTGAAGTCCGGGTGATAAGGTTATGGTTCCCGAACGTTCTTGGGAACCATGTGCGCCATCGTTGTTCACTACCTGGGCCCCGTCGATGTATAATTTGGAGCCATCATCTGAAGTCGTGTAAAATGTGTAGCTTCCCTGTGTATCTATTTGGATGAATCCCGTGTACCTAATGCTAAAGTTATCGGTATCTCCCGGGTCTTCTTGATTTTGAAGCGCATCTACATCAAAACTAGTATAAGTACCAGAGCCGAGATATCCCGATGTTGGGATGTTGTCCACAGTGCTTCCGGAAGGTGAACTGTCGTAAAATTCAAAGTCAACCTCACCATTGCAAATACCGGAGATTCCCTTCACAGTTGCATTATCTATAAAATATTGCTCGCTATTATTGTCGTTGTCCATTCTAACCCTAATCTCTAAGGTAGAGTTGGCAGTGCTGGAAAATCCAAACCCATATGAAGAGTTTAAAGGATCGGAATTTGAACCGGATGCATTTACAAATTGTTGCCAAGAACCTCCATCAACCCGGTATTCGCCAATCATATAATCACTTCCATTTTCCATATCATTTGGGTCATCCACCCAAGTATCCATGCTAAAACCAATATAGTCGTATCCGGTAATGTCAATTGGGTTGACCTGCCAGGTCCGCCCTGCATCCAGATTTCTACCTCTTAACGAATTGTTTATTACCGACAACTTATTTCCTCCATTGGTAGTCCATGACGATGAAGAAGGTCCAGTTGCCGTACCGTTTTGAGTATCATTGGCGTAACTGTTGAAGTTTTCGCTCCAAATAGTGGTCTGTGAAAATGAAAGAAAGGTTCCCAACAGGAAAAACGCCAATAGTAGCATCCATCCACTGGGAAAATGATTCATCTTTTTATTAAAGAACGAGGTTGTGCCCATGTATTTATTTCAATCTTGCACAAAATTAACTGGTGCACAGAGGCTTCAAAATATTTGTTGTGAACGGTTGTAAAAGGAGTGTTAACATGGGGATATATGGAGAATGGCATGTTTTGTGGTCAAACTATATGGTTCGTTTGAATGAGATGTACGGGTTCGCATGCACCTTTTTTTATGATATGTATAAGGTAATTCATTGAAAAATAGATAGGGGAGGTATTATTTTTGTACGGGGAGGGGTTGCACAAGCGATATTATTTGTTGTATATTTGCAAAACTGAACGGATATAAAAGTATTCATGAGGGGACCTTGAGTCCCCTCTTTTATTACTTATTTCTCATTTTTATGTTGAAGGATAAAGTGGAATCGTTGCTGGGCAAGGCGTTGGAAGAGCACTCTTCCTTGTTCTTGGTAGATTTTAAAATGGGCAGCGACAACAGTATCAAAGTGGTTTTGGATGGTGATGAAGGGGTGAGTCTGCAAGACTGTATGAACATTAGCCGGGCCATTGAACATAATTTGGATCGCGAGGAAGAAGATTTTTCCTTGGAGGTTACATCGGCCGGGGCTACCTCGCCCTTGAGATTGCCCCGTCAGTACAATAAAAATGTTGGAAGAAAATTACAGGTCAAGACCACCTCTGGGCAATTGGAGGGTACATTGGTAGCGACCTCGACAGATAGCATTACCTTGGAGTGGAAGGCCCGTGAGCCTAAACCGGTAGGTAAAGGAAAAGTTACAGTACAGAAAAAGCAGGAAATCGCCTTTTCTGACATTCAAGAGGCAAAAGTTAAATTAAAATTTTAATTGTAGTAGAAAATGGAAAACCTAGCGCTCATCGAATCCTTTTCGGAGTTTAAGGACGATAAGTTTATTGACAGGGTGACCCTCATGGCGATTTTGGAAGAAGTATTCCGAAGTGCGCTAAAGAAAAAATTTGGTTCTGACGACAATTTTGATATCATTATCAACCCCGATAAAGGGGATTTGGAAATATGGAGAAACCGTGTGGTGGTTGAAGATGGGGAGGTTGAAGAGCCCAATGAGGAAATATCCTTGTCCGAAGCTAGAAAAATCGAGCCCGATTTTGAAGTTGGCGAGGATGTATCAGAAGAGGTAAAGCTTATCGACCTTGGAAGAAGAGCTATTTTGGCATTGCGCCAAAACCTGATATCCAAGATACATGAGCACGATAATACCACCATCTACAAGCAATTTAAAGACTTGGAAGGTGAGATATATACCGCTGAGGTGCATCATATCAGACATCGTGCAGTAATTTTGTTGGATGATGAAGGAAACGAAATCATCCTTCCAAAGGAAAAGCAGATACCTTCCGACTTTTTCCGAAAGGGAGATAACGTTCGAGGAATCATCGAAAGTGTGGAACTTAAAGGAAACAAGCCGGCCATTATCATGTCCAGAACATCGCCGATTTTCTTGGAGCAATTGTTCTTCCAAGAGATTCCAGAGGTGTTCGATGGTTTGATTACCATTAAAAAAGCAGTTCGTATCCCAGGTGAAAAAGCGAAAGTTGCTGTTGACTCCTATGATGATAGAATTGATCCCGTGGGTGCCTGTGTGGGTATGAAGGGTTCAAGAATCCATGGAATTGTACGGGAATTGGGCAATGAAAATATTGACGTGATCAATTGGACCAACAACCCGCAATTGATGGTGACTAGGGCTTTAAGTCCTGCAAGAGTATCATCCGTTAAACTAAACGATGAGAAAAAAACAGCACAAGTATACCTAAAGCCAGAGGAGGTTTCCAAGGCTATTGGTAGAGGTGGGCACAACATACGTTTGGCTGGTCAATTGACTGGTTATGAAATAGATGTGTTCCGTGAAGGTGTGGAAGAAGATGTGGAATTGACCGAGTTCTCAGACGAAATCGAAAGCTGGGTAATAGAGGAATTCAAGAAGATTGGATTGGATACCGCACGAAGCGTTTTGGAGCATGATTTGAACGATCTTACAAAACGAACCGATTTGGAAGAGGAAACTATCATGGATGTGATTCGCATCCTGAAGGAAGAATTTGAAGATTAGACTTATATTAGCAGCGAATTTTAGGGCAAGGAAATTAATTTATGGCAGAAAATCCAACAATACGACTTAATAAAGTTCTTAGGGAATTGAACATTTCACTGGAAAGGGCGGTGGACTACCTGGCGGCCGAAGGCCACGAGGTAGAGGCACGTCCTACTACAAAAATTTCAGATGAGGTGTATCAGGTCCTGTTGGATGAGTTCCAAACGGATAAGAGTAAAAAAGTAGCTTCCAAAGAAGTTGGTGAAGAGAAGAGGAAGGAAAAAGAGGCTATCCGTGTCCAAATGGAACAAGAACAAGAGGAACGAAGAATCGCCAGGGAAAAACGCAATTCGGAGCAACAGGTGATAAAGGCTAAGGCTGAACTTGCCGGACCAAAAACGGTTGGTAAAATCGACCTTGACGCAAAACCGAACTTGCCCAAGGTGGAAGAGCCCAAACAAGAGGTGGTGGAAGAACCAAAACTAACGCCGCCTGTTGAGGAGAAGCCGCCTGTTGTGGAGGTCAAGAAAGAGGAGGTGAAGGTTGAGCCCAAAGAGGAAAAAGTTGAAAAGGTTGAAAAGGTGGAAGAAGAGGATGGCCCTAAGGAGTCCGATACCATCAAGACCCAATACCAAAAACTTTCCGGACCTAAGATCACAGGTGATAAAATTGATCTTTCCCAATTCGAAAAGCCCAAAAAGAAAAAAGAGGACAATCAAAAGTCCAATACGGCTGGTTCGGATGCTGGGGCCGATAGAAGAAAACGCAGAAAGCGTATCGTTAAAAATGGTCCACAGCAACAGGGGGGCAATGGCCATCAGAACAGGCCCATGGGCAGTGGGCAAGGACCCCGAAAAGGGCAACGTCCTTCAACCATGCCAAAGGTAGAGCCTACCGAAGAAGAAGTACAAAAGCAGGTAAGGGAAACTTTGGAGAAACTCCAAGGTAAGGCCAGTAAAGGTAAAGGAGCCAAATACCGCAGGGAGAAAAGGGACCAACACCGCCAACAAACGGAGAAGGACCTGGAGCAACAGGAATTGGACAGCAAAATCCTCAAAGTTACAGAGTTCGTAACGGTAAACGAGGTAGCGGCCATGATGGATGTTCCTACTACCAAGATTATATCTGCCTGTATGTCATTGGGTATCATGGTGACCATGAACCAACGTTTGGATGCAGAAACCCTTTCCATTGTAGCCGACGAATTTGGATATGAAGTTGAATTTGTCACCGCAGATATCGAAGAGGCCATTGAGGAGGAAGTAGATGAAGCGGAAGACTTGAAACCAAGGGCACCGATTGTGACCGTAATGGGTCACGTTGACCACGGTAAAACCTCGCTGTTGGATTACATTCGAGAAGAGAACGTAATTGCTGGGGAAAGCGGTGGTATCACCCAGCACATCGGCGCGTATGGGGTAACCTTGGATGGTGGCCAGAGAATAACCTTCTTGGATACGCCGGGTCACGAAGCGTTTACCGCGATGCGTGCACGTGGTGCCCAGGTTACGGATATCGCCATCATTGTTATCGCTGCGGATGATGACATCATGCCACAGACCAAGGAAGCCATCAGCCATGCACAGGCAGCCGGTGTTCCCATTGTGTTTGCTATCAACAAAGTGGATAAGCCTACGGCCAATCCAGATAAGATAAAAGAAGGACTTGCCCAAATGAACCTATTGGTTGAAGATTGGGGGGGTAAGATCCAATCCCATGACATTTCTGCCAAAACAGGACAGGGAGTTAAGGAGTTGTTGGAAAAGGTATTGCTTGAAGCCGAATTATTGGAGCTGAAAGCAAATCCGGACAAATTGGCCTCAGGTACCGTTGTGGAGGCTTTCTTGGATAAAGGTCGTGGATATGTTTCCACTGTCTTGGTGCAGTCTGGTACCTTGAATATTGGAGACTATGTATTGGCCGGAACCTGTAGTGGTAAAGTCAAGGCCATGCAGGATGAACGAGGAAAAATCATCAAAAAAGCTGGGCCCTCCACCCCAATTTCCATTTTGGGATTGGATGGGGCGCCACAGGCCGGTGATAGGTTCAATGTTCTGCAAGATGAACGTGAGGCCAAGCAAATTGCCGCAAAACGTTCGCAATTGCAACGTGAACAATCGGTAAGGACACAGCGTCACATTACGTTGGATGAGATCGGAAGACGTATCGCCTTGGGCGACTTCAAGGAGTTGAACATTATCCTTAAAGGGGATGTGGATGGTTCCGTGGAGGCCTTGACCGATTCGTTCCAGAAATTGTCCACTGCTGAGATTCAGGTGAACATCATCCATAAAGGTGTTGGTGCCATTACCGAATCGGACGTGTTGTTAGCAAGTGCTTCAGATGCCATCATCATTGGATTTAACGTAAGGCCGATGGGTAATGCCCGTCAGGTTGCAGATAAGGAAGAAATCGATATCAGGACCTATTCCATCATCTACGATGCCATCAACGATCTTAAAGACGCCATGGAAGGCATGTTGTCACCAGAAATCAAAGAAGAGATCACCGGTAATGCCGAGATCAGGGAAACCTTCAAGATTTCCAAAATTGGCACCATTGCCGGTTGTATGGTGACAAGTGGTAAAATCTTTAGAAATTCGCGCATTAGGTTGATCCGTGATGGCGTGGTGGTCTACACAGGCGAGTTGGCTTCCTTGAAACGATTCAAGGATGACGTCAAGGAAGTATCCAAAGGGTATGACTGTGGATTACAGATCAAAAATTATAATGACATTCGGGAAGGGGATATTGTAGAAGCCTTCCAAGAGGTTGCAGTGAAGAAAAAGCTGTAATCAGATTGATAGTACTAAAAAGGAAATCCCGCTTATGGCGGGATTTTTTTTATGATTTGGATTCGTTCTCCGGTTTTAGGAGCATGGCATCTGGATATTTCTTTCGAACCTCAAGATACTTTCGTTCCGCTTCCAATTTGGTCTTGAACCTGCCCAATCTTACACGATAGGTGGGCG
>Ga0114901_1001162_pt1 | contig 15616 bp, 12 predicted proteins | sample MalvireepMed_s16_FD_89686 | JGI IMG/M metagenome (GOLD analysis project Ga0114901, IMG submission 89686) | Marine viral communities from the Global Malaspina Expedition - Malaspina viral metaG DeepMed_s16 | ecosystem: Environmental > Aquatic > Marine > Oceanic | place: Mediterranean Sea... | reverse complement strand
AGCTTATTTCCTATAAACTGCTCAATTTTGTCTTGCAGGATCGCGTAGATCACTACAAGTACAAGATGTATCTCAATCCTCTGCAGGCCGATCAGGGATTTCACTTGAATCTCAATTATCAGGTGCGGCCTATCAACAGCTATCAGCAGGCTGTGGGTTATTTAAACCGGTTGAAAGCCATTCCTTATTTTACTGAAAGTCAATTTGCGTTGATGCGAAAAGGCTTAAAAGAAGGCATCAATCAGCCTAAAATTATTTTCAATGGCTACGAGTCTACCTACAATACCCATATTGTTGCAGATCCTACCGAAAGCTATTATTACTCGCCGTTTTTAGCATCACCGGAAAGTATTTCAGCAGCGCGAAAAGAGTCGCTTTTAAACGCGGCGCAGCAAGTGATCGCAGATAGTGTGATACCGAGTTTTAAAAAGATCAAGACCTTTTTTGAAACCGAATATTTACCGCAAACCCGAGACGAAATTGGTGTTTCTTCGCGTCCCGGAGGAAAGGAATTTTATCAAAACCGAATTGATTTTTATACAACCTCAAAGGACTACACCGCACAATCTATTCACGAATTAGGACTGAAAGAAGTTGCGCGCATCAAAGCTGAGATGGAAAAGATCATCAAAGAAGTAGATTTTGAAGGTTCGTTTGCAGACTTCTTAGCGTTTTTACGTACCGATGATCAGTTTTTTGTAACTACCGAAGATGCGTTGTTGATGCACGCCAGAGATATTGCCAAGCGGGTAGATAATGAGTTACCGGCATTTTTCTCCAAGTTGCCCAGACAGCCTTACGGAGTGATCAAAGTTCCTGACGCCATCGCTCCAAAATACACCGGCGGAAGATATTCTGGCAGTAGTATAAACGGGACACAGGCGGGGCATTATTTGGTGAATACCTACAAGTTAGACAGTCGTACGTTGTACACGCTTCCGGCGTTGACAGCGCACGAGGCAGCACCGGGACATCATATTCAAGGAGCGCTCAACCAGGAGTTGAGTGATAGTATTCCGCAGTTTAGACGCAATTTATACTTATCTGCTTATGGTGAAGGTTGGGGCTTATATGCTGAATACCTTGCTGATGAAATGGGGATTTATCGCACGCCTTACGAGAAATTTGGCCAGCTTACCTATGAGATGTGGCGGGCTTGTCGCCTGGTGGTAGACACCGGCATTCACGCTATGGGTTGGTCGCGCCAGGAGGTGGTAGATTATATGTCGCAAAATACTGCGCTTTCGATCCACGAGATCAATACGGAGACCGATCGTTATATCGGTTGGCCGGGACAGGCGTTGAGCTATAAAATAGGCGAACTCAAAATACGCGAGTTGCGCAAAAAAGCAAAGAACGAATTGGGCGAAGACTTTGATATACGTGCTTTTCACGAAGTGATTTTAGGTGAAGGCACGGTGACCCTGCCCATTTTAGAAGAACAGGTTAACGCTTTCATAACCGAACAAAAGGAAGCACTAAAAAAATAGAAAACATAACACGTGAATTAAAAAATGGCTGTACACACTTTTGAATGTATAGATGCGCACACTTGTGGTAACCCTGTGCGTGTGGTAAAAACGGGTGGTCCTGCGTTAGAGGGCAAAACCATGAGCGAGAAACGCCAGCATTTTCTGAAAGAATATGACTGGATTCGTACCGGATTAATGTTTGAGCCGCGCGGTCACGATATGATGAGCGGCAGCATTTTGTTTCCGCCGCACGACCCGGCAAATGACTTTGCAATTCTTTTTATTGAAACCAGTGGTTGTCTACCTATGTGCGGGCACGGGACCATAGGAACCATTACCATCGCCATTGAAGAAGGTCTTATCACTCCTAAAACTCCCGGTAAAATTAGAATGGAAGCTCCCGCCGGATTGGTAGAGATTGAATATCAACAAACCGGTAAAAAGGTAGATTGGGTAAAATTGACCAATGTGAGAAGCTATCTGGCTGCTCGTGATTTGACAATTGATTGCGATGAGTTAGGAACTTTAAAATTTGATGTTTCTTACGGTGGAAACTATTATGCGATCGTTGATCCGCAGGAGAATTTTAGCGGTGTGCACGATTTTAATGCTTCTAAGATCATCAGCCTGAGCAAGATTTTACGGGAAAAGATCAATGCAAAATACAAAGATCATTTTGTGCATCCTGAAAATGAAACCATACGGGACGTAAGCCACATGTTGTGGACCGGCAACCCGCTAGATCCTTCTTCATCAGGGCGTAATGCCGTTTTTTATGGAGATAAAGCGATCGATCGTTCTCCCTGCGGGACCGGTACATCGGCGCGAATCGCACAACTGCATGCCAAAGGGATCATTCAGCCGCATACCGATTTTATTCACGAGAGTTTTATAGGCTCAAAATTTATAGGCCGGGTAGAAGAAGTGACTCGAGTAGGGGATTTTGAAGCGGTGATCCCAAGCATAAAAGGTTGGGCTAGAGTGTATGGTCACAATACGATGACTATTGATACTGAAGACCCTTACGCATTTGGTTTTCAGGTTTTATAAAACGAGGTCGGAGGTAAGCCTACGAGGCTGCTTTAAAAATCTGTTTTTAATCAAGTCTCAAGGATAGTATTTCTTTTGGAGGCGCCAATAAATATTCAGTTTATGAAGTTTTTCAAGTCAAGATTATTGCTTGTTGTCGGGCTATTGTTCAGCAGCTTTTTTGCTCTGGCACAAGAGCAAATGACCTTAGCCGATTATCAGCAGGCTGCAGATTATGCCTATAGTAATCTATGGAATAAAAAAGTTTTTAATGTATCAACCGCGGTACACGAATTTGAAGATCATTCAGGGATTTGGTTTGTGAATTATACCGAAGCAGGTAAGGAATATAAAACGGTTTCTTTTAAAGATTCAGAAGTAAAACCGCTTTTTGATCAGTCAAAATTGGCAGAAGCTTTAAGTGAAATCTTGAATACGGATCAGGCTGCAGATCAGCTTTCGGTCTCAAAAATTGAAAAAACGAATGATGGCTTAAGCTTTGAATTTGAGAATACACGCTTTACTTGGGATGGAACATCTTTAGAGAAGAATAAAGAAAAAACACCAAGGAATTCTCGTGATTGGCGCAATCAAATGGAGTCTACTTCACCAGACAAAAAGTGGATCGCTTTTACCCGAGATCATAATTTATTTATTCGTGATGCAGAAACAGATGAGGAAATTCAGTTAACGACCGATGGTCAAAAAGGTTATGATTATGCGAGTAGTATTGGCTGGTTTGACATCATCGAAGGCGAAGGAACTGAGCGTCCTAAGCATTTTGGTGTGCAATGGTCGCCAGACTCTAAATATCTTGTGACGCAAGTCGTAGATACGCGCAATGCAGAAAAAATGTATCTGCTGGATTACAGCATAGACAGTTTATACAAACCCAAATTATTAAGTTACTACCGCGGTTCTCCGGGAGACACGACGATGGTGACGTATAAACCGGTGTTTTTTGATGTCGAAAGCCAAAAGCAACTGGCAATCGATCTTCCTAAAAAAGTGCACGTCAATGGGATCTGGTTGAAATTTCAAGATAAGGAGCCGCATAAAATGATCGCTTCCTATCGTTCACGCGGTTACAAAGAGCAGTTTTTAAAAATGGTTGATCTTGATGAAGAAACTGTGCAGCCGCTTTATGAAGAAGCTACACAAACCAGTATTGATAATTTCAACTATCGTGAGATCGAAGGTTGGGATGATCTGGTGGTCCTTTCTGAACGTGAGGGTTGGAAGCAATTGTATTTAGTCAATAAAAACAGTGGTAAAATCACATCGTTGACTAACGGTGAGTTTGTAGTAAACGATATTGTGCACATCGATGAAAAGGACAAAGTGATTTATTACACCGCTTCGGGCGTTGATGCAGCGATGAATCCGTACCATCAGAAATTGTATCGGGTTTCTTTAAAGGGAAAAATAAAGGAACTAACCCCAGAAAATGCCAATCACGAGATCACATTTTTTGAGGATGCTGATTATTTTGTAGATGCGATCTCAAAGGTAGACCAACCTACAAAAACCGTATTGCGCAGCAAGAAGAATGGAAAGATCACAGCGACCCTAACCACAGCCAATACAGCACAAATTGAAGCGGAAGGCTGGCAAATGCCTGAAGTATTTACACTAACAGGTAAAGATGATAAAACCCCAATTTACGGCGCCTTTTGGAAGCCGGTAAACTTTGACAGTTCAAAAAAATATCCTGTTATTGATGCGACCTATACCGGCCCGCATACGCAGCGTTTCCCCAGAACATTCAGTCAGGCGTTGAGCAATCAGGCGATGGCTAATTTAGGCTTTATCGTAGTGGCTATTGATGGTCTGGGAACTGCAGGGAGATCTAAAGCTTTTCGGGATGTTTCTTATATGAATATGGGAGATAACCTGCGTGATCACGTGAACGCTATTAACTATTTGGGCAAAAAATACGCCTATGTAGACGCTGAGCGTGTGGGAATTTTTGGGCATTCGGCAGGTGGTTTTGATGCGGCGCATGCGGTGTTGGCTTTTCCTGATTTTTATAAAGTGGCAGTGGCGAGCAGCGGGGATCACGATTTTAGAATGGAAAAAGCCTGGTGGCCGGAGATGTATATGGGTTATCCTGTTGATGAGCGCTACGAGGAAGTGTCAAACATCACGATGGCGCCTAATTTAAAAGGAAAACTATTACTGGTTCATGGTGGGATCGATGATAACGTAAATCCTTCGGCGACATTTAAATTGGCTGAAGCCTTGATCAAAGCCAATAAGCAATTTGATATGTTGATCATCCCGAGTCAGCGTCACGGCTATACCGGTAAATACAATACTTATTTTCAGAAAAAAAGATGGAATTATTTCATCGAGAATTTACTAGACAAACAAACCCTTTGGGACTTTAATCTGGACTAATTATGAGCAAAAAATGTGTAATTATTGGAGGTGGAATCATTGGCTTATCTTCGGCTTACTACCTTCAAAAGGCAGGGCACGAAGTAACGGTGATCGATCAAGGAAGTATGGATTCTGGTGCATCCTACGTGAATGCAGGTTACCTCACGCCAAGTCATATTATTCCGTTAGCGGCTCCCGGTGTGATGCAGCAAGGCATCAAGTGGATGTTCAGCAGTAAGAGTCCGTTGTATATTAAACCGCGCTTAAACGCCGATTTTCTTAAGTGGACGATGGCGTTTAACAATTCGTGTTCAGAAAAAAATGTATCTAAAGCCATTCCGGCGATTCGAGATATCAATTTGTTGTCGCGGGACTTGTATTCAGATATTAGAGCGGAAGAAAATTTCAATTTTCAGCTTAAGAAAGACGGTTTGCTTATGATGTGTAAAACCGAACATATGCTTGAAGAAGAGGCGCATGTTTTGGCTTTAGCCAATAAAGAAGGCTTGCCGGCGCGTATGCTTTCTGCGGAAGAAGTTCAGCAAAAAATGCCTAATGCCGATTTAGATATCAAAGGTGCGGCGTTTTATGAATGCGATCATCATACCACTCCGGGCGAATTTATGGAAGAGCTGAAAACACTGTTGCAGGCCAAAGGAGTGCAGTTTGTTAAGAACGAAAAAGTAACCGATTTTGATACGTCAAGCGGTACCCTTTCTAATGTAAAAACTGCATCAGGAAAGACTTTTGTTGCTGATGAAGTGATCTTGGCAACCGGAGCTTGGGCCGGCGAGTTGAATAAAAAATTAGGGTTAAAAATTTTGATGCAGGCGGGTAAAGGTTATCGCATCAATTCTGAAACTGAAACCGGAATCACTTTACCTTCGATCTTGTGCGAAGCAAAAGTTGCGGTAACGCCTATGAATGGTTTTACGCGTTTTGCAGGAACCATGGAAATCGCCGGAATCAATCATAATATTAATAAAGCCCGTGTTGAAGCGATCGCCGAGGCGGTGCCGCGCTATTTTAATAATGTGGTGATCTCTGAGCAGGAAAAAGACGAAGCCCAATGCGGCTTGAGACCGGTAACTCCAGATGGATTGCCGTACATAGGCAGACCTTCAAAATGGAAAAACTTAACCATTGCCGCAGGTCACGCAATGATGGGATGGAGCTTAGGCCCGGGAACCGGACTCTTGGTTTCAGAAATCATTGATGGCAAAAAACCTTCTTTAGATCTAGGCGTTTATAACCCTGATCGCAGATTCTAGTTCTCGATACATTTCCACAATGCTAGGGCATTGTAGAAATACTCGAACTGACAACAATTATTGAAATGCTGAATTTGTTTCAGCATTTCAATAGTTATGATTTCAAAAAAGCTACAACAACTTACTCTGCCGCTTGTAAAAAGCATCTTGTTGTTTCTGCATCAGATCCCGAGCCATTTTCTTTTTGTAATTGTAGAGTTCGTCTTCTTCAGTAAGATCGCCGTAGACTTTATCATTAATGACGTTGTCTGCATCAATTAGATTTTTACGTTGATTCGCTTTTTGTGTCGTCCACGACTTGAGTTCGCCCTCAGCATCTGCTAGCTTAAGATCGTATTCTCCTTTTGGAGAAATGAGCTTGGCGAAAATCGGGGTGGTTTCAATGGCTAGAAACAGTAAAAAGATAAAAAATGAAGGGAGCCAAGGCAAGGTTTCTAAAGCGTCAATACGCGCCATTAAACCATCAAAATTATCAATAATAGGTTGGGTTTCAGAAACACGTGTTTCGTAGTCTGAAGCTAAAGAAGCTTTCTCCAGTTCGAGTGCAGCGATCTTTTCAGAATTGGTTTGTTTCAGCTGTTGCAGTTCTGCCAGAGCAGCATCGTGTTTTTCTCGTTTCTCTTTATAAACAGGTCCTTTGCCTAGTTTTCCGGTGCCAGAGGTACCTTCGGCCTCTGTAATATAAATGTCATAAAGCGCATTCACTTCTGTTTCTTTGGTAACGACTTCAGATTTCAAGTTTTCAATTTCGGTATCTAATGCAGCAACGGCCGGAGTAAATTGATCGGCGATCTGATTTTGATTGGCGAGCGTTAGATCGTTTTTCTGTTCTAACAACACGCGATCAATTTCCTTTTCAAAAATTTTAAGTTCAAGCGGTTTTGAAATTACTACTGCGATAATCACAGCAAGAATCAAACGCGGCAAGGCTTGGAGAAATTCGTCTAAGAAATTATCCCGTTTTTTAATGGTGGAAACAATAAAGCGGTCCAAATTGAAAATGAGTAATCCCCAGACAAAGCCGAAACCTATCGCCATTGGGATCGAGTCAAAAACGGTATATAACGCATAGCCCGAAGCGATAAAGGCCATTAACGCAGTAAAAAATACGGTAGCGCCAATCCCGGCATACTTATTTTGCTCGCCGGGAGCACAAGAATCTAGAAGCACATGGTCTGCTCCTGAGCAAAGAATAAAAAATTTTTTAAGCATAATATGATGATTGATGAATATCAAATGTCGCGATTAAAAGATTACGCACAAAAGAAATCGTTAAGTGCTAAAACGCTGAAATAGTGAAAAGTATTGCGATAAAAAAACGCATCATAAAGAATGATGCGTTTTTTGATAAAATTTGAGGTCTTGCAAAAGCTTTACTCGATAATCCAGCTCTAATTCTGGACTTACTTCGAGGTGGTTTTTTATTTATCCTTGATGATCAATACATAACTGCCCTTGCTAGAATTAAGTAAGATATCGTACTGCTCTTTCTTCTTCATAAGTTCTCGGGCTTTTTCAGCCGAAATCTTTTTGTTGTTGTAGTAAATATTGTCTTTAGCTAAACGTACCATTTCTTCAGGAGCAGGTGGTGGTGGAGGTGGCAGTAATTCTGAATCAGCGCCTTCCTTTTTCAACTGAAAGCCATTGATATGAAAATCCTGAATTTCTTTGTAGGCTTTATGTGCTTGACTTTCAGCCACGCCTTTGGGTAAATTAAAAATAACGCCGCGTCTTTTTTCTGTGGTGTTTTGAACCCAGTCTTGAAAATTCTTTTCAATGAATGTTTTAAGCGCTGTAATTGTGGTTGCTTTTCCTTCTACCTCAATAGCTTTGGTGTTAGACAGCTTAATATTCAATAGGTTGTAGTTGTTTTCAGTAAATGATTCAGGTTTTACTGGAGCCGGTGGTGGTGGCGGTGGTGGCAGCGTCTGTGCTGTTGGAGGAGTTGGCGCCGGAGGCGGTGCAGGGATTGAACTTGCTTTTGGTGGTGCCGGAGCCGGTGGAGGTGGCGGTGGTATCAATCTTTTTGGATTGGCTTTATAAAGCGCTTTGGTTTCAAAATAAAGCGCTGTGGTTTCAAAAGCTTCTTGTAATCCTTTCCAAACACCTTTGTCGGGGTTCGAACTTCTCACATGGATGTTGAAGTTTTTCTTTTCGTTTAGCGTCCAGTTTTTACTCAAAGCATCAAGGTCTTTAGCAAAATTTTCAACAGAAGTTTCCTCGTCGTTAAGCCATACTCGTGATCCTGCAACCGTAAGTTTTAGTACTTTTTCTTCTTGCGCGCTATCGCTAATGCGCTGTTTAATTGAAGCGGTTTGGCCAATTGCAATTATCGGGTTGTTCTTTTTTTGCTCCTGAGCCGTCGTCGTAATCACCTTTAAAATTCCTCGTTGACGAAATAGCTCTTTTACATCGGTCATAATACCCATCGGAAGATTTTCATCAACTTTTAATCGAAGTGTGATATCTTCCGGTTGCGTGTTTTTAAGAATTGTTTTTAATATAGTTTCAATCTTTGCATCTAAATCTTCTACAGCTACTTGAGCATTGTTGAAATAGATATTTTGGTTTTTATCGATGGCTACATCAATAACGTGAACGATTCCGCTCTCTTTTCCATTTACACTGGCTTGAGCCATTCTGTAAGAATCATTGTATTCTTCTAAGGTTTGATTGTAATTTTTAATCTCTTTTTTAGAAGCGTTGTGTGGAATTGGAAAAGGTTCAGCAATAATATCTATTTTTTTGACACCATAAGCTTCTAGTGCGTCGGTGATAAGGCTAACTGTTTTTGTCTTTGTGATTGGTGGGATGAAAATTGAAGAGATAATATTCTTTTTACGTTCATTTTTAGAAAAACTCATATTGTGGAGCGCTAATTCTGAATCTAAGTTTTCAAAGCTTGTTGGTGAGCCATTGACGTATAAGTTTCTTTCTTGATCAAGAAAAACTTCTATGTTTTCAAATACGGTTTTTACTTCATTTTGAACTCCTATAGGCTTTGCCACAATTTCCTGATTAAAGAAATAAATACAACAAGCGAGTACGGGCACAAAGAGTGCAAGACGGGTGGCCAGCTTTTTGACCGAGCGGGTTTTTGATAACATAAGAATTCGTTTTTTAGTTAATGAATAATTGATCGGGCTACTTAACGCAGTGTGATGAGCACCTCCCGAATAGTTAAATAAAAGATTGGTATAGTTAGTAATGTTGTTTTCTTGTTGTAATGCGGCTTGATCTGCCAAGAATTCGTGATTGAGCGCTACACTTTTCTTAAGTAAGATCAAAAGTGGGTTGAACCAAAAAACCACCTGTAAGAATTCGATAAAAAGGATATCCCAACTGTGTTTTTGAATTACGTGCGCTTGTTCGTGCTGCAAAACTTCGGCAGGAAGGGCGTTATTTTTAAAGTCGGTCTTGGGTAGAAAAATATACTTGAGAAACGAGTGCGGAATCACGTGTTCTACCAGCAACACATTGATGTGTGAAGTCGCTTTTACGTGTTCGTTATGGCGCACTTTTTCGCGTAAGTGTAACAGATTGCGTAAAAACCGGAAACCAAATAGTAGAACGCCAGCACCGTAAATTATGCCTGAACTAATGAGTAGCCAATTTGTAGATTCAGCTACTGGCTTAGCAACCGGAGCATCTTTAAATTCGGCTGGTGCCATAAAGTTCTCTGTGTTCACGGGCTGTGGAGCAACTTCAACCGTATAAGAAAACGTAATCAAGGGTAATGCAAGTGCGATTGCCAGGCTTCCCAGTAAATAGAAGCGTTTAAATTGATGAGCTGCAGTTTGCTCTAGAGCGATTTTGTAAAAGCCCCAAAGAACCAACAAGCACAAAATGGATTTGATGAGGTAGGCAGTCATTACTTTTGAGATTTTAGGCGTTCATCAATCAATTTTTTGAGCTCCTCCAATTCTTTCTGACTCAGGTCGGTTTCTTGCGTAAAGAACGAAGCAAACTGCGCAGCCGAATCATTAAAGAAGTTTTTGATCATTCCGTTCACTTGTTTTGAGAAATAACTGTTCTTCTTTACTAACGGAAAGTATTCTCGTGATCTCCCGTACTGCACATAGTCTACAAAACCTTTATCCTGCATACGTTTGAGTAAGGTTGCAATTGTAGTTGTGGCTGGTTTGGGTTCGGGATACGCATCGATGAGGTCTTTCATAAATGCTTTTTCTAGTTTCCACAAAATTTGCATCAATTGTTCTTCGGCATTAGAAAGGCTCATAGTTCTATGTTTTTAGAATGTATTCTACAAATGTAGAAATAAATTTCAATTCTACAAGTGTAGAGTTAAATATTTTATTGAATACTAGAACATTTGCTTCTGTGATTTACAGAAAATTAAGAAGTGGCGGGCGGTCTAATTGGAAGCGGAAGGCTTTTCATTTCAATCCCTAACGCTGAAGATTTAACGATTAAAAGGATATTCATTAATCCAGTGAAAGCCACGATTAGGTAAGCGCATTTCGTTAAGATCTTTAGCTTTCATTTTAATCTTCAGTGTGTCGCGACCTAATGTTCCTTCTATAGTTAAGCGATCTGCTTCTTTAGAAAAGGAGAAGTTATTGTACTGTTCATAATCATACTCGTAGATTGATAGTTTTGATTGACTGGTGTCGATTTCCAGATTGAGCCATTTGACCTCATCATCCATATACATTACACTGCATCGATCCTTATAATCAATAACCAGATAACGCCAGCGTTGCTCGTTAGTAAGCAAAGGTGCAACGAGACTGTCGTTTATATGCATGGTTTCTACCTCCCAGATTCCGTATAGTGGTGGTTTTGCTCGTTTGTCCCCATATTCGCGCTCACCAGAGTAGCCTTGCCAGACTGAGATACCAATAAACAGAAACAGGGCTGTAAGCTTTAGACCTCTTTTAATCTTTTCGTAAATCCTGTTTTTTACAGGATTGTATTCTACTATACGGGCTGTAGATTGATTGCTAAAGAATAATCTGTAAAGTCTTTTCCAATCAGTAGCAGCCAGTACCAAAGCCATCGCCAAGAGATGCATAGAAAGTAGTTTTACCGGGATGTCATAAGTAAAGTTCATCACGACGACGTGGCTCATCACTCCGGCAACAAGCAAAGCTCCTAAGGTTGTGGTTCTACGCCATATCAATAGCAATCCGCCCAAGACTTCGAGCATTCCTGTGTACATATTATACGCTTCGCTAAAACCCATATAGGTCCAGGCCAATCCCATAGGTGAAAAGCTTCCTAAGGGCTGTAATAAACGGATGAGTGAAGGTTCGGGAAACTGAGTTTTATATACTTTGGCAAAACCATAGCTCAATAGCATCATAGCCAAGAATAAACGCAAAACCACCAGAAACCAATAAAACAGCGTGTTGTAAGATGTTCGTTTTCGGTCAACTACCGTCCATATTATTACACCCAATAGCGTGAGAACAAAATTCACAAACAACAGCACATACGCATAGGTCGAGTCGCCGCTACCGGTGGCAAAAAAATGTAATTCTTTTTCAATACCAAGGATGAGATGTCCTGCTAAACGCACCAGCGGTTCTGCAGGCTGAGACAAAAATTGCAACAGAATATAGAGTGCGAAATACAGAAACAGAAAACGGAAAACGATTTTTTCTGCAGCAGTCCAATGTGGATGATATGCTCTGGAGAAGTTCATAAACAGAAGATTTGATCGATGTTGGCTTAAGTTAGTACTTTCCTAAATACAGTACTTTTTTTCGCCTGTTGCAAAAAGGCAGATTTTCTAATAAGACTATCTTTACAGGCTAAACAAAAAACCATGAGCTTAGAGCAAGACTTAAGAGACCGCAGCGGTAACGTATGTGAATTGAGTGGAAGCACCGAAGATCTCGATATATATGCAGTTCCTAACTCGCCAGATTTACCCGAGGCAGAAACCCATATTTTTATTTCAGAAACCTGTCGCAAGCAATTAGAAGATAAGGCAACCGCAGATCCTAATCATTGGCGCTGTTTAAACGATAGTATGTGGAGCACGGTGCCTGCGGTTCAAGTTGTAGCCTATCGTATGCTGCATCACCTCAAAGCAGAAGGCTGGCCGCAAGATTTGCTAGATATGATGTATATGGAAGAAGAGGTTAAAGCCTGGGCAAAAGCCGGGATTTCTGAAGAAACAGAAACTAAAGGTTTGGTGCATCGCGACAGTAACGGTGTTGTTTTAGAAGCAGGCGATTCTGTGGTGTTGATTAAAGATCTTAAGGTGAAAGGCAGCAGTATGGTGGCTAAACAAGGTACAGCGGTACGCCGAATTTCTCTAGATCACGAGAATGAAAAATATATTGAAGGTAAAGTAGACGGGCAGCAAATCGTTCTGGTAACCGACTATGTGAAGAAGATTTAGCACTTCCTTTAGTTTATTATAACATCAGATTGGGAACGAATGTTTTTGATTATCAATAGATTGAGGTCAACTAACTAAATTCCAAAATGATGAGTAATAAAAAAGAAAAATTAGCCCGCGCGGGTATGGTGGCAAAAGGTGCGGTTTATGCCATAATAGGAACATTAACCGCAATGGCCGCTTTTAATTTAGGCGGTACCAAAAGTGGAAAAGATAATGCATTGCAGTTTCTTGCAGGTCAACCCTTTGGTCAGGTTTTATTAGGTGCTTTAGCCATAGGTTTATTTGGCTATGCCTTTTACCGTTTTTATGAGGCGATCAATGGGCCGGGGGAGTCTTGGAGTGAAGCTAAAGGTTTTGTGAAACGTGCCGGTTTTATCGTAAGCGGAATTTTCTACGGAGCTTTAGGGTTTACAGCAGCAAAAATGGTTGTTTCCGGCAGTTCAGGTTCTGGTGGTAATTCGGCGGTTTCTACCTTGATGTCTAAACCTTACGGAGCATACTTGGTAGGCTTTGTAGCGGTTTGCCTTTTAGGAAAAGCCGTATTTCAAGTCTATAAAGCGTATTCCGGAAAATTTAGAGAAGACGTTAAAGAAAGTAGCCTTGATCAAAAGGAGCGTGAAGCACTTATACGTGCAGGGAAAATTGGATTTACCTCTCGCGGAATCGTTTCCGGAATCTTGGCATTTCTATTTTTCAAAGTAGCTTTAGGTAATGGTGCAGATGCCGGCGGAAAAGTTGCTGCTTTTGAATTTTTACAAGATAATTTTGGTGCAGCCGTAATGGGTATTGTAGCACTTGGTCTTGTCGCTTACGCCGTGTTTATGTTTATTCAGGCTAAGTATGCGCAGATCAGAATTTAGAATTCCAGGTTCAAAAGTGAACTTTTAAAATTAAAAAACCCGTTCAGCTTCAAGTTGAACGGGTTTTTTGTGGGTTGTATTGAATCTTATTACTCTGCAGTTTTAAGCTTGGTAAACTCGTGGTAAAAATGCGGAATCGTTTCAATGCCTTTAAAGAAATTCCATACGCCAAAATGCTCATTAGGCGAGTGAATTGCATCGCTATCCAGACCAAAGCCCATCAAAATGGTTTTGCTATTGAGTTCGCGCTCAAATAACGAAACGATAGGAATACTCCCGCCGCTGCGTTGCGGAATAGGCGTTTTGCCAAAAGTTTTTTCATACGCCTTTTCAGCAGCCTGATAGCCTATGCTGTCTATTGGGGTACATAAGCCTGGCCGCCGTGATGCGGTTTAACCTTTACACGCACCCCTTTTGGCGCAATGCTCTCAAAATGGGTTTTGAAAAGTTGGGTGATCTCTTTCCAGTCCTGATCGGGAACCAGACGCATGCTTATTTTTGCATACGCTTTACTGGCGATTACAGTTTTTGCACCTTCGCCAATATAACCGCCCCAAATACCATTTACATCGAGGGTAGGTCTGATGCTGTTACGTTCATTGGTGGAGTAGCCGGCTTCCCCATAAACCGAATCAATATCGAGCGCTTTCTGATAGTTTTCTAGCGAAAAAGGAGCTTCAGCCATTTTTGCACGCTCTTCGGTACTTAGTTCTTCAACCTTGTCGTAAAATCCGGGAATGGTAATGTGGTTGTTCTCGTCGTGAAGCGACGCGATCATTTTGGTCAAAATATTTATAGGATTTGCCACCGCACCGCCGTAAAGTCCGCTATGTAAATCGCGGTTAGGCCCGGTAACTTCAACCTCCACATAGCTGAGTCCGCGTAGACCGGTGGTGATACTTGGTGTATCTTTAGCGATCATTCCGGTGTCTGAAATTAGAATTACATCGTTGGCTAGTTTTTCCTGATTGCGGGCAATAAACCAACCCAAGTTTTCGCTACCTACTTCTTCTTCGCCTTCGATCATAAACTTGACGTTACACGGCAGGTCGTCGTTTTGCGTCATATATTCTAAAGCTTTGACGTGCATATACATCTGGCCTTTATCATCACAGGCGCCACGCGCAAAAATAGCTCCGTCGGGATGCAGCTCTGTTTTTTTGATTACGGGTTCAAAAGGAGCGCTGTCCCACAAGTCTAATGGATCTGGCGGTTGCACGTCATAATGCCCGTAAACCAAAACGGTAGGTAGGTTTTTATCTTTAATAAGCTCCCCATAAACAATGGGATAACCGGGAGTTTTACAAATTTCTACAAGCTCACAACCCGCTTCTTTAAGGCGTTCTGCTACTGCGTCTGCAGTGTTGAACACCTCCTTTTTATAGGCTTTATCTGCGCTAATAGAAGGGATTTTGAGAAGTGTTATAAGTTCGTCGAGAAAACGTTTTTGATGTTTATCTACGTAAGTTTTTATGTCTTTCATATGTTTTATGTGCTTGTTTGCAAAAATACAGAATGGCTAAGGAATGATTTCCTAACAAATCTACAAAGCTTTATAAGGTCTCGAAGGTTGCTGAATAAGAGACTGCTAAAAATTATATGAGTAAAGCATTAAAATTTATTTCAAAAATGATTTTCATATTCAAAATCTTTCCTATATTTGCACTCGCATTTTTAGAGATAAGGATGCAAGTTTTTAACGGGAGTCCTAAGTACGTTAAAAATAGTATGCAGGCGTGGTGGAATTGGTAGACACGCTAGACTTAGGATTTAACCTAAGAAAAAGTGTTAAAATATTTAAAATGCGGATGTGGTGGAACTGGTAGACACGTCAGACTTAGGATCTGATGCCGCGAGGTGTGCAGGTTCGATTCCTGTCATCCGCACAAAAGCCGAAGAGAAATCTTCGGCTTTTTCATTTTAAAAAATGGGATTTTCTTCACGATTTTTGACCTTGGGTACAACATAGGTACAACATTTTACCTTTTTTCAGAACTGAATTGGCTTTAGTACTATATCCATTCATTTGATAACAAATCCTATTTTCTGTATTGAGGATTAATAAATTTTAGGTTATCTCAACCTCTGTTCTTCGTTTGAGGGGTTTATTATCATACAATATACACGCAAGGTAAACTCGTAAAATACTTCCATCAAAAGACTACGGCATAAAGCCAACGCTTCTTCCCCTACTCATTTATTCCGTTTCCTTTTGAGCCAAGATTT
>Ga0114901_1001155_pt1 | contig 15683 bp, 19 predicted proteins | sample MalvireepMed_s16_FD_89686 | JGI IMG/M metagenome (GOLD analysis project Ga0114901, IMG submission 89686) | Marine viral communities from the Global Malaspina Expedition - Malaspina viral metaG DeepMed_s16 | ecosystem: Environmental > Aquatic > Marine > Oceanic | place: Mediterranean Sea... | reverse complement strand
GTGGGGATACCATGCTCCGCAACCCACTCTATCGAACCCGCTATGGCTCCAGTAAGGCAAGTCCTCATCAAACGATGATATAGATGCTGCATGGTGGTCTTGTCGTACAACGATTCCATCACTATTTCCTATCTGTAAAAACTGGTTTCAACCAGAGAGCCGCAGCCCTCTGGTTGGTGTTAGTCCGTGGACTAACCTTAGTCGGGTTTGATGACCCAATATGTTGTTTTGTCTATGCGCCTCCCTACGCCGTCTATCATCTTAGTTATAGGTTTGGGGCTTGATACCATAAGCACCGCTAACCGTTCTTGAAGCCACAGAGGTAAATTATCAGCGGAACAATACATGCCTTCTGCTTCCGCGTCAACCCTATCTATACCAATACATGATACTTCGATAGCGTTTGTGACACTGTGTACTTGAACACGGTATAACTTATCATCCGGCGTATCATGCAGTAACATAGTGGACTGTAGGTGTAGTTTTGCATCCCACGCCGTCTACCCATTGGTCAACTTCGCACATCTGGAGCATAGCTAATTTACCAACAACATCTGGGTAGTTGGCCTGTAGGGTTTCCTCGGTAAAGCTGCCCTTGTCTTGCCAATGACACTGCCAACCAGATACGTCTTCTGTGTACGCAAGATTGAAAAGAGTTTTAGAGGGGCGACTTTCTACTGACACCATAATAACTTTCGGGGAACGCTCCCGTGCTGCTTCCATCTTTTCGTCGTTGAGGTGCAGTATGTTTTTTATTTTCTCTGAAAACTGCGGGTCTATCCACTCATGTCCAGTATTAGCCAAGTTTTCTAGTTCTCGGATCACGGTATCCTTGTTTTTGTGGAAGTCAAACGCATCATCGTAGGCTTTGCGTATGTTAGCTTCCAGACTACTGCTAGTCTCGGACCAATGAGTACGAACATCACCGTGAAAGTGCGCGGATAACTGTAAAGTAGATATATCGCGCAAGAACTTCTTAGTATTAGCTATAGCTACTTCGTGATTCTTGGTCATCTTCATATGATATTGGTTACTGTACTCAGCATACTTCTCATTGGATATTTGTGGGGAGGCAACCATAAAATTGTCTTCGCCGCCTTCGTTGCGAAAATTACCGTACCCTATTTGGCCCATAGTGAGCGGCTTCCAATCATGGTAGACGAAAACGGTTCTATGTTGGTGGTTGTCGTCCACCTCCTTCGTGCCGTACGAAAATTGGCAGCGGGGGTATACCTCGCGTACCTTCCCCATAAACATCCTAAGATGAGCAGCACTAGGGGCTGTCGGTATGTCGGTGATAGGGATAAGATCGTCCGTAGGGACTTGTAATTCTTTACGCATTGGTAACCTCCTTTTCGGTCATAAGGTCAAACGTCTTGTTTGCCCAACTGTTGTATCGTCCTCGAAACTTCTTCTTTTCATCTATCGTTCTGATAGATTTTATGTCTTCTCGTTGCAAAAAGCTAGTAGCTAGATGCGTACGTAGTGGATGATTATAATCCTTTACAATCTCTGTTGCAAGTCTCGGGGCAAACTCTATACTATACTGTGAGAAAACATCAGGTGGTATAGCGTGTTCCTGTAGTTCCTCGCGGATGCGTTGTAAGAAACCGTAGTCGTTGACCGCAAGCAACGGACCAACCGAACACATCCACTCATAGAATTGTTCGAGATCATTACGCAGGGCTTTCTTCTTCTCTTTATCCACGGCGGGGCGCAACTCGGGCCACGGCTCGGTGATACACTTCCAAGTTTCGTTCGCGGGTTTCCCCTCAACACGTAAGAACGTCAGGTGGTAGTCGGTTGGGTCGTCGTGAGACTTAGGTCGCGGTATGAACACACCATTGATGTTGTGCCGACCCCACGTGTTTTGGTTGTCGAAGCCCAACCCCCAAGGCATATACTTCCGCAAGAACTGAAAACGTGTTGTGTCGTAAGCTGGTCGAATGGCGGGGCGGATTGTCACTGCTTCGTCGAATCCCCTCCGACGCCACGTTATCGGTGGACGCTTTAGGTATTTAGCAAAATAACCCGAACTTCCCTGATTTATCGTATCGTGCAGCACGTATGTATCCTCATCCACCTTGGCGATACGCTCCCACTTGCGTCTACGGTCACCCAACGGTCGAATATCGTCCCACCGCGTGTGGTGTTTACTTACCAGCGGTTTGATCGTTTTGTATCGAGCCGCTACTTCTTTGAATGTATCCATCTTAGTTCTCCTTTGTTGTGTTAGTCCGTGGACTAACCGTGTTGAACACGTTTCCATGCGGCACGTAGTGTCTCGGCCTTCAGGAACGCTTCGGGTGATAGGTTGCCTTCGTGCATGAGGCGTTCGGCCTCACGTTTGACTGCGTGTTCCACCCAACGACAAGCCTCGGACCAATCTCTGGTCACCTCCCTTGCCATTTCGACGGTGATTTCGTGTGAGGTTTTTTCACTGTGGGTCTTTAGGTCTTTCATGTTTCCCTCCTTTTAGGGCTTGTAGAATATGTGCTGACCAATATGGACAGTCACACGCATTGTGTACCTCCACCTCGGAGATACTTCGGTAGTATGGTAATGGGTAGCACCTTCTGACACATCTAAACGCTGGGAACTGGTATCCCTGACAGCGGTAGCTACCCGCATGGCGGTAAGCCAAGCATCGTGGTCGGTTATCTTCTCTGGCTTACCATCACAATAGAAACTGAACTGACACCGATGCTTTACTGGGTGAGAAGTCCCGCGATAGGTTGGACCTTGCGTGACAACTTCGCACGATGTGTTGGGGTACTTGTGGGATCTAGCTCGGTTCATAACCACGTTGGCTACGGCTAATTGCCCTGCTATAGGTTCACCCCGCGCCTCGAAGTACACAGCAAGTGCGACACAGGCGAGTGCCTCCATCATACCAAGTCCCTCCCTTTGACATGGATCACTGTACCGTGATCTGGCTTGGCGTCCTCATTGTCGAGTATAACCCACAACACGGGACAATCCCAACGACCCCACGAACCACCAAGATATCCGTCAGTGATAACAATAGCGGCCTGTGCGTTGATACCGTGCTTGGCTATGTGCTTGGGAACACATTCGACATTGGTGCCACCACCGCCAACCGGCTTGGTAGACTTGATAAAGTCGTCGAGTTCGTGCTGCTCGTACATCTCGTCAGAACACACTTCCGTGTCCCAGTACATCATACGCACCCAGTTGGGCGATACGGTATCGAAGCATGACTTGGCCTCGGTGAGTATGACCGCTTGCTCGGCCTGTCCGATAGAGCCAGACATATCACCGGCAACCACGATCCCCTCGACACTCTCGGATATACCACTCGGCATATAGACTCCCGAGGAGATGTAGCGCCTGTTAGGACGTTTCCATGTGGAGTAGTCATTACCCGCGCACGTCGTGGTGATAAACTCACGCATGACTTCGCGCCAATCTATCTGCGGCTTGAGTAGGTCGGTGATACTACGGTCGGCACCGTTGCCCAGCTTGCCAGCAATGAGCGCACCCTGACGTATGGCTTCGTCAATATCACGGGCGAGTTCGCGCTGATCTGCTTCGCTGAGTTCCTGTGCGCCATCCCAATCATGCTCGTCGAAGCCACCGGAGTTATTACCCCCACCGTCACCTCCGTTCTCATCTTGGTCTTGCTTGAGGATGTTGTAGACCTGTGCGCTGTCCATGCCTCTGAACTTGTTGTCGAGCAACCCACCTTGGGGCATGACCGCGAATCCATCCTTGTTGTCGTCCGCGATCTTGAGGTTGATAACGTAGTCACAGGCTTGGTTTGCAAGGTTCGGGTCTTCCTTGTATAGATGCTGCCACGTGGTGAGGTGTCGGTATAGTTTGTGATAGCTTTCGTGTAGTACGAGGAACCGCAGTTCGGGGTCGCTCAACCCATTAACAAAGTCCCTACCGTACATCTCATCACGACCATTAGTGCAAGCGGTAGGTAGTCCCTCCTCCACCGTGCGCTCACCGATCATAAGTATACCGGCCAACGCAATGTACTTGTCGTTGCCCATGATATCGACCACGGACTTGGATACACGCTGCTCCGTGGTTAGTTCTTTACCTATTGATAACATTGTCATTCTCCTAGTGGGTGACTTTCCGCCGGTGTGGGTATCACCCCACACCAGCACGTGTTAGTCCGTGGACTAACTATTTCTTGTCCGCCGCGAACATATAGTTGTTCGCCATAGCCCAATCGGTGAACTTCTTGTTGGTCATCACCATTGATTGCTTAGAGTACTTGGGCGCACGGACACCGTTGGCGAACATACCCTGCGCTTCCTTGTCGAGGCGCACCATGTAGTCCATCCACGGGTTGACCCAATCTTTCTCCAGACTTGCCAGTGTGCGATACACCACCATACAGACAGCGCTCGCGCTTTCGGGAACCTTGGCGTTCTGTGGGTCTTGCTTGATACTTTCGAGTGATGGCAACTGATCGGCCAGCTTGACGAAAGCCATTAGGTCCATCGCACCACGTGCGCCGATGGTACCCATAAGCAAACCGGTCAGCGTTTGGTCGTCGTACGATGCCCTTTCTTTGAGCCAGTCCGAGGCTGCTTCCAACGAGCGGGGTGTGACAAACGCTGTCCGTTGTGTGCGGGGATGGTAGATGTAGGGGTTTTCTTCTGGGTCTTTGATGTCTTCAAATCCCGCGAATAGCTGTGGGTTATCTTTGCACCACCCAAGTAGCGTATGGTCGATTTCATTGTTGATACCCCATTCTATCCATTCCATGTTGTCAGGTTTACGCATGGTGATGACGGTGATGCGGTTCCGTGCGTGTGGTGGTAACAGGTCACCGACACCTTCCGCGCCGAGGTTGGTGGTGGCAAATACTAACGAGTCAGTATGTAGCGTGTAGCTACCGATCTTGCGCTCCAGCATGAGGCGCAGCATCGCGTTCTTGACCGCTGGGTTGGCCTTGCCGTACTCGTCAACCATGAGGATGATTGGCTTGTCGAGGTGTGCGCCGAGTTCTTCGTTAGTCAGGTACGATACATAGCCCGTGCCATCCTCCATCTTGGCAAGATTCGGTATTGTGATGTCGCCCAAATCCTTGGTGGTGCAATCGAAGTAACAGGCGGTGTGGTTTGGCAACTCATCCGATAGCATGTTTAGCAGTGATGACTTACCCGTACCCATGTGCCCCTGCACCAAGATGGTGCGCTTGTTACCACCTGTCCGTACGGCGGTGGCGATCTGGTCGAGGTTCAGAGCGTACATTGTTTCAGCGTTTGTCATTTTAGTTCTCCTGTTGATATGTTAGTCCGTGGACTAACAAGTGACGTTGTTGATAGTCGTAAAGTTTTAATAAGTAAGTTCACCACCGACCGGATGTCGAGGTGTATGGAACGAACAGGCACTCGCCCGTCACCCATGTTCGGTTCTCGAAGTAGGTGCGTTCGCCACACCCACTAAGTGTTTCCAGCAAGACCACGGCCAGCAACGCGCCGACCCCGACCACAATAAGAAAGTTCTGGAAGGTTCGCACGTTACACCTCCAAGCTAGGAAGTGACGAGATAGCCTCATCCACCGTGCGCTTGGTTTCGATGCGCGTGTGTGCATCTTCGCGTAGAACTTCGGCGGTCACGCCATACATGGCGTCAGACAACTTGTCACGCATGGCGGTCATCTGTGCGTCACCTGCGACGTTACACACATCGAGCAACTCAACCATGTCGGTCACATTGCTGACGAGCGTATCGCGGAACACCCGCTTGTCGTCGTTCTCGCTGTAGTCCAGCCGTTCCGACATACGTGTCAGCGCATCGTGTAAACGTGTCCACACATCATTCATTGCCTTGGTCAGTTGGCGGGCGTAGTAGTCGTCGTAGCTGGATTTGACCTCGGCCACCGCGTCATTGCCAACGTCGATACGAAAGTCACCCGCGTCGGGTAGCGGGATGTAGTTGAGGTTGAACCCAAACTTGGTGGTCAGCGCGTCGGTCGTCGGGTACTCGGTAACGTCGAACAAGTCGCCCAGCTTGGCTTGCGCTTGGCTGATCTCCCACTGATATGATGACAGGAACGCATTAGTAGCTGCACGCCACTGGTTCTCTAGGTCAGTCATGGCGTTGTGGTACTTGAAGTACTGCGCTGTCGGTAGCAGTCGCAACCCCGTGTCCGACCACGGCATTGTCATGCCATAGTGGATGTTGCGGATGTTACCCGTCAGCTTGTGTACCGCTTCGAGTTCGGCGCAGTTGCCCAGCAACTTCTTGTTGACGTTGGCTACACCGGTTTCGGCATTGTTGTCGGCGGTCACATCTTTGGATGCTTTGCGGTCTTTCTTGCGACCGGTCCACTGTGATATGGATAACTCTGACAACATTGCGCTTGATCCGATAGAAGGTGCGTCTACCTGCGGTACATTGTTAGTCCGTGGACTAACATCTTCTTGTGCGCTAACCGGTGTAGGTCCAGCCTGCTCGGTGGTAACTTGTGGTAACGTGTTAACTAGCGTATTCATCTGTTTTCTCCTGTGTGCGTTGATAAGGAATTTATCAACTGTCAATATAATAGCAAATATAGCTATCTAAGTCAAGTGATGTGTAAAGGTGTTAGTTCGTGAGTAAACGCGCAATGTACTGTAATGTACTGTAATGTTCTAACACGTGTCCGCGTAAGCCGTTGTAATGCTTGGAATGTTCTAATGTTCTATTTTTGGAGAAATTGAAGGGTCAGATTCTGGGTTAGGTGGTTTGAGGAATCCGCGCCACCCCCTTTCAAATGTAGTCCTATCCTATTTCTAAAAAAGAACATTACAACTACTACTAAGATATGTAACAGATTGCCACAGATTGATAGGCATGTATTGCTAATAGCTGTCACACGCGGTTACGAATTGCCACATATACATAATGTTCTAACGCTACAGAACATTACGGAACATTACACGCGAAAACCCGAACATTGCTTATATATCAACGTGTTAGGTGCGAACATTATGTTAGTCCGTGGACTAACACGTGTGCGTGTAGTGGCTCACCGCGACCGTAAGAACTGGTTTCAAAAGATGTTAGTCCGTGGACTAACAAGTGTGTGGCTCACCGCGACCGTGGGAACTGGTTTCAAACGTGACACAACGCGTTGGCTCACCGCGACCGCAGGAACTGGTTTCAAAAGATGTTAGTCCGAAGACTAACACCGGCAGAAAAAAGGCACAAAAAAAGGGCCGACCCCGAAGGGCCGACCCAGTTTGGAAAGTTATGCTAGTGGCGATTTTGCCAGCCACTCAGCAATCTCGACCAGATCGAGATCACCCGCGCCTTCAGACGTTTCAACGCGTTTGACGAAAGCATTGAAAGTATCGCGCAACCAAACATCATCCGGTTTACGCTCAACCGGCCCGCGCTCAACCGGATTTAACCGTTCGTCCAGCGCTTTGACTATCTTATTGCGCCGTGAACCAATCTGCTGTTGGGCATATCGTTTCGCGCTTTTGTCTACGTCAGACAGCTCTTTAGTTGGCGTTACCAACAGTTTCTGCGCCGTTTTAGTGAACGACGAGATAATACCCGCATCGACCGATACCCGAACCGGGCATTCCTTATCCTTTAGGTCCGCTACTGAGATATCGTCCGCAACCATAAAATCGATAAGCGCGGATAGCGTTTTGCCGGTTTTGTCGACAGCGGCGGAGTACTGGCGAACCAGCTTTTGGAGATCGTTTATCATAACTTCACTTTCTGTTTATCGAATTCGCCATTATTGGCCGTTTCGATGATTGTATAAGAACATATTTAGACGTGAATTGCTATAGATGTTTTGACAGTTTTGACTACGTGGGCGCATTATCTGATATATTTTGTTAGTCCGCGGACTAACATTCATTGGCTCACCGCGCCTTTGAGAACTGGCATCGCATGGCTGGATGGTCATTGGCTCGCCGCGCCCTTGAGAACTGGCATCAAAGGGGAGAGGCCGAAGCCCCTCCCGATTGGTTATTTGTTGTGGAGTTCTCTCCATTGGTGTTTAGAGAGATTGTTCAGGTGTGGAAGTCTCTCTAGATGGTTCTTGTTACTCAGATACCTGTCGAACATGGCTTTCACTGGTGCGCCGGATATTCCAGCGAACATCTCTAGCTGAATACCGTATGTTCGCCGTGCGTCTTCGGTATCGGCGTTAGCCTTGAGTAGCCTTGCCACTCTCTTGAAGTTGTCGTAACCCAGCCAATGCAGGGCATCTGTCAGGGCAACACGTTGCTGACCCCACTTGTAACGAATCTCGTTAGGCATTTTAGTTCTCCTTTGTGGGGGAGCCGAAGCTCCCCCGGTTGATTAGAATATCCCGAGTTCGTCGAGGATGTATGTCGAATTGAGACGATTGCGTTCTGCCTCGGCTTCTTCTCTCGTCTCGAAATGATCGACAGCACATCGTGGATCACCTTCTTTTGTGATGAGCCACATTACTTCTGAGCCGTCGAAGTGTCGCCGTATCTGGTACGGCGCTAGCGCCCGCTGCATCTTACCCATGTCGCACCGCCCAGCGGATTGCCATGACAACTAACTGAGACCCAGCGATAAGACCGACGATCCACAAGTGACCGACGTATCCAATGGTATTGTCGAGGGATATATAGAGCATTATCGCACCAGCTATGGCGCAGATAATAGGTATTAAACGTTCTAGCATTGTATTACCTTTCGGTATCGAGGGACTTGATTGCCCCGTTCGATGATTGTACTAGAACATATTATCACGTGAATTGCTATAGATGTTTTGACAGTATCTGATAGTATATGTCATTATCTGGCAGCAATGGGTGGGGGGGTCTTTTTCTGAGGCGATATATTCTGGACCCTACCTTACCCCCATGACCCCGCGACACAATGTTAGTGACATACACCTATATAAATACTATTTCAGACGAGAATTTTGTTATTTTTTGAGTTCAGGCAAAGGTGGCACTATATGAACATCTCTTGTAGTTACATCCACATAAGCCATCCGCACCCCTATGACTTTCTGCAAAGGGGATAGTACCCGGTAGATTCGGTGGTTGGTTCCGCGTTTCGATTTTTTACGCCCAGCGTCTTTCTTTGCGTCAAATAGATACATCTCACCCTCGGCACTTATAGCGACTACATCTACGGGTCCGTGTGCAGACACAGGTTGGAACACATATAAATCTTGGCGTAAAAGATATTCTACCAAGATTATTTCGCAAATTTGGCCTTCTGTATGTCGTCTGTCCATATATAGAAACACCCCCCTTTGGAGTCCCAAACTACTTGTATACTTCGTATTTTATTGGTATATGTGCCACAACGGTTAAAACCTGCGAGTAAAATATATGAGTTTGGTTGTTGAACCAGAGTTCGGAGTGTCTATTTCTTCTGATACTCCATATATAGATTTGAAGGCGCGGGCGGAGTACGTCTGTAATACCGCAAAGAAACTTGGACTAGAGCTAGATCCTTCGAAAGAAGACAAGGATGTAGCGGCTAAATTATCTATGGCGTACGCCGAAGACCCCGAAAAGACCTCTAAGAAGGTGTCGTCCAAGAAAGCAGCAACTCTTACCCCCGCGTCCTTACTTATGACAAACAGTATTCTGCAGGAGTTTGGGCAGTCTGTAGCGGACAGCGCCGTGCAGATACGGCATATGGTCACGAACAAGTTAGTGTTGGAAACAGATAATCCTGACCCACGGGTACGTATCCGTGCGCTAGAACTGTTAGGCAAGATATCCGATGTTGGGCTGTTTGCCGAGAAGTCAGAGGTAACCATAACACATCAGTCCACAGAGGATCTGAAGAACCGTTTAAGATCTAAGTTAGCCAAACTTGTTAATCCTGAAGTGGACGATGCTATCATTATAGATGGTGAAGCTATGAATGTTAACTCCGAACTTGGTATTGATAATGCCGAGTGATAGCTCGCTATTGGAGGGTGATCTTGAGGATCTGGATATTCAGGCTTTACTATCCAATTTGGATGACTTTAATCAGGATGAGTTAGCTGAGATAAACGGTCTGGTCGAGGAGCTTTCCGCAAGAGACAGCAACCAGAAAGCCTACGACGATTTGATCGAGTTTTGCAAACGTATGCAACCCGACTACATAGTGGGAAAACACCATCGTATTCTTGCCGACATGCTTATGGACATCGCAGAAGGTAAGAAAGATCGTATCTGTGTTAATATTCCGCCACGGCACGGTAAGTCCCAGCTAGTATCTATATTCTTTCCGGCGTGGTTTCTGGGTCGTAATCCAAACAAGAAGGTTATGATGGTGTCGCACACCACTGATCTTGCCGTAGACTTCGGTCGTAAGGTTCGTAACCTCATATCTACAGATGACTATAAGGCCATATTCCCTACTGTAGCGCTTGCTGTGGATTCCAAGTCTGCCGGTCGATGGAATACAAACTCGGGCGGTGAGTATTATGCGTGTGGTATTGGGTCATCCATCGCTGGCCGTGGCGCAGACTTACTATTGATTGACGATCCACACTCGGAACAGGACGTTATCAATGGTAATTTTGAAGTGTTCGAGAAGGCGTACGAGTGGTTTACCTACGGCGCTCGTACTCGACTCATGCCGGGTGGTCGTGTAGCTATTATCCAGACTCGCTGGCACATGGATGATCTCACGGGCCGCGTTGTTGGTGACATGGCTCAGAACGACAGGGCAGATCAGTACGAGATTGTAGAGTTCCCCGCCATACTTGAGATACCCGACAAGAAAGGCTCGGGCTATACCGAAAAATCTTTATGGCCTGAGTTTTTTGATCTTGACGCACTTATGCGAACCAAGGCGTCCATGCCCTCGTTTCAATGGAACGCACAGTACCAACAGGAACCTACGGCAGAAGAAGCGTCTATTGTAAAACGTGAGTGGTGGCAGAAGTGGGGAGACAAAGATGCCCCCTTGTGTGAATACATTATCATGTCTCTTGATGCGGCAGCGGAATCTCACAACCGCGCCGACTTCACAGCACTCACTACGTGGGGTGTTTTCTTAAACGAAGACACTGGAACTCACAATATAATACTGCTAAACAGTATAAAGAAGCGTATGGAGTTTCCTGAACTTAAAGCTATGGCGTTTGAAGAATACGAGTCATGGCAACCGGATTCTTTTATAGTTGAAAAGAAGAGTTCCGGTACGGCTTTGTATCAGGAGATGCGTAGGATGGGGCTTCCTGTACAGGAATACACCCCACATAGGGGGTCGGGGGATAAATTAGCTCGTTTGAACTCTGTAGCAGATATTGTAGCTTCCGAGATAGTATGGGTTCCCTCTACTCGTTGGGCAGAAGAACTTATAGAAGAGATTGCCGGATTCCCTTTTATGAGCCATGATGACTTGGTTGACTCTACAGTTATGGCACTTATGAGGTTTAGACAGGGTGGGTTCTTACGACTACCTTCTGATGAGCCGGATGAAATAGTATACTTTAAGCACCGTCAGGGTGGCTATTATTAGGATATATCATGGCTATTGAAAAAGGGCTTTATGCGGCTCCGCAAAGCATTGATGAAAGTGATGAGTCTCTTGAAGGAGGCTTAGAGATAGAGATCGTAAATCCAGACATGGTTACTCTGGATGACGGAAGTGTTGAGGTCACATTGATCCCCGGAGGTATGGGTGGCGACGATGACTCCTTTGACGCTAATCTAGCCGAGTCTCTGGAAGAGGGTGTTCTTAATAAACTTGCTGATGATTTAGTAGGAGCGGTTGATGCTGACATTGATAGCCGCAAGGATTGGGCAGATACATTCGTCAAAGGGCTGGACGTGCTTGGGTTCAAGTACGAAGAAAGGTCGGACCCGTGGGATGGCGCGTGTGGTGTATATTCGACGGTGCTTGCGGAGGCGGCTATCCGCTTTCAAGCGGAGACTATGAGTGAGACTTTCCCGTCAGCAGGTCCAGTAAAGACCAAGGTGCTTGGAGAGGAAACTAAAGAAAAGGACGAAGCTGCTGCCCGTGTAAAAGCAGATATGAACTATGAGCTGACAGAGCGCATGGTAGAGTATCGTCCCGAGCATGAGCGCCTTCTGTACAGTCTGGGCCTTGCGGGGTCCGCGTTTAAGAAAGTTTACTTTGATCCTAATATGGATCGTCAGACAGCAATCTACATACCGGCTGAAGATGTTATCGTCCCCTATGGTGCTTCTCATATTGAAAGCGCAGAGCGTGTTACGCACGTTATGCGTAAGACCAAGAACGAACTAAAGAAACTTCAGGCGAGTGGTTTCTATGTGGATATAGAGCTTGGGGAACCACAGCCTTATCACACCGATATTGAAGAGCGTAAGGCCGAAGAAGGCGGCTACTCAATTACAGACGACGACCGCTACGCAATATACGAGATACACGCTGATCTTGTAATCGACGACGTTGATGATTCAGAAGACGAGATAGCAAAGCCCTATGTAGTTACGATAGAGCGTGGCACCAACCATGTGCTTGCGATACGCAGGAACTGGAACCCGGATGACGTTCTTATGCAAAAGCGTCAACACTTTGTGCATTACGTATACGTGCCGGGGTTTGGATTTTATGGTCTTGGCTTAATTCATATTATCGGTGGTTACGCCCGAGCCGGTACCAGCCTTATTCGACAACTCGTAGACGCGGGTACCCTGTCGAATCTCCCCGGCGGTATAAAATCACGCGGCCTACGTATTAAGGGTGACGACACGCCGATTGAGCCGGGCGAGTGGCGCGACGTAGATGTGCCATCAGGTAGCATCCGCGACAACATCATGCCCCTTCCGTATAAGGAACCGTCGCAGACACTTCTTGCGCTTTTGAATCAGATCACGCAGGAGGGTCGTAGACTCGGCGCTATCAGCGACATGAACATCTCTGATATGTCGGCAAACGCCCCAGTTGGTACGACACTGGCTCTGCTTGAACGCACTCTCAAGCCTATGGCTGCAGTACAAGCACGCGTTCATTACGCTATGAAGCAGGAGTTCAAGCTCCTCAAGGCTATCATGGCCGAGTACGCACCGGACCAGTATTCTTATCAGCCGTACCGGGGGGAGATTAACGCTCGCAGGGCGGACTATGACTCTGTAGATGTAATTCCTGTCAGTGATCCCAACAGTTCTACTATGGCGCAACGAGTTGTGCAGTATCAGGCTGTGTTACAGATGGCTCAGTCTGCACCACAGATATATGATCTACCACAGTTACACAGGCAGATGATTGAGGTGTTAGGAGTTAAGAACGCTGACAAACTTGTTCCTACCGAAGACGATGCAACGCCGGTCGATCCAGTAAGCGAGAATATGGCGGCACTTGTAGGCAAGCCCATGAAAGCGTTTCTGTATCAGGACCACGATGCTCACATCGCTACGCATATGGCGTTCATGCAAGATCCTATGGTTGCTCAGTCTATCGGCCAAAACCCGCAGGCACAACAGATCATGGCTTCCCTGCAGGCTCACATAGCAGAACACTTAGGGTTCAGTTATCGCAAGCAGATAGAAGATCGTATGGGTGTGGAACTTCCGCCCCCGGATCAGCCGTTGTCTGAAGAGGTCGAAGTACAGCTTGCGAGGCTTGTTGCGGATGCAGGTAAACAGCTTACGGAAGCCCACAAGCAACAGGCAGCACAGCAGCAGGCACAGCAGCAGGCCCAAGACCCTGTTCTCCAGCTACGGCGGGAAGAAGTCGCTATCAAGCAGGCAGAAGTACAGCGTAAGGCACAGAAAGATCAAGTCGATGCCGCAATGCAACAGGCTGATATGCAACGCAAAGCGCAGAAAGATCAGGTCGATGCCGCTATAAATGCTCAACGAGTAGAGAATGAACAGGCGGGCGTAGTTGTAGACGCGCAAAAAGCGAAAGTTAAATTAGACGCCGAGTCTGATAAGTTGGACCTTGAGATTTTCAAGGCCGTAACTGACCCCGGTAAGGGTCAATCATCCTAGAGGAGCTAAAGTATGAAGTGGGTTAAAGATCGAATGCAGGAGCCTTCGTCCTATGCAGCCGCCGGTGTAGCTGTGATGGGCGTGGGTGTAGTTATTAGTCAGCCAATTCTGGTTGTCATTGGTATCGTAGGCGGTGCCGTAGGATTCGTCCTGAAGGAGAAAGGTGTAATTTAACTATGGCAAAAACCGTCTTTGACGTGCTTAACGAACGTATCGGGGAACAACGTTCCTCTGCGGTAGAGTTTCTGTCAAATGGTAGTCCCAAAGACTATGCTGAGTACAAGGAACTATGTGGTGTCATTCGAGGTCTTGACGCTGCTATTGCTCATATAAATGACCTCTCGCGCAACTATTTAGAAGATGGTGAGTTTAATGGCTAAAACAGCAGTAAAACCTATTGCTAGCGAAGAAGATTTTGAAAACCAACTACCTGTTCCTGTAGGGTACAGACTTTTAGTAGCACTGCCTGACATTGACGATCACTATCAAGGTACTTCGCTGCTCAAAACAGATTCAGAGAAACAGCAAGAATACATACTATCCATTATGGGTATCGTAGTAGATATGGGTGGTGGTGCGTATATTGACAAAGAGCGGTTTCCTGACGGCCCTTGGTGCAAGGTAGGCGATTATGTTATGTTCCGTATGAATACGGGTACACGCTTTAAGGTTAACGGTAAAGAGTTCCGCCTTATGAACGACGATTCCATCGAGGCAGTTATTGCTGATCCTCGTGGTGTTTGCAAAGTTTAGGAGACAACAGATGCCTTTTGAGAAAGTTGAGTTCGAATTTCCCCCCGCCGCCGACGAAGAAAATAGTACAGAGATAGAGATTGAACCCTCTAGTGCTATGAAGGTTGATACTTCCGGCAAACAACCAGAAGTAGATGTTAAAGAAGCTCCTTCCGAAACTGATGATTTTGAGGTTGAGGTTGTTGATGATACCCCCAAAGCTGACAGAGGGCGTAAGGCATCAGAACCACCGGATGATGTAACTGACGAAGAACTTGAGGACTATTCCGATAAAGTTCGTAAGCGGATAAAGCATTTTAGTAAGGGCTACCATGATGAACGTAGGGCGAAAGAGACCGCGCTGCGTGAACGTGAAGAGCTTGAACGATACGCCCAACAACTTGTTAACGAGAACAAAGGGCTGAAAGAATCACAAACTAAGAACCAGACTGTTTTGTTAGACCAAGCAAAGCGCAGTGCCGGTTCTGAGCTAGAAGTAGCTAAACGCGAGTATAAAGAAGCATATGAAGCGGGGGATTCTGATGCGGTTGTAGAGGCTCAAGAGAAGCTGACTACAGCTAAAATCAAAGCTGACCGCTTAAACAACATTCAACTTCCTCCTTTACAGGAAGAAGAAGCTGCTGTAGAACAGGTTAATATAGAACAACCCGCCCCAGTACCGGTTGACGAACGAGCTAACGAATGGGCAAGATCCAATACGTGGTTCGGATCAGATGATGAGATGACAAGTTATGTACTGGGGTTGCATAATAAACTTGTCAAATCGGGTGTAGACCCGCAAAGTGATGACTACTACGAGACTATTGATGCTCGTATGCACAAAGTATTCCCTGAGTATTTTGGGGATGCCGAAGAAGAAGAAACGCCAAAACGTCAGGCCAATGTTGTTGCGCCCGCTACGCGGAGTACTTCCCCTAAAAAGGTCGTACTAACGCAAACACAGGTAAACCTAGCGAAACGTTTAGGAATTTCTGTTGAAGACTACGCCAAACAGGTTGCAATCGAGATGAGGAAAGAAGCAAATGG
>Ga0114901_1001153_pt1 | contig 15708 bp, 16 predicted proteins | sample MalvireepMed_s16_FD_89686 | JGI IMG/M metagenome (GOLD analysis project Ga0114901, IMG submission 89686) | Marine viral communities from the Global Malaspina Expedition - Malaspina viral metaG DeepMed_s16 | ecosystem: Environmental > Aquatic > Marine > Oceanic | place: Mediterranean Sea... | reverse complement strand
GCTACAGATTACACCCAAGGCCGCCTGACCATGCAGCCCGGTGACCACACCCCAAATTACACCTCATTGACGGACGTGACCCTCCCCACCCCTTCTTGCCGTTTCGCTTAGGGTGTCATTTCGCCCTCAGCCGGAACCAACCCCGTTAACTCTGGACCTGTAACGGCGATTCGGACAAGATCGCATAATGACGGGAAAACGGACACGGTCGGGCAGCATGTGGCACTGATCGGCTATGCGCGCGTCTCGACCGCAGACCAGAAGCTCTCGCTTCAACTCGACGCGTTGAACGCTGCCGGTTGCGATCGGATATTCGACGATCATGCATCTGGAGCCAAAGCCGATCGGCCTGGTCTGGCCCAGGCGCTCGCCTATCTGCGTGCCGGTGACACCCTGGTCGTGTGGAAGCTCGACCGGCTCGGCCGCTCGATGAGCCACCTGATCGAGAAGGTCGGCGAACTGGCCGCGCGCGGCGTCGGTTTCCGTTCGCTCACCGAAAACATCGACACCACCACTTCGGGCGGGATGCTGGTGTTCAACATCTTCGGCTCGCTTGCCCAATTCGAGCGCGATCTGATCCGGGAACGCACCCATGCTGGCCTGCGAGCCGCGCGCGAGCGCGGTAGCAAAGGCGGTCGCCGCCCTGTCGTCACCCCCGACAGGCTACGCAAGGCGCGGGCGCACATCGAGGCGGGACTTACCGTGCGCGAGGCCGCTGCCCGGCTCAAGATCGGGAAAACCGCCCTGTACAAAGCGCTGGAAGGCACATGAGACCGCTGCCGATCAAGAACTCGTGGGTGCTGGTTACAGGGGCCTCAACCGGTCTGGGCAGGGCAACCGCCCTCCGCTTGGCGGCATCGTACCAGGCCAAACCCTTGATTGTTGGACGAAGGCTCGACAACTTGCGGACGCTACAAGCCGAAATTGGCGAGCGGTTTAATGTCCCGTGCGAGATCGTAGTGGCTGATCAACGTGAAAGCGATGGTAGAGAGAAGATTGCGGCCAAGGTTACAGAATTGGAGGTCAACGCGGCTTTCTTGGCTGCCGGGCTGACGAGCGCCGGTCCGTTTGATGCTAGCCGTGCCGACGCCTATGCCGAGGTGATTGGAACAAACGTCGTCGGCTTCACGGATTTGCTGTCCCGCCTGATTGCGATTTTCAGGCAGCAGCCATTTGAATCCTCAATAATCGCGGTGTCGAGCCTGGGGGGCGAAACATCCGTACCTTTCCAAGCGGTCTACGGCGCGTCGAAAGCCTATGTGAGTACCCTCATGCGGGCACTTTCCGTCGAGCTTGCCGGGACGAGAGTGAGCGTTGGGTCTTTTGCACCCGGAGGCATCGACACCGACATGGCGACCTCAAGCGATTTGAAGTGGGAAAGTTGGGTTTGATGGACGTTGATCGATGCGCGGCCCATGCAGTCCACGCTCTGGTTCATCGGCGATCCTTCGCCATACCCGGGATCAGCAACCGGCTCACATATTTGGCGAGCAGGGCTCTCCCTCGATCGTTGGTGAGCCGGCTTGCGGCCCTCCCATATCGGCGCCCGCAAGGTTGAACATGCCGTTGAACGCATATCGCTAGCCTCTGCTGGCATTGTACCGGATTTGTTCGCCCTTAGCGTGCAGAAACGTCACTTTCGTGTAGTCACCCCAAAGATCCCAGCTGTGGGTGGATGACCCGCTCGGAATTATGACGAAAAGGTGCTTGCTAGGCAGATCGTCGCCAAACGCGCTGGCAGGCACCTACACCGATCCTCGCAGCGATGGAGGTGCGACTCGGCTTGGTACAATCGTGCGGCTAAAGCATCGCCCTCATCAGCGCCGGCTCAAAGGCACCCCAAGAAACCGCAATGAGCGTGAGCACGGTTGCCATCATCAGCATCAAAACCCTTGGAGTGCGCAGCCAAAGACCAACGTGCGGGGCTCCGCACCTGCAGGCCTTTTGGCGCTGACGGATGACCACGAGCCAGCTGATAATCAGCATGAGCACGGATAGGCCAGCCATGGGCCAGCGGAGCGGTCCTATAGCTGTCAGGACGCTTCCGAAACCGGTGCTGAGGCCGAGACCGGCTAGTGCCATCGGAAGAATGCAGCACGAGCACGCCGCCAGCACCGCGCCAACGCTGCTCAACATGCTCATCAACGTAGTTTTGGCGCCACCCGGGGGCATCGCCTCTCTTGGCACCCCAGGAAGCGCGACGTTTTTCTCAACTAGCATCATTGACCCCTTACGGGCAGTGACCGCAAAAAGAGGCAACCAGCGCTCCAGCGCGGTTCTCGAACTCATCTCTCTGGCCGCTCGCCCAGCTTCGTGATCATACCATAAGCTGCGCCGACCCGAAGCCCGATCTCAGCTTCCTCATCGCCAGCCGGGCGGCCACTGACCGTCTCCAGCGCGATAAGCAGATGCTCCGCGACATCCATGCGGCCATCGGCAAAAGCCCGCTTGAACGCGGCCAGGATCAGATCGTCCAGCTCGGGCTCATTATCATTCACGTCTCACTCCTTGGATCCCCGCTCCGCCCGTTCCTTTGATCAGAGCCGCTCCAGCTCGAGCCCCCAGCGTTGTCTGCAGGTATTTCACGAGAGCTGCCAGCCCTAGGATCAGGACGGCTACGACGAGGAGCCAGACAACTCCCATGCCGATCATCATCGCGGCTCCACCGCAGTCCATCATCATGTTCAGCTCCTACGTTCGAGGCTGGAAATTCCCGCTTGCTGGTTATGTCATCTGCGGCTTGGCAGCCGACGCGACGTCGGGCTGCTTTTGATCCACGGCCTCACGCATGAACTGCTTCACGCCGAGGAGCTTGTAGATCGCAGGGAGAACGAAGAGGGACAGGAGGGGCGCCGTGATCATGCCGCCCACCATCGGAGCCGCCAGACGCTGCATGATCTCAGAGCCGGTGCCCTCGCCGATGAGCAGCGGAAAAAGACCAGCGAGGATGACCGCAGCCGTCATCGCCTTCGGCCTCACCCGTAAGACCGCGCCTTCCATCAGCGCGTCCTCGAGATCCTCGGTTTTCGAGAACTTGCCGGCCTCAATCCGCTCCTCGATCGCCTTGTCGAGGTAGACCAGCATGATAACCCCAAACTCCGCAGCAAGCCCGGCAAGAGCGATGAAGCCGACCGCTGTTGCCACGGAGATCGCGTGACCCATCAGGTAGATGAGCCAGACTCCGCCAATGAGCGCGAACGGAAGCGCGAGGAGGACGATGAGCGGCTCACGCACTCGCTTGAAGGCGAGGTACAGGAGCAGGAAGATTACGCCGATGGTCAGCGGCACGATCACGGCCAACCTCTTGGAAGCACGCTCGGCATATTCGAACTGACCTGACCAGGTGATCGAATAGCCCGGAGGCATCGACACCTCTCGAGCGACCTTCTGGCGCGCTTCATTCACAAACCCGACAATGTCGCGGTCGCGAACGTCGACGTAGACCCAAGCGGAGGGCCGCGCGTTCTCGCTCTTTACCATCACCGGACCGTCGGCGATCTGCACGCTTGCCACGGCACCCAGCGGCACGATTCCGCCTGTCGGAGCGACAATCGGCAGACTGCGCAGAGCCTCGACGCTGCCGCGCATCTCGCGCGGGAAGCGCACGTTGATCGGGAAGCGAGCAAGCCCCTCGATCTTTTCATCCACCGACATGCCGCCAACCGCACCGGCAGCCGTGTTCTGCACGTCCTCAATGGACAGCCCGTATCGAGCAGCGGCCAGGCGATCGACCTTGATGTCGATGTAGCGGCCGCCGAGGATCCGATCCGAGATAGCGGAGGTTGTGCCGGGAACGGTCTTCACCACCTGCGCGATTTTAGCTCCGAGCCGATCGAGCGTGGCGAGATCAGCTCCGCTCACCTTCACGCCAACGGGGCTCTTGATGCCCGTCGCGAGCATGTCGATCCTGTTCCGGATCGGCGGCACGAAGACATTGGCCAGGCCAGGCACCTTCACGCGTGAATCGAGCTCGGCGATCAACTTCTCCATCGTCATCCCTTCACGCCACTCGCTCTGAGGCTTGAGCTGGATAACCGTTTCGAACATTTCGATCGGCGCAGGGTCGGTTGCGGTCTCGGCGCGGCCCGCCTTGCCGAACACCGTCTTCACCTCCGGGACCGTCTTGATCATGCGGTTTGTGATCTGAAGGAGCTCAGAGGCTTTGGACGCAGACAGGCCTGGAAGCGCCGTCGGCATGTAAAGGAGGTCGCCCTCCGCCAGCGCGGGCATGAACTCCCCGCCGAGGCGAGAAAGCGGCCACGCCGTCAGAAGAAGCGCCCCGATAGCAAGACCAAGGACGAGCTTGGGCCACTTCATGACCCAGACAAGGGCGGGCCTGTACGCCGCGATCAGCCAGCGATTGATTGGGTTCTTCTCTTCGGGGCGAATCTTGCCTTTGATGAACATGATCATCAGGACCGGGATGAGCGTGACGGAGAGCCCAGCGGCCGCCGCCATTGAGTAAGTCTTGGTGAGCGCAAGAGGCGTGAAGAGCCTGCCCTCCTGAGCCTCCAGGGAGAAGACCGGCAGGAACGAGAGCGTGATGATCAAGAGGGAAAAGAACAACGCCGGCCCGACCTCAACGGCCGCGTCCACCAGCGTGCGCTTGCGCAACTCCTCGGTCATGCCCCCATGCTCGTGCTCAGCGTGCTCGAGCTTCTTGTGAGCATTCTCGATCATCACCACGGCCGCATCGACCATGGCGCCGATCGCCAGCGCGATACCTCCAAGCGAAAGGATGTTCGCGTTAACCCCCTGATAGTACATCACGATGAACGCGGCGAGGATTCCTAGGGGGAGCGTCAGGATTGCCACCAGTGCCGAGCGCAGGTGTAAGAGGAACACCACGCACACGAGCGCAACGACGATGAACTCTTCGACAAGCTTATGAGAAAGGTTCTCGATCGCGCGTTCGATGAGCGATGACCGGTCGTAGACCGTCACCACCTCAACGCCCTTGGGAAGAGCCATCTTGAGTTCCTCGAGCTTCTCCTTGACCGCCTCGATTACCGACCTCGTGTCGGCTCCTGCACGAACGACGATCACACCGCCTGCGACTTCTCCCTGGCCATTGAATTCGGCGATGCCGCGCCGGAATTCGGGAACGATCTGGACGCGCGCAACGTCACCGATCGTGACCGGAACGCCGCCGGCGCTCACCTTCAGAGGTATGTTTCGGAAATCGTCGAGGCTCTGCAGATAGCCACCGACACGGATCATGTACTCGGCTTCCGCACGCTCAATAACCGAGCCGCCAGTCTCGTTATTTGCCGTTTGCAGCGCTTCCATTACGTCGCTGACGGACACTCGATATAGCTGAAGCTTCTCGGGATTGACCTCGACCTGGAACGCGCGGACCATGCCGCCAACGCTGGCGACCTCGGCAACGCCGGGGACTTCCTTGAGTTGGTATCGCAGAAACCAATCCTGCAGCGCACGAAGCTGACCAAGATCGTTGCCACCGGTGCGGTCGACGAGCGCGTACTGGTAAGCCCAGCCGACGCCCGTCGCATCAGGGCCAAGTGCCGGTGTAACCCCCGGCGGCAGCCGGCCCGCCGCCTGGTTCAAATATTCGAGAACCCTCGAGCGAGCCCAGTAGAGGTCGGTCCCGTCCTCGAAGATGATTGTGACAAACGAGTCTCCGAACATGGAAAAGGCGCGGACTGCCTTCACTTTGGGCGCCGACAGCATCGTAGTCGCGATCGGGTAGGTAACCTGCGCCTCCACAATCTGGGGCGCCTGCCCTGGATAGGGCGTACGGATGATGACCTGGACGTCGGAGAGGTCGGGGATAGCATCGAGCGGAGTCCGGCTCACCGTGTACAACCCGGCAGCCGTGATGAAGGCGGCCGCAAGAAGAACGAGCAGCCGGTTCGCCGCCGACCATCGAATGATCCGCTCGATCATTGCGCCGCCTCCGGAGCGATGCGCTCGATCACGGGCGTTTGACCCTGCTGTGGCCTCTGAAAGGCGAACATCACTCGTTCGCCAGCCTTACGGCCGCGCAGCAGCGAACCGTCCTTCACGGGGAAGGTCATCGTCATGGCCGGCCAGTTGATCGCCGCCAACGGCTCGTGAGCGAGAGTGATACGGCCACCTGCCGCGTCCACCGTCTTCACGACTCCGCGACCCTGGATAAGCTCGTCTTGCCGCTGCTGTTGCGCGGCAGGCGATTGGCCTCGCGATAGACGCTCGACAATGCCGGCGAGTGAGGCCTCGGAGTCGATCAGGAACTGACCAGAAACAACGACAATGTCGTTGAGGTTGAGCCCCCTGCGGATCTCGGTTCGGTCGCCAACCGTGCGCCCAAGCTCAACTTCGACCGGAATGAAGCCGCCATTCCGCTGCACGATAACAACGTTGCGCCTTCCGGTGGAGATAACGGCCTCGGACGGCACGACGAGACCGCCTGTTGCCGCACCACCGATGGTGAGATTGGCGAACATGCCGATCTTCAGCCGGCCGCCCGGGTTGGGCAGCGTGACACGAACTCGAGCAGTACGCGCTTCGGGATCGAGCGTCGGGAAGATGTAGTCGATCCGGCCCTGAACCGTCTCGCCGCCATAGGCAGGAAACGAGATCTCCGCCGGCTGTCCGATGCGGATCTGGCCCAGCGACACTTCCGGAACCTCGGCCACAACCCACACTTGCGAGAGATCCGCCAAGGTGATGATCGACTGTCCGGGCTCCACCCGCGCACCCGGCCGCGCGCCTATGGCGGTCACGATCCCGGACCGAGGAGCGAACACTCCGTACGTGCGCTGAGGGCGCCCGCCCCGATCCAGGTTGCGAATGGCCGCCTCCGGCAGGCCAAGCAGCTGCAACCTCTGGCGCGCTGCACTGCGCAGGCCCGGCGTAATCGTCGAACGGCGTATCTTCAAAAGGGCGGCATACTCATGCTGAGCGCCAAGCAGCTCCGGCGAATAGACGCTCGCGACCCGAGTCCCTCTGCCGACCTGTTCCCCGACAGCGCGGACGCTGAGCTGCTCGACGAAGCCGGGGGTTAGGGTCTGGACCTCGACAATGCGGCGCTCGTCAGTCTCAACGCGCCCGACCACCGCAATCGCCGCCGCCAGATTGTCGAAGGTTACTCGCGCAGTGCGGACGCCGAGGTTCTGTTGCACCTGTGGCGAGATCTGAATGCCGGCGCCGCCGCCCTCCTCAGCATATTTCGGCTGAAGGTCCATGTTCATCGACGACTTGCCGGGCGCGTTGTAGCGCTCCATCGGCAGCATCGGATCGAACCAGTAGAGAACGGTTTTGCCGGAGCCGTCCTGCACGACGCCGTTGACGAGCTCGCCCTTCGCGGCGCCCGCTCCAGCGTCGCCATCTCCTGATAAAACAGCATAGCCGACGCCCGCTCCAGCGAGAGCAAGCGCGACACTGCCGGCGAGGATTTTCTTATTCCTGGATGTCCCCAGCCCTGTGCGGACAACGAGCAGTCTTTCCTTGATGGTCATCGCGCGACATCCTGCGTGAGGTAAATGAGCTCGGCGGCCGCGCGAGCGCGTCGCCCCTGCTGCTCGATCGCTTGAATGTGAGTTTCGACGTACCGGCGGACGATGAAGAGCGGCATCTCGAGAGTCGCCTGACCCGCTCCATAGCGAGCTTCTGCCGCCTCGAATGAAGCCTCAAGAGACGGAATCGCCTGGCTGGTGATGATCGACAGCTGCGCCTCGGCGCTCTTGTAGTCGGCCAATGCGTCGCCATAGGTGCCGCTCAGCTCGCGTTGCGCATCCTGCGCTCGGAGCCGAGCAGCATCAGCGCGAGCCGAAGCCTCGGCGATCCGCCGGTTCTGCAATCGGTTTTTGTTGATCTGGAGCGGGATACTGACGGTGGCCGACAGCATATCGCCATAATCGGGACGGTAGCCGTACATGACTGACCAGCTGAGGTTGGGCTTCCGGTCCGCTCTGGCGACGTCCACAGCCCTCTGCGCCGCCCGCTCCTGGGCCTCCGCGACGAGTACATGCGGATGCTGCGCAAGGTCAGCCTGGCTGACCTTCGGCGCTTCAAGCGCAGGAACGGTGTCTGGCAGCGGGCGCTGCGCAGCAGCGCCTATCCACCGCGCCATCTCAGCCCGGGCTCGCGCCTCCTGTCCACGCGCATCCTCTTGCATCGCCTTGGCAAGCGCGACTTCCGCCTGCGCCTGGAGCGCAAGAGAGGGCGTGGAAGATCCCGTTGGAATGCCGGCTTCCATGATCTGGCGACCGACGTCGAGATCGTTGATCAGGCGGTCCAACAATCGCTGTTTGGCTCGTGCTTCCACGGCGTTGATCCAAGCGACCATGACGTCCCGCTGAATGTGCCGCTCCTGCGCACTCGCCTGCGTCCGACTGACAACTGCCTCTGCGGTGAGCCTCGCAGCCTCGGCTTGACGTCTGGAGCGGCGAACCTGCTCCCGCATCACACCGATCGTGTACATTGTCATGTCGTCGCGAGTGGGGTTGAACGCCATGTTCCCGGTCACCGGTAAGTTCTGGATTCCGGCGGTGATCGTCGGATCAGGCAATGTGCCTGCCGCAATCGCAGCCTGTTCCGAGGCTACCGCTTCGCGCTCAAACGCGCCCAGGGTCGGCTGATCACCACTCGCCAGTGCCGCAGCCTCCTTGAGACTAAGCGTCGGTCCGGCAGCAGGAGAAGTCGCGGGCTGTTCCGTCGCCGTGGCATGATGTGCCTGCGCTAAGGCAGGCGCGGGCGCCGCCAGAATGGTAAGAGGCACGACGCTCGCCGCTGTGAGATGCCGAGCAACATTTGCTCGCCAATTAGCCAGGCGCGCGCCCTGATCGTGCGCCCGCTCCCCGCGCCCCGTGATGGTGCTGAACATATGTGAATTCCTAGGATCAGGCGGGTGCGGTCGCACGGACGCGACCGCACCTCATCCGTCACTGCTTTGAGATCGACGTCAGCGTCGTCGCGCCATCACCCTTGGTGAAAGCGAATGACACACGGTCACCGGGCTTGATGCCATTCGCCAGCGCCGGATCGGCGGCCGTGAAGGTCATCTCCATAGCCGGCCAGCCGATCGACTTGATCTCCTCATGGGCGATCGTCACGTCGCTTCCGGAGATGCTTTTCACAGTGCCGGTGCCGGAGTGCGACTCGCTGGCGCTCGCCGCCGGAGCTGCTCCAGCGGTCGCAGCATTTTCGCTGGTGCCGCTCCTGCTCGCGTCCTCGGCGCCGCAGGCAGCAAGCGTAACAAGCGTGGCGAGCACGCCCGCCTTCATAATCATGTTCATGTTCGTACTTTCTTCGCGTCCTACGCAGTTCGCGTCGGCAGGCCCAAGCGTGATGCTCGGCCGCAGGAGACGCGCTCTACGTGTTAATCTTCGAGACAGCGCTGAATGCGCGACTCGCCCCGCGCAGCATCGCCGCGCAGACACTGATCAGGCGAAGAAAGCTCGCGGAGGAGGATCGTCCGTGGACAGAATGATTGACGGCAGGCTGCCAGGCTCCGGCTGCCGGTTGAGGAGCGCAACCGGTTCTACCGCGTCCTCATCAACATCTGCTCCCGGCAAGACGGCTGCCGGTGCAGGAGTTGCACAATCAGGCGTGCAGCAGCGCATCTTCTTGTGGTCGGGGGCCATTCCTTCGTCCGCGCCGGCCATCGTACAGCTTACCGACGGCGCGGCTCTCGCCGCCCCGGGGCTGCCGATGAACGACAGCGCTATAAGAATGGCCACGATGAGCTTCATCACGATCCTAATACACATATGCTGGGCGTCAAGGAAGGCCGCACCCCATGTTCCCGCCGAAATCGGCGAGCACCCATCGCGAGGACACGTTCATCTGCTGCCTTAAGCATTCCCCCTTTGTAGACTCAGATCCATGAAAGAGATTTCCACTTTCGCGATTTCTCCCCCTCATATTGTCCTTTCCACCGTTGGAAGGTCAAGCGCTATTTTGTTGCAGCGACCGCAAATCTCGCTTGCTGTCGGAAACCACCGCCCACCACTACCGCCAGTCACCGGCGCCTGCGCCGCGTCCTGTGCGTTGATGGAGCCCGACTGGATGACCTGCGGGACAGAGATTTCGAAGCGGCCGCAACGCGCGCGGGAACGGACAAATGACGCTGCAGCCCGCTGTCGGCTGCGGAAAGCACCGCTTCGAGCCTCCTCCTTAGGAGCGGCTTCCCCAGGGATGCGATAACGCCTCCGCACGTGAACGAATGTCGCAGCAACGTCCGGCCGTGGGCCTCCTCAAGCGTGAAAGCCTCTTGCAGATTGAAGAGTCTTCCAACACCGAACTCCCACGCCAAGCGACGGGGCTCCTCGTGCGCAGTGATCAAAGCCGGATTCCAAAGCCGCTTGCGCCCGTAGCTCCCGAACGACCAGTCGATGTCGAGCCCAGCGCCCGGTGCTCCCCGCACAGCGATGAACGGGTTCCACTCCGGATAACGCGTGAAGTCGACAAGAGCGCGCCACACCCTGCTTGGGGAAGCCGCGATGTCCACCTCCGTCTTGATGTGCAACATACCTTCTCCGGATTGGCGATGTCTGCTGATGGCCCGAAGGGCCGAAAGTCCCCGCCGCTTGGGGCGGCGGCGGGGACTTGGCCGATCCCAGAGAGGTCATGGGACGGCCCTGCTCCCGTGAAACAGGCGGGAGGCAGCTATATACTGTGGTGGGCGCCCGCTCAGTGACCTTGGGAAGGCTCCTCGTCACCCCAGCGGCTCACCCGCTCCAGGTACCGCTCAGCAAGCTCGTAATGCGCCGCTACCACTGCCGCGTGGCTCGCGCGTTCGCCAGCCAAGACGCGCCTCTTTTCGGCTTGACCTTCCCACGATTGGAAGCCGGATAAGCTCAGCGAATCATTCACAAAGGAGATTCGCCGACCGACCTCAGCACCAGCTTGAACGACCCCAGGGCCGCTGCTGGACTACGTGTAGTTTTCGGTCGTCGCTTATCAGACGATGCAATTTGAGCGCCTCTCCAACTTAGACAAAAAATGGCAGGTCAGCCGCCGAGGCTTCATGCTCGGCGCGACCGCTACCGCAGCAGCGGCCGTCACTGGCTGCTCCCGGGTCGCTGCTCAGGCGAGCGATATTCAGCTGACCGCCAAGGCGGGTCGCGCTCGCTTGCTGTCCGACTCGACCGTGAGCACCGCCGTATTCGGCTACGGCGGTCAGGTACCCGGGCGAGAGCTCCGGCTTCGCCAAGGCGATCGGCTAAGGGTCAGCGTGAAAAACGAGCTCCAGGAGGAAACGACCGTCCACTGGCACGGCATTCGCCTGCCAAACGCAATGGACGGAGTTCCCCACCTTACTCAGAAGCCGATCAAGCCGGGGGAGACCTTCCTCTACGACTTTGTTGCGCCCGATGCTGGCACTTATTGGTACCACCCTCACTATAACAGCTCACAGCAAGTCGGGCGCGGCCTCTATGGACCTCTCATCGTAGAGGAAGCCGAGCCCATCAAGGTGGACCGGGATATCACCTGGCTCCTGGGTGACTGGCGCCTTCACGAGGATGGGCAGATCAGCGATGACTTCGGCAACATGCATGACAGCATGCACGCCGGCCGCGTTGGCAATACGATTACAATCAATGGCCTCGCTCCGCAGCCTCTCGCCGTCCGAACCGGCGAGCGCGTCAGGCTGCGGCTGATCAACGTAGCGAACGCACGTATCTTCGGCCTCAAGTTTGCCGGCCACAGCCCCAAGATCATCGCTCTCGACGGGCAACCAGTCACCCCTCATGAGCCGAGCGGAGCGGTTCTCGTCGGTCCAGCCATGCGGGTCGATCTGATCATCGACATGGTCGGCGACCCAAGCTCGAACTTCACCGTGGAAGACACCTTCTACAAGGGCCTCGAGTACGCTCTTACGACCCTAGAGTACGGCGGGACGCCGCTGCGGCAGGCCCTACTCCCGACGCCCGTCGCATTGCCTCCCAATCGCATCGCCGAGCCGCACCTGAGAGCGGCAACGCGCCACGAGATCACCTTCAGCGGCGGCATGGGCGGCGGAATGGGAATGATGGGCGGCAGAATGATGGGCGGCGGCATGGGCATGATGGGAGGCATGAGCTGGGCCATCAACGGCGTCTCGCCGACGAGCCATACTCATGAGCCGATGCTCACGTTCGCCAGGGGGAAAACCGTCGTTCTCAACCTCAACAATGACACGGCCTGGTGGCACCCGATCCACCTCCACGGCCACAGCTTCCGCGTCATCTCGCGGAATGGAAAACCTACGGCTCACCGCGAGTGGCAAGACACCGTGCTCATGCCGCCGCGCGAGACGGCGGAAATCGCATTCGTCGCCGACAACCCTGGCGACTGGATGTTCCACTGCCACGTCCTGGAACACCAGGCCGCCGGCATGATAGCGAACCTGCGCGTCGCCTGAACCACATCAAAGGAGAACTCGTATGCGTAAGATCATCAAATCCGTCATGTTCGGGCTCGGCCTTGCGCTGACCGCCCCAGCCGTGGCAGCCGGCGCCGCGAAGCCCGTGGCGGTCCTTTACAAGAATCCGCAATGCGACTGCTGCGAGACGTACGCCAAATATCTCCGGGTCCACGGGTATCAGGTGAAGGTCCAAGCCACCCATGACCTGCCGCTGATCAAAAAGAAGCACGGGATCCCCTCCGCCCTCGAAGGCTGCCACACCACCTTGGTAGGCGGCTACGTCGTCGAGGGCCATGTTCCCGTGAAAAGCTTGAACAAGCTTCTCGCTCAACGGCCCAAGATCACTGGCATCTCGCTGCCCGGCATGCCGACCGGCTCCCCTGGGATGATGGGCCCGAAGACCAAGCCATTCAAAGTTTTCGCCTTCAACAAGGCGGGCCGGTCAGCCGTCTACTCGGTTGAATAGGGCGGACCTACTCGCGGCCTCTCGGCTCCGGGGCTCTGCGGACCGTCACCCACGACGTTCAGCAACCCCGGGGCAAGCGGGGCCCGCTACTCAGAAGAATGCCGTCACGGAGAGACGATGCTGACGCTCGACACCAAGAACTTTCCGGAGGGGCCGGAGCGCTACGCGGTCCCTGCTGATCGCTCCTTCATCTTCGCTACGGGCATCGAGAACAGCTATCCGACGATCCGGGGGCGCGACGGCGCCACAGTCCGTGTCGACCAGATGGCCAAGAGCGGCCACTACGACCGGTGGCGGGAGGACTTCGGGCTCGTCCGAGAGCTCGACATCGAATATCTGCGCTATGGTCCCCCATATCACCTGACCCACCTAGGGCCGGGTCGCTATGACTGGTCGTTCGCCGACGAGACGTTTCGCCGAGTTGAGGCGGCTCGGCATCACCCCGATCGTCGACCTCTGTCACTTCGGTGTGCCGGACTGGATTGGCGACTTCCAGAACAAGGAATGGCCTGAACTCTTCGCCGAGTATGCGGCAGCCTTTGCTGCCCGCTTCCCCTGGGTCAGGCTCTATACCCCGGTGAACGAAATCTTTATCGCCGCGACCTTCTCGGCGCAGATCGGATGGTGGAACGAGCGATTGGCATCCGACGCCGCTTTCGTGACCGCACTCAGGAACCTCGTCAAAGCAAACCCCCTAGCCGAAGGAGCCATCCTGCGGACGCGGCAGCAGACTGGAACGCTCTTCATCCAGAGCGAGTCCACCGAATACTTCCACGCAGAGTGCCCGGCCGCCGAGGAGCGGGCCAGCTTCTACAATGAGAAGAGGTTCCTCTCGCTGGACCTCTGCTACGGTCACGACGTCAGTGCCAGGATGTACCGCTATCTGACCGACAGCGGTCTCGCCCCGCAGGAATATGACTGGTTCATGCACTGGGGGCAGCGGATCAAGCCCCACTGCATCATGGGGAACGACTACTATCTTACGAACGAGCACATGGTGCCGGCCCAAGAGGACGGTCCGATCACGGCCTCAGGCGAGATCTTCGGCTATTACGTCATCACCAAACAGTATTTTGATCGCTTCCACCTTCCCGTCATGCACACCGAGACGAACCTCGCCGATGCGGAGCGGGCGCCCGGCTGGCTCGCCAAGGAATGGGCGAACATGGTCCAGCTGCGGCGCGATGGCGTGCCGATCATCGGCTTCACATGGTACAGCCTGACGGATCAGATCGACTGGGACACCGCTCTTCGCGAAGAGAACGGCAACGTGAACCCGCTCGGTCTCTTCGACCTCGACCGCCGCATCCGCCCAGTCGGAGAAGCCTACCGAAAACTGGTCTCCCAGTGGCGAGGCATGCTGCCCGCCGAGAGCATCTGTCTGCACCATGGCTGACTCGATCTCGCCGCTTAGCGCCGTAGCGCCTATCCCTTTGCAGGAGAAACCAGTGACCATCCACCACGGCATCATCGATGCTATCGGCAACACGCCTCTGATCAGGCTCGACCGCGTTTCGGAGCTCACGGGCTGCGAAATCTTGGGCAAAGCCGAGTTCATGAACCCTGGCCAGTCCGTAAAGGACAGGGCCGCCTTATTCATCATCCGCGACGCGGAGCGTAGCGGAAAGCTCCGGCCGGGCGGCATTATAGTCGAAGGAACGGCCGGCAACACCGGCATCGGCTTAACCCTCGTTGCCAATGCGCTCGGCTACCGCACCGTTATCGTCATCCCCGAAACGCAGAGCCAGGAGAAAAAGGACATGCTCCGCTTCTCCGGCGCACATCTCGTTGAGGTGCCGGCAGTGCCGTACCGCAACGAGAACAACTACGTGCATGTGTCGGCCCGCTTGGCTGCCGAGCTGGCGGAGCTCAGCCCGAACGGCGCGGTTTGGGCGAACCAGTTCGACAATGTCGCCAATCGGCAAGCTCACGTCGAGACCACCGGACCAGAAATCTGGCAGCAGACCGGCGGCAAGGTAGACGGTTTCGTCAGCGCCGTCGGCACGGGCGGCACTCTTGCCGGCGTCAGCATCGCTCTCAAAGAGCGGAACCCGCACATCGCCATCGCACTAGCTGACCCACCCGGCGCTGCCCTCTTCAGCTACTATACGAGCGGAGAACTTCGGTCCGAAGGATCGTCCATCACAGAAGGAATCGGTCAGGGCCGGGTGACTGCTAACCTTGACGGCTTCACGCCCGATTTCTCGTTCCACATAGCGGACGACGAAGCCATCCCTATGGTCTTCGACCTCCTGGAGCACGAGGGTCTCTGTGTCGGCCCCTCTTCTGGCGTCAATGTCGCCGGCGCGGCGCGGCTCGCGGGGCAGCTCGGACCCGGCCACACGATCGTGACCGTCCTCTGCGACTACGGCACTCGGTATCAGTCCAAGCTCTTCAATCCAGACTTCCTGCGTTCGAAGGGCCTGCCCGTGCCCCAGTGGATCGAGGGTTCCAATCCGCTCGTCCACCAAGCCCTGAGCCGGTGCTGGGCACCGCAAGCGGCGCCGCCAGCGCTTTGAGCATCGTCCCTCCAGATTGATCCCCTTCCCCCTCCCTCTCAACAACCAAGGAGACACAACATGACCATCCAGCTCGGCGACATCGCCCCCGACTTCGAAGCTGACACCACAGAGGGCCGGATCCGCTTTCATGATTGGATCGAAGGCTCCTGGGCGGTCCTCTTCTCTCACCCGAAGGACTTCACTCCGGTCTGCACCACTGAGCTTGGCGCGGTGGCCAAGCTCAAGCCCGAATTCGATCGCCGAGGCACGAAGGTGATCGGGCTCTCCGTTGATCCCGTCGATGATCACCGGGCCTGGGCGGGCGACATCGAGGAGACGCAAGGGACTGCGCTCAACTTCCCGCTTATCGCTGATCCTGAGCGTAAGAT
>Ga0114901_1001151_pt1 | contig 15724 bp, 13 predicted proteins | sample MalvireepMed_s16_FD_89686 | JGI IMG/M metagenome (GOLD analysis project Ga0114901, IMG submission 89686) | Marine viral communities from the Global Malaspina Expedition - Malaspina viral metaG DeepMed_s16 | ecosystem: Environmental > Aquatic > Marine > Oceanic | place: Mediterranean Sea... | reverse complement strand
TTGAAACATTTTAGGGGCATTGCCACGCGATATGATAAGCTCAAAGATAGCTATGCAGCGGCGGTAATGCTCGCTTGTGTCTTTATCTGGTTGCCCCTGATTTGAATTCTATACACACCCTAGACAAAAGGCAAGTTATGAGTATCCATGGCATTTTAGGCGAGCAAACCACCGACTATCCGACCAAGTACAGTCCTGAAACCCTGTATCCGATTGACCGTAGTATGGGGCGCGAAGCTATAGGCTGGCAATTTGACAAGCCCAGTATTGCTAAACTTAGCATCGGTATGGACTGGTGGCACGCATTTGAAGTCTCTTGGCTAAACACGCAAGGTATCTCGCAAGTCGCGATGGCGCGTTTTAGTATCCCTGCGACGTCGCTTTTTATCGTCGAGTCCAAATCGCTGAAGCTTTATCTGAATAGTATTAATTTTACTGAGTTTGCCAGTTGGGACGAGGTTAAGACAATGCTAAGCAAAGATTTATCTAACTGCGTGCAAGGTGAAGTCAAAGTTGAATTATTTGATTTAAATAATAGAGATTCAGAGCTACTCATTACTCAGCCGAAGGGCGTATGTATCGATGATACGCTAGCGGATAGTGATGAAAAAATAGCTCTGACTTCGCATCCTGATGCTTCATTATTAAAAGCTAAAACGCAACAATCAAGTCGTGACAGTAGTCAGCGGTTCAGCTTTTATTCCAATCTACTGCGTAGTAATTGTCCGGTGACCAATCAGCCCGATTGGGGAACGCTAGCGGTAGAGGTGAGTAGCGCTATCGAAGTTGATGACGCGAGTATGCTGCGCTATATCTTAAGTTTTCGTCAGCATAATGGTTTTCATGAGCAGTGTGTCGAGCAGATATTCGCTGATTTAAGTGAGTTCTATCAGCCTACAAAGCTGATGGTCAGAGCTTGGTACACGCGCCGCGGCGGTATCGATATTAACCCTTGCCGTGTCAGTGATATCTCACTATTGCCGAAGCCAAGTCGTTTGATTCGCCAGTAGCGCGTGTCATTGAATAGGCCGCAAAAAAAATAGCCTAGCTCATTTAATGAGCTAGGCTATTTTTTATATTGAAGCGTATTAACCTACGACCTTTGCCAATACTTCCTCGCGGCTTAGCATTTGCTTCTCACTATCGCGGCGATCAACATACTCATACTTATCTTCAGCCAAGTTGCGATCGGAGACCACAATGCGATGCGGAATACCAACCAGTTCAAGATCAGCAAACTTAACGCCTGGGCGCTCATTACGATCATCGAGTAGGACATTGACGCCTTTCGCTTTTAGCTCTTCATAAAGCGCAGTTGCCGTCTCCATCACCGTGTCTTCTTTGGATTTCATTGGTACGATAGCGACTTCAAATGGCGCTAAGGAGTCATCAACATCTGGCGTCTGTGGCCACATGATGCCGTTCTCGTCGTTATTTTGCTCGATAGCAGCGGCGATAATACGGCTCACGCCAATACCGTAGCAGCCCATCATGAGCGTCACAGGCTTGCCATCTTCGCCAGAGACAGTAGCATTCATCGCTTGAGAGTACTTATCGCCCAACTGGAAGATATGACCGACTTCGATACCGCGCTTGATTTTTAGCGTGCCTTTACCATCAGGAGAAGGGTCGCCTTCTTGTACGTTGCGCACATCGACGATGCGGGTGATACGGGTGTCACGCACCCAGTTCATACCGATAGTGTGTTTATTAACGACATTAGCGCCGGCCACAAAGTCGGATAAAGTGGCCGCTGAGCGATCGACAAACACTGGCATATCTAGGTCAACGCCGATATAGCCTTTATGCAGCCCCGCCGCTTTTAGTTCTGCATCAGAGGCAAGTGTTAGTGGCACATTGGCTTCTTCGATTTTCTCTGCTTTGATGGTATTGAGCTGATGATCGCCGCGCAAAACTATGGCGATTAGCTGCGGCGTATCGTCTTCTTTATGACCATGGACGATCAAAGTCTTGACCGTATTCGCCAGCGGGATATCTAAATGTTCAGCAACCATCTTACAAGAGGTCATACCTTCGGTGAGCACATCTTCGCGCGCCTGCTTTGGCGGCTGGCGCTCAGCCATATTAAAGGATAAAGATTCGGCAAGCTCAACGTTCGCCGCGTAATCAGAGGAGTCAGAGAAGGCGATATCGTCTTCGCCGCTGTCCGCCAATACATGAAACTCATGCGAGGCAAAGCCGCCGATAGAGCCGGTATCTGCTTGTACGGCACGAAAATCTAGACCCAAACGAGTAAAGATACGCGTGTAAGCGTCGTACATATCCCGGTAAGTCTTGGCAAGCGAGGCTTGATCGACATGGAACGAGTAGGCGTCTTTCATAGTAAATTCACGCGCGCGCATCACCCCGAAGCGAGGACGAATCTCATCACGGAATTTGCCTTGAATTTGAAAGAAAGTAATCGGTAGCTGCTTATAGCTACGTAGCTCGCTTTGAGCTAAAGTAGTGATGACCTCTTCGTGGGTGGGCCCAAGTACAAAGTCGCGATCATGGCGATCTTTGAAACGTAGCAGCTCAGGACCATAGTCCTCAAACCGGCCAGTAGTTTGCCATAGCTCAGCGGGCTGAGTCATTGGCATAAGCACCTCTTGTGCGCCGATATTTTGCATCTCCTCACGGACGATACGTTCCACCTTTTGTAAGACGCGTAGTCCTAAAGGCAACCAAATATAGAGTCCAGAAGCGATTTTACGAATAAGACCGGCACGCACCATCAACTGGCTGGAGGCGATATCGGCATCACTTGGGGTCTTTTTTAGCGTGGCGAACAAGAACTGACTGGCTTTCATAAATAAAGCGTAATCTTATCTTCAATCATACAATAAATAAAAAAGACGCTAAACGTAAGGCTAAAATTTTATGCCAGCGCTAGCTTGCCTTGGTAAGAAGTCACTGAAACGAGTCGATTAACGCTCTTTATAATAGAGCTTTTATAATGCTTCAGCGTAACCTGTCTATGTTAGGTAAAGTTAGGCTCAGACGCAATGACTTTTTGTCATTTCCATCCTAGCAAGCCTTTATTATTAACACAAAGCGAATGATTAAAAGATAACTCACTTAAGGTTTGTGTTGACAATAAGTAGCGACGCCTTGAAGTTAGGTGCTTTGATAGCATTTAAGTAGCAGTATTTATTTAAGCTTATGATTTTAAGATAAATATTCTGCACTGAATTTTTTAAGCTGCACACAACAAATAACGCATAAAAAGGTAGCCGCTATGAGTACTCCTGAGCAACCCGTTTCTGATCCTAATAATAGGCTTGTCAAAGAGCGTAAGCCTAAGCCAAAAATTGCTAAGATGTCGTGGCTACTACTTTTTGTGGGTCTGGCGGCGTTGGCTTTTGCGATTTATATCATGCAAAACAGTGCTGAGGAAGAGCCTGTTGAGACGATTACTAGAGAAGGCGTTGTCACCCAAATTCAGCAGCTTAATCGTCTGCAAACGGTGGCTTTTAGTGTCGATACCATTATCACTAGTGAGCGCGAGGGCAGCTGGGCAAAGCTGTGGCAAGATGAGCAAAAGGCACTATTCATTGCTAAAGGACGCGTGCAAGCAGGTATCGATCTGAGCGCCTTGACGCCTGAGATGGTACAAGTGGTGCAGCCTACTAATGAGCAGCTCGAAGCTGCGGATAACTCGACTACGCCATCATCGATCATGCCAAGGATTAATATCACTATACCACCCTCAGAGGTGTTTGCCGTATATCTTGATGATATCGAGATATACGACTGGCAAACGGGCGCGTTTGGGATGATGCAAGTTGATCCGGCGATATTGGCACAAGCGCAAAGTATGGCCAAAAAAGAAGTGCTTGAGCGTGCCTGCCGCGGTGATGTGATGACCATGGCACTGAGCAACGCGCAAACACAATTGCAGCAGCTATTTGCGATGACAGGAGCGGTAGTTACTGTTACCACGCAAGGCGCGGGCGCTTGTCGCATGCCGGCGAGTACCGCGAGTTAACTTGGTCAAATTAACTGATTCAAATTAACTGATTCAAATTAACTGATTCAAATTAACTTAGTCAAACTAGATAAGTTCTAAGTGTTTAGCTCAATATAAAAAAGCGCTCAGTTACCGATAATTGAGCGCTTTTTTATGGCAACTTTCAGAGGTATGCTTTTCGTATAAATACTGAGCTATGCTTTATTTTTTAAACTCAGCAATAGCCAGTTTGCGCACTTCTTTATGCTCAACCATAGGCACAGGGTAGTCTATATCTGCAAACTCGCCGCCTTTTTTTAGTGCCTTACGCATTGTGTCCTCAGAGTGCAACGTGCTAACAGGAACGTCTTTGAGCTCTGGCAGCCAAGTCTTGATAAACTCGCCCTTAGCATCATGGCTTTTGCCTTGGCTAAAGGGGTTCATAATGCGGAAATACGGCGCAGAATCCGTACCCGTAGAAGCGCTCCATTGCCAGCCGCCATTGTTAGAAGCAAAGTCACCATCGATCAGCTGCTGCATAAAGTAGCGCTCGCCCCAGCGCCAATCGATGAGCAAGTCTTTGGTCAAAAACATTGCCGTCACCATGCGTAAGCGATTATGCATAAAGCCTGTAGCATTCAGACAACGCATCGCGGCATCAACTAACGGCACACCTGTTTTGCCTGCGCACCAAGCGGCAAAGTCATCTTTATCATATGACCAATTGATCTTATCATCGGCGTCTTCTTTATAAGCTTTATGCTCGATGAGTTTGGGCTTATCGACTAACACATGACGATAAAAGTCGCGCCAAGCCAGCTCGCTTATCCAGCGATTGATGTCCTCATTATCGCTATCATTACCGTGCAGTTTTTCTTGCGCTTGCGCTGCTTGCAGGTAACATAGCCTTGGACTGATAGCGCCAATCGTTAAGTAGGCCGACAGGTGACTCGTACCTTGCAAGATAGGCTTGTCACGACTGACATCATAATCTTCGATATCCTCAGCGACAAACTCCTTTAAACGCTGTATAGCAGCGTCTTCACCTGCTGGATAATCCTCGCGTGCTTGCTTAAGCTGCGCAGGCTTATCGGTGAATTTTTTCTCGTCGTACTCTAAAGCTTTTTGATAGTCAGCGACTATTTTGTGCGCAAGCTTTTCTATACTGGCGCTAGTATTGGCATTGTTAGCGGCAGACTTTAGTGCCATAGATTTTATGCTAGCTTTGGTTTTATTATTAGCAGTCACTTTTGTAGCTTCATGAGCGCTAAGCGAACCTGCTTCCAACGTATCGCGCCATTTACGATAAAATGGGGTAAAGACTTTGTACATGCTATCGCCGTCATTAGTGGTGATGCTCAGCGGCGGCAATATACACTGGTCATGATGACGGATAAACTCAATATCGTTATTAGCAAGCTGCTTTGTCAACTTTTCATCGCGATCGATTTCATTGCCTTCGTACTCGTGATTGGCCATAACGGTAGTGATTTTTTGCTCTGCACATAGCTCAGTGATAGCTTCTATAGACTTATCAAAATCGGCACATAGATAGACGTTTAAAGCGATATTTAACTGATCTTCTAGCTTTTGCGCTAGTATCGGCAGAGTACGCGCGATATGATCGACTTGTACGAGCGAGTCATCATGCTCAAGCCATTGCTCAGGAGTGATAAAGTAGACGGCGGTAACAGGCGCTTCACTGGCATTAGCCTGTTCACAAATAGCGGCCAAAGCGGTATTGTCATGTATACGCAAGTCACGACGAAACCACATTAGATAATGGGGCGAATGTGCATTATTATCCGGCTTTTTTTTACTATCGTTATCTTTACTGCTGCTAGTTGCCGCTGTCTTTTTAGACATTGAAAAGTCCTTATGGTAATCATAAACAAAACTATGAATAAAAGTATGCTAGGATAAGTTTTTGGATGCAATTGATTTGGCTTTGAGTTAACAAATCACCCTCATTTCTAGAGCTGGGCGCCTCTATTAATCGCTAATTTATGAACAGCCACTTTATTAAGACAACTTCAAGTTTACTTGGCTAAGGTCAAAATATGCAGGTAAAATTTTGCGGATTCACTCAGCTTGCTGATATTGAGGCAGCTATCCAGCTAGGGGTCGATGCGGTAGGCTTAGTGTTTTATCCGCCAAGTCCGCGTGCGGTGACCATAGCGCAAGCGCAGCAATTGACTACCGGAGTACCAGCCTTTACTAGCGTCGTCGCTTTAGTGGTCAATGTGGATAAAGACGAGCTTATGGAGTTAGCCGATAAAGTCGCTTTTGATATTATCCAGTTTCATGGCGATGAGAGCCCTGAGCAATGTCAGCAACTGGCTAATAGCGTGCATAAACGCTGGATAAAGGCGCTACGTATCAATAGCGAACAAGACACGCTAGCGAGCGTCCAAGCTAAAATTAACGATTTTGCTAGCGCTGGCGCAAGTAGTATTTTACTTGATGCTTATAATCCGCAGAAATATGGCGGTACGGGCGATCAGTTCGATTGGGATTTGATCCCAACAGACAGTGCGCTGCCTATTATATTGGCAGGCGGGCTTGATGCTGATAATGTCGCTGCAACTTTAGATCTGCCTATCCATGCGCTCTACGCGCTCGATGTGAGCGGCGGTATTGAGTCCGCGAAAGGTAAAAAAGATGAAGACAAAATGCGCGGCTTTATGAAAGCGGTCAAACGAGATCGATGGCAATGATCGGCGAAGAGATTGACTATGGCCGAGATCAAGGCAAAGAGTTTTATCGATTTACTTGGCTCTGCTGTATTTTAGGTATCATTGTTTTCAGCTCTCTGGCTTATATTGGACTGGTTGAGCAGCAAATAGCATTAGGCGGTAGATATGGTTCGCCTGTTTCTCATTATACGGGTGCAGCCGCTGTATTTCACGGCTATTTTTTCTTTAGCTGTGCTTATGCTGTTTTGCTGCAGGGTTTTGGTATTGGCAATTTAAGTATTTGATTTGGATACTGCTAGCTGTCATTTGGCTAGGCTGTTTATTCTCCATTCAGTATTTCATTCCATAAATACTATTGCTAACTCTATACAGCCTATTGCCTCTGCTACTTTGCCTTTAATATACAAGCATTTTTAACACATTTATTATCTATAGGATATTTTGATGAGTACTACAACCGAAAATAATTCAGCACAAATGATCAATACTTTTACCAATCCAAAAGACGTCGCTGATTTCAATCAATACCCTGATCCTCGTGGTCATTTTGGCGTGCATGGCGGCCGCTTTGTGTCTGAGACTTTGATGGCAGCGCTAGAAGAGCTTGAGACACTATACACCAAAGTCAAAGCTGATCCGGCCTTTTGGGAAGAGTATCATAACGATTTGGTCAATTACGTCGGTCGTCCAACACCGCTGTATCATGCTAAGCGTTTAAGCGATGAAATCGGCGGCGCGCAAATTTACTTTAAGCGTGAAGATCTCAATCATACCGGCGCGCACAAGGTCAATAATACTATCGGGCAGGCGCTACTCGCCAAAATGTGCGGTAAAAAACGCATTATCGCGGAGACAGGAGCGGGTCAGCACGGCGTGGCAACCGCGACTATCGCCGCACGTTTGGGCTTAGAGTGCATCGTCTATATGGGCGCAGACGACGTCGAACGACAAAAGATGAACGTCTACCGTATGCGTCTCTTAGGCACGACTGTCGTGCCAGTGACTTCAGGGTCGCGCACCTTAAAAGATGCAATGAACGAAGCCATGCGCGATTGGGTCACCAATGTCGATACGACTTATTATATTATTGGTACGGTCGCAGGCCCGCATCCTTATCCGCTACTGGTGCGTGATTTCCAAGCGATCATCGGTAAAGAGACGCGTGTACAGCACTTGCAACAAACGGGTAAGTTACCTGACGCACTAGTCGCTTGTGTTGGCGGCGGCTCGAATGCTATTGGTCTGTTTTTTGACTTCTTAAACGATACCAATGTGAAGATGTATGGTGTCGAAGCTACAGGCGATGGTATCGAAAGTGGTCGTCATTCAGCGCCACTTGCGGCGGGCCGTATCGGCGTGTTGCATGGTAATCGTACGTATCTAATGGCAGATGATGAAGGCCAAATTCAAGAGACGCATTCTATCTCGGCAGGTCTTGATTATCCAGGTGTTGGTCCTGAGCATAGTTTCCTAAAAGACATGAACCGGGTTGAATATGTTGGCTGTACCGACAAAGAGGCGTTAGAGGGCTTCCATGAAGTGACGCGTAAAGAAGGTATTATTCCAGCTTTAGAAACGTCTCATGCTTGTGCTTATGCATTAAAACTGGCCAAAACCATGTCACCTGAGCAGACTATCGTGGTGAATATGTCAGGTCGCGGCGATAAAGATTTGCATTCAGTGATGAAGGCGGAAGGGATTGAGCTGTAGCATTCAATAATATGATTAACAGAGGCTAATAATAGCCTCTTGTTTTTATTAAATAATAACTAGAGAAAATTATGACCCGAATTGAAAGCACCTTTGAAACTTTAAAATCACAGAACAAAAAAGCGCTGATTCCGTACGTGATGGCAGGCGATCCCAATCCGAGTAACTTTGTTGGCTTGCTACATGATCTTGTCAAACACGGCGCCGATATGATCGAAGTCGGTTTACCGTTTTCAGATCCTATGGCCGATGGCCCAACCGTAGCTTTAGCAGGCGAGCGCGCGTTAGCGGCAGGTACCAGCACTCGTGATGCGCTAAATATGGTAAGCGAGTTTCGTAAGCAAGATACACAGACGCCTATTATCCTGATGGGCTATCTTAACCCTGTGGAAATCATTGGCTATGATAACTTTGTGCAGCTGTGTGAGCAGGCAGGGGTTGATGGTCTCTTGATGGTGGACCTGCCGCCAGCCGAGGCGGGCAGTTTTACTCAGCATCTATCCGAGCATGCGATGAATGAGATTTTCTTATTATCGCCGACGACTTTACCTGAGCGCCGCGAGCAAGTCTTGACCCATTGTGGCGGTTATATTTATTACGTGTCACTCAAAGGCGTTACCGGATCTGCTACGCTCGATACTGATGATGTCGCGCAGCAAGTACAAGCGATTAAGGCAGAGACGGATTTGCCAGTTTGTGTTGGTTTTGGTATTCGTGATGGTGCGTCTGCCAAAGCCATTGGCGAGCACGCCGATGGGGTCATTGTGGGGAGTGCCTTAGTGCAGAACTTTGCTGATATCGATGCCAATGATAGCAAGGCGGTAGCGGAAGCACAGCAGCGTATTATGACTAAAATGAATGAGCTAAGAGACGCTTTAGATAGTTTGTAATATTATCGTCAGTGCGGGTTTTATATACTATTACTCCAGTAAACTATCGAGAAAAGCCGTTAATAGCAATATGTTGAATGGCTTTGCTAATTTTAGTTTACGTGTGTAAACTAAGACCATATCTGCAATGATGCATGAGCAATCATTCATAATACTATAAACGGTTATGCGCAAACGTGCCGGATAACCTTTTGATAATGGCGAATAATATGACTGAAACTATAGAAAAAACTGAGATGTCAGAGGACAGTGCCAAAATCAGTGCCAAAACCAGTACCGATATGGCAGGCCAATCGTGGTTTAATCGTCCCGTACCGGGCGTTAAGCAGCAGCTCACGCCGCAACTGACTGCAGTTGAGACTGAGCCTTCAACTAAGTGCCCGAACTGCCTGTCGATGATCACCAATACGGCGCTTATCTTTAACTGTTATGTTTGTCCGCACTGCGATCATCATCTGGCGATGACTGCTCGTGAGCGCTTGCAATGGTTTTTGGAGCAAGTCGATGGCGAGATTGGGCAGGAGTTTGTCGCAAAAGACCCGTTAGGCTTCGTCGATAGCAAACCTTATCCTGAGCGTATGACGCAAGCCCAGACTAAGACGGGCGAGAGCGAAGCGCTGATTGTGCTATATGGCAAGCTACGCAATCTTGAAGTCGTGGCCTGTGCTTTTGACTTTCAATTTATGGGCGGCTCGATGGGCTCAGTGGTTGGCGATCGATTTGTACAAGCGGCGGAGAAGTCCTTAGCAGAGCGTAAACCGTTAGTTTGTTTTGCTGCTTCTGGTGGTGCGCGTATGCAAGAAGGGTTACTGTCCTTGATGCAGATGGCGCGTACCGCAGCTGCGGTTGAGCGTCTGCGTTTGGCAGGTATTCCTTATATCGTGGTGTTGACCAATCCCGTTTACGGCGGCGTGACGGCATCGCTTGCCATGCTTGGTGATATCCATTTAGCCGAACCAAAAGCGATGATAGGCTTTGCCGGCAAGCGCGTCATTGAGCAAACCGTACGCGAGACCTTAGAAGAGCCTTTCCAGCGCGCTGAGTTTTTATTAGAGCACGGCGTTGTCGATGAAGTGGTGCATCGTCATCAAATGATAGATACCATTTATCGCCTGCTTGCTAAGCTTTGTCATCAGCCAAACGTGGATGCTTAGCTCTGCGTTTAAGCTGTTTTTAAAGTACACTTAGCACACTTTTAATAGCATTTATCGTCAAGAGCGGTAAGTGCTATTTTTTGGTTTTGACTTGTCATTTTGAATTGGGGTTTTGATTGAATTTGCTATACACTTTGAGGCAAATATAATGACGATTTATAGCTTTTTTTACGCCCATTTTTGATATAGGTTATTTATGGACTCTTCTTCTTTGACTTCGCAGGCGTATAAGCCGACTAAAGACTCTAGCCTGACGGAGTGGCTAGATTATATGCAGCAAATCCACGTCTCAGCGATAGATATGGGGCTCTCCAGAGTGCTGCCGGTCGCTGAGCGTTTAGGAATCGTCCAGTCGGCCAAAGAAAATACCTACGTTTTTACGGTGGCAGGCACCAATGGTAAGGGCTCCACGACTGCGATGATCAGTGAGCTGTGTCAAGCTGCGGGATATAAAACCGCGCTGTATCAGTCGCCGCACTTAATTGAGTTCAATGAGCGCGTACGTATTAATGGCCAGATGGTTAGTGATAAGACTTTGATAGCGGCTTTTGAGCAAGTTGAGGCCGCAAGGCTGCAATGCGGACTAACCTTGTCTTTTTTTGAGATGACGACTTTAGCCGCGCTTTTGATATTTGCGAACGCAGACTGCGAGGTTTGGGTGCTAGAAGTTGGCTTAGGCGGGCGCTTAGATGTGGTCAATATCATCGATCCTGATCTGGCAGTGATTACCAATATCGGTATCGATCACGTGGATTGGCTCGGAGACAACCTTGAAGATATCGGCCGTGAAAAGGCGGGTATTTTACGTGAAGGTATTCCCCTGATTTACGGCGCTACTGAAATGCCCGCCAGCGTTGCAGAACTTGTTGAGCAGCATAATGTCACTTGCTATCAAGTGGGACAGGATTTTTATTACCGTGAAGTTAAGAGTAGTAGCGAAGATAAGATAAATACTAAGCTTAATAATGAGCTTAATAATGAGCTTAATAACGAGCTTAATACTAATGCTAAGCCCACTTGGCAATATAGTAATGCGGCAGTGACACTACAATTACCGCGGCCAAAACTGTCACTGACCAATACTGCTAATGCGGTATCAGCTGTGCTAGCCAGTCCTCTCGATATCGGCATTGACGCTATCAAGCAAGCCTTGGGTAGCGTTCAGCTAGCAGGGCGTTTTGATTATCGGCAGCTGGCTGATCGCCATTGGCTATTCGATGTCGCTCATAACGAGCATGGCGTTGATTTTATGCTCGCACAGTTAGTAGCGCTTTGGCAGCAGCACAAGCAACTGGTCGGTAATAAAACTGCGACGATTAAGGTAGTGTTTTCTATGCTCGCAGATAAGGATATCGAGCTGGTTGTTCAACGTTTAACGCAAGCTGATTTGCCGATGTCTGAGTGGTTTATCGCTGAGATAGATTATCCAAGAGCAGCGAGCGTTGAGCAATTAGTAGCCGCGATGAGCGCTTATATTCCTCAAGAGCGCATCCATACTTTTGAGAGTTTACAGCAGGCGGCGCAAGCGGCTATTTTGGCGAGTCAGCCACACGATCTCCTGCTAGTTTGCGGCTCTTTTCATACCATTGGCGAGACGCTTTTAGCTTTGACCCTAGAGCCAACATAACGCTAGGACAGAGCCGCAAACTAACATGGTCAAGCTAAAAACATTAAGCTCAGCCGATAAGTAGTTTGACTTAGCTTTTGTTAGGTAACGCAGTTTGCATCGTCTGTTGAAGTATCCTGTTAGCAGACAATATGAAAAAATTGTTTTATAATCAAAGCGCTTTGTTATGATAATAAAAGGCTTTATAAATGGGTACTAAGTTATTTTTTCGTAAAAATAGTATTCATTTATCAGATAAGATTGCAGTATAAGCAGTGCGTATAAAGCTTTAAGGGTATGAAGTGATCATTGTTACCAACTGAGGAAATGAAACGGATGAATTTTTCTAGACAAGCCTTATTGGGCATCGGCATGATTATTGGCGGTAGCGTGATGCTATATGCCATGGTGCAACAGATTGGAACCAATGATAATACCGTTGCGGCCCCAGCTATCGTTGAGACTAGCGCTGAAGAGCAGCAGGCCGTGACCCCGTTGACCACAGATATCGAAACTGAAAAGAAGCTATTGGCTCAAAAACAAAAAGAGCGTGCCCTGCGAGTAGCGGAACAAGAAAAGCGTGCCGAGCAGTTTTTGGCTGAGCAAGAGTCTGCAGAGGCCAAAGCACTCGCTAAAGCACGCGCAGAAAACCAACGCTATATCGATAATGCCACGCCCAAAGCTGCTGAAGAAGAAGCGATACAAGAAACGCCCATCACATCAGACACCCCTGCAGTACAGACGCAGCAAGATACCGTGACAGTGACACCTACTAGTACGAGCGCAAACGCTGTAAGTAACGACAGTCGCATTGAAGAAGAAAAGCGCCGCGCCGCTGAAGCAAAAAGAGCAGCTGAGCAAGAGCAGCAGCGCGCTGCTCAACAAAAGGCAGAAGCTGAGGCCCGAGAAAAAGCGGCAGCCAAAGAACAAGCCGAACGCAAAGCTGCCGAGCAAAGAGCGGCAGAACAAAAGGCCGCTGAACAAAGAGCCGCTGAAAACAAGGCAGCTGAGCAAAAAGCGCAAGCGGCTGAATCCGAGCCACCAAGCTCACCAAGCGAATACAAAGTCAAGTCCGGTGATGGCTTAATCAAGCTAGCACGTCGGTACAATGTGCCCGTTGAAGCCTTGGCCCAAGCCAATAACACCTCACCATCTGCTACCTTACAATTAGGGCAGACGATTACCATTCCTTCGCGTAAACAGATTCAGCGCTTAGAGCGTGAGGCGGCAGAAGCGCAGCGTAAGCGCGAACAAGAAAAAGCGCAAGCACAAGCAAAGCGTGATGCGCAGCAGCGCTTGGTAGAGGCTCGTAGAGAAGCGAAACAAACCGATGCTAAGGGCAGCTTTGGCGTACAAGTCTCGTTAGCTAGCGATCAAGCCGGTGCCGATAGAGTCGCCAAAAAATTCAAAGATGCAGGCTATCAAGTGACAACGAGTAAGACCAGTCGCGGTGTCCGCGTCGTCGTTGGTCCTGAGCGCGGTAAAGTGGCCGCATTAGCGCTAAAAGATAAGATTAACAACGACCCCAAAGTAGATACTAGCGGTGCTTGGGTCAAATATTGGTAAACACTTACTTTCTTATGAGTATCTATCTTTAGCTCGAAACCATCTATAGCGCAAAATTTTAGTTTAAAACACGACATGTATTGTCGTGTTTTTTTATTTTATAGATTGCTGATTGAGTTAAGCTTGTATACGATAGCGGCTGCTTTTCTATTTCCTACTGTATGACTTATCAGCCTACAAAGGCTGGGCGGTCGCCTCAAATTTATAAGGTAAACCTATGTCACTTGGCATTGTATTTCTGCTCGCAGCTATCGGCTTTTTGACTCTGATAGTGGTGATAAAGCATCAGTCGAATTCAAAAAGAGAAGAGCCGGCTCCTGCACCGGTACGTGGTGACGATTTGGCGATTTGGCCTTTTGCGCCGATGCCTATTATGACCGATACCGAAGTCATCTTTTTTAATAAGCTCAAAAATGCCCTCCCTGAATATCATATCTTCGTCCAAGTTCAGTTGTCCCGCATTATCGAAGCCAACTCTGAGGAGGCCAGCGAGCGCAGCTTTTGGTTTAATCGTATCTGCCGGCAAAGCGTCGATTATGTGATTACCGATATCGACGCACAAACCACTTTAGTCGCCATCGAACTGGATGACTGGACTCACAGCAGTAAATCGCGGCAAAAGGCTGACGATAAAAAAGACAAAGCACTAGCCAGTGCCGGTATCGCTATCGTCCGCTTTCATGCTGAGCGTATGCCGAGCGCCGATATGCTCAGATACGAGATTATGCAGGTCATTGAGAACTATTGAAACAAGGCTCCACCTTAGAGTTTATTCTCACTACTAGCGCTCACATAAGGGTAAATCACCAGTGGGCGCTCTTTTAAGAAATATAGCCCCGCTTTAGGTGGCTGTCCCGTTGACCCTAGTGGCAGACCAGATAACGACTGATGCTCGTCATAAAAGTCGCGCTTGGTGAACCACTCGATATAGTGGGCTTGGCGTAGCGAGCTTTTATCGAGATGAGCAAGAGTAGTTTCATCGTTTATATCGCACCATTCATGCATAGGAAATGTCGGCTCTAGCCAGTCAGGATAAGTAAAATCAGTACAATGAACAGGCAAAAAGAAGCGACCTTTGATCACTCCATAACGTTTATCAATCTTGACGCGCCCATGATCCTCAGTATCTACCCAAACGCTGCGAAACTGCTTATTTTGCATATAAGTCATTTTGCGCTGAAGATTATCGTTTGAATTGATGCCAACCCAGTCTTGCGGTGCGAATGGCTGCGAGCCCATAAAGAACTTAATCGCTAACTCCCAATGCTCCGTCTGCTGCTGCACATGATTATAAAGAATTAAATCAAGCTCACCTACCGTTTGCTTATCATTATACAATTGAATATTACTGGCTAAGGTCTCAAACGCGTGCAGCCCACGTGCAAACCCGTCTTCTAACCAAAACGATAGCAAGCCTTCAAAGTGAAAGCCTAAGCGATTCGGACTAGGCCGCGATAATAGATAACGCGTCAAATCTTGATAAGCGTTAGTGTTATCAAGCTGCTCTAAGCGCTGCTGGTACGCTTGAAACTGCGCTAGCCAAAACTCACTATTATGAACCGCGATGGGATGAGTAATTTGATCTGGCGAGAAGTTGATCCAGTGAGTTAAGATGTTAGGGCAAGCAAGTACATACGCCAAATCACGCACATAAGGGCGACGATAAGCTTCCCATGGTGGACGACCGCTAGACATAGTGTTATTCGGTGAGAGTTGAGCAATAGGCTCGGACATAGCATAAACTTGAATAGTTGATGACCTATTTAAGCTAACCGCTTGACGATTAAAAGTCTATAGGCAGTTGGCCTATAATTGGTTGTAATGATACAAGATCTACATTATCTATAATTCCATAAACAGTATCCTGTTAAAACAGTCCAATAAGTGACGGCCTAATAAATCACGGTCTAATAAATCATAGCAATAAAATATGAAATACCTGCTACAGATGGATTTCCCTTATACAGGTCCTTTTGGTGATAAGTTTTATGAGCAGATGAAAGAGCTTGCAGAGGACATTGCTACGGAAAAAGGCTTAGTCTATAAGTTATGGACAGAGAATAAAGACACGCAGGAGGCGGGCGGTATTTATGTCTTTGACCATTTAGATGATGCTAATAGATATCAAACCAAGCACACTGAACGCTTAGAGT
>Ga0114901_1001136_pt1 | contig 15859 bp, 11 predicted proteins | sample MalvireepMed_s16_FD_89686 | JGI IMG/M metagenome (GOLD analysis project Ga0114901, IMG submission 89686) | Marine viral communities from the Global Malaspina Expedition - Malaspina viral metaG DeepMed_s16 | ecosystem: Environmental > Aquatic > Marine > Oceanic | place: Mediterranean Sea... | reverse complement strand
GCTTATTGCCTTGGCTAGCTGATTTTATTTAAACAGTCGCAACGACTAGCGCGATTTTAGCATCAGCCCCCACGATACCAACAGGGACAGGCCTATTTTTTGCTGCTTTATTTATCAAAATAGACGTTTAGAACGACTAAACTTACCATTTTTATCTGCAAATCGCCTAAAAAATAGTCTCTGTCAGTGCCATGGTCGAATGTTCAACACGCCCTAATGAGTTTGGCGGCATTTTTGCTAGTGACGCTACCCGGTCCCCTTTACAGATCTGGCTTAGTGGAATTGGGAACTGCTTTTGCGGGCTTCAAATATGCGGTTATCACTGGTGTTGCAGCGCTGATATTACTTATCGTGCAGATGTTATTTAAGCGGCAGACCGTGACTTTTACCAGTGCAGCGGTCGCGATAGTCTTCTCTCTCATCGCAATCCTTATACCTCTGAGAATGATGATTACGGCTAATAGCGTGCCGGCTATTCATGATATCTCAACCGATATAATGACGCCGCCTGAATTTGTCGCTATCGCTCCGCTACGTGCTGATGCTCCCAATCCAACGACTTACGTAGGTCTTGAAACTGCCGAGAAGCAACGCGAAGCTTATCCTGAGCTTCAGACTTTGCAGTATTCACAGCCGAAATCGGAGCTCGTAGCCGCTGTTGAGCAGGCCGCTAATAACTTAGGCTGGCAGCTCGTTAATACGAATGCAAGCGCAGGTGTCATTGAAGCGACAGATAGCACTATGTGGTTTGGGTTTAAGGATGATATTGTCGTACGTGTGCTTGACCAAGGCGGCGAGCGTCTGGTCGATATTCGTAGTAAATCGAGAATGGGTAAGAGTGATCTGGGTAAAAACGCCGAGCGCATTAGTGGTTTTATTGAGGAATTGGATCAGGTTTTGGGAGAGTAGCTTTTTACAACAGGTGTAAATAGAAGTCCCAAATTTCGTTTAGGGCTTCTATTTACTATAAATTACAACTGCGCCACCGTTTCTACCACTTTAAAGCTCAGCTCATTGTCTAGCGCTTTGAAATGCGCTCGACCACAGCGGATTTTTTGTTGTTGCGGTAGTGGTAGCTTGGCGATATCTACCGCATGACCTGTTGCACTTTTGCCACCTGTGTTCTTAGTTTCGGCGACAAAGTATAACTGGCTTACATCCTCATCTTCTTCTTTAATCACTGCCCAATCCGGATTATAGCTGCCAAGTGGCGTACTAATCTTAAACCAATTGGGCAGCTTAAAATAAAAGCGCACGCTCTCCATACTCTCACAATCGTTTGCAAATTGATGCTCAGTATTGGAGTCCAGCGGTATTAAGTTGTCAAAAATCGTCTTATGGGTATCGGTAACCCCGAAATGATCATCACTGGCATAGACATCCGCCGGCTGAGCTTCTAAGCTCTCTAATAATCGCTGAGCATATATCTGACCGTTTTTTTGATACTCAATGCCTTTTACCATCAGGTCAGTTTGGGCTTGCTTAATAATCGCAATTAAGCGCTCTAGAAAGACTTGCGGATTAATAAGCATCTCATCAATACGTCCACTTTGACGCAATATCTCCATCAAAGTCACACGGGTCAGCTTGGTATGGCGAGCCAGATAAGCCAAGATATCAGGCAGTTGCCACGTGGGTTGGGGCACGTTTGAGTCAGCATCAGTGTCGCTACCATCATAGCTATTATCCGTTGTATAATGCTGGCGTTGACTATTGACGGCTAATAAACGACTCTCCACACCGTCATCACTCATGGTCAGGCGTACTTTATTGGCTGCAATTTGCGGTGCGACTATTTCTGCCATATCGGCTATTAGGCTGGTAACGGCAGTGATTAATTCATCAGTATTAAAGCGTACTTGATACTGAGTCTTTTGTTTAATCTTATCCCAAATGGCTTTGAAGTTATCATCGAGCATAAAGCCTTTACGATAACGAACGGCTTGCTTGTGCGCTTGATTTTTTACCCGCCCTGCGAAGCTCACACCGCAATCCTCCGCAATCTCATTTTGCAGACTTTTAGCAAAGTCATCATAGCTTTCGTTGGCGACGACGGTCAGTATATTGATTTGCTTGTCATAGACTCTATGACCATCTGCACCGACACATAGACGCAGACCACGACCGATTTCTTGGCGTTTTTTTAGGGTAGATTTGGTCTCGTTAAGAGTACATATCTGGAACACATTGGGATTGTCCCAGCCTTCACGCAATGCCGAATGGCTAAAGATAAACTGCAGCGGATTATTTAGATTCAGCAGCTTTTCTTTATCTCGCATGATTAGGCTATAAGTATCATCATCGCCCTTAGTGTTACCAGAGGTGTCTTTAGCACGTCCCTTTTTATCTACCGAAAAATAACCGTTATGAATATCGCTCACCCCAGCCTGATAGTGCGCCGCTAATTGCTGCTTTAAATCACGATATTTAGGCTTGTCTAATAACGTCTGATATATCTCTTCAAACCACTGAGCAAATTTACCTGAGCGCGTATAGCCGTCTGTTTGGTTAACCAGCTCATTATTAACAAGATAGTTATCAACGCGGTCAATAAACAACAAGGACAATACTTTAATGCCTTGCGGCAATAGTTTGCGTCGCTTGTCCAGATGCGCCTCAATGGTGCGCTCGATTTGATACCGCATGACGCTATCAGTCATGCCGCCTGTTTGCTGACCTTTATCAATGGTCACGCCATTATCAAACTCAATGTAGCCCTCCACAGCGTTAATGCCGCTGACGATATAGCCATTGGCGTATATTTCACGCTCGGTCTTTTTATACAAATCATCATTGTCACTGATACTGATGGTTTTCTTTTTGACCACGCCTTTGACGTTGGCATAGACGCTTACTTTGGCGGTGATCTTGGTCTTTTTGGGCGTGATATCTAGCAGCTCGATATAAGCCTCATTAAAGGCGTCATCGCTCATCACCGAATCGACTTCGATTTGCTTGACCAAACCTGCATCATAGGCTTTGACTGGATTTAGGCTATAAAGCAGATGACGGCTGTACTTGTGCGTCGCTGAATAACGCAGGGTAATCAGCGGATGCAGGCTAGCTATAGCGTCCAAGCGCTTAGTCGTTTCCATATTTTGCGGTTCATCGACGATAACGATAGGATGGGTTGCTTGGATATATTCAATCGGGGCAACGCCTTGTTCACGGACTTGGTTGATGATGTTTTCGTCTTTGGCAAAGGCGTCAATGTTCATCACGAGGATTTGCACGGTTTGACTGGTGGCAAAGTCGCGTAGCCTGTTTAGATTTTTGCTATCGTATATACGCGCATCCACGCGGGTATTGTCATACAGGGCGGCAAAATGCGCTTTGGTCATCTCGATAGACTTCATTACGCCTTCACGAATCGCTACTGACGGTACGACGATCACAAACTTACGCATGTCATAAGTCTGATACAGCTCGTAGATGCTGCGCAGATAGACGTAAGTCTTACCCGTGCCGGTCTCCATCTCTATAGAAGCGTTTAGTCCATATTGGGCAAGGTTTTTGTCATCGTCGTAGAGCGTGGTTGAGGGCTTGATATTATGCTCACGCTGCACGGCTTGGATATTATCCAGCACTTGCTCATCGCTGATAATGCGCTGATTGGCTATGGCTTGGCTGGTAATGTGTTGACTGATCACCGTTTTATCGCTTGCCACATTTATCGGCTGGGCTAAGGCAAAATTATCGAGCGCTGCGCTCGTATCTAACTGTGACGGCTGACCACGAAATATATCAACCACGGCATTGATAGCGTGGCTTTGGTGTTCAAGGTTGGGTTCAAAGGTGAGGGTTATCATGGTTTAGTGAATTCTTTTTATGGGCAATATTAATGGTTTTGGGCATGGTTTGAACTACTAAGGATTGCTTAGGAGTTCGTTTCAGCAGACTCATAACTAAACCCAGCCATATGTTCAATAGATATAGCTAAAGACCTGTCATCAAACACTTTAAGTTTACGCTGCCCCCACTTTTTATTTTTAGACTGTGAAAACCAGTTTTCTAGTCCTTGCTTAATGTCTTCAAGCTTTGGGGATATACCCTCTTCATAGACCAGCCAGTCAATAGTCGCTAACAACTCCATTCCATAAGGTGATTCAAACCCATCAATAACTTGGCTGACTTCATTTAACACTGGCAAATACTCGCTGCCTTGACTCTCTAAATAATGCTGTATAGTCTCTTTATGTTCATAGTTAAAACGAATCGTACTATCGAATGCTTTGCTATCTGCAATACGCTTATCTGACATTAAATAATGACCATCAAGGCTGTTTAGTAGATGCCTTAGATTATCAGCATAAGGTCCGTATTTATTCGCTTCGAAAGTTAAGTTAAAAGGATCTGCTAAACCTTTAGAAGCAATACTTCGGTTTAACATGTATACCAGTTTTTGTACTTCAAGTGGACTACAGTCCATACCAATAATGAGATAACGACGTATTAGCTCTAATACTAAAGCTCTAGCTGGAGTTAACTTTTTTACACCTGCTTGCTTTTTAATGTTTTGGTATTGTTGAGTGGGTTCATAAACGATGATGTCAACGTCTTGTAAATCACCTAAAGCCTGTTCAATCCTAGGCTTTACTTGGTGCCAATTCAATCCTCCGTTACCTGCTCCTAATGGCGGAATAGCAATCGATTCAATGCTATTTTCTATGATAAAACGGCGTAAATCTTGAAGACCTTCTTCAATCCAACTCATTTTTGACTTGGCTCGCCAATGCTGCTTAGTTGGAAAGTTTATAATCCATTTAACCCCTATCAGCTCATCAGTACTAGTGACAAACATCTTACCTGTTTGTACCTCATTTGATTTACAGGCCTCAGCATACTCTCGCATATTTTTGGGAAAGCGTTCTTTAAACATTAAGGCGATTCCTTTGCCCATAATGCCTACCGTATTGACAGTATTTACAAGCGCTTCGACATCCGCTTCCAACAAATTGCCAGTCGTGTAGGTAATCATTGCTTCTCTCCGTTCACCTTCTAGGTGATGTATATTCTACTTCCACGCAACCTCAATGGGTGCGAATAAAAAATAGGCTAATGCTATTTTTTAAAATTAATCAAAATCACTACTAATGTAGTCATATATACTACTAAAGTACCATTAATACGAATATTAGTACTTACTATTTCAGTAAACTACTAAAAATACCAATCACTTCTTACTACAACTGATACATTTGAATTATGTTGATTTAACCACCCTTGAATTTTTGATTGTGCAGCCTCGTTATAACATACAATCGCTTTTAACTGCTCAATAGGATGATACTCATAGATTAAGGCTTCTGCTTGATAACGCTCTACTTTCTGAGGATCGTTATTGTCCCGTCTAAAATCACGCTTTTGTAAAATATCCCAATCAATCTCATTTAGGTGTGCTAAATCATTATAAAAATTTGCGTATTGCATATAGGCGTGCCTATCCGTGAAAACAAAGTCAATCTTACTGGCTTGAAGCTCATGCAAACTGGCTACTAAAATAACAATATCTTCGTTCGCTACTCTATTAGTGCCATTGTGCTCTGTATGAATGTTATAGAACATGGGTGAAAACGGCGTAAAATAAAATGGCACATAATCACTAAGCGTACCCCCATTACCAATTGGCACTTGTCTCGTACTACGCCTATCTATTAACTCTGTATTACCGATCGTTATCCAATTATTCGATTGGAGTGGTGTGTTAGCACAATGAAGTCCATTTTGTATAAGCCAAGGCATATTATCGCAGTGCACAATACGCCATATAAAAGCATTATCAGGATTTAAATACGTATAAGTCATCTGTTATACCCCTAAACACACCCAACCACAAGCCCTGCATCCTCAAACTGCAACACGATATTGGCCTTATTAGCGTCGTCGCTAAAGGCGCGATCCATAATCAAAGTTTTATTCGGCGCGCTTGCGATAATTTGCGTGGCTTTGCTAGTGGTCATATCGTCTAGGACTATCGCTAGGCGCATCGACGTGCCCGCGTTATCAGAGCTGTCAGCATCAAAATTATCAATTAGCGCATCGTTTTGGGTGACCAGATAATAGCCGTCGACCTCTATAACATCTGCGGTCAAAGTATAGCCTTCTTTGAGCATCAGCTCGGTGATGATACCGTCAGTGGTGGCAGTGTCAACGATAGGGTCAAGGTGTTTCTCAAGCTGCGCCATTAGGCTGTCGGCATCGTAACTGGTGGGCTGTTGCCACGGGATAAAGTTACTGTCAGCAAGTTTGTACGCCTTAAAACCAAAATCCAGTGCCTTGCTATCGACGGATTCAGGCAGTTCGGAGGTGATATGGGCAGCGGCACGGCGGATACGTTCTTTGGATATCTCGGCGATATTAGGCGGCATATTATTGTTAATGCAAAATTCATAAGCGCTTTGATTATCTTTGGCATCAATGACTTCGGGGATTTGTACCATGATATATTTACGCTTGCCTATTTCGTTATTTTTTGCGTCTCCAGCATTTAACGCCATAATTGCATGAGCGGTGGTTGATGAACCTGCGAAGAAATCGAGAACGATATCTTCATTGTCTGTTACAGTACTGACCAGTCTTTTTATTAAAGCACTTGGTTTCGGATAAGAAAACAGCTTTTGATTAAATAGTTTAACTATTTCTTTATTTCCTCCTTCACTCATACCGACTTCTTTTGGTAAAAAAGTTGAGATAGCTTTCATTGGTTTTTCTGAACCAAATTTTTCTAAAGCTTTCACTCTATCTTCACTTTCAAAAACTCTAAATGATGGAATAGTAATGTTCAAAAAATCATAATCATCAGGGAAAACAACTTTGCCTTTATTATAATATTCTTCAAATGTATCTCGTGTTATCGACCAAGTACGATTAGGATTAAAAGGGTAAATTTTCTTAGTCTTGGGATCAATCATATCGAATGCTGAATTAGGTCTTTCACTCGCACTAGTTTGTTTTGTTAAATCTGATAACCTCCAGCCATCATTTTTGTAGTCTTCTGTATAATGATACTTTCTTTCAACCACCTCGCCAGCTTGAAAAAATTGACGAGCATAGCATAACAACCATTCATAATCCTGTGATATCCCAAAACTGACATCACTCTTTGCTGTTCTTTTTTTCCATGGAAACATACCAGCAAAATTCTCCTCGCCAAATATCTCATCCATCAGCAAGCGCAAATTTGCCACTTCATTATCATCTATTGAAACGAATATTACCCCATCATCACGCAGCAAGCTCTTTGCCAGTGCCAACCTTGGATACATCATATTCAGCCAATTGCTATGATACTGACCGTTTTCTTTTCGATTTGATTGCATCCCATCCGAATGCGTCAGATTACCGTCCGCATCGGTTTGTCCTGCCCGCGCCTTGTAGTCTGCAAGGCTCTCGCTAAAATCATCGGCATAGACAAAGCGGTCATTACCCGTATTGTATGGCGGGTCGATATATATCATCTTGATACGGCTGTGATAGCTCTTTTGTAGTATCTTTAGTACCGCCAGATTATCACCTTCAATAAATAGATTTTGCGAGGTATCAAAATTGACTGATTCATCAGGCTCTGGCACTAGCGTCTGGCTGGTTGGGGTTTTTAGCTCACGATAGACCTGATGCTTGCCCGCCCAGCTTAGCCCATATGCCTCTTGCGCGGGTGCGATGTCTTGCCCCGGCAACTTGGACAGCAGTGCGGTGAGTTTACGGATATCGAGCTGCCCTTCGCTGAACGCCTCTGGCATCATTTGTTTAAGATTGGCGAGCATTATCTCTTGCGGGGTTTGACTGGTAGGATGTATCGGATTGCTCATAGTTGCGGCTACACTATTCGTGAAAGGACAAGATGATTAAAGTATAGAAGTTAGCATCGGGACAGTATAACAATAGCGCTGTGGATAGTGCGACTTTTTCGGCTATTCAGACGACAGCAAATGACGTGACAAAAAACTCAGTTCTCATGTAATAACCTCACCCATACGTCAGCTTATCGTAACCAAGCCCTGCTAATGCTTTTCTTTATTATCGATATTGGTTACTCTAAATCAATCTTCGATTTTATAGTCTGTTTTACCTTTATAGGATGTCTTCATGCGTTTGACTCAGCTCTCCACCCTCTCTCTATTGACCGCTGCTATTGGCCTTAGTCTTGCTAGCACCGCACAGGCCGCTCGTCCGCCTGCACCTGATCTGTCTAATAGTGAGTTTCAGCAGTGCCTAGATGGACTCAAAAACTCCAGTAAATTTCGTAGTGTCGATAGCTTCACCTTTAATAACTATCGCCCAAGCCAGCCTGATCCGAGCGTCATTCAATCGCTGAACTATCAGCCTGAATTCCAAAAAGACGTTTGGGATTACCTGTCGGCGCTAGTGGATAAAGAGCGCGTCGAAGACGGTATCCGCGCCAAACACCAATGGCGTGATACGCTGCGCCAAATCGAGTCGCGATATGGCGTAAAAGCGGAGCATGTACTCGGCGTTTGGGGTGTTGAGTCCAACTTTGGTCAAACGCTTGGCAAAAAGCCTTTGTTCGAGTCACTCGCGACGCTGTCTTGTTTTGATCGTCGTCAAAGCTACTTTCGCGGTGAGTTTGCCAATGCACTCAAAATCGTGCAGCGCGGTGATATCGCGCCGAATGATATGACCGGTTCTTGGGCGGGGGCGTTTGGGCAGACGCAGTTTATGCCGAGTACCTTTTTAGAGCTGGCAGTCGATTTTGATGGTGATGGTCGCCGCGACCTCGTCAATAGCGTGCCGGATGCGCTGGCTTCTACAGCCAATTTCTTGGACAACCGCGGCTATCGCACAGGCGAGCCGTGGGGTTATGAAGTCAAGCTACCTGATGGTTACTGGGCAGCATCAGACCGTAAGAACAAAAAATCGATGAGCCATTGGCGTAATCAAGGGTTGACCCTAGCTGATGGTCGTCCGCTGCCTTACGATTTAAATAGCGCCGGATTACTCTTGCCAGCCGGTATCGATGGTCCCGCTTTTTTAGTCGGCAAAAACTTTGATACTTTTTATTCGTACAACGCCTCAGAGAACTATGCCTTAGCGATTGCCCACTTATCTGACTTGATCACGCGTGAGGACAGTAGCAAAACTGACTTTATCACCGCTTGGCCGACCGACGATCCAGGTATCAGCCGTCAACAAGCCAAAGACATCCAGCAAGCGCTACTAGACGCAGGTTATGATATTGGCGGCGTTGATGGGATTATCGGAGATAATACCCGAACCGCGATTCAGCAATATCAAACCAGCCGCGGTATCTTCCCTGCTGATGGCCGCGCCGGACAAAAGTTTTATCGTACCATCATTGGCAGTGCCGCCCCTCGCCAAAGCCAGTATGGTAATCAATATGGCCAACCAGTCGGCAATCCGTCTATCAATAGTCAGTCTCTAAATCCAGCACCTGCCGATCGTATGGGTCAGCTGATTCAGCGGCAGACGACCACGCCTAATGTTTACTCCCCGCAGCCTTCTGTGCAAAGAACGATACAGCCTGCCAGTAACAATGGCAATATCCGCTATCGCCGAGTGACCAATAGTGATGGCAGCGTACGTCTTGAGCGTATTAACTAAACTCTATTAGGCTTTATACTGACATAAAAAAACCACATCAAGTTGATGTGGTTTTTTTAACTATTAGATATTGTCGTTTATACAATAGGCGGTGGATTAGGCTCGCCATTATCGCCGCCCCAGTTTTCGCGGGCTTTGTCATCGAGATCAGCAGGTGTTTTTGGCTCCCACTTGCCGTTTTCTTTCCAAGTGTCATCGCCCCAATCTTCATCTTCTTCCTTTCTATCCAAGTCCTTATAGGCTTGACTCGGGTCGATACCGCGGCGCTTCATATCAGCGACTTGCTCTTCTAGCGTGCGAAACTGATCGGCATCATGCATAGTTTTTTCTAACCCATCAATCTCATGCTTTAGTTCATCACTTTTTAAGTTGCTCATTATGCTCTCCTTAACCAAGTAAAAATCAAGTAAAAATCAAGTAAAAATCAAGTAAAAATCAAGTAAATAATTTACAGAATATATCGTATAAGACTAGCGTCTATTTATACTAAATAGTCATCAGACCTTATTTTATTATTCTTATATTTATAACAGCTACTTAATACAATCATTCCATACGATCATTTAATACGATTGTCTAACAACAGCTATTTCGTCCAACAGTCATTCCTATTATTATGAATATAGACAAATTTAACAAGCGTTGGCACGTATGCTTTGTATTACGAAACGTAGCTCTGCTCAACTCTATTGCAATATTAACGAATGCTTAGCGGTATTTTTCGGTGGTAGAAGGTGTTATAGACGATAGGATCTTGTGCGGAATGCCGATAAGCGGCGCGTGCTAATCTTGAGTAGAGGAGTGTTATCTATCCTTATCGTTGGCTTTATTTTCTGCTAATAACTTTTTGGCGTAGAAAGTCAGACTCCAAAGCTCCTTCGTAGAGCGCACCCCAGAGCCGGCGCTTTTTATCTGAATCCAGTTGGCGGCTACTAGTAGTCGTTGCAGCTTATCTAAATCGCTCTTTATAATCTGACAGCGAGCGACAGCATGAACTTTAGGCATGAGCCGTTTGATATCACGCTCAGCCTTAGCAGCAATTAACCGGTTGAATTGACTTTGCAGACCATAACTTGAAAAAACAGCAGGCAGGCCGCCTAAAGCCAGCAAAACATCTTGCCAAGTGAGCGACATGGTCATCATAACGTCAGTTAAATTACCATCCTCGTAGGCTTGAGCGCTGTACTCGATATCGAAAGCTGCGCTCGGCTCGATCATTGTAGTGACTCTATCGCTAGCTTCATAACGGTTATTAGTCTGGCGACGAGCACTTGCTAGATGACCTGCTTGAGGGTTTAAACTTCCTTGAGTATTCGCCGCCGTGTTACTATCAAGGTCCCTAACCTTTATCCACTCTGGCGCTAAATTCGACTTTTCTATCATATCAGCGTGTATATTATTTAATAGCTGCTTAATGTCTGTATTGTCGTCATAATAGTGCACCTGATTGTTTTTTTGCTCTACCATACGAATAAAACCTTTGAGAGACTCACTGACCACGTCCGGATCATAATGTCTTTTTATGAGCGTCATCATAGGCTTGACTCGAGCCTTGGCATTGAAGTAACTCAAATGCATTTGACTAAACCCAGTATTTTGCACCGCGCCATAGCTATCGCCAATCACCATCAGTACATAATCACAAGCATCAACGCATTGCCGACCGTATAACGCTGACTGTGATAGATGCGTTGAGAGATCATACGTCAGAAATGCTCGCGACTGAAAAAACACTGCCAAACTATCCAAAATCAGGGGCTGACTGTGGGCAACGCAGATAACATGAATGTGATATCGACGGTTTGACAAAGTGACCTCTACAGTATTTAGCGATGCTCATGCTCTCACTTATGCTTGCAATCATACTTGCTACTTGCATAGTGTCTAAACACAGCTTTATTATTATATATTTATCCTAACACAATACGGTTAGGCGTTTTTTCAATACTCAACCGAGTTTTTAGATATTTTTCTTGTTAGGCGACGTATTGAATATTGATGCGCTCACCAAGCAGGCGCTTGATAACTTGACCCAAAGTCTCATCATACTTACTGGCATAAAGCATTAATGCGTTGTTCATCTCAGTGTTATCTGACGCCGCTAACAGCTGTTTTTCTATTAGCAAGGATCGCACTCGAGCAGCGATTGCCTGTCCTGAATCTACTACCGTAATCGGCAGCTGTTGCTCAGCTATCGCTTGCAACAAAAATTCCTTAAAAAAGGGATAGTGCGTACAGCCTAGCACTAAATAGTCAATACCGTCATCGGCCAATTGCTGTAGCTGTTGCCGCAAGCGAAGAGCCGTTGGCGAGATGATAGGCATCCCCGCCTCAACCCACGGCACTAATTCTGGATCGAAGTATTTGCTCACTGCTATGTTGTTTGGCTCAGCCACCTCTTTGATGACTTGATTGAGTAAAATCCCCTCAAGAGTCGCTTTGGTTGCCATAACAGCGACACGGCCACTAAGGCTACCTAACACCGCAGGCTTGAGCGCTGGCACTAACCCTACGATAGGTATCTGCGGGTAGCGCTCGCGGGCTGTCGTCAGCGCATGCGCAGACGCGCTATTGCAAGCGATGACGATAAGCTTGCAGCCTTGCTCATATAACCAATGCACTGCGGTTAGCGTCAACGCTTGGATATCTTGGCTGTCGCGATTACCATACGGGACGTGCTTGGTATCGGCATAATACAAATAACGCTCGGCAGGGAGCTGTTGAGACAAATGCAGATACACAGACAAGCCGCCTATACCTGAATCAAAGACGCCTATTGGTGCTTCATTAAGAGCTTGATTTGACATGTGCTCTGGTACGCAAGTTGAGGCCGCGTTTAGCGCATTATCTATCTTATTTATAGTACGGGCATTGCTTAGCTCGCCATTAGATGCTGCTTGGTTATTCATTTTGGCCATATTTTTTATAAATAGTAGTGTCATCAATAATGAGCTCTAAACCGTTAGCCATAGCGTCGTCATTTATAGCTTACCCTTTGTATACTCAAGTTGTCTCATAGCTTAACTATCGCCGGTTATCTATATCCTAACGTACTGGCACTTTTATCAGATGAAGAGTATATACTAGATAACGATGATTTATTCTCAATCTCGACAAAACATAGTGAATAGAGGATGAAATGAGTTTTGGGTTTGGCAAATATTACTCACAAGCGGTAAAAGCTAGAAACTAGACTAAGCCTTTATAGTGCTGGGCCTTTAAAGTACTAGCCTTTATAGCACTAGCCGCTATAGTTTAATTATTCATCTTAAGGCATGGAGAGCTGATACTCTTGACCACCACTTTGTAAGGTCAAAACCGTCGTTCCTGCCTGCTCACTCAGCGTACCGATGTCTGTTAAATGATAAAAAGTATTGCGACCGATCAGCGCCTCTAGACCATTACGTACCATCATATAAGGGCGAATTTGCTCATCAGCATCATTGTGAGTGTGAGAATCGTCTTTGCTATCAATATGAAAAGCCCGTAGCTCTATAGAATGCTTGGGATCTAGGCGGACGACATCACCGGTTGAGGTGCTAAATTCAAGCCAGCTGACGCCTTCTTCGTTGACGATACCGACATCATTGATGAGCAGCGGCGCGTCTTCAACGGTGATACGCAGTTTTTGTACTGGCGTTTTCAGAAAATACTCTGCTTTGCCGCCTTGATCTTCTTTCCATAAAATAGTTGCAAATAGACTGACTAGTGACTCACGCGTCATATGTGTACCTTCGTGCCACCATTCGCCATTGGCTTTTATAACAAGGTCCATATCCATGACCTGTTCAGGATGCCATTTTTCTAACGGCGGTATACTACGACCTTGACGAGAGCCTGCTGATGACTTTAAATAGTGGCTAAGCGCCTCCATGTTAGTTAGGTCCGATGATATATCCTGCATGGCTTTGGCGGTATCGTCAGTATTTTTTCTGTCGGATTTATTACTCTTATCCATAAGGCAGTTTCCTTGTTAGCGATATATTATTCATTAAAGTTTGCTATAGATGATTGAGTGATACGTTTTAGTTTTAGGTCAAGCGGCTCAATATCTTTATACTCATGATAGCGTTTACGCCTCACCTTAACACTGATGTCCATAAATGCGTATCGTGTTTGTGGTGTTTTTCTTTTATAATGAGTAACGATTTTTTGAACCGGTTGTGTGAGCGTCCCTTCAATTACGATCACAAAGACAGCTTTATCGAGTAGCCCAATATCTTAGGCAGCAAATAGAGCAAGTCTTATTCAATGACATTGCGAATAATGTCCTAAGATAAGCCACTAAGAATTTAGGAGTAGGTATGCAAGAACAAGACAAGCAAGCGCCAGTTGTAGATGCAGAATCTGATATCACTAATGAGGTGGTAACGACAGAAGCTACTGAAGTAGAAGCGAATTCGGTGGATAAAGCAGAAGTAGTGGCAGAGCCAGTCGCCGAAGAAGTGGTTGTCGAAGAACCTGTAGTTGCCGAAGAGCCCGTTGTCGAGGAAACGGCTGTAGAAGAGTCCGTTACTAACGAGCCAGTCGTTGAAGAAGCAGTTGTCGAAGAGCCCGTTACTGAAGAACCAGTCGCCGAAGAAGCAGTTGTACAAGCACCTGAGCCAGAACCAGAACCCGAGATTGAACGCGAATCAATGGAGTTCGATGTTATCGTTGTCGGCGGCGGACCCGCTGGCCTATCTGCTGCTATTCGTCTGCGTCAACAGGCTATCGCTGCGGGTAACGATGAGTTTATGGTTTGTGTGGTCGAAAAAGGCTCTGAGTTTGGCGCGCATATTTTATCAGGCGCGGTTATCGAGCCGCGCGCCCTAGATGAACTAATTCCGGACTGGAAAGAGAAAGGCGCACCGCTTAATGTCCCTGCGATTGAAGATCGCGTTTATATGCTTGGTTCGGCGACCAAAGCCACAAAGCTTATGGATTCAGTGGTTCCAGCCCTTATGCATAATGACGGTAATTACATCGTCTCACTAGGTAATGTCGTACGTTGGCTCGCTGAGCAAGCTGAAGAGCTTGAAGTGATGATGTTCCCAGGCTTCCCTGCTGCTGATATTCTCTATAATGATGATGGTTCGGTCAAAGGTATCTTGACTGGCGATATGGGTGTTGCCGCTGATGGTGAAGAGAAACCAAGCTTTGAGCCTGGTTATGAGCTCCTAGCAAAATACACTATCTTCAGCGAAGGTAGCCGCGGCCATCTAGGCAAACGTTTGATCAGCCGTTTCGGACTTGATAATGACTCTGACCCACAGCATTATGGTATTGGCCTAAAAGAGCTTTGGGACATCGATCCTGCTAAGCATGAAGAAGGCGTGGTACTGCATGGCTCTGGTTGGCCGTTGAGTGATACCGGATCTTCTGGTGGTTGGTGGCTCTATCATGCCGAAAACAATCAAGTCAGCTTCGGTATGGTCATCGACTTATCTTATTCTAACCCGTATATGTCACCGTTCGATGAGATGCAGCGCCTAAAACTGCATCCACTTATTCGCAATATCTTAGAAGGCGGTGAGCGTATCTCATATGGAGCACGAGCGCTGACCAAAGGTGGCCTCAATTCTTTACCCAAGTTTACCTTCCCAGGTGGCGTGTTAGCAGGGGATGACGCTGGTTTCTTAAACCCAGCCAAAATCAAAGGTACGCATACTTCTATGAAGTCGGGTATGCTCGCTGCTGAAGCTATCTTCGAAGCGATAGAAGCCGGCCGTCAGCATGATGAAGTAGTCGCTTATAGTACGATGTACAAAGAGTCTTGGTTGTATCAAGATAACTATGAGGCACGTAACTTCTCACCGGCTATGCACCGTATGGGTCAATGGATGGGCGGCGCGTTCAACTTTATCGATCAGAACCTGCTTGGCGGTAAGATGCCTTTGACGATTCATGATAACTCGCATGACTATCATCACTTAGAGCGTGCAGCTCATGCATATCAGCCTACTTATCCTAAGCCTGACGGCAAACTTATCTTTGATAAACTCTCTTCAGTGTTTATCTCAAATACGAACCATGCCGAAGATCAGCCGGTACACTTGAAGCTAACAGATCCAACGGTACCTATCGCTATTAACTTACCCTTATATGCTGAGCCTGCGCGTTTATACTGCCCAGCTGGAGTTTATGAAGTGGTTAAAGATGCCGAAGGCGCTAAGTTCGTTATCAATGCGCAAAACTGTGTGCATTGTAAAACTTGCGATATCAAAGACCCCTCGCAGAACATCACTTGGGTAACCCCAGAAGGCGGCGGTGGTCCTAACTATCCGAACATGTAAGCACT
>Ga0114901_1001131_pt1 | contig 15875 bp, 17 predicted proteins | sample MalvireepMed_s16_FD_89686 | JGI IMG/M metagenome (GOLD analysis project Ga0114901, IMG submission 89686) | Marine viral communities from the Global Malaspina Expedition - Malaspina viral metaG DeepMed_s16 | ecosystem: Environmental > Aquatic > Marine > Oceanic | place: Mediterranean Sea... | reverse complement strand
CGTCATTTTAAGCTGACGCTCCCTACGTTGAGACTCCCGCTCTTCCATCCCGACTCTTTCCGTCTGCATAGCTTCTTCAGATGCAAGAGTCAATCCTAATTGAGTAGTTTCTTCTGTTGCAAGATCTAACTGACCCTCATTAATTAGCTCTTGTATTCTTTGAGCCTGCCCAGAGCCTATATGCCCCAACTCAACCGCATTGGCAAGCGTCCATTTAAGCTGACGCTCCCTACGTTGGGACTCCCGCTCTTCCATCCCGACTCTTTCCGTCTGCATTTCTTTAGCAGCTTCAAGCTCTTCTTTTACTACTGCCAAATTACCAGCATTAATTTCTTTCTGTAGATCTTGTGCGCCAAATGAGTCTATCTGGCCTAATGTAATAGCATTTTTAAGCTCTTTTATTAAGTTTTCCTGCTCATAACTTAACGATTGTCCTTGCATTTCTTTCTCTACGTTTATGAGCATTTCAGCTTTTTCAAACTCACCCTCATTAATCAAGTTTTGGATGTCTGCTCTGGATTTAGCCTCTATGCGAGCTAATGCTTCAGTCCTTTCTAACTCCTCCGTCAGTCTCTTACCTTCTAGCTCAGCTAGCTCTTTCTCACTACCACGCTCTTCTTTCGCTACATCAACTTGAGCTTCTGTAACAAGTCTTGTTTCTTCCAATTTTTGCTTGGCTATCTCTATATTGCCAGCATTAATTTCTTTCTGTAGATCTTGTGCGCCAAATGAGTCTATCTGACCTAATGTAATAGCATTTTTAAGCTCTTTTATTAAGTTTTCCTGCTCATAACTTAACTCTTGTCCTTGCATTTCTTTCTCTACGTTTATGAGCATCTGAGCTTTATTATAATCGCCCGTATTAATCAAGTTTTGAATGTCTGCCTCGGACTTGGCTTCAATGCGAGCTACGGCTTGGATCGAATCCAGTTCTTGCGTCAGTCTCTTGCCTTCTTCCGTCAATGCTTCAGTCTGCATCCGCTCTGCCGATTCCAGCTCCTGAGTAACTAAGTCCAAATTACCAGAATTTATTAATTCCTGTAGTTGCGTTGCCTTGTCAAGGTCAATATTCCCGAGTTTCACTTGATTTGCAAGTTCGCTATTTAATCTTTTCGTCTCCTCTTCCATCCGATCTCTTTCAAGGGTATCTTCTCCCTCGAAACGACCTGTAACACCCGCCTCCGCCAAGCCCTCTGCAACCTGCGCCCTACGCACTCCCTCTTCAAAACTTTCTCTCTTAGTAGGCTCTGTTATCGTCAAGCCACGGACCAAGCTCCTGTCGGCCACATCTTGCTGTAACAACGCATCTTCGCGTGACAGATCCGCCGCCCTCTCATATTGCGGAGCAAGGACGCGAGCTTGTTCCAGCTGCCTGTCGGCCCTGCCAAACTGAGCGTCTATATCTTGTTCGCGTCCTTCTAGTGAGCGAGCCCCGCGCAGGAAGCCGCTTATGTCGGCCTCTCTCTCAATGGCCTCTTGCTGTGCAAGGCGAGCCTCCAGCGTATCCTGCCCACCCAGCCGCCCAATCATCTGCCCGCCTTCCATGTAACGACCAGATTTCAAATCCGCAAGATCCAGTGCCGCTTGATAGCGAGGATCGTTCATCTGTCGGTAGGCTTGATCTCCTAATATATCTGAATAAGTGCGACCATAGCCGGAGCGAAGCTCGCCAAGAACATCGGCAGTATCGCCGCCACCCCTTAACACACCATAACGCTGAAGATCTTCTACGGTCTGCGCTTCGTCTTTGGCCTGCTTTGCTTCGAGGTCGGCCATCTGTGCTGCCGTCTGAGGGTCCATGCCCCCTTCACCACCAAGGCTCTGACGAAGAGCATCTAAGTATACATTCCCAAGGTCTGTTTCATATTGAAAATACTCGGGATCGTACTCTACGTCTCCCGTGGCGAGCATGTCGGGACCACCGGAGGGTGCCTCTGCCGCTGCAAGCTGTATATCTAAGTTAGGGTCGGCAACCTGCATCGCAGGAAGCCCCCTGACCGTTTCTGCTCCCGCCTCTTCAGCTGAAGCAACCGCTTCCCTCTGTGTGTCCATCTGCTGCTGACGCAACTCTTCGTCGGTAAGTCCCCCCGCCACCGTGGAAGCCACCGTGGAAGGCCCTTCGGCTTGATGAACGGCAGCAGGACGAGCCCCCCGCACATCCACCTCCGGTTGCGCCTCGGGACCGCTGGCCGTTCCTCTTGATCCTTCTGCGAGCCTTGCTCGCTCCTCTTCTCTTATGCGGGCCTCATCCTCCCGCCTGCGCCTTTCATCCTCCTGCCTCTGCCGCTCCCTATCCTCATCCTCCCGCCTGCGCCTCTCCTCATCGTCTCGCCTACGCTGATCCTCCCGCCTGCGCCTCTCCTCATCGTCTCGCCTGCGGCGATCTAATTCCTCTTGATCTTTTCTTCGTTGATCGTCTATAGCCCTTTGTCTGTCCTCTGCCCCCCACGTAGAGCCCGAGTCTCCAGTGGCCCCAGTAGTCCCTGGAGAGGACACTGCCGCAGGGTTAGCAGGACTTGGCGTGTTCATAGCAGCTTGATACGCATCCGAACGCACATACGACTTAGCCCGCTCGGGAAACAAGCGTTGAAAATCAGTAAACGACATGCCTTGGAAGCCAGGGTCACGCGCACTAGGATCGGCAGCGATAGCACTAGTCAGTCCCGTAGTGTACTCATCAAAATATTGGCTCGGATCGCCCATTCGACCCACATCTCCGACAGATTGAAGGGCTGCCATCGGGTCATAGCCCTCTATCCCCATCAAGTCGGGGTTTTGTAATGCTTGAGAGAGTGCATCTTGGTCGTATAACCCAAACTGTGCCGAGCGACGAACTTTTTGAAACCTTGGATCGGATGAATAATCGAAAGACCCACTAGCCATTATATTTTACTCCACGCCTACTACCTTGCGCCGCCTCATTCGACCTATCGGCTTGTACTGTAACATTACTCTCCGAAAGGTATATGGTTCGTCGCTGGCATTGTTTGTGTATTTAAGTTGACTCGTATTATCGTATCCCATTAGATCTGTATCAGCATACAAAGCCTGGCTTTCTCCGCCGAGCTTTGTTGTTCCTACAACGAAGCTGCCAAGTCCAGCAGAAGCCTCTCCCATGATGATAGACTCAGTTGTCCCTGTTATTTTTGGAGACTGTTGTAACACCTGTACGTCGTATCCACTATCCTGCGTATCGAAAAAATGACGGGCATAAAGCCATCGCAATCGCACGTCGGCTCCCATCGGCGGAGGTGATCCTGTTTCAAATGAAGATGCTATGGCGGAAGAGTCATCGTTGTTATTCTTGTCGTGGATGTAGACAATGCCATTGAATCCACCCGCATGAGGAACATCATCGACTAAAGCCGAGCAATCCCGAGCCATGTTTGTATATGGACCCGACCAGCAATTAAGAAGCGTATTATAAACGATAGCGTAGTTGTTGGTAGCTTGCGAGGCTCCATAGGGAATAAACCACCAAACCTCATTCATCGTCGGATAGTAAAGCCCATGAGAAAGGCTTAACTTAGCTGTGTTGAGATTGTCCCAAAACCTCGAACCATCCAATGCCTTGCTGATCTTTGTTACTTGATCGCTCCCGTCCCACGCATAAAACCCGTCAAGGCGAGGAAACAACTGTAAGCCCGATGGAAGTGTTACAATAGCCCTTCCAGAAACAGTCCCAACAGGTGCGCGGCGAGAAACTTGATAGGGAACCGTCGCGTTTCCCGTAGGGGTCAGCGTGTGTATTCCCTCGTCTGTATGTACGCCAAGAGCATTCCCAATGGGAGCAATGCCCGTGACATCGTAGTCAAAATTATAATAATCAGTAGATCCCCAGACGGTTATATCTCCCGTATTGGATCTCCATAGCTGATAGGTTGCCCCATCAACATTGCCAATCCATAGCCTGTTGTCCCAATAGGATATATGCTTGCCCTTCGTAAATCGAGAGTCATCGTCAAGGGCCGCGAGGTTGTTCGTGCCGCCAGCCCATGTTACAGAGTCGGTATCTACGCCATTGGTTAAAACCAAAGTTGATCCCGCCAGCACCCACTGGAAGACGTTATCATTTCCTGCTGTTATTGTTACAGATCCCGTCCTATCTGTTCCCGAGCCACCCGTAACATCGTAGAACTTATTTCCTGCGATGGCGAAAGTCTTTTCAGTGCCTGCCAGTGTAACTTGGCCCACTGCCGTAATCGTAGCATCGCTATTTAATGCCGAGCTATTGAACTTGGCAAACCCTTTTCTTTTTTCTACCTGTCCAGCTTGCCCCACTCGACAATTAGACATCGAATACAAAGCACTTGCTCCCAAGTCCTCCGTAGGAAGGTCATAGCGCACACCACCCTGCCAAGGGCCATATTGAACAGAGTTTGCGTTTATAGGCATTTAGGAAAGGCTTCCTTCAACGGGCTGGAAGCTGAACCTGCCCGGAGCAAGGTCATCGCGCCTACGCATACGGAAAGAGCGATTCCCGTCTATTTGCCTGTTTTGCATCAAGCCTCGTTGTATGATGCGCTCCATCTCAGCCTTGTCCACCATCGCTCCCTGGTCATCGCCCTTTTCTTCTTTGTAAAGAGCACTTATGCCAAAGACTGCCGCAGGCTGTACGATGGGGTGGATGTACGTATCCAGAGAATCGCCATCGTTATCCGAGTCAAAGTCGGGTATAAAAGCATAATAGCGATATTTTACAACATCGGTGCTGTTATCCGGCAACGGATAGAGCGACACGGTAACATAGCCCGTGCTGCTGTCTATGCCATTGATACTTACAAAACGGGAGTCACCTGTAACAGAATGATCGGGATCACTTGCATCGAGGTTCTGGCTGCTCCATACCAACATAATGTGATTTTCAGTATGGTTGCGGAAAGAAAGGGGCTCTGCCACATCCGAAGCGAGGCTATAGCTGCGCTGATCCTCCACGCAGGTAAAGTTACTTTCTTTGAAGAGCCAAAACCATTTAGCACGGGTGGCAATGTCCTTGCTAACGATGTTGAGATAATCCCTTGCTCCGTCTTTAAACGTGGTTGAGGTGGTTGCCAACCCAACGCGACGAAGCGCAATTTGCATCACTTGTAAGTTTGTCAATGTAGATCCACCCAACTACCATCGGCTCGCACCTGGAGCTTGTTGGTGGTTGTATTGTAAAAAATAAAACCGTTAGCCACATCACTCAGCGCATCGCGCTCCGTAGAGGTCATCCGAGGTGCTGCCAATGACCGTAGCTGTGTTCCATCGCCACGGTATCCTGCCGCAAATATGTTTCCATATACCGTCAGATCTCCGTGTATAGGATCAGCCATCTTACATAGTAGCTTCGGCAGCGATCTGGTCTAAGTCATACTCGCTCAAATTGTTACCATTGCCTTCGAGCCAGCGATTTTTCCAAATATCAACCGCATCCTGCCCGCGCTCCTTGATGCGACCCGGAGGGTCGGCAATAAAATCTGGTGCATGAGTCACCTCGCCAAAAGCCTTTACAGTGTTACGAACTTGCTGGTTGTTGACCTTGTTCTTGCGAGCCCGAGCATGGGTCTTATTAAGGTCAAGACGGATGCGAATTTTTTCTTTTACATCGTCGCTTGCAGCAGCAATGACTTCGGCTATCTGGTCGGCTGTAACACTTGGAGGAGTGGCTTCTTGAGGTGGTGCCAGTGCTAGGGCAGGTGCTGCTTCAGCCTCCATCGCCTCACTCAGATCCATTTCGGAAACATCTTTTTTATTCACAGTCTTGCCTTTCAAAAATAAATGGGGGAAGGGCCAAAGGGCCCTCCCCCTGTGTTAATTACTCCAAGCTCAACATTACTGGCGCATACTCACCAGTTGCAACCGTTGTCAAGGCGTGGCCTATAGCAACTTCAGTCTCCGCATCCTTGAGTTGCACAGCACCGTTAGTGCCATCCGATAGCGTTAGTTGATTTCCTTCGGTAATTGTACCATCGGCCAAGCATGTTGCCTGCCCCCTGGTTTGCACCCAAGCAAAATACCCGGAGGTGATACCTCGCATTGTAACACCCGTTGGAAAAAGATCGACAAGCGTTCCATGGGTCGCATCAGTAATGTGACAGTTGTTATAGCGACTCGCGCTAATAGCCCAATCACTAGAACTGCTGGTGAGTGCCGTTACAAGCGGATCGTAGAGCGTAAACTCGACAGCATCGCTACTAGCTGCGCCATTGCTCTTAATCCGGTATGTAAAACCTTCCCCATCGCCATCGGTTGTATGCAGGTACGAACCCGCATAATCGTTGGCCGACACACCCTGGAAATCAGCCGGGGGTCCAGCACTGCCAGATGCAGTTAGCGTCACAGCAGTAGAACCAGCACTTCCACCGGAAATGGTTCCGTCCGAAATCTCATCGGCTGCACCCGTTGACTGATCGGCGCAGACCATCTTCCCCACCGTCACCGCAGCATCAAAATTGCAGTAACGAAAGATGCGTCCATCAAACAACTCTAACTTATGGCCCAACTGATACTTCGCGGTAGATGATTCGGTGTAAATACCAACATTGCCTGCGCCACCGATACCGCCAATGCCAAAATTGGCATTATCATTGCGTGACATTATTCATTCTCCTTTGCCCGTTTCTAGGCTTAAAAGCTGCATTGGCTTGCGGCTCGGATTTTAGTCGTTGACGTTAATAACAACACCCTGCCTACGACGATTGTTGGTCGTTAGCTGAAGGCCAACGATGATGAAAGCAACTTTCGCCATCTGATTGGCTGGCTCGCGGAACGGAGTCTTTGCAAAGTTCATCCCATTCTGCATCTTCAACTTAAGGTAGTTGGTATTGAGGAAATAGATGCGGTTAGAGCCGCAATCACGGTCATACTGCACGGGAATGCCACGATAAGATGGCAATCGTCCGTCTACGCCAGGAGTGTCTTTGGAACTGAGACGCTGGTAGCCAGTGCCTTCAAAAATCTCCTCATAATCAGCATAGATACCGTTGGTGGTAAAGATATGGGTCGGCTGTTCGTTGCCTTCCGAAACCTCGTTCCACAACGTACTCATGCGTATCATGCCCTCGTAGAAATTCGTCCCGGTGATAGTCTTGAAAGACGTATCGGAGGTGGCGTTTTCCGTCTTATTCTGCCACCAGCTATTGCCGCTGACAGTAACTCCACCCAAGGTGGTGGGCGAAGAAGAGGGAGCATCAGCAATAATGTCTTGAAAGCCCAACGGAGCCTTGCCTGTCTGCGCGGAGTAGATCGAACTGTTGATCTGATCGCGCAAGGTGAGCATCGACTGCTGCGTCTTGGCTTCCAGCAACTTCATCGCCGCATCGGTTTTCCGGTTTTCCATCTCTTCAATATGATTGATAGTGATGGGACAACTGGCATAACGAAACGGATAGAAAGCTGCGGTGATACCATCGACTGCATCCGTATTCAACACATCATAGCCGCTGAAATATTCGGCAGAGTTGCCGGAATAGAGAATGTCTTCTTGGATCTCTTTCCCGCCATTTTCCATTTCCAGGGAACCGCTAGAGCGAAAAGCCTCCAATGTCGGGTATGAATCAAAGAAATTGTCCGTCAATCTCTTGCGCTTCGCCCGCATGGTCAGCGTCCACGCAGCATCCCAGGTTTCAGTAGTGCTTGTGCTAGCCACGGTTAATTCTCCTTGTTACACGTTATTCAAATCCAAGGCCCTGTAATTTAGACAAGACCTCATTGTCGGTTAATGCCGACCCGTCCTCGGAGGCATTGACCGATGCGTTGGCCCGCACTGCATTTTTTGCACCCCTGCGCGTCTTCTGGTTGGCACTTCGCAAGGCACTTGCACTGTTGGCCGTAACACCAGCCACTTTTTCGTAGGCCTCTTTTACGGTGTAGGGTTTGCCCGTATTGGGGTTAAGATGAGGCGTTCCTCTGCCGTCATTCGCCATAAGGCGAAGCATCTCTGGTGTCCATTTCGGGTTTCTCACATCATTGCCATGAGCCTGCACGGCCTCTTCTACTGCCGAGTTCGTGCGAGACACGGCCTGCTCTCTGATGTGAGAATTTATCGTGGGCAATGATGCTTCGCTTTTTTGGACCCGCTGTAACAAATCGTTATAGCGACCTTCCAATTCCGCGAATTTCTGATGCGTACGCTGCTCCACATAGAAGTCCATAAAGTCCATTGCTTTATTTTCTTCTTCCGTAGACTGCGCTCGCAACTGCGTAACAGGATCTAACTCCTGCTGCTGCGGTGCGGCAACAGACTGCACACGATCCGCCCATTCACCCTGCATCCTGCGTAACTCAGTTTCCTTAGACTCTTGATTCCGCCTTTGGTCTGCTAAGTCTTGCATTTTGCGCGTATAATCGGCCTGCTGGCTTTTTACTGCCTTTAGGACGGGCTGGTACTGATCGGGCACCGTAGCGGGATCTACTCGATTCCAATCTACTGTGTCCGGGTTGAAAGCCTCGGCATTTCTCGACTCAGAGTGTCCACTGTCTACCGTAGAGGATTCGGATGGGCTGTCTTCGGGGAAAAGCTCTACGGCAGAATTATCCGCAGTCTCTTCCGAGGATTCCATCGAAGTGTTCTCGTTCGGCGAAATGGAGTCCAAATCCAGTATAGCTTCGGACATGGGTTATTCCTCCATCTGACGCTGAGAGGCTTCCATGGCTTCTTTCGGAGATCCTCCGAAAGACCACTGAGGCCCCTCGGCCTTGGTTTGGGTTGGTGAGGTAACATCCGACCCTATATGGTTGCGCGATCCTCCAACAGGGTCAGCAGATTCGATGACATTGTATTTTTTCAATAACGACTGCTTATGACTATAGCTTTCCACTACGCAACCAAAGCCATCGTGCCACTTGCCATACATGCCAGAATGGTTTTGGTGGAGAAAATTCCCCCTTGAAAATAGCATAGAAGCCGAGCCCCCGCACTTAGAGCAATCCACTTCCCTTTCAATAGAATGATGGTTTTCAAAGGGAACATCCTCGTCTATGTTACCGCACTTGTTACACTCAAAGTCATGGAAAAGCATTTAGTTTTGTCCTGGGGCTCGTTGCAGTTGCTGTGACATCTCTTGTGCATTGGATCTGACCATAGAGATGATATTTCCTTCCTGCCCGCCACGCTCTCGCACATCCTCCGAAGAAGGAGCCCCACCTCCGCCTTGCTTCCCTGCGCCCTGTGCCTTCTGCGCCAATGCCTGTTGATGCTGCTGGATGTGCTGCTGGGCAAGCTGTAACACTTGCTGTTGCTGTTGGGGCAAGAGTTGTTGCATCTCCGGCAATGTTTGTATCTGAGAATGAATCTTCATATGGACTTGATGGTCTTCGTCCGGTGTTACATTGGGATTGGAGCCTCGTAACAGATAGGCCACGTTTTCCATGCTAGCCAATTTCACTGCATCGGCATCGGTGCGTCCCAGGTACTTATCGGGGTCACTCACCTTAAACGCTTTCAGCAGTCCCTTGATCGCTTCCATTCGATTGATCTCGGGCAACTGTATGGTGTAGTTGAAAAGGGCCAGCGCATCCTCGCGTTCCAGCTGCTCCGTAATGGGCGAAGTGCTTCCAGCCACCACATCAACCTTAAATCGGACGCGCAGCATATCTACGCTTACGGCCTCATACACCGGATCGGATTCGTTCTGCGCTACGTTAATCAAAAAATTCTCTGGGGTGTAACGGGCATCGGCCATCATACGCAGCGTGTTATGAACCGTGGCCCTGTACGCATCGGCTACCTTCATCTGCATCCACTCGCGGTTCAACTGACCAAAGCTGGCTATCAACGAAGCCTCGGTAGCAGTGCGCTTGGGTCCACCCCCCATTGCCATCTGAGATACGTTCAATGCCTGCTCTTCATAGGAGCGAGCATCGTTTTCGAGTCCAAGCTGATCGGGGGGCGGGTTGCCGAAGTCAAGAGCCTTGAAAGAGGACTGCGGATCTTCGACCCATATGATGTCTCCATCCCTGCCCTGCTCCAGTGTCTCCCCTATGTCGGCATTAGCATCGCGTTCCCTGCGCGACCCTAAGACAGTGCGGGAGAAGCGTTTAAGGAGATCGGCCCTGCGCGATACGCTCTCCACGATGAGCTTTTGAGTGTCTTCGGCATACGCCATTGGGGGCTTGCCGTAAAACGATTCCTGCGTCTGGTCGAATTTGAGCGCAAAGTAAGGGAATCCACCTGTAGTGAGGTAGCCCCCTTCTTTCTCGAACTCACCCGTCATCATCATTTCTCCCGTATACGGATCGGGCAGCATGACGGGCTTCATCGCCAGCATGGGGTGGTCTATCTCTTCTATGGGCTCGCGAACCGTTTCGGCAAAAGTGATGCGCTTCTGGTGCATCCGGTCATGGACTTCGTAAAGGACCGTCATCTTGCCTTGCGACTTAGCCTCACTCACTGCTTCGGCTTCTTCGCTCACCCCTCCGCTTTCCACATCATACAGCAGGGTGTCGGTGTTATTTTCTTCGTCTACCGCCTGTATCTGCCTTCTATTCTCAAAACGGGGATCATCGCGCACATATTCGAGCGGCACCATCATCTTTTCGATGATGTAACGAGCGTGAGAGAGTCGGTGGGGAGGAGTAAGGGGGTCTATAAAGACATTGAACGGATTGACCCGATGCACATAAGGAAAATCATCAGAAAGGGCATCATTGATTGTATAAGGCGCAACAATATCGTTATCGCCTGGGGGATTGTATCCATACTTGAGCCATCCCACATCGCAGTAAAGCGCATCGAAAATAACCTGTTGCACTTCAGCCTTGGTATCCATCTGCTCTAACGCAGCATTGGCTACTCGCTCCAATATGTCCGAAGCAAACTCCCTGTCCGGCTCTTCGACATGGAAGAATACATGGGGGTAGTTATAGCTTATACTGGCTATGATCTGCCGAGTGAGGGGATAAAAGCGTGAGATTCGGACGGTCTTGTCCTCTGGCAAGCCTGCCACCTCGAAGTCCATCTCATAGGCTTTGAGGAGCCGCCTCCATAATTTATGACGGGGGCGCATCCACACCTTGGTGTTTTCGATAGCCCCGCGCCAAAAATCAATCTCTTGCTTTTTCATCCACTACCTCGATGCAGGCTTGGGAGTCCCATTGAAACCGGAAGACCTGCTCTTCTTTCGCTTAGATCCGCTTTTGACGGATTTACCCGTCTTAGCCGCTTCTCTCTTGGCAGCAGCCTGTCCAGCAGGAGTGTATGCGAAGTGCTTGCCACCAACCTTTGGCATTATTTGGTTCCTTTGCCTTTTTTCATCAAATCCGCTTTCGGGCCAACGGGCTTGACGCGCTTGGCACCACTCGGCTTACTGCGAGAAGGCTTGGGGGTTCCGTTGAATCCGGCCATTTCATCTGTCCTCATTATGCCTACAGGAAATAATTTCCCGTAAGTCGTTTTGTTCATGCGGTGTCGTATCGTCCTTTTTTGCTTCCACTGCTTCCGAGGGAATCCAACGCCTGTTGAGCCGTTCCCTCGTAAGGTGTTACAGGCGGTGCGGCATGAGGCTTGTAACAGTGCATCATAGCGTAACGCCATTCATCGGCTGCATGGTCCTCGGCATGAGTGTCGAGGTCTTCAGGGTTACGCGGCGAGCGCGGCAGGGTCGGCACCGTCCGGCATAGAGCATCGTTCCATCCCGCAAAACAATAGAAACGCTCATTGATCAGCGCATCGTTACAAACCCTCCATCCATTTATACGATCATTGTTGGCTCTTGTCAACCATAAACCATTCTCCCCGAACACATCAGCAGGGCTTCGGTTCATCGCTTCAGTAAGCCTTCGCTTGACGAAAATACTCGGATCGGCATAAATAGCCTGGGGGCTACGACCTCCAGTAAACGGACATCCCTCAATGATCTTGGTGATGCCCTCGGCATGTTGCGAAGCCGAGGCATTGCCTTGATAATACTCCGTAACACGATATACGTTATCATCGTGGTCTACAGTATACAAACCGAAGCTGGACGGTGCCGATTCGCCATAATCTAAAGCCCCAAAGAGGGGCCAATGGTCTGGGATGTTGAAAGAAGGCACCTGGACCTTCTCGCCATGCCAATTTGAGAAAAAAGCACCGACCATCGCGTCCCAATCACCCTCCAACCACGCCTGCACCAACTGCTCATCGCCTACCGCCTTCAAGCGATCAATATACCCTGGATCACTTTGTAACAATACCTTGTTGTCTGTAACAAGACTGCGGATATACATCCGCGTCATCTTATCTGCCCCTGTTACAAGATGCCCTTCTTCTCCTGCATCGACAAAATACCGCTTGACCTCGTTATGGCCGGGGCCACCGGGGTTGCCTGTGACCCGAATACGCTTGACAGGCACCGCATGGGCAGAGCGGAGACAAGCCTTAAGTCTATGATAGGCTTTAAGATCGGGCCATGAGCCCATTTCGTCCCACCCGATCCAAGTGTACTGGTGGCCTTGATAATGGTCTGCGTCCAGTTCTGTCTCTATGTGTCGCAGCTTGAGCGTAGCCCCGCCGGGAAAGTGCCATGTATGGGAACCGACCTTATACTCCGCCTCGGGGAACATCTCAAAATAAATAGCCCTGCTGCGATCTACGATCTCATCCAACTCGGGATAGGTCCGTCTAAACAAGACCCCACGCCAATGCTCGCCATACTGCTGTACATCGGCAGCGAAATCTCCGAGAAGCAGGTCCGTCTTACCCCCACCTCGCGCTCCGCCGAAGAAGATTTCATCGACAAAAGAAGCACGTATAGCCTTTTCTTGTGGCCCAGGTTGCGGTTGCCAACTCATTGTTACGCCTCTACGCTGAAATCCGCTTCAACAGACGAATCCGGCAACGCCGCAAGCATCTGCTCGTTTTGCTTAATCCATTCCTCGTAACTTTCAGCCCTCGGCGGGACATTCGGACCCCTCATCTCAACCGTATGCTCGATTTGTATCCGGTCATCACCCACCTCCTGCCGTATCTGCTCCAGCACCTTCAGCCTCAACGAAACCCGAGGCTCCGGTATATGCTCAAACATCTCCGACAAGACCTTAACCCGCTCCTTGCGATCCGCCAGCTTAATATCAGAAAAATCCTTCTGGTAAATACTCAACTGCTTCTGATACTCCGCCTGGAAGTCCTCGTCTGCCCTCCAGTAATTAACCGCTGAAACCGTTACCCCCAACTGCTTGGCAATCTGGCTCGTAAGACGATTCTTGGAAAACCGATCCAAAATCATCATTTGGATCGCCTCTTGATGCTTGCCCTTAATCTTCACCTCAATAACTCCATACCGCAGGCCTGGGGCCATGATACTCCACGTTGCCCAGATCATCCAAATGCAAAAACCGACCACCCTCCCCACCTTGACTCACCCCAATCCCCGTAAACCCAAGCTCCAATGCCTTGCCCAACACTTGATACGCCTGCTCACCCCGGCAGGCCACGTCCACAGCCCGACCATACGTATGAGCCCCAGGACGATCCTTCTTAGCCTCCACCGGATGGACCTCCGAGCGATACCCCGAAGAAACAACCAATGGCCCCACCGCATCGCGTAACAACTGCAACCGATCCAGAAAAGACTCGTCCATAACACAAGCCCCCGTATGCCGACACTTCAACTCCCCAAAACTAAAATTAGGCCAACGGTCCCGATCAAACGAAGCCTCCGTAAAACTCGTCATCTAAAATTCCATCTCCATCTGACCAGTATCCATTCGCCGTAACAACTCTTCGCAAACCTCAAGCAACTCAGCCGCATGAATACGAACATACGCCCCGGTAAACGTATACGTGCAGAGTGACCGAGCAGCCCTTTTGCGAACCTTCTCCACCTTCCGCTTGTCCACGCATCTACTCCCCATAAAAAAAACCCACGGGGCCGCCTCGACCCCGCAGGCTCCATGATCGCCACGATCACCTGTCAAAGACCAACATACCAAAGCCCATACGCATTGTCAAAGACAAAAAGCGTGAGATTCTAAAAAAATTATAGCCGCGCCAGCCCGTTTCAACCCCAGACACAGGCGGGTCGGACCCTGTTCCAAAGACAAGGCTTGTGGGCCTGAGTATATTCGGGATCGACATCAGCAGCCGCCGCCCCATGCGCGTCACCTCGATCTCGCATAAATAAGTTTATAATAGCTCAGACAAGGCCAGCCAAGGGCAAGACAAGCCTTGCCAGCCCCTAGGCCAGAGGCCTAGAATGGCCTTGAAGGCCTCTGGCTTGCCTTGTAACAGCCTTGAAGCTTGCAACAGGACCCAAGCAAGGGCCAAGGCTTTAAAGGCTCGTAGGGGTAAAGAGAGATGGCTCGCAAGGATTAGCCCACAACCCACCACCAAACCAACCCCAACAAGACTAGCCATCTCCAGCCTTGCCTTGGCCCTTGTTTTGCCTTGCCAGTGCTCTTGTTACGTGTAACAAGCCCTAGTAAGTACTCTAAGTAAGTATCTAAGTAAAGCTAGCCTAGTACTAGTCTAGTACTAGGCTATGATCTAAGAAAACAAAGCAGCCCTAGGACTTGTTACGTCCTAGGGCTTCTTGTTACGGTGTGGGGTTCGTTATCTAAAGGCTTGCTGCTATTGCCTTGGCCATTGCCTTGTTGGCTTGTCGTTTGGCCTTAACCTCTTGACGTTTGCCTTTAGGGCCAAACTGGAAGCCTCTAGAAGACCAATTTTTCCGCTTAGGCTTAGACTTTCTCTGCTTTCTAATCATCGCTCTACATCTCCATTGTCGCATTCCTGTTTTCGCTGCTGATAAATGCCGATCAGATCATCTAAGCAATCCAAGGCCAACACCGCCATTCCACCCCCGATAAAGATGGCGCAAAACACAAAAGCAATAAACTCAATCCAATTCATAACCAAGCCTCTCCTCTAGTGAAAACTAAACTGGCTGTTGGCCTCAAAATATCCTTCAACAAATTTGGTCGCGTTTTCCATATTCATGAAATCGGCACCATTGGCAATCGCATTGCTAATTCTAGGCAGGGCTATGTCCACATCGTCTAGGATCATGCCACCACCACCACAGCAGCCATATCCATTTCCACAGTCGGCTAGTTCCTTGCACCGCTCCACCAGCCCGAAAACAAGCCTCCTAGAGCTTGCTGTATGGCCCAAGGTAAAAGCTAGGCGGTCAATGTCTAAGGCTTGCCCTTCAGTCTTCAAGGGCCAAGTCACGGCATAGTTAGTGCAGCTAGAATCGCCATAACTTGAACAGACGCCTTGTAACTCTACTGTTACACCCTGCAATTCTAACGATTCTACAGCCCCTAGAATTGCTGCACCGTAGTTAGCTTGAGCTATAGCATCAACGTTACCGGGGATTAAAAATTCGACCGATACCCTACAAACTGGGCGTACAGGCTGTGGTGTTACTTGTAGCATGTTTTCGGGCTGGCCAGATAGAAAAGTTGGCACACAAGGGATAACGCCTTGAATATCGTACTCTATCTGTATCTGATCGCCATATCTCTTGCCGCTTCTAGCTGCACTTTCAACAAGAGCCTTGCGACCTTCGGGCCAACCGTATAGAGCCATTCTTAATGCACCTTCATAGCCAAGCCCCATATCCCAACTCTCACTAGCTATGTTTGTTTCGCTAGCAAAGCCCCATCTATCCTTGTTGCTTTCTTCATCTTCTAAATATGAAACGACCGAAGCAATATCAGTCTTTAATACCATACCAGCCCCAACATTCTCACGACTGGCATCTTTTAAGATTTCTTCTCTGAGCCAATGCATCTTATTTCTTCTCCATATATTTCTGGGATTCTTTTTTAATGCGATCCGACTGTATTTTCTCTATGCCCCTCCAAACAAAAACATCTTCAATAAAAGACATTTTCCAACCCCTTCTAATCATCTCACATCCGTTCTTTGTCGCCCTTGGTGAGATGATATGTTGAATATTTAGACTCTG
>Ga0114901_1001127_pt1 | contig 15907 bp, 18 predicted proteins | sample MalvireepMed_s16_FD_89686 | JGI IMG/M metagenome (GOLD analysis project Ga0114901, IMG submission 89686) | Marine viral communities from the Global Malaspina Expedition - Malaspina viral metaG DeepMed_s16 | ecosystem: Environmental > Aquatic > Marine > Oceanic | place: Mediterranean Sea... | reverse complement strand
TAGTAGGATAAGCCATTGCTTATATACTCCCGAGTTAAATGTTAAGATCCTTCACCAAAAGTAACCTTCGTCTTCCGATCATTAAAAAGCGGCATACGAGGGTCATTCTCCCGCATTAGGTTGTTGTCTACAGCAGCTATTTGAGCTTTGCTTTGCTTATTGTAATAAGCATTACGCTCCTCAATTAACTCCTTTGGAGCTTTACAAAGCATTAACCCTCCAATTACAACATTATCCTTGAACCTTTCTTGTTCAATCGTAACCATTGTAATCTCTGGATGGTTTTCTGCCTTAACAGGCTCCCAACCTTCACGCAGTTTTGAGGAAACATTAGTAGCATCAACGTTACCTAACGTCGCTACACGAACCCAATGAAATTCATAACCCGGCTCGGGAGTAGGTGAGGGAAGCACCTCGGGGCGCGTCCAAGCTCGTTTACGGGTCGTTTTTTCTCGTGTTTCTTGCTCACGGTTAATTCTATTATCAGCCATTAGCATCTTTCCTCATCTCTATTGCAACCTGTTTGGCGTATTCTTCAAGAGGGACTCCTAAACGATTTGCAAGGGTTACTTGTGTTTGCGTTAATCTCACCTTCTTAGGTGTTGTGCTCCGCGTAGCGGGGGCAACCACATTAGCCTTCTTACGTTTAGGCGTTTCTCTATCTAATTCTTCAGTATCCTCGAAATTTTCGGGGAATACTTCTCGCATACGACCATTTATAGTGTCGTAGTAGTCATTACTTTGCGGGCTTATGCCCTGTTTGACAAGTTTATTATGCAGCCCCAGCGCAAAACTTGTCATTTCGTCATCTGAACCAAACCATGTATTAGCTTTCGCCCATTCATTAGCCCGGTCATCAACCTGCACTGGAGCGGATTGTGGTACATCTCCTTCTACAGGGGTTCCCTCTTCCTGTAAAGGTATTTGTATGTTGTTTAAGCGATCTGATCGTATCTTAGCAGAAGTTAACTGTTCTTGTGCTTCTACGACTGCGTTTGAGTCACCGGCTTCGTAAGCCTCTTTATACGCACTTTTAGCTCTTTCCAGATCACTATCTGCTGTACGTTTAGCTTGATCTAAAAGCACTGTTTGGTTTTTAGTAGCAGATGTTTTAAGACCTTTGTTCTCTTCTACAAGCTGTTGAGTATACCTCTCAAGCTCTTCACGCTCACGAAGAGCTTGTTCTTTTGCCCTACGTTCGTCGTGATATCCTTTACTAAAATGCTTTATCCTCTTACGAACTTTATCAGAATAATCTTCAAGTTCTTCATCGGTCACTTCTTCAGGAGGTTCAGATGCTTTACGCCCCCTGTCTTGTTCAGGAATATCATCCACAACCTCAACTTCAAAATCATCAGCTCCATTAGCTGTTTTTTTGGAAGGTTCTTTTGTTTCCTCAACTATGCTACCAGATAGATCAACATCTACAGCACTAGAAGATTCTACTTCAATCTTTGCTTCTTCTTCATTATCAGGTTCTGGGAAACTAAACTCTACTTTTTCAAAAGGCATATGAATACCCTCCTATGCTTTGCAGATACCGCGAGGATCAGGAATAACTGCCTCAACAGAATCGTCGTTCATCAATCTAAACTCTTTACTATTAACAGTAAAACGTGTGCCAGTATTCATACGAAACATAACGTAATCACCAACCTTACACCAAGGACCATCAGGAAAACGTTCTTTGTCAGTATATGCACCGCTGCCCATGTCTATAACGATACCCATAATAGAAGTAATATACTCCCTATGTTTTTCGCTTTCTGTTTTTAACAGAAGACCTCCTCCGTAATAGTCATCAATATCAGGCAAAGCTACCAATATATGATATCCACATGGTATAGGTAATTGTGCTTCCCAATCTTCATCAGATACAGGTTTAAGTTCTGTTGCTGTGCTATTCATCGTCATCATCTTCCAAATAATTGCGCGAGAGGTCTTCTATATGTGAAAGTGCGGTGTCGAGACCCCGGATCAAACCACACACATTTCTATACTCAGCAAAGTCTTTTGGACCTCCCCCAGTAAGAAATTCTACAGCAGAGGATTTTTGTTCCCCGATGCGTTCTTTAAGCACGTCAAAGACGGTTCTTGGCATATTTACTCTCTTCTATTGTTAGGTGGAGGAGTAGTTACTGCTTTAAATATTTCTAAATCTAGTTTATCTGACTCCTTCTTTACCTCCGCATCAATTTTTACTTTAGCTTTTTGTGCGTCTATAACTATACCGGCCTGTTCATTTTCTACTCGTTGTGCGTTTGTAGCCGCATCAGTCTGATCTTTTTGTGCCTTACGCATTAACTCCGCTTGTTGTAGCGCAGAATCAGCCTGATCTTTTTGGGTCTTACGTTGTACTTCGGCCTGTTTAATAGCTACTTCTTCACGTCGTAGTTGCAATACAGGATCTTGTGCCTTTTGTTGGGCTTCTCGTTGAGCAGCTTCTTGTTTATGAGTTTCAGTAAGTTGTTTACCTGCGTCAGCAACAAGCCTTGAAAGTTCAGTTTCAATTTCTTCAGACAACGGTTGGTCAGGTGGCGGAAGCGGAACACCAAGTTTTTCTTCTATCTGTTTACGATAGTTAAACCCTAGATGTTCTGCTATGTGTGCTTGCAACGACATCATAATTTGTTGTGCTTGTGGGTTTTGCCCAATCAACTGAGCAACCATAGGATCTTGCATAAACGCCATGTGTGTTCCTATATGAGCATCATGGTCTTGGTATATAAAAGCTCTCATTGGTTTTCCAACTAATGCGGCCATATTTTCACTAACAGGATCTGTAGGAATAGCGTCATCTTTAGTGGGAACAAGTTTATCTGCGTTCTTAACACCCAACACTTCGATCATCTGCCTGTGTAACTGTGGCAGGTCATATATCTGTGGTGCAGACTGAGACATCTGAAGGACAGCTTGATACTGTACAACTCGTTGCGCCATAGTAGAACTGTTAGGATCACTAACAGGAATTACGTCTACAGTATCGTAATCTGAACGTCTGGCGCTTATCTCTCCGCGAAACGGTTTGTAGTCATATGAATCAGCCGCATATTCGGCCATTATTTCTTTAAGAAGTTTAAACTCCTGTTTCATTGCGTAATGAACACGAGCCTGTACCGCAGCCATAGGTTTAAGAGTGCGTTCAAGTAAAGCTAGTGTCGTGCCTACAGGTGCATTAGCCGACATATCAGATATATTCATATCGCTGATAGCACCAAGACGACGGCCTTCGGTTGTAATCTGGTTAAGAAGTTGGAGAAGTGTATTGCTGGGTTCTTTATATGGGAGCGGCATAATATTATCGCGTATGCTGCCTGACGGTACATCTACGTCACGCCACTCGCCGGGTTCGATAGGCGTATCATCGCCTTTAATTCTAAGACCCCGAGATTTTATACCGCCCGGTAGATTAGATAACGTACCTGCGTCTACTAATTGCCGAATAATACTCGTACCAGCTTTGGCATACCCACCAATAATGTGAATAAGACCTAAACCATAAAAACCAAACCCCGGCACATATACATAATGCACAAAATGTTGGCGTTTTAACATAAGCGGATCTTCAGGATCCCAGTTTCTACGTACAGCAAGCACTTCATTAGTACTGCGTTCTATAGTAACTACGTAAGGTTTTGCTATTTCATCTTCAGAATCATCAATACCATCAATGATTAGGTCAGCATGTATTTCATAAATTGCATACCGATCATCATCAGTTATAGAATAACCACCCTCTTCGGCTTTACGTTCTTCTATATCAGTATGAAACGGTTGTGGTTCTTGTAACTCTATGTCTCTATAAAACTCGTTAGCCTGAAGTTTTTTCAGGTCATTCTTTGTTTTACGCATTATATGCGTAACACGTTCTGCACTTTCTATATGAGACGCGCCATAAGGCACGATAACATCTTCTGCTGGAATGTAGATAGCTGTCTGGCGATCTATATTTGGATCATAGTAAACTTTTTTAAAGGCAGATCCTGAAAGCCCGAGACTATATAAGAGTCGTTCGTGTTCGGGACGATACTCAATCATACGCTCAGTAAGTTCATAGTTCATGTCTGCTTTTACACGGGCAGCAGCTTCTTCTTTTTCTTTTGTTTCTTCTCCGAGTATCTTGGTTTTTACAGGACCAGCAGAAGGAAAAGTCTCACTCATAGTCTCCGCTTGAAAGCGGATAGCCGCTTCCGCAAGCACCGTCGAATAAACACCACACGCGCCTTCCCACGGATCCGTCCTTTCTTCGTACTTAAATCCAAGCACGTCGAGTCCTTTAACGAAGGTGTCTGCCCAATCCTTGCGAGAATCAATGTCAGCATCGACCAATCCTATAAGTTCATCAGCTATATTTGCTAATTCGCCCTCTTCTAAATCTTCGGCTATGTTCCTGTCAAATACGTCTTTCTCGCCCCCATCTTTTCCGCCGGGGATAAGAGTTATCTCAACACTACCATCATCAAGAGTAACCATGTCAGGATTAACAACTTCTATCTCTAACTCACCTTCGGGTTCTTCTATTCCTTCGGGTAACGGTGTCATTGTTTTTTCAATAGCCATAATACATTCCTAATAATACCCGCCAGCACGACGTTTAAAATATTGTATTTCTTCCGGTTCATCAGAAGGCAATCTTATAAAACCGCCCTGCCTAAATCTCATAAGAGCCATTATGGTAGAGTCAACTAAGTCATCGTGGCTCATAAATGGAAACCCGGCAATTTCTTCTACCACTTCTTCTGCCCAACGTGTAGCAGGAACCCACACTAAACCAGAAGCTACAATATCGGAAACAGAATTTAACCTTGCCATCTTATCTCCCGATCCTCTATGGGGAGTATATTCCTGCACAGGTAATCCCATTCTACGCATTTCCTGATACAAAGCTGTACCGGAACTCTTCTTTTCCACAATAAACGAATCCGGTTCCCATTCTCCGTATTCTTCCATAGCTAGCTGTTTTAACTCAGGAAACTCCATACGCTTCTTTATACTATTTAACAATATAATATTGTACGCGCCAGTCTCTTCGTTTAAGAAAACGCCCCATGTTGTGAGTGCTGTGAAGTCAGCTCGGTTATGAGACTCAGCAGCTGCGTCCAAAGACATTATCAGGTACTCACACATAGGCGCTTTATCTTCACCCCACGACTGCCACCATTCCCGTTTTACAATAGAGGCTTCTTCTGCCGTTGGTTCTTGTTGATATTGAGCGTTCCATTGGAACGTAGGCATTGACGCTTTAGTGCGGAGTAATGCGTCTAAGTCAAAAAAATCAGGCCACAGAGGTTTCTGTATATAGCCGGAACTGTTTTTATCGGGTATTTCCAATATAGCTGGAAACTCAACTATTTCGTACTGATCCGCCTTATCGTTTTTAGACATATCTGTAACAACACGCCCGGTCAGGTCATCCATATGCCATCTGGTCTGGATTATAGCTACACTACCCCCCGGCATAAGACGAGTACGAGCACCGTAGGTAAACCATTCGTAAGCCTTCTCAAAAACCTCAAAATTACCGTTAATTACGTCCTGTTCTGAGTGTGGATCATCAATTAGCAACAAATCAGCACCTCGACCAGCGATAGAGGAGCCAATACCACACGCATAATACTCTCCACCAGCGTTTGTATTCCATCTACCAGCCGATTTAGAGTCTACAGCGAGTGAAACAGTCGGAAAAATAGCTTTATAGGCGTCTGTAGCGATCAAATTACGTACTTTACGCCCAAAATCCACCGCCAAGTCGGTAGTATGGGACACCATCATCACTTTTTTGCCCGGATTCCGCCCTAAATACCATGCGGGGAACATAATAGAGACTAATTGGGACTTACCATGACGAGGTGGGATGTTAACACAGATACGATCTTTAATCCCCTGCTCTATACCCATCAACATATCAGCCAACATACGGTGATGTTTGCCTACCTTGTAATCAGGCTGCATATGTTTACAAAATTCTATAAGATCTTCACGTACACTGTCGTTATATTTCCGAACAGACAGCTCATCTACAAGTCTGTCTATTTCTGCAACCTCTTCGGCAGAATATTTGTCGAGGTTATCCAGCATGATTTGAACTTCATGCCCCGTAAAGTCCTCTACTCTACTTTGCGTCGTCGTTGTCATCTGGTTCTGTCGTTTCTAACCCAAGTTCTTCATTAACGTCCATAGCTTCACCGTCTATTATAACACCATCAGTATCTTCCTCTGGAGGGTTTACAAGTTTAGCTAACTTAGAACGTAACTTTAACCTTAAATCTTCCGTAGACTGATGCGTTATTGTAACTTCTGACTTTTCTGCAAAAAGACCGACATCAGAAATCTTGCCTAACAACTCCAATGCACGGATACGTACCCGTGGGTCAGGGTTCTCTGCTTCCAGTACGAGCTTGTTTGTTACCAGATGTCTTATCTGTACAGCGTTATCTACAACAGACTGTCCAAACTCCTGTAATATACTATTTGTCATAAGAAGTGATGCAGGGGTTAAAGCAGCCGCTTTTCTGGATGTCACTTTTTTAGAGACTTTCTCAGGATTATCTGCGTAAGCTAAAGCTAACTTGGCTGCTGTATCCTTATCTTCTGTAGTTGGTTCTACGTCTAAACCGTGTTCAGCCAGTTTTGCAGCCGTATTACACGCGTACTGAGCACGTTCACGTAGGTCTATATAAGGAGTGTTAGGGGAGAATGGAACTCCTAATTCTGGTTCTATAACTAATGGCATTAATTTTCCGCAGGTAGCTAATAGGCAAACCGTTAATATAATTATAACAGAAAGATCTTTTATTTCAACCGGAGGTATGGGACTCCAAAGGGGGGTCTTCTCTATATGGATAAACGGCATACGGAAGGACAAATTTGTGAAACAATTCTCGCAGAATATCTTTTGCGCCTTAATATGTATGTCTACCCAGCATCAGCAATTGTTGGGCCTGTAGATGTTGTAGCAATAACCGAAAAGGGTAAAATATACCTCTTCGATGCCAAGAAAGATGCTAAACGATACGTACCGGAACGCGGTCAAGAAAACAGAATATACAGAGTACTTACTCCCCTTCAGAAACTATTAGGGGTCCGTATGGCTTATGTAGATGTAGAAACCAGAGAAGTACATATAGTCCCTCCTCTTGATGAAGAAATAAAAAACGAAGACTACAACGCTGCTACCGAATAACCAAAACTTAAAAAAGTACAGAATTTTCGTCTGAAATAGTATTTATATAGTAGTACTCGGAGTCCCAAACTGTCACGGGGTCATGGGGGTAGGGTAGGGTCCAAAATATTTCGCCCTAGAAAAAGACCCCCCCACCTATTCCTACCAAATAGTGCCACACTCTAGCAAATAGTGTCAGAACATCTATTGTAATTTACGTGTTAACGTGTTCTTATACAATTATCGAACGGGGCAATCAAGTCCTGCGATAACGAAAGGCAAGACAATGGCTGAATCATTAGCACCCTACAAAATCAGGCGATACTACGATGGTTGCGACGTGTGCTACATTATCTACGACACGAGAAAGAAAAACGCTAGTTATGTTATGCGCTACGAGGACAGAAGTGGTGCGCAAGAAATGTGTAGCAGACTAAACAGCAAGCATGGGCTAGCGTCAATCGAATCCGATATCCTCGGAGTTAACATCTAATCAACCGGGGGAGCTTCGGCTCCCCCACAACGAAAGGCAAGACAATGGATATATTTATGATAGCGTTTATTGCAGTAAGCGCATTGTTACTTGGGTTCATGGCATGGCTCGGTATAACAGCGACGATGCCACCACGTGAGGATATACACGTTAAGGAAGTTCGCCTCAGACATCAGCGGGAAGAAGCGATGGAGCGAGAGTTGCAACGTCACCTGCAAGCAATGGCTCGTATCAAATCAACAAGATTTAAAGCGAGGAAGTAATGCAACGTATATCTGAGTTCTTATGTGCGCTAGGCTTTGTAGCTTTGCTCTACTTTGTACTAGTAGCTACACCATAACCAATCGGGAGGGGCTTCGGCCTCTCCCCTTTGATACCAGTTCGTGAGGGCGCGGTGAGCCAAAGAAAATCTGCCGGATGAATCTGTGCGTTGATGCCAGTTCTCAAGGGCGCGGCGAGCCAATGCCTGTTTAAATGTTAGTCGCGCGACTAACAAATTGTCAGAACATCTATTGATAATCACGTGAAAACATGTTTTATTATAAACCATCGGCGAGGCAATAACGCCAAGCGTCGATTTTAAAAAGGAGTTTCCTTATGGGAAATAAAACACAAGAAGTGCAAGAGCCTACATTATACGACCTAGCGAAAAAATGGTCTTCTGGTATGACACGCAACGCCAACACATTGGCGCTAGTTGTTGATAAGATCGTAGCCGGTAGCGAGAACGCGATGGCGGTATTCGATAAAACGCCAAAAGGTGGGGAGCCTAACCCGATACGCGTAGAGGTCGAGCGCGGCATTTTCGCATCATATGGTGCCAAGGCAATCACATTGTCGGACGCGCCTACTAAAGAGTTGTCAGATGAAGACAAGGCAACTAAACGCTACAATCGCCAACAAGTTGGATCACGTTTGAGTAAGGTCAAACAGGCGGTACACAAACGTCTCAACCCAGATAGCGAATCCAAGGGACGCACGGACGACAACGTCGCTATCCCGCGAATGATTGCCGATTTGAAAAAACGTATCCAGTCTAGCGAGACGTTTGATGGCGATACGGTCGCGCTAACCGAATGGGTTAACGATTGCCCACTCGACAGCGAATAACATCTCTTACCAAACTTGGGAGGCCTTCGGGCCTCCCTTTTTTTGTGTCTTTTTTCTGCCAATGTTAGTCCGTGGACTAACACCTTTGATACCAGTTTCTGCTGGAGCGGTGAGCCACATACACCAACGTGTTAGTCCACGGACTAACGTATTTGAAACCAGTTTCCGCTGGAGCGGTGAGTGAATGTTCTGTACCTAACACGTTGATATATAAGCAATGTTCTGTTTTTTGGGGGGTAATGTTCTGTTTTTTGGCCTAATGTTCTGTGCCGTGAGAACATTATGCTTTTGTAGCAATTCGTGACAAGGTTTATGCAATTCTGTGGAGAAGTGCTTACCAAAACTTATCAATTTATATGTATTTGTAGTAGTAGTATGTAATGTTCTTTTTTAGAAATAGTTTAAAGCAACATTTTAACCCCCTTGGCGCGGATCAAATCCTAACACTAAAAAGCACTCACCCAAAATAACACCCTCCAATTTCCACAAAAATAGAACATTAGAACATTACTGGAATACCAAGGACTTACGCGCCGCGCATACAGAACATTACAGAACATTACAGAACAATACACAAAACAACACAAAATAACACGTTCTCGTAACACTTGCTTGAGATTGATAAATTTGCTATAATATTGATAGTGGTGATTTTGCCACTTTTTTGACAAGGAACTTTAGTCATGAATACACATACAAACACCTTACCACAAACCGACGGAAATACCGACGGGGGCGGAGCTATGCTCACGTCTAAAGATGTTAGTCCACGGACTAACAATGTTCCTGAAGTTTCGGCACCGTCTATCAGTTCAGCCGCAATGTTGGTCGAATTGTCGATATCACAATGGACAGGACGCAAGAAGGACCGCAAGGCGTCGAAAGAAGTTACAGCAGACAACAACGCGGCAATCGGTGTCGCCAACGTACACAAGAAATTGTTGGGAGACTGTGCCGAATTAGGTCGGGTACATAAACTGACAGGTGCCATACGTAATATGCACATGGGTATGACAATGCCGTGGTCAAACACTGGACTTATGCTGCTACCGACTAAACAGTATTTCAACTATCACAACGCCATGACCGAGCAGCAGAACAAATGGCAAGGCTTGGTCAACGAGTTCCTGACCGCATACGATTGGGAGATCAGTCAAGCCGAGGCCAGACTTGGTGACTTGTTCCACCGTGACGAGTATCCGACATCGGACACACTCACAACAAAGTTTGCGTTCAACCTCAACTATATCCCGCTACCCGATACAGGCGATTTTCGTATTGATGTGGGTAACGAGGCCACCGCGCAGATCAAGGACCACTACAAGAGCTACTACTCCGAGCAGCTGACTAACGCAATGAATGACGTGTGGGCACGTTTACACAAAGCACTCACGCGGATGAGCGAACGCCTCGACTACAGCGACGACAGCAAGAAGGTATTTCGAGACAGTCTTGTTGATAACGTGATTGAGATGGTTCACCTGCTAGACGTATGCAACGTGACCGGTGACAGTCAGATGGCAGCACTCAAAAACAAGTTAGAGGTAGCCATGTATGGTATCTCCGGCGATGTGTTACGTGAGGATACAAGCACTCGCGTAGAGACTAAACGTGCAGTTGACGACATCATCAAGCATCTACCGAGTGTAGGCATATGAGGAAATCGTACGCGGCGTTACTAATGATATGTGCTGGCGTGTTACTGGCACTTGTCATAATCGAATGGGCGGCAGGTTGCGGTCAAGTGACTTACCTCCCCAATGGCACATGGACAGAAAACGAATGTGTCTTTTTACAATAGTTAGTCCACGGACTAACACTTTATAGGAGAACTAAAAATGGCTAACACAGCACAACAAATGTACGCACTAAACCTAGACCAGATCGCCACCGCCATACGTACAGGTGGTAACAAGCGCACCATTCTGGTGCAGGGTCACATGGGTACAGGTAAATCATCACTGCTAAACACGTTAGCAGGTGAGATGAAAACCCACACCGCCTGTTACTTTGATTGCACCACGAAAGACTTGGGTGACATCACAATACCGAATATTGCAAAAATGGATGACGACACAGGCTACGTGTCATATCTGACCAACGAGGAACTTGGTGTTCACCTCGACAAGCCGATCATTCTTATGATTGACGAGTACGGCAAGGCCAACCCAGCAGTCAAGAACGCGATGTTGCGCCTTATGCTTGAACGTAAGATTGGCTCGTATCAGTTGCACCCTGACTCGTTAGTATTTGCAACTACAAACCTAGGTGCCGAAGGTGTTGGTGACTTGCTACCACCTCACGCACGTAACCGCATTACCGTCATAACAATGCGTAAACCTGATAACATAGAATGGATAGAATGGGGGATAAACAATGGGGTCGATCACACGTTACTTGGGTGGTGCAAGGATAATCCACAGTTGTTCGCCTCGTTTGAAGATATCAAAGACCCAGACGAGAACCCTTATATCTACCACCCACAATCACAAAGGGCGGCGTTCTTCACACCACGTTCCGCAGAGGCGGCGAGTGATTGGCTCAAAGAGCGTGAAAACTACGACGATCAAACGCTGACAGGTTTGCTCATGGGTACTATCGGGGAGCGTGGCGCGATGGACTTGATGGCGTTTGTTGCGTTAGCTGACCAGCTACCATCATTGGAGAGTATCAAACGAGACCCCAAGAACGCCAAGGTGCCGGAGAGTGCCAGCGCTGTGTGTATGGTTGTGTACCGTACACTGGCAAGTTTAGACAAAGATTGGGTAGGTGCATGGATGGACTACATGGTGCGCCTCGACAAGGAAGCGCAGGGTATGTTCGCCAACGGTGTTCGCGCTCCCAAATACTCCAAGCAGTCTATGGTGATGACCAACAAGAAGTTCACCGATTGGGCTATGGCAAACAACTATATGTTTGCGGCAGATAAGCGTTAGTCCACGGACTAACACGTTTATGGGTGAGGTATTACCTCACCCGAAGCTGACAAAACGTCTGCTTTTGTCAGAAATGAAAGGAAAGAGGAAACAAGATGTTAACATTAGGTAAACAACTAACGATTGAGCAACGACTATCCAAGGCCGTTGTCGATATCATGGGCAACGAGAAGTATGTCGCACTCGCAGGTATACTTATGATTGGTGATCGTACCGTCGAAGATGATGTACCCACCGCCTGTACCAATGGGCGTGATGAGATGTACGGTAGGGAATTTGTCTCTAAGTTATCTGATCCAGAACTACGATTTGTCATACTACATGAGAACTATCACAAACTATACAGACACCTCACCACGTGGAAACATTTATACGAGCAAGATCCACACCTTGCAAACATGGCGTGTGATTACGTTATCAATCAAAAGATAGTTGACGACAACATTGATACTTTCGCAACAATGCCTGACATGGGACTGCTAGATGAGCAGTTTCGTGGTATGGACAGCGCACAAGTATTCAATATTCTCAAACAAGAACAGGAACAGGGCGGCGGTCAAGGTCGCGGTCAAGGTTTCGACGATCACGATTGGGAAGGCGCACAGGGATTGAGTGACGCAGAACAACGTGATCTCGCACGTGATATTGACGAAGCAATACGCCAAGGTGCGTTGATCGCTGGCAAGCTGGGTACAGGTGTTGACCGTAGCATAACCGATTTACTCAAACCACAGGTCGATTGGCGGGAAGTCATGCGCGAGTTTATATCTACGACGTGTTCGGGTAATGACTACTCTACGTGGAGACGCCCCAACAGGAGATTCGTATCCGCTGGAGTATATATGCCGAGCGGTATATCCGAGAGTGTCGAGGGTGTTGTCGTTGCTGGTGATATGTCTGGCTCCATTGGGCAACGTGAGCAATCTGTGATTCTTACCGAGGCCAAGCAGATGTTCGATACCGTACACCCCAACTGGGTGCGGATGTTGTATTGGGACACACAGGTATGTTCAGACGAGAAGTATGAACAGCACGAACTCGATGACTTTGTACGGTCTACCAAACCCAAGGGTGGCGGCGGCACCGATGTCGAGTGTGTTCCCAAGTATATGACTGACAACAACATCAAGGCACAAGCCGCGATTATCATTACCGATGGATATCTTGGCAGATCATGGGGCAGTTGGAATTGTCCTGTGTTGTGGGTCATCATTGACAACGAGAGAGCCAAGCCACCCACAGGTGTAGTTGTTCACGTAAAGTCTGGAGACTTGTGATGATATCCGCAATATCCTGTATGGCTCTAGCTGTTTATTTTGAGGCTAGGAACCAACCACTAGCGGGACAGTTAGCTGTGGCACACGTCATAGCTAACCGCGTTGCGAGTAAGCACTACCCCAACACAGTGTGTGAAGTTATCAGGCAAGGGCCAACGTATGAGTCCGGGCACCCTCGTAAACATCGTTGCCAATTTTCTTTTTGGTGCGACGGTAAAGCCGAAACTATACACGACTACGAAGCGTGGCGAACAGCGGTGCGAATATCCACGGCTGTCTGGGATACCAGTTCCCCCCACATTGACGTGTCAGAGGGAGCCACACACTACCACACTACCGAAGTATCTCCACAGTGGAGGTACACAATGAAAGTGACTGTTAAAATAGGCAGTCACATATTCTACAAACCTTAAAGGGGGATAAGACAATGGAAGAAAAAGTTGTTGTACAAGATTGGGGTGAGGCACGTGAACTTGTTGAGCAAGCTGTGCAGGGTGAGGCCGAAAGAATATTGAGGGAGGGCAACCTGTCAACCGATGCGTATGCGAAACAACAGAAATTATATGCGGCATGGCGTCGTATATTAAACGGTTAGTCCACGGACTAACATATTAACAGGAGAACTAAAATGAGACTTACTACATTTGAGCAAGTGGAAAAACACTACAACAGCATAAAGTCGTTGGTCAGCAAGTACCACACACGGGCCGATGATATACGCCCTATTGGTAGGCGCGATAGGAAGTGGGAGCATATAGAGAAAGTAAACGACAACAATTACATTCTTCACGACGCCATCAAGCCTAGTAAGAGTGGACATTGGAATAATGTGTTCTACCGAAATCCACCTATAACGTGGGAGCGGCGCGGGAACAACGAGTTCGTAACTGTACGTGGATGTGTTGGACCGTATCTTGCTACAAGCAGGTTCGCTTTTTTGCGAGAATATCTACCTGTTGGTTTATGGTTTGATAACCACAGAAGGAGTGGGTTCCACTTTGTAAATAAAGAGTTCTTACCACGCCCTGCACAACTGTTGGGTACCGGTGCGCAAGATGGAGCGTACCTTACCTTCAAAAGAAAAATACCAAAAAGCGGTACTAAGGTGACGGTTAATACATTCGTCAGTTTGCCTCGACCTAACGTGCCAATTGAGGAGCATTTGGAGCCGGAGAAATATAATTGGGAGTTAGATAGCGATAGATATTTCCCCCCTAAAAAGACAGTGAACAAGGAGAAGAAAGCTGCCTTGAAGGAAGATATTGAGGCTTTTTGGTTATGGATGTGTGTCAATGGCCCGCTACTTAAAGTTCACGACAGGGATTTTAGTACTCGTATGCGAGAGGAAGTGATCGCCGTTGCTCGTACACCGTCTTTACATATATGGAATTTTATCTTTCCCGCAGAACTTGCGTTAGAGATTGTAAAGGATTACCATCATTCACTAAGAATACACCTCGCTTATGACTTCTTATCAGGACATGACATAAGAAGTTTAGAGACAGAGGAGGACAAAAAGAAGTTTCGTTCAGCGTTTAACAGATGGGTTAATGGAACTTTTGATTTAATGAAAACTTCATCTGTTACGAAAGCGAAAGGTTAACATCATGTATCATCCAAAACCTGTATCAGAAATTGTCTCCGAGGTTATTGACGTTGATGACCCCAATTGTTTCGATAGTTTCGATGATGAGAAAACAAACCGTCACACCTACTTGGGAATGTTTGCGAGGCAGATAAAGAAAATATTTCCTCATTGTCAGATTGCCAAACCCCCCAGATGCGCTAAGAGCCGTCCTAGTGTTTGGGTGTACCACCCAAACAAGTCCCTGTGTATGGGGTGGATAGGCTACGGTAACTTCAAAGTAAACGGTTCGGGGCAAGATACCTTTGTTATTCACTCACGTAACATAGAAAATAATAAATATACTCTTCACAACGACCAATTCTACATGGTGCAGAACAAACAATTAGATACCGCAGTCCGTAATGCTCGAAGGTATTTGAGAGACTACACACCAGAAGAACTTGCTAAAGAGTACAAGACGCTGGCGGCAAACCATTGGGGTAGCACCAACAGGGAATTTGCGTACAGCATTACTACAACACGTAACGAAATTACAAAAGAAAGACACGGTGACTTGTTAATGCGAGAGTTACTACATTTAGCGGCCAGCGGGCATACTTGGCTAAGTGCCGATTTCGCTAACAATGTTAATGAACTCGCAAAAATTGATGCTGAAAAAAGAGAAGCGGAGGCGTCACGTGACAAGAGAATGTACCTTGTCACTACTGAGATACCTTTTCGTGGTGGTGGTGTGGAATACCGTGTTTGTCCTGTTGAGGATATAACGGCGACGGGTGGGGGTACAGAACACACCAACCATGAGTTGTTTACAGACCAAACCATAGATAGAGAATTAGTTGGTAAGTTAGCCGTGTTGGAGATGTGTGAAATTGACCAATGGGTAGATGGTGTTGGGTATAAACCTGTGGATAACGTCTATTATGTATGTAGATAGTAAAACTATGGATAAGTCAAAACTTGATAAGTTCTATCGTGTTCGGCTAAGTAATGATACGAATAGGATAGAAGTGTCTTGTTTTGGTATGGATGCTATTGACAGCGAATTGGAGGGTACCTATAGTGATGTAGAAGAACTACCGTTATGGATACGTGAGCGCCTAGCGGTCTTGATGGTAACAACTTGGAAGCCGGTAACAAAGGAAATAGCTGGAGTAGGTAGGCGTATAGATAAGACTACTTTTTGGATTTGTTCCTTGTAACTGTTAGTCCACGGACTAACATTTTTAGACCAGAGGGTTTCGGCCCTCTGGTTGAAACCAGTTTTTACAGAAAGGAAAATTGTGACCCCAGAAGGAAAAGTTAAAAAGAAAGTAACCAAACAACTGAAAGAGTTGGGCGCTT
>Ga0114901_1001124_pt1 | contig 15909 bp, 16 predicted proteins | sample MalvireepMed_s16_FD_89686 | JGI IMG/M metagenome (GOLD analysis project Ga0114901, IMG submission 89686) | Marine viral communities from the Global Malaspina Expedition - Malaspina viral metaG DeepMed_s16 | ecosystem: Environmental > Aquatic > Marine > Oceanic | place: Mediterranean Sea... | reverse complement strand
TGGCAAGAGCGGATGGCCGGCGAGCAGTTTAACCGGCAGCTCCTGGGCAACCTCTTTGGGGGCCTTATCAACCTGGGCGTACAGGCCGCGGCAAGGCGAGTGCCAAGCGCAGACGCAGAGGCGAGGCTCAAGGCGCAAGAGGCGCAAAGAGACCTGCAAATGGGCGTCTCCGCGGCGAAGATGGGGGTCCCCCCGCAGGGCCTTATGGCGGCTGGAGCCCAACTCCAGCAGGCACAGGCGGCGCTGCCGCCAGCACAAGAGGCCGCGGCGCAGCGGCGACAGGAAGAAACTAGGTTTGCCGAGCAGACGGGCGCAATGGTGCGTCCAGGGGAGGTCTCCCGGAGGGCGGCCCAGGCAGAGGCGGGGCCGCGAGGGGGCACCATCGAACCCACGCCATTCATGGGGCCGCCTGCGCCCGTAGAAACGCCACGGCCTCTTGTGCCACCTGTGCGACCTGATCCCGTACCTGATGACATCCCCATGACACCTGAGGAGATCCGTGCGCAGGCCTTGTGGAACAAGGGGGAACATCCCTCGCAAATAGAGTTCAGGGAACGGCAGCGGCGCACAGCGCAAAGGCCGACCCGTGTAGAGCCGCCCACAAGGGAGGCCCCCGCCGGGCCAGAGTTTATCGTGCCGCCCCGGGTGCAAGAGATGATCACGGCGCGGGAGGGCGCGGGCACCGTTGTTGAAAGGGCCGCCCTTGAGCAGGCAAAGCTGGGATATGAGACCGAGGCGGCCAAACCCTTGTCCCGGATGGCGCTTGCCGCACGCGGCAAACAGACGCGGGAAATAAAGAAAGAGGCCCGGGCGGAGAAGATTGAGAACGTGCGCCTGCAAATGGAAATCCAGTCGCACAACATAAAGCTGTCCGAGAGCGCCTTGGAAATGGCCGACAAGGGCCGACAAAGCAAGCTCAAGGTGGCCCAGGTGGTTTCTTCCTACATCCCTGAGTATGAGAAGGGGAAACTGAAGAAGGTGCCCATGATTCTGCCTATGCCCTATCAGATTGAAGAGGGGCCGCTCAGGGGGATGTGGGACATAAAGTTCAAGGAAATGACCGCAGACTCGTGGAAGCGGCAGATGGCCGGCAAGGGGATGAAGATCAACCCAGACAAGGGCACGGTCACCCCAACAAGCAAGCTTGACTACCCAACCCTGCGGCTCCAGAGAAAACAGGGTAGCATAACAGGGAAAGACTTTAGCCGGGGCCTGGCGACAGCCAAAGACGTTAGGGCGGCGATAGCGGCGCTGACAAGGACAAAGGACCCATACGCCTTCCCATCGGGTAAGAAAACAAAAGCCGTGGACCACCTAAAGGCGATCTTAAAGCACGAGCCGGAGTCCGTGGAGTGGAACGAGGCGGCAAAGACTGCGACCGGGTTCATCAACCCGGAAAGCACAACGGCGGCAAAAGGGGTGACGTCTCCGGCGCAAGTGGCGGCGGCAGAAACAAAGGCGGCGGCAGAAGCAAAGGCAGCGGCCGACAAAGAAGCGAAGGCAAAGATAGCAGCAACAGCCAAAAGAGAGGGCCAGGAGGGCAAGCTCAGTACGATGAGGCTGGAGCAGAAAAAAATGGTGGAGGCCCGAGACGAGAAGGCCAGGAAGGCAGCGAGAAGGATTAAGAAGGTGCCGGTCCTGGGCTATACGATGGACGTAAATATAGGCGATTACGAGGGGCTCTTCAGAAAAGGCCCCGGCCCCGCGCCGGTAAAGCTGCCAAAAAAAGATATTGCAAAATGGAAGAGGGATAACCCGAAGCTTAACAAGGCATACCGAAAATGGAAGGTGAGAGAAACCGTATACAAGGCGTACAAAGGCGCCCTTCAGCGCGACAGGGCACCGGAGCGGCTTGAAAAAGAGCTCAGGCGCAGATACAAAAAGACGCACAAGCAAGGCTACGATCAGTTTCTCAAGGGCGGCGGCTTTCCAGACGTGACGCGCGGTAACCCGGCAAACACCGGGCGCGCAGCGCTGGCGGCGATAGGCGGAACCCCTGAGCCCGTGCGGGAGTGGGCCAACATTCAGAGGCAGGACTGGTCAAAGGCAAAGAAGCAGCGCGTGTTTGATAACCTTGCAAAAACACGGGGCTGGGTAACAGGGCCCGGGCAGGCGGGGCGTCTCCTTGGCTGATCCACCCGCCACCGGGAGCCTTCTTGCCACAGGAGAGGTCTTTGGCAAGACCCCACCAACCTACGCTCCGGTTGAACAATCGGCAGAGCAGATGGCCCTTGAGCACCTGGGCGGCCTCATAGAAAACCCAGGCGCCGAGGGGCGGAGAATGGTTCAACAGCTGCGCTCCTTTGGCGCCAGCGACGACATTATTACCATGACCCTGCCGTCCATGATGGCCGAGAAGGCGGCGAGACTTCAGTCAGGACAGTTTCAGGCAGATGCCCGCAGCAAGGCAAGGCTTCGGACGGCCATTGCCGCCGAGACCCCAGAGGGGAAGAAGTATAAAAAAGAGTTCATCGAGGCAAAGGTTGGCGCCGTTGTACCAAAGGTCCCCCAGCTGGCGCCGCAGATGCCACAGGCGACTGCGCCCGGGTTTCCAACGCTCGGAGCAAAATGGACGCCCGAGCTCCTTGAGCAGCAGCCGCACATGGGGCTTGTTGATCCCGACACCAACAAGCTTCTGCCTGGCGCATACCACTCGCTGATGGGCCGGTTCACCGAGGGTGGCACTGCCCGCATTGGAGAAACCCAGTTTGAGCGCACAGGCGAATACTTTGAAGACGCCCCAGAGGCGGTTCGGCGCCACCTTAAGGCGCGAGAGGGGAAGTTCAGAGAAGAGGAGGTCTACGCGCCGCGGGCAAAGAAGATAGCCGAGCTCACAGAGAAGTATCGCGCAGGCGAAACGGTTACCCTGCCCGGCCGCCTGACGGAAGAGCCCGAGATGCCCGGCGAGATGGCCATGTTGGAGGAGATTGGTGGCATACAGCGCGCCGGTATCGCCATCCCAGAGGCAGCGCTCGGCGCTGTGTATGAGCTGGTAGACGCGCTCTCTGCTGACGACTCAGACAAGTTTTTTAAGGAACTGGCAGTCGCCATCACCAAGCAGCCAGAGATGCTCATGAACTTCACGAGAAACGTCGTCAAGGCGCCAGAGGTCTTGGTGGAGTCGATAGCGGGCATGGCCGGGGATGTTTCGCAGGGGGCGCCGCTGCTCAGGAAAGACGTTGACCGGTTATACACCAAGTTCAAAAAAGAGTACGACAGGGACCAGGACCGCTTTGAGAAGATGCCGGAGCGTAGCCTTGGTCAAGAGGCGTACCAAATGGCGCACGGCATGGTTGTGGGCATGGCCGACATTACGCTGCGCATGGCCGAGGGCGTTACAACCGATCAAGATCTCCACGAGATGGCGCGCGAGTTTACCGACGGCGCCGTAGAGTTCACCGCGCCGATGGCCGCCTCGGCTGTGCGCAGTGCCACCAGCCCGCTGGTCATGGCAAAGAAATCACCGATTGAGCACGCAATGAACCTCATGATGCTGCGCGCCCCAGTGGTGGGCAAGATCCGAGGCAAGGCCGCGGCGCTTGAGCGGCGGGTCAAGTCCGATGGTTACAGGATAGCCAAGGAGTTGCAGCGTGAGCTTGGGCAGGCCAGGGCAATGGGGCCGGATCTCCCGCAGCACATTGCCCGCTATCCAAAGGCGTGGGCAGAACAACACGCAACCGCAAAAAGGAAGCGCGCAGACGTTGCACAGGTCGCGGCGCAGAAAGCAATAAAGGCGCTGGATCCAATAATAGACAAGGCCGGAAAGCTCAACACGCTTGCGGACATCATTGACGCCTCCGGCATGTTGCTGGGTGACGTGGGGTTTGGGTTTCGCGGCTCGGGGATCTCAACGCTCTCGTTGGTGCGCACCGCCTACCGGCGAGCCCTATCTGACAAGGTTGGTGGCGCGGGGCTCCGGTGGTGGTTGGCGCCAAAGGACGCGCGACTCCCGCGCATGATGCAGGCGCTTGAGCGCGAGTCAGCCGCCTCGCACAACGCGGGTATATTGCGCCTTCAGGATGCGATCCACATGGTTCCAAAGCACCTCCGCCCAACCATAGAAGAGTTTATGTGGATGGAGCACGAGCCACTGTTTAATGCAAACCCCGCCCTGTCGCTTATCAAGTGGGTAGATGACGCGCACGGCGGGCGGTGGCAGCTGACCCGCGCAGGCCAAGAGCGGGCGGGGATACAGATGGGCGAGGCGGCCCTGTACGAGCAGGTTGCAGAGGCCGCGACTAATTTGTTTGAGCAGGCCGAGGGGCGGTTCTTCAAAAAAGGCGCAACGCTGGCCGAGCTTGAGCAGGTTGTGCCACAAACAACCAACTGGGACAAGCTGTCGCCAGAGCAGCGCGCGTTTCGTATCCAGGCTGGATCTAAAATTGCCGCCAACAACAGGTATGGCCGAAACCTTGTGAGAACGGTCAACACCGTCACAGAAGAGGCCATTGGGCTGGGGATGTTTGCCGACCCACTGTCACTGCGTCAGACCTACTGGGCAAACCTATACGACAAACCATCAATAGCGGGCGCCGGCATTGAGAAGTGGCGCGCATGGAAAGAGCGGCGCGCAAGAAAAGGAGAGGTTGAACTCTCGGGTTCCCCGGATGGCGGTGAGTTTATGCGCAACAAGCTCAGGGCGTTGGAGATACCCATAGAGGCGCGGCTTGTTGAGCTGGGGCGAACGATACCTGACGAGATAATAAACAAAACCAAGAACGAGTGGATACAAATTGACGAGGGGCTAAAGGGTTACGCAATGGACCCACCCTTCCGAAAGCAGTCAGGCGAGCGCTGGTTCAACCCGCAAGAGTTTTTGAAGCGCCGCAACGACAGCGGCCGTGGCGGGTTTGGGCTCAAGCAGGGGCTGATACAAAACGCATCTGATGGCATTGGGCGGCTCATCTGGGACGTAGAGATGTTCAAGCTGTATAAGAAGATGGACGCGAGCGGCCTTGTTTCAGATGTCTCGAAGCCTGGATACATCTTCCTAGAGGACAAGTTTCTGCGCGGCTCCAAAGACACGTGGAAGACCATGTTTTCAAAGATGGGCATGGACGAGCTGCTTGGGCGGGCCAGGGAGCTGGGGTTTGATGAGTCACGCCTGGAGAGAGTGGGCAAGGGGAAGCTGCTGCGAAGCGCGCTTGAAAACGACATGTCGAGACACGCGCCAAGAAAGTATGGCGCCATCGGCGGCAAGTTTCTGCAAGAAGATATCTGGCACGAGATGGTTAACACGGCAAAGTTTGCAGATGACGCCGGCAAACTGTTCCCGCAGCTTATTCGTAAATGGAAAGTCGGAAAGACGGCCTGGTCGCCAACCACGACAGCGCGCAACGTCCTTACCAACGTGCTGCTGTTCGCCCCAATGGCTGAGATATCGATACTGAACCCGCTCAACCTCAAATACTATAGGCAGATAATTTCAGATCTCTCAAAGCCAGAGCACAAGCGATCTAGGCACTGGCGCGAGGCGTTTGAGGACGGCGTGTTTGATGGCACCATGCACCGCACCGAGCTGGGAGTAAAGTCAACTGCATCCACCCGGTTCAACAACATCAACTGGAACCAAGACAAGGGCGCAGTGGCGCGGGACCTTGCGTGGGAGATGCTGAACTACACAAAAGACCTCTCCCACGGCAGGACGCCCGGCTGGCAAATACCCGGCCACCTCTACGGGGTTGTTGACGATGTCTTCCGCGGCGCCTATCACCATAAATTCAAGGACACGCTTGGCCGAACGCAGGCCAGGGCAAACGCCCGCAAGTTCTTTATTGACTACGAGTCTGTTCCCGGCTTTGTTCAGCTGCTGCGCGCACCGTTTAATCCAATGATGCACGTCAAGGGGGCGGAGCGGTGGAAGAAGCCGGGGCACGGGGAAACGATTGCGCGGGAGTCGGCACTGGGCAAATCGACCTTCATGATAGCGGGCCAGCCGTTCCTTGCGTTTACCGCCAGGGCGTTGCCACTGCTGCTGGACTGGATGAGAGACAACCCACACAAGGCCCAGCTGTACATGAACCTGCACGAGTGGCTCACCCGACTGTCCATGAAGGAAAGCGGGATAAGCGAGGACGCGGTCTACGCCTCTTTGGCGTCGTCTCCTTTTTGGGAGCGCATGAGGTACTCGCCGGTAACAACCTTGACCTCCCTGCTTGGTATAGACAAAAAGCGCGGTGTTTCGGTGCCAACGCCAAGGGGGGTTGTTGAGGAGTACGCATACCCAACCATGGACGTGGCGTGGATGACGCCGTTGGATATCTTTACGGGACAGCTCGACCAGTACACCAAAGAAGAGGGCATGGTTGAGATGCTGGATATTTTAGATCCAGAAAAGCGGAAAGAGACGCTTGGCCGAAAGGTGGTTGGTTTTGTGGACTGGGCCAGCCGGGTGGGCTTTGGCAACGATCCAGTGTCGGCGCCTATTTTTAACTTGATTCGCAACGAAGACCCTTACGAGGCGGGAAAGATATACAACACAAGCAGGCCAGCCTGGGAGCAGTTTGCCCAGATGGCCGGCTACCTTACTCGAAAACTGTTGCCGCCGGTGACACCGAGCCCGTCTGACGTATACGATCTAATAGCCGGCGACATATCCCCAGACCTGCTCGACCCTAAAAAGCGGGTGCTGCAAGAGGAGGGGCGGTTTAGTGGCGGTACGCTGTACGAGACAATGCGCGCGTCAGCGCTCAAGATACCCGACCTGCGCGGCCGGATCCTTGAGCTGTCTGACGCCATGTACCGGCTGGTGGGCTTCAAGATAAGATACCACTCCCCCACCGAGCTCGCTGTATACAACGCAAAGCTGGCAAAGAGCCACATAATGAACGCAATGGCCGGCGCTAAAGATAACTTTGGGCTGGGCGGCGTAAGAGATCTTGCCACGCTTGAGGGTCCGGCAGGCGATGCCGCCCGCAAGGACATCGCCCAAAGCGCACGCCGGTTCACGGTCAAACTCGTGGCGCGGCTAACCGAACTGGACCCAGACGAGGCAAGCCCGGCGACCGAGGAGCTTATTGCAGAAGCAAATGAGTTTTTGAGCGCCGACGACTGGGATGGTAACATCTCAGCGGACCCGGATGCGTCGTTTGAAAAGCTGTCTCGCCTTCTGGCCAAGATAGGAACCTACTCGGCGGCGGCGTCTGACGCGGTGAGTGAAGAGATAAGGCGACAGTCATCGCCAGAGTACATTGAAGAGGAGCCTGAAGAATGAAGCGAGAGAACTTTTTAGAGCGCGCCACATTTAGCGAGGATGGCCACTCCCATACGTTTAAACCACTAACGCAGGGCGTTTCCCCCGAGATCTACCAAGTCAGCTTTACTACGTCAGAAGTAGTAACGGCCAAGCTTGAGTTTCAAGACGTTCTCGATGACGGCGACACAACGCTCTTCAAGCACGAGTTCACGGTGGGAGATGTAGACAGCGAAGGCGCCTACATTGCGGGCACAGCGAACTTTGACAGCAGCTTCCAAACGCGCCACAACCAGCTTAAGGTTACGATTACTGCTGATGACGGCGACCTGGGTTCGTCCGTTGAGGTGCGCTGCATCGCGGGGCCTACCATTGGCGGCGTAAACGGCAAGGGCTTTGGCACCGCTATAGCGGCAGCCTAGGAGAGAGACATGACACGCAGACTTCTTAGTACTCAAGCGGCCTCCGCGGCAGAAGACCTTGCAGCTGGAACGCTCACAGAGACAACGATTGAAATCCAGTCAACCACTGTCACCATCGATGACAAGAACATCGAGCTGGGCTCAACCGACAGCCCGAGCGACAGCACTGCGGATGGTGGTGGTATTACGCTCAAAGGAACAACGGACAAGACGATCCTTTGGGAAAATGACGACGACTCCTGGCACTTCAACCAAGGTATCGATGTTGTTGGCGCCGGATCGTTCGCGGGAGCGGAGGCATCCCTATCCCAGGGAATTGTTCAGGTAGGTGTCGATTCAGGCGGCGATCCGGGCGGCGAGTTGATGTTTCATACCGATGATTATGTCGGCATTCGGTGCGCCCACGCCGGGGCTTTGCCTCTTGCGGTGAAGCCATCCGGCAACGTGGGGATCGGCACAACGGCACCGGCTGTAGCCTTAGATGTGATTGGTATAGGCTCTTTTGCGGGAGCGGAGGCATCCCTATCACAGGGCAATGTTCAGATTGGCGTTGACTCGGGCGGTGACCCCGGTGGCGAAGTAATGTTTCACACTGATGACTACATAGGCATCCGCTGTGCTAATTCAGGCGCACCGCCGTTTGCAGTAAAACCATCCGGCAATGTTGGCATTGGTGATGTTGCTCCCGGCACCCAATTACAGATGTCAGGCACAGCGCCATACGTGACGCTGAAGAACAGCACCGCTGAAAACACAGCGGGTGGCTGCGAGTCTAAGATTATCTTTGAAGATCACGCAGACGTAACGCTTGCTCAGGTAGAAGGAAGCCACAGCGGAAGCTCAGATGATACCAAGGGTAAACTAATTCTATCTACCCACACAGGCTCTGCCCTGACCGCCGCTGTTACTATTGATGACACCCAGGATGTCACCTTCGCTGCTGACATCAGCGTCTCCGGTGAAGTCCAGACTGCTAACATTGGTTACACCGATGGTGATAACGCAATCACAATTGTCGACGGTGGTGATTGCACGTTTGCCGCTGACGTTACAGTCACTGGCGAGGTGATTGCCAACGCTGGTATCGATGTAAAGAACGGCGACACGGGCGCAGGCTATGTCAACTTCTACGAAGATAGCGATAACGGAACTAACTCTGTAACAGTTATCGGCCCAGCGTCTACGGCAGACGTAACGCTTACGCTGCCGTCAGCGACAGACACGCTGGTGGGTAAGGCGACGACAGATACGCTGACCAACAAGACGTTGACCGCACCCAAGATTGCAGACGACGGGTACATCGCGGATGCCAACGGTAATGAGCAACTGGTCTTTGTCCAGACAGCCAGCGCTGTAAACCATTGGGCGATGACGAATGCAACGAACGGCACTCCTAACGTCATCCTCCAGGCAACCGGAACTACGTCTGATGTAAACGCTTTTATCAAACCGCAAGGCGAGGGTGTTGTTGTGCTTCAGATGACCCACGCAAACGGCACTACGGCTATTAAGGGCGCAAGTAGTGGTGATGCGGTGTTGGAGCTTCAGCCCGACGACGGAACGGCGGCTGACCAGTGGACTGTGAGTGCTCTAGATGACGGTCACTTCACTATAGCCAGCAAGATATCTGGATCATTCGCCGACATGTTGGAGATTACGCCCAACGCTACGGCTGCAAATAGCTCAAGCGCGTTGGCAGGCTCACTCAGGACCACGGGCAAGCTTACCAGTGCCGGTCAGGTTCTGGCATATGCAGCGAAGACTGCGAACTACACAACCACCGCAACAGACCATGTTATCGTGGCGTCAGGCAGCGGTACTGTCATTACTCTGCTCGAAAATGCGCCAGCCGGAACGGTGTACACCATCAAGCGGGTTGATGCGTCAAATGAGATCAGTGTATCCAGGGACACTGGTGACACGATTGACGGGGCGAACACGTACGCCCTGGAAAACAACTACGACACCGTTACCGTGATGAGCGATGGCGCGAACTACCACGTAATTGCCGAGGTGGTGAACGAGGGTGGTGGTGGTCCATGATGTGTTTTGTAACAAGTGGTTAGGAGTTAGATATGTTCTCTATTATAACGCGAAGACGGCGAGCCAAGGCTGCACCTGAACCAAAGCCCAAGGCAAAGCCCAAGGCTAAGCCTAAAGCTAAGGCCAAGAAGAAGACGGCCAAAAAGAAATGAGCCCCGATGACATAAAGAAGGTGCAGCAGCTGTTAGCCGAGCTGCACTTCAACCCAGGCCCCATTGACGGCATCTACGGCCCAAGAACAAGGCAGGCCCTTGATGCCGCCACGGGGCGGAACGTCGAGGCCATTGCACCCGCACATCTTGAGGGCGTGGACGTGTCCTCCTACCAGGGCGTGGTGGACTGGCAGAGGGTCGCCAACGCGGGCATCAAGTTCGCATGGGTGAAGTGCTCCGAGGGCACCACCCATAAGAACAAGCGGCGTCAACAGAACCTGGATGGGGCTCGCGGGGCTGGCATTGCTGTCGGTGGCTATCACTTCGCCAGACCAGATACCTACCAACGACTGAACATGGAGGACGCCAGGCGCGAAGCCAAGAACTTCCTGAACTGTTACGGCACTGCCCAGCCAGATGACCTGGTGCCTGCGCTGGACTTGGAATCGGGCCTGCTGAAAAACGACCATGATTATAATCTAATGTGGGTGCTCGAATGGGCAGCGATTGTCGAGGATGCCCTTGGGGTCACACCGATAATTTACACCGCACGCTGGGCCTCAACCAGCCGCATCTTGCGGGCTTCAAGAGAACTGCAAGACAGACTTGCTGAGTTCCCGTTATGGTGGGCCGAGTACCGCCCAGCAAAGACCGTGGCACCGACCAAGAATCTCACGCCCTGGAAGGCGTGGGACGTGTGGCAGTGGACCGGCACCGGCAGGGTGGCCGGAATCGAAGGCAAGTGTGATCGCAACCGAATGAAAGCGGGCTCATTGGACAAGTTGAAGGTGAATGCATGAGGCAGTTACTCAAATTTTGGCCAGTCGTTGTGGGTGTTGTTGGCGCTTTGGCCTGGTTAGTTACCGGCTCAATTGAGCTTGGCGAGATGAAGTCAGAGGCCAAGCATCAGAATGCGAGCGCGGCAGAACAGCGTGTAGACCTACAAGAAGAAGATGTCCGAATCCACAAGCGCATCGACTCTACTGACAAGAAGGTCAACCGACTACGGAAGAAGGTGGACTCAACGACAGCGACTGTCATCCGCATAGAGACCAACCAGACCACCATCATCAGAAATCAGGACCGGATCTTGAAAAAGCTGGAGAAGTAATGGCTGACAAAGAAAAGAAACCCTTGCACCAGAGCCTTACTGTGCAGTCAGCGGTGGCTCTTGGTGTCTTGATAATCCTAAAGGCAGTGCTGCCGGTGTATACAGGCTATGAAATCCCTGATGAGTTGTTTGAAAGTCTATGCGGACTGCTGGGTGTTTCTCTTACAGTCGGCCTGCGCCGCGCTCTACCGGTTGTCTTACTCTGCATGCTACCGCTTAGTTCAGTCAACTGTGGACCTGTTCTATGCAGCAAAGCGAGCATTGTAATCGCCAAGCACCCCGAGTTGCCTAAGCCGGCAGGTAAGGTAACCGTCAAGTGCGATGGTAAGGACAAGGTTATCATCGTTACAAAAGAGGTGGTGAAGTGACACCGGAGCAAGTAGTGGACGTGCTGGTTGCGAGCATCGAGAACCATGCACGCAAGCACTTACCCAGTTATGTTAAGGCTAGTTGGATAGGGGCGTTTGCTGACCTCATTGGCCACGGCCTCAAGCAGGCGCTGGTCAAGGTCATCGAAGACATCACGATCACCCGCATTGTGTCTGACACCGCAGAGATCATAGACGAGAGGGAGGGTTAGATGCCCAAGGTTGGAAAGAAAAAGTTCCCGTACTCCGAGGCTGGCATCCGAGCCGCCAAGACCTACGCCAAGCGCAAAAAAAAGAAGGTAACCACACCTAAGGTTCGGAAGAAAAGCTATTAGATAGGTGTGCTTTGGCGATGGCGTCAGCCTGCTCTGGTGTGGGCGGGTGCAGCTGCGCCTTTGGCTCAATATGGCGGCCGCGTTCAGCTCGCTTCCGGGTTGCTATGGTGGAGTACAACGCACTTGAGCAACTATCGCAGCAGTCGCTGGGCTCAGGCTCATCATCCTCACCCCAAAACTTCAACATGCGCCAGCCATCCGGTGCTTGTTTGCTGGTATAGGTTACACGACCGCACAGATCACAGCTGAACTTTACCTCGCTGCTGCGCATTACGCTGCGTTAGACGTCTTCAGTAGGTAGTACGATCTTGCGCTTGGCGACCGCGATGCACACATATCAACGCAGGCATTGACAGTGTCTACACTTACCTCAACATCAAACGCCCACCGGACCCGCAGAGCTGCACCCTGGCGGCACTTCCAACAGGGGCTGGTGGCGCTTCTTCTTGCGTGCGCGTCACAAAACCAGCTCGCGCACTGAGCCGCGGTGTGCTCGTTGCGCCTGCGGAGACACCAAAACGGTGGGCTGAGGTCTTTTTCAGAAAGAAGATCCTGAACGGCAGTGACCTCTGAGAAGGCATCTAAAGGGGGGGACATTCTGGCACCTCAGGTGGTAGTGGGTGGTGGGGTCTATTGCGAGCCTTCATAACACCGGCGCCTAAATGAACACCGGTCACATTGCCAGCCGCGGCGCGGATAGAAGTTGTTGTTATTGATCGCATCAATAACACGGCACATGGCGTTGACCGCATCTTCTTGGTGCCAGTCGCTCGCTTTGACATTGAACACCTCAATACAGGGGTTCGCCCTTTGTACCAAAACATTGAAACGCAGACCACCAAAAGAGTGTGCAGCAAGGTACAAGGAGGCTTGCAGGCTGTGCTCATGATCGTGGCGTGACCATCGCCGGCTTGCTGTCTTATGCTCTTCGATTATCTGTTGCCCGCCGCGCGTAACGATAGCATCCACAAAACCCAGCAGCTGGGTGTCTAGACGCTCACCGGTTTTAGGATCGATAATCCAACACCTGAACCGCTGTTCAATGGTGTGCACCTCATCAGGCATGTCAAACTCTTTGATAAACAAAGACATCAGCGCGACGATCCGATCCTTTAACTTGGACTCGCTCTCTTTCTCGCTAAACTGGGTGCCGCCATCAGACTCGTTGTAGCCTCGCTCCACCTGGGCCATCCACAGGCCCGCTGCCACGTCCTTTACCTCTTCGACACCCATTACCTCGCCGCCGTGCTTTAAACGCCCGTAAACCTGCTCTATCGTCTTGTGAACGGCACTGCCAAAGATCATCGGCGCCGGCATTGTTTCGCGCCGGTGCTTCTCTACGTAGTTAAACAGGTACTTGTTAGGGCACATCATGTAGGTGTTGAGCCGAGTCGCTGAGAAGTACTCGGGCGCTTCGTCAAGTGTGAGTTCCAGTGGCATTATTTCTCCCCCAAATTCCACATGGCCCAGTCACAGCCCCTGTCTTTGCAACCAAAAAATGGCCAGTTCTTGTCTGGGTTTTGTTTTTTCTTCTCGCGGTTATCCCACACGGGTCCGCGGCAGTCCGGGCATGAGGCCACGCCGCCATCTTGCTGTACCGGCACGTGCGCCGGGTTACTCGGCCACCTGGCCGGAGTCTCCTGCGGTTGAGCCCCTGAGCGGTCCATGTGACTTGGCCATCTTGCGGGGGCCGCCTGCTGTGGTGGTTGGCGCTGGTTCTTGGGTTTCCGTGCCAACTCTTCCAGCTCGGCGTGGATGGGTTCGTCGTCTTTGTACAGCTCAAGCCCGATGCCGTAGAGCCTGGCCGCCCGCTTGAGCGCAATGGTGTCGCAAATGCGAGCGGCAAACGCCGGGTCTCGCATGGGCTCAACCGATACACCCGAGTGAGTGCAGTCCCCCGCGCGGAGCTCGCCGCGCACCATGACAAACTTGTTGCCCTTGGCGTCTTCTGGAAACTGCACATCGGTGATCTCCCATGACCAACCACCAATACCAAGTGAGTTGTTGAGTCGCTCAATGACATGGTGTTGGTCAACATAGCTGAGTTTGCTCCCGCCTGGACCACTGCGCAGCTTGCACTCAGCAGCTGTAAACTTGGCGCTGAGCTTGGCTGCGGTCTCGCTGTCAAACCTAACTGACATGGTATCTGCCCTCCAGCGCAATGGCCTTTGTTCCGCAAACCGGACACATGTTACCCTGGACGTGGGGCCAGGCCGGGCCAGACCAATTGCACTCAAGGCAGTTGTGGGTTTGCTGTTGATCTGTTCGTTGTGTGCCGAGCCCAACCGCTGGCTCATCACAAACCACGCACTTGGCCTTGAAGTTGACCTGTGTGTTGTCAGCCGAGAACCCAAACTCCCCATAATGATCGGCGCACAGCGGGTTGAACACCATGTCACCGGGATCAACCTCTTCAACCTCTATCGACAGCGACACCATTTTGACAACAGGGAGGTTATCCATGAAGTCAAACGGCACAATCAGGCGCGTGAACTTGTCCATGCACCCACGCTGAGACATCGAGACCGTGTCGGAGTCAATGGTCAAACGGCCCTCACCGCCGGCGGCACCTTCATGCCATCGCGCGATTGCGTATAAGTTTTTGTATAATAGTTTCGAGTGGTTACTCACTTTCTGTCTCCTTAATTACTTTCAAACCGCGTGCCGTCCCTGGCTCTCGCGTGATAAACCCTTTCTTCTCTAAGACCTCTAAATGTCGCCGGACGCCATTGGTAGACGAAATACCAAGCGCCTCCCCCAGCTCGCGAATGGTTGGTGGCCACCCGTTTGCCGCGGTTAGCCTTGCAACCTCTTCTAGCACGACCCTCTGACGCCCGGTCAACATGCAAGTAGTGTACAATTGAGCACTACTTCTAGTCAAGCCATTGCTCAATGAACCTGACAACGGGCTCGGGTGGCGTGCGCCTCTCCGCCGGCGCCGACAGTCCACCGTCTGCGTCGCTTTGTGCAAGGTATCGGTACACGGTTACGGTTGGCACGCCCAGACGGTCAGCTACCTGGGCCACGCTGAGACCCAGCTTGCCCGCAGCCAAAGCAAAACGTTGAGCCCGTGTTAGTTTTTCAGGCATTTCGCCGTCCCTCCGGTTGTTATGGGTTTGGGGTGTGAGCAGCTCACCTTTTGATCGGGGAATTGTTCGCGCAGCACGCGCAACGCGCTCACCGCTACAGCTGTCGCTGAACTGCCCTCCACGGTCAACTTGCCCGATGTGCCTGGTGCTTTGTAGCTTACCTCGTACTTCATTTTGCCGCCCCTCCGGTTGTTGGCTGTAAGATGTGCTCCGCTGTTTCTCGTATGAGCTGCGCGGCCGCACGGATTTCCTTGTCTTTCGCGTGCAGCAAAATGTCATCGGCCGCGGCCAATGCCTGGTGTGCTGCCGCCTCAATTCTGTTAATGCTCACGGCTAAACCTCCGCTTTTGTAATGACGACACCTTGCAAACGGGCGCCGTCGATCTGGTAGTTTTCAAGGCAGCTTGCACACACGTGCTCCGCCCTGTGGTCTGTCCAATGGATCGTGAACGGCGCCAGCGCGTCACATTCAACGCACCCTGGCAGCGGCTCGCAATCGGGACACGCGAGCCCGTCCGCCACCAGGGTGCCGCCGTCATCGGTCTGCGTCCCGCACAACGCGCACGTGTAGCGCTCGGTGGGCGGATCGATGCGCGATGCTTCCGCGCGTTTCAGCTGGAAATGTTTATCGCTCATGAGCTCCACCTCTTTTTAATTTCGCCGCCCCACTGCCCGGTTATCGACAGCAGCTGCGGCCGGCGCTTGAAAAAACTTGGCCTAATGCACTGCGTCAACCCGTTTTGACGCGGTGCATTGAGGTCGATCTTTTTTTCAGACTGCAACCGCAAACCCTAATTCCACGGAGTTTTGCTTTTGTTTTTTGGTGCCTTTGACGCGCAAACCCACAACAAAAGCGCCCGTTTTAGGTGCCCTAAGAAACCACAAGTCGTTGGTGTCGCCGTCGATAACGGGCACACCTTGCCAAGTTTTAGGTAGTGGTGCCTTTGTGCGCGCGTCAACGTCAAAGACTACCGCAACGCCATAGCCAGCACTCAACATCGCAAGCGCTTGTTTGTGTCTCGCGTTGCCATCTTTGCGCGAGTAGACACGGCGAACCTTGCCATTAGAACGAACGGCATTAGGGATTGCGCTGTAATCGTAAAACGTCACGTTAGGATGACGCTCGGCGCATTCATTGGCTAGTTGCCAATGGTCCGTGGCAACGTTGAACCTAAACGCAAGTTTGACGCCAAACAC